>ENA-OBIO01000230-OBIO01000230.1-metagenomes-genome-assembly--contig:-NODE-230-length-34215-cov-27.4325_pt1 | contig 34215 bp, 25 predicted proteins | sample MGYA00153383_OBIO01 | MGnify analysis MGYA00153383 | reverse complement strand
CTGTAAGATTTTTAGTTGAATTTGTCAAACAGCCGCAGCTTTTCAACTCACCATTTAATAAAGATTTACTAGATGCTAACTTAGAACTACCGCAAGAGCACTTAGCTTCCCATACTGGGGGTTTGTCTTTATGCAATTTAATAACTGTAAGCTTGCCAAAAACTTGACCGATAAGATCAAGGGGTTTAGCTCCAACTAAACAACCGCAACTTTTTGTCTTACCATTTTTTAAATGACAAGACATAACTGATGTAGTGTTGCCACAACTGCAGGTACAATTCCAAGCTGGTTGAATGCCAACGTTTTTTGTCCTCGATAGTACAGTTAGCTTGGAGTAGGTGTTACCCGTTAAATCTACAAAGCTTCCCATAATTTTAAAACATATTGTAGTTATATCTTATATTACTATTTAATCTTTTAGGTTGTTTTAGACTCTTAATCTATACACCTATTTTAAATTGATAAATCTTAAGATTAATTATTGCGGGTTGTATTACTTACGTGTTATCTGTAGCATAGGGTAATTTTCAGCCAAGTGTTTTTGGTACTTAAGCCTGCTATTTTAAAGACCACTAAACTTATCAATCTCTCCTAGTAGGGTATATAAGATGCTTAGTTCATTAAGTTCGAAGATAGTTAACCCTGCCATGTACTTAGACCGAATGAATTGAATTAGCAGCAAGAGATTATTTAGTCGGTAGAACTCAACGAGTTGCCATACCGTAGTGTCGTGGCTCATACCATAGGCTTTTGCATACTCAGAGATTGCCGTATAGGTTGCTCGACTTACTCTGATTTTAATGTCGGCCCCTTTCCCTGAAGGTAACTTGGATGTCTTGGATCTTTTAATAGTGTTGGGCTTTCTTTTGGCACGCGGCTTTGCCTCTGGTTTTAGATCGGGGTTTGGCTTATCACCTTCGCGTTCATCCATAGATGTTATAGTTCCCTTCGATTACAAAGCCACTTGCATCTGTTGGCGTGTTAATTGTTGCGAGCTGTCTGCCTTCTACGTAGGTATCACTTTGGGAACTTAAGACTCGGCCGATCCAAGATACATAAATTGGAGACCCACCGCTATATGGATGCACTAGTCCACTGTAGGCAATTGCATCGCCCACAGTTGCCACGGGTAGGTTATCGACGTAGGTCTGGACACTCGCTTCGATAATCCGACCGTAGGCAATTCCGACACAGGGGCCGTAGGGGCTGATCGTTGCCGTGCATAGACAATTAAGATAAGCAACGGGTAGCATAGGGCATCTACTTTACTATATAGGGAGTCAAGTCAGTTAAGAAGTTAGCGACAGTAGCTTTAACTTCTGCTTGCGGGTCGTTCATTAAGCGGGGTATAGTGCTTGATTGATAGGTATGAGACGAGATCGATTTAAATAGTTGCTCGCCCGAAAGTACATACTTTAAAACCGGAGTAAGGATGGTCTCAATCGTGACTTGATTGTCACTATACTCTTGCACTAGGGGTAGGTCTGTGTCCTTATTTAAGGGAGCGATTAGTGGTCGGTAAGGCCGATAGTCAAAGTTAGGATTTCCTCGATCGGATAATTGTGCTCCGTGATGGCCACTAGACCCACCACTACTAGTAACAGTACTTGTTGAATGATAGCCACTAGATCCTCCGCTACCGCCGCTACCATTTTCGTCGCTCGATCTTAAGACAGAGCTAGCAACTAGAGCCTTTTCAATAGTTGTTGGTTGTCCGGCGTACTCGATTCCAAACGGAGCGTACAGACTTTCCTCGTTGATATACCAACGATCGGTTGCATCCCACAGATCGTAGATCCCCATCCCTTTAAACTTCCCAGTATCTAAAATTGATTGGCTGATATCGGTGGTATTTATTTGGGGATTATTTTGAACGTAGTTCATCGTTACCGATTTAAACGAGAGCACCCCAGTAATGTAGTTACCTTGGAGCCGAGCGGCGATCCGCACTGACCCTGGTAGGAACCCTGAGATGCTTTGCTGCCTTCGATAAGTAAATTTATCTTTGCGAATAAGACGACTGAGAGTCAGGTTAAGATTATACCCAGGGTAATAGATTAAATTATTACTTACTGATTTGGTATAGAGTAGGGTCTGCTCTTCCACACCCAACTCCCAGAAGTTGTTAGTAAATTCTAAATTGGGAAGACCCATAATTTTATGCGACGATTTCTGGGATGACTACTTTAACTTCTGAATTGTCTTCAGCAGTCGGCACGGCTGCGGACTGCTTAGCTTTTTCTAAGTAGTGTTCTAATATACTTGCTGGAATTCTACCAAGAGCTAAGTCTGACTCTTCTTGACGACCAAGTTTAATTAAAGTTAGACCTAAGTTAAACCAGGCATTATAGTCTAGCTCGTTGCAACTTGCAGCGTAAGCAAAGGCAAGGGCTGCTTCATCTAGCCGATCTAGTTCAGCAAATGTAATTCCTTGCAAGTTATAGAGAATCGATAATCCTTCTGTGCATTTCTCTAACGCTACATTTACAACAGCTAGCGCTTCCTTAAGATTGTCGGTGCTAAAGTGCAGTTCGATTAGGTGCGCGTAAGCTTCGCTAAAGTCTGGCTGCAACTCGATTGCTTTCTGATACTCGGCAGCAGCTTGCTCTGGATCTCCTATTTTAATTAAAGCATCTCCAAACCTAACCATATCTAAAGTGTTAGTCGGGTTGCTATCTAGACCTAGCTTAAACATTTTACATGCTGTAGCCGTATCCTCTAGTGAGCTGGCGCAAATACCCAGATAACTATAGATCTCTGCATCTGGCTCCTCAATTAGATTTAGCATTGTCCGCGCTCGTTCCCAATCTTGCTGTTGGAAGTACAGCAATGCCGAAAGAGACACTGCATCAGCTTCAGCTGGCGTACCTAAAGTATGAGCTAGAATAGTTTCGAGATATTGAGGGATAGTTAGCATAGTAGTTGGAGATAGGGATACGTAGTTTACAAATTTGATTGGCTGGCCGTTAGCCGGATACCAACGTTCTAGCCGAGATATAACAAGCACCAGCAGCGATTGCGCTGACCATTAAAACCTCAAAGACACTCTTAACATAATTAGTCTTTAAAGTCTTTGCTTTAAATATCCCAAAGACAATTAAAGCAAAGGTAGTTAACCCAATGCTTTTAATTAAAGCTTGGTTAATATCCCGATCTATAAGGTATGGGAGTAGTGAGATAGTTCCGCTAAGCATATAACCACAAGCAACTATAAACCCAGCGACTGTCGCACCTTTAAGCGGAATTGGATTTAATCCAATTTGTTGTGTAACTAAGAACATTGCCCAAAGCTGCCGAGTTGACGTCAACATCTTCTCTGCTTGTTCTAGGTTATTACCTACCAACCCATGCTCTGCAAGAATACCTCTAATCTCTAAACCTTCTTGGTCTGGATGTTCTTCGATCTGTCGGTATTGTCGTTTGAGTTCTGCGGCGGGGGTTTCTCCTTCAAGCTTGACTGAAAGATAGCCGCCTAATCCGATTGAGATGCTACCAGCAATTAGCTGCATTGCTCCGCTAAGTAATACTATATTACTATCGTCAAGCAACTCGCTAAGCCCAGTAGCTAAAGCAAAGGGAACTGTTAAACCGTGACTAACACCTAAAATTAAACTGCCAATTGTTCGTGACTTAACCATCTTTTATTTCCGAGGAGTTACTGTTCCACTAGGCTTGGTTTTAGTTTTAGCCCGAGCTTCTTGCTGCGGACCACTCGTTCCGACTGGACGACCGCTAGGGCTTTTAGCGTACAGCCGATTGAATAGATCTCCATCCGACCGTGTAAGTGGGCGAGTAGGTAGACCTAGCATCTGGCGCATTAGATCAAAATCGGTTTGATCTTGCGGGTTAAGAGCACCAGCTTTACTCATCCCTTGAACGACTTGCATTGTTGCCACTCGATCTTCAGCGCGATTAGAAAATACGCGACTAAAAGTTGGTGGCTGTTTAGCCCCTGGTCGATTATCAAAGTTATAAGCAATTAGCTTACCAAAGACCTGACGGCAGATAGCATTTAAGATCCGGCCACGGTAGTCTTCAATCATGGCGTAGAACGCAGCCATCCGATGCTCAGGGATACTACGGTTACCGCTTTGGTTCTTATCAGTAAGTAATAAGAACGTAGGCACGCCTAGCTCGGTTGCAATTTGGGAATTGCAATACTCGATCGCGTCGATAAACACCGTACCTAAATTCTGAGGTTGGGAGATCTGCCCGACTTGCGGTCTAATCCCCTTTTCCCCAAATGGTAGGAGTAGCGCGTTACCCTGAGATCCTAAGTTTTGAAGTTGCTCGCGCAAGGTTTCAAATGTTGAGATCGATCGCAATGCTCCAGCTTCGTCCATTACTTGGCGTGTCGTTGGTAGGTCGGCCATTGAAATATAAAACAACGGGTTTCCGTATTGATCCAATGCTGTACCCATCATATCAATTAAGGCTTCTTTAAGCAGCACCCATCGATACAAGGGTGCAATAGAAGACGTTCCATAATGATTGCCGTAAAGCGCGTGTTGATTGAGGAACACGCACTTAGCTCTTGGCAGGCGCACCATACCAATACTTATTTGAGCGTAGATAGTATCTTCTGCCCCACCTGGAAGTTGTGTGCTATCAAGTTGTGCTAGCTGCTGGTAAATCCCTGAGGGAATAACGGTACTGTAATAGCTGGTTTTACTTTCGACTAATCTTCCTTGACGGTCTGGATATAACGAAATTGTATTTGGCTCGTAAGTAATTAAATCAGCCAGTACCATCTGTCCAAAGCTATCGAGATCGAATAAGCTTTCGCTTACTGAGAATCCTGAGCGCAGCAACGTTAAGATTGGCGGCTCTAACATTGTCTGCCAACTAGTACTATTGCGATCTTCATAATATCTCAACGTATAGTTACAGAACTCTGCGATCTCTGGATCTGGATGGATGACACGATCGCTTGATGCAATAATTGCTTTGATAATAATATCGAAGCAAGATCTAATAATTAGATCGCGATCGGCAACACGGCCAAATTCCTTTAGAGTAGATCGCTGTCGGTGGATCTGAGGGATTGTACTACCGTGCTGCCTAAACTGGTCTTTAGGCGAGCGCTTGTTTGTTCGAACCGTCGCGGCAAAATTAAGAGGCATCTCCATTGGGGTTTAAATATAGATTAAATAAGAGCTGCCGTCGGGTAATTACTGCTCGGTCTGGGTCGAACTTAGCTGGATTGATGCAACCCTGACATTTAACTGGATCGCTTGTAATGTGTTGGCAAACAACTGCCGCAACATGCCTGTCAGTCGTAGGGGTATTTTTAAAACTGTAATAGAACTGCCCATCTAAACGGGCAATCTTGCAGACTAGACACTTAGCAACTGTCATTCCTACATCATCCTTATTATTTAAGGTACCCATCAATTCCACCCATACTAAATGGCAAGCTTACACCCGATGGTTTCATTGCTTCTTTTTCAAGCTTATGCTCTTGTTGGATTTTACGATTTTGTCGATCGCGTTCCTGGAGCACTTGTTCGACCTCATATAGCAAAGCCGCTTTAACAGCCGAGCTGTGTCCGTGCGTCGTTGTCCAGTTATCAGCGCCTAACCATTCAGTTAATGACACGGGCATTAACTGATTGATTGTTAAGAGCGCTTTTAAACCTAAGACTTTAGATACCTGTTGGTTGACACTATCTCGGTAGAGATCGATATCAATAACTTTTTGAAGATAAGCTTGATCGTCTTCAAAGATTTCAGGGTTGGGAGTAACCGCAGAATCTTCCCAGATTCGAGCGTTCCCCCAGAGATGAGCGATCGCATCATACGATCGCGCTCGGAATGAACCTAGGTTGCTACTATAGAATCCTCTGGCGCAGCTTTCGCCGTTACTGGTGTAAAGGCCGCTGGCGATTTTTGCAATTGTTGACGAATAGCCGCTGAGTACTTTTTTACATCAACGCGCGTTTCCTCATCGATTGTCGATAGAGCAATAAAGTAATTAGTTGCGTATTGAATATCTGTAATTTCTAACCCGTCCAATAAAGATAGCTTATCTTTTTCTCCTTGAACGTCTACATCATTTAGATGCATCAAGCAATAGGCAAACATATACTCTTCTAAGCCGACTCCAGATTTCTCTAAACCTTGGTAGCGTTGCTCGCAGACCATTTGAATTTTAGATGTTGGTACCATGAAGCGTACGCCTAAGCCCCCAGTTGGTGTATCGGCGGCTGGAATATCTTGGTACTCGTAAGGGTCGGTACGCTTAGCTCTAGCTTTACTTGCGGCAACATTAGCTTGCTCTTTGCTAAGATAAAAAGTCTCCATTAAGATTGCTGATAAAGCTTGACGATCGGCTAGTGGCAAGATGTTTAACCGTTCGATTAGGTCGTTAGCGTGACCGAGAGATTGGCCGTTAATACTTACTAGCAAGCTAGCTAGTAACAAGTCGTCAGGCACATAACCAATCCGCTCGCCACGCTCTGCTTTTTCAAAGGGAAACAATCGACGGGCCTTACGCAGATCTCCATAGGTAGGGGCGCGCATCTCAACGCCAAATCTACCGGTTGCTAGCATGTCTGGAGTAAGTACAAAAGTGTCAGTCATAATTCTAAGGGGTGGGGCGGCTACTTGGACGAGCTGTAATTACTTTAACACCCATTTCGTAGAATGTAGTTTACTAATCTCGATTAACTAACCAATTTAATGAAGATAAGTTACTAGTCCCAAGTAGTTTTGATACCCGACTTAAACAACCCGCTTGCTGATACCTGATTGTTTTTGGGTTAAACTCTACAAACGAGAAGGTTATATGCCGCCTCTTCCAATTTAATTGCACTTCCTTTTTACTAAAGTGCGCGTTAAACATATGGTACATTGCCCAAAACTGATAATCTTTTCCGCTGGGGTGCTGTTCTCTACTAGCAATAGTTGTAGTAGTTTGGCCTAGGGTACCTAAACTATCATATGCATTTTCGAAATCTATCTCTGTTTTAAATTTAATTAAGTCCCAGTAATTACTATCTTCGTGCCATTTATACGAAGGGCTGCCGCCCGCTCTATATAGATGCACTAGGTTTAAGTCGCGGCCGATCTTCAAAATCTCTTCGTAGAATAGCCACCAACCTAGATCGCGATAGACGGCATGCCAGTCTATAATACTTTCCATGTTTGGATAAGCTGCAAATAGATACTCTCTAGTTTGTCCTGTATGCGATTCTTTGTCGCTTGAGACGTAAAAGATTAGTTCGATCTTGTCTAATGTATCAATGTCGATTTCGAATGTACTCATATCGTTATAGGTGGGAGGGTAAACTAAGGTAGTGGAGTTGTAGAAGTTATACCGAGCAGCTATGTTTGAAGATCCGATCGTCAGTTTATTTACCACGTCTATCGCGCAGTCCGAAAGCGCGATGACTAAATTTGTCGATCGGGTTTCTAGTGCGTATGGTTTAGGCTCAGGCACTCCAAATAATCCCGCTCAGCTTTACCCACCAATTGAACGCCAAGCTCAAATTGGGAGCTATGGAATTAATGGTAGCGTTGAGCCGATGTCAGCTCAACGAGATCTTAATTATAAACTTCAAGCTTTAGATCTTACTTCCAACTTAAACATTCAAGCTTTAAGGCCGGACACTTATAGCTTTGCCCAATCGATCTACGGTGGTATGGGGATCGAACCACCAGCTACTCAAACTTTTGGTGGTGACTATGCAGGCGGTTCAGCTTTTAGAATGGGGGCACTAAGCGATCGCTATACTAACAATCCAATGCCTACGGCTACCGCGTTAGGTGGTGGCTCTACAAATAACTTAATTGGAACTTCTGGATTAGAAGGTTCGATGATGCGTCTTAAAGATACATTAAGTGCCGATTACGGAATTAAGATTGAAATCAATCGCATTACTCCGCTTGAAGGGGGAAGTAGTTCTCCTACCCAACTAAGTGTAACCGTCCCTAATATTGAAATTAACTATGATGGTTCCACCCTAAGTCAATCGGGCGGTCGCGATTTACTCCGCTCTTCAAGTAAGACATTTCAATTTACAACAACCGAAATGGGCGGGGTAATAGAACTGAAAAGCAATCGTTACATTGGGGGGAGTCTAGTCAATACAGTTAACAACGGCACGATTCGTCAAGATAGTTTTCAAACAACCGCTGGGTATATCGCAACTTACGTTCTGCAACAGCAGGTTATCCTCGACCAAGGAACCTCCCTAGCCTTTAAACAGTTCCTTACAAACCAACAGGTACTTAATCCAACTCAAAACTATTTTGAACTGGATAAGTTTTTAGGTAGAGCTTTAGGACAAGAGCTACCGTTTAGTCAGTACGTTAAGTCGATTTCAAATACAGCAACAGCTAAAGATTTTCTAGATCTTCAAAGTACGTTGGGCAAGAAGTTAGGAATTGGTTTGGGTACCGAGCGGTTTAGTCAAGTAAGTTCGCAAGAGTTGGCTACGTTACAGACAACAGCAATCGCTCGCATTCTCCAGCCGCTAGGACAAGCTCCAGACAAATCTAGTGTTAGCGATCGAGTAATTAAGAACCTCGCTCGAGAACTATTAAATCCGCAGACAGTAAAGAACGAGGAAAACCGAACCGTCCGAGTTGATGCATTTACTCAACTTAAAATGCAGATCTTAATGGAGAGTGGTGCGGGCAACTCGATCTTGCAGAATCAAATCCGCGCGATGCTTAAGCAAGAGCTTTCGACAGGTCGCAAGAATCTTCTCGATCAGCTTCGGAGTCCTTTCCTCCAACCGCATGAGAGTAACTACTCTGGGGCTCAGCAGATGGGCAAGCTTGCCTATTATGCTGAAGATCGCTCCCTGCTTACGGCTAGTGATGGTCGTAGTAGTTTGCTGCAGCTTGGTGGAGTCTATGCTCATGGCGGTACTGGAGTACCTACAGGGGAAGTCTTTGCTACAGTTAGCTCTACCTCCAGTCGAAATAAAATATACGATAGCCAGTTCCACGACTCGCAGTTAGAGTTAACCGGTAAAGACACTGCAAGCTTCTTTGATATCCAAACTTTATTTACAGGGTCTCGACAATTAAATACTACGACCCTTGCCGATCTTGCTAGTACTTTAGGTAACTACAAAGATAAAGATCAGTGGTTGACCCAGCTACAACAACAACTAAATATTGCCGATGCTCAATCTCAAATCCTACTTACTCCTTATCGTAAAGCCGAACAGATCCCGCAGCGGCTTAAGAACTTAACTGGTACTAGACCTGCAATCGAATACTCGTTGGATTTCTACCGAGATATCATGGCGCAGAAGGATGTCAGTAAGTACTATGCTCGCAACCAAGCTGGAGAGGTAACACATTTAGATCGTGGTCTAGCTGTCTCTGCTAACTTAAATACTGTACTACCGCAGATCCAGTTTGAGAGAGCAGCCGCTATGGCTAAAACTTCAAGCGATTTAACTGGCGACCTTCGGCGGATTGAAGCAAATCCATTGGCAGACGTTAGAGGTTTTGTTACTAGTTCTAAGCTCAAGCGAGTAGGGATTTCGACTGGGGCTAACCAAGCCTCAGATTTTATGCAGCTTAACGCTGCCCACGAGAGCTATGCAGGCTACGAACAGTACACTAAGATCGAACTTCAAAGCATTCAATCTTATGACGCTCCAGGGGGTACTCTATACGCACAAAACATTGCGATAGATATGCAACGAGATTTACTCCAACGAGCTTTTGAACCAGGGCGTTCGATTTACTACAGCGATACTAAATTGCAGCATGAAAAGACTATCAATCATTTAAGTAGTGCTTACAATCAGATCTTGGCTGACTATGCCGGAGTGCCTCCTGATTCAATTAGTCCTGCAGACCGCACTAACCTACTAGCAAACCGAGACTTAAGAAGCTTAGTAAGCAGCGGTCTCAAGCAGCGGTTTAACTTTATTCGGTCTGTTGAGTATAACAAAGAAACTCAAAGCTTAGACTTTACACTTAAGTCTGGTCTCTACGGTCAGGAGAAAGGTAACTTCCACAACTACGGACTATTCGATCGTGAGAGTTCGCAGTTAGTCTTAGGTCTTGCACCGCAAGTAGATCAGAATGGAGAGTTTACTTTATCCAAGCAGATGACCGTTAAGATCTCAGGAGTGCTTCGTAAAGATCAAAATGGGGTTGCTATTACTAATGACTTGCTACAGTTTAATAAAATAGATGGTCGATTGTTTGGCCACGCCAGCTACACTATTTTGTTTGAAGGTCCTGTCCGACCTGGTGTTGAAAACGTTAAAGGCCCAGGCGTGGTTAATACTTCAGAGATCTTTGACTATCACGATAAGCAGTTAGCAGGGATTAATTATACGGGTAGCGAACGGACTCTAACAGACAATCCAATTTACGCGATAATGTCTTCGGCGTCTTTAAAGGGGTATAGCTACGAATCGGGACTAGACGTACTCTCCACAAACAAAAGCACCGGCCTTTTTATCGAGCGTTTGCGCCGCTCTGGTACTACTTCAACTGCTTTGTTTGCTACTTACTTTGCATCTAACCTAAGTGAGCTGTTACCCTCTTCCGCATCTGCTGCCGATCGTCAGCGTTTAACAAACCTTAGCCGCGATCTGCAATCAGCAATCAAAACTAATCTTAGTAATAGTAGTGAGTATGATATCCATATTCAACGAGCGGTAGATAGCCTTGGCAACGAACACTCCCTTCGTAAGAAAGATGCCAGTGGTAAAGACATCCCAGAGGTAAAGAGTCTTGGTACCCTAACTAAAAATGCCAACTTGTTTATTAACAATGCTGGGCTATTCGATCTTCTCGACCGCAACGCACATTCGATGGGGTTGGGTGTCGATGCTCCATTGGCACAACTCCAGCAGACTTTACTACACTCATTAACTAGTGGTAACGATGAGTTCCTACAACGGGTAATTAAGTTGTTCTCTAACGCTACTCAAGAAAGCTTTGAGGAGCGTCAGCACCGTACTTATAATCAAAACGATCCGCGTGTTCGCGCTGCTGCGGTCGTGTCTCAAATGCTGGGGTCTAGCTACCAGGTCTTAGACTACGGCCGCGCTCGCGCTGGCAATGACCCACTAACTAAATCAATTCTTGAACTTAACTTAGTAGACCACACCACTGGACGTTTAAATGCTGAGACTCTATTTGGTGCACATCACGATGCAACAATTGACATGCTAACTAAAGCTAAAGTTCAAGTTCCTAGAGAAGAAACCCTAACTAAAATGCGGGCGACATATCTAGATGCGATGAGCCATGGTCGAGAGTATGCCCCTGACCGTGCGCACGAAAAAGAATATAGGTCGTTTGCATCTGAGATCTTAAATCTTTATGCCTCAAGCCAGACTGCAATTCCCGTTATGATTGGTTTAACTATTAGCCCATCTAAGATCCTGCAAGCAGCAGGGTCTAAAGATAGTGCAAACCTGGAGCTTCACTATAGTATGGTGATGAGCAAAACCCAAATTGATAAAATGCGGGGGTACGTATCCGCTCCTAACGAGCTGACTGAAGTTGCTGCTGCCTATCGATTACTAGTTAACTTTACTCAAAACAAAACGCTTGGATCTTTAAAATTTATATCACCCTTTACTGGATCGTCGGCGGTAGAGAACTATCGGACAGTAATTAAATCTCTCGAACATGCAGGCAGCCTAGCGCACGATCTTAATTATTTTGGTGCCGATCGCAATCAAACTTTATTCTCTCAATACGCCCATGCGGCTGTTAGCCAAAACGTAGGAGAGATGGAGCGGATAATTACGGGGATGAAAGTAATTGATTCTACTGCACGCTTTTACACGGGGCCTGTTGAAAGCAAAGAGCGCGAGCAGGCAAGTGCTCTTAATATAAAGCAAGACCCTAACTCAATCAATCAATCTGATAAAAGCCAAGTGCGCAAGCGGGCGATTGCCCTTTCAACTGCCACAGATACTAGACGCGGTGAGTTAAAACAACAAACGGCTCGTGTGGGGACGACTAACTCTAAGTTTGTCTTCTTTGATATAGAAACGTCTGGTCTAGTCGACGAGCGTTATCCTGCGGGCGACAGTCGCCGGTCTCCAACTCAGTCAGTAAGTGAGATTGCTTTTATCTTTGGCGAACATGCTAATGCCCGAACTATTGTTTGGAAACAGGGGGAACAAGGTGGTGAATTTAAAACTCGAAGTGCTGCTCTTGCTGAAGTCGGCCGCTTACTTGCTGGGGAGTTTAAAGATGCGGCACTGGTCGGGCATAACATTCGGGCGTTTGATATTCCTACGCTAAACCCGTTGATGGGCAATCACACTCTTTACGGGAGCGAGGTTTATGATACTCTTACCGATGTCGATCGGATTAAAGTTAAAGCTGAATTAGGTACATCTAAGTTTTCTCAAACGGCTGCTTATAAACGAGTAATTCAACGGCAGTTAATTGAGATGGGAAATAACCCTGCTGCACAGGAAGCTTTAGCTTCTGGAGATTATGGAGAGTACGACGCGCATAAAGCTGATGTTGATGTTCGAGCTAACATCGAGCTGTTTAAATTCCTGCGCGACCGCAAGCTATTTAAACAGGGGCGAACTCCAATAGAGTTAAGTAATGTTGGTAGGGGGTACTTATTTAAGGAAGGGAGCATTACCTACTTTGATGCGGCACCTGGCTCTTCTAGTCGGCTATACAAAACGGCACGCGAGCTAGCAACAACAGTCTATCGTGAAGCAGGTCGTTCGCATCTTGGTTACCATTTAAACGCCAACCACGATATGTATAATGACCGCTTCCGAGCGGCTGGAATTGCAGCAGGATTGGATGGAGACTTGGTGTCGCATTACACTGAGCAGCTTTTATTTAAAAGCATGAACCAAGCTGGACGTTTAGCTTTAGGTAAGGGTGTCGAGGCTACTGACATTAACCTACGAATCCATTTTGATACTCATGCTCGAGAATCAGATCTTAAGGTCGAACGGGCTATTAAAACTAGCTTGTTAAGTTCTGAGGCAAGTTATATAGATAACATTGGAAGGCAGGGTTTAGCCTATCGAGATCGCGAGGTCAACCTTAGAATTCAGGGAGATACTAAGGGTGCCGATCGAGCTAGAAAGCTTGCAATGACTTTACACGAAACTCGCGTGTTAGTAATGCCTCATTTAAATATTGTTCCGAACATCAACGGTAACTTTGATGTTCGCTTTGTTGAAGCAAACCCAGAGAAAGATGGGAGTCGACGTGCGCTCTTAGGTAGCAGTCTTATCTACTTGGGGTCGGATATCCTAACTCAATTGCCAAAAGAGTTTGGAGATTTTGTACCTAAGATTATTCGTCACCGTCGTAATATCGATCGGTTACTCCCCGAGTATTTAGAAATTATTGAGGGGGTTCAAACTGGAAACAATCAACTTACTAGTCGGCAGCATCAGATAATTCTCGACCTTCAAACTATTAGTGCGGAGAATACAGGTCTAATTTATGAATCTTTAGGTGGTGCGATGGGACAGCGGGCGTTTGGTGAGAAGACTAAAACACGCGGTGTGTCTGGTACGACGGTAGCTTCTTATTTACTGCACGCTGATGAGGTCGGTTTGGGCACTCGCTTTAGTAATGCTTTAAGTCAAGATGCCCTGCGGCGGTTAGCTAAATTGCAGGGATTCGAACACGGCCCCGATGAAGTTTTAGTTCTGCGAGCAGGTGGCCCTGCAGGCGCGTCTCAAGTCGATCAAACCTACCGCGTGACTAGTATGCAACAGCTAGCCGATCGTGCGGATACGATGGGTACTTATGCTAAAGTAGATCCCAAACGCAACCACACTACCAGCATCATTCCAATCTTTGGACGCTTTGCAACTCAAGGGGGAGACTTTGATGGAGATAGCTATGGAATTATCGGACGCTATGATAAGTCGCTTACTGATTATGTGGATCTACTAGAGCAGGGTAAACAATTAAAATCTACAGCTTATAGCTTTAGCAAAGCAATCAACTCCAGCCAGGATGTTTACATTGAAAACTTTACTAAGCGCAAGTATGACATGCTACTCTCACGAGAGCTGCAAATTGCTGCTGATAAAGAGGCGCATCAAATTAGTATTAAGGCCCAACTCGATCGAGCTAATCGTACGGGAGAAGTAGCTGCTGATGGGATGCTTAAATCAATTTGGCACCTTGTTGGCAAACGAGACGAACACTCTCGATCTGAATTCTTTGATCGCCTACGTTCTAAGTTTGATGGCGTACGTCAATCAATAATTAGTGGCGCATCTGAAACCAGCTTCGATCGTGCAAGAGCGGCACTAGAGACATTTGGCATTCTAAATCCAGACTCTACTCTAGACCGAATTACCAAAGCCTTCGTAAAAAGTAAAGATTATAAAACCTATGCAGCCGAGCTATCTCCATTTACACAGGCATTAGAAGTTCTTGAGCGGCGGAAATCTACAACATCTACACCTCAGTCTCGAAGTGTACCAGAGATGATTTCTTTGGCTGATAGCATTATTGCTACTCTCGACCCTGCTCAAGAACATTCAGCTAAGTTGATTGAGTCGATCGAATACCTTAAAGCAGGTGTCAAGGGTAGAGTAGCTGGTGGTGGTCTAACAACCAGCCTGTTAACCAAGCGCGTAGAAGCCCAGCAATCGGAGTTTATTAAAGTTTCTAATGACTTGAGCACCCCAACAGGGGTAGCTGTGTTTGAGAAACTCAATCAAACTCAAAGTGAATTTATTGCTACGGGTTATGCGGATGGCGTAGAGCGCAAGTATAAAGATCGAGTAAGTATTGCAATGGCAGCGAAGCTCGATCGAGATGGTAAGCTTACACCGCATCCAGGTGGTGTGGTGGATTTTGTGCGCGGCATGAAAACAAAGTCGACGGAAGAACTAGAACCTGAAGCCGTTCGGATTCTTGGGGCGGCGCGGGTTGCCGAGCTTAGAGCACAAGCATCTGGTGAAGCTTCGGCAAGTTACGAACGGGGATTTAATGAAAATCGATTGGGAGCACTACCTGCTAATGAGGTCGCTTTCTTACAAAGTCAACTTCAAGGGGTAGCCACTCAACAGAAGATACTTAAAGGAGAAATAGCAGCTAAGAAAATTGCAGTCGATCAACTACTAACTCAGACTGGCGATATTGCCGAGCGTTCTGTAGCTTCTGTCCGTCGTCACGTTGCGGCTTACACTGGACTACCTACTGCATACTTAGCTAAAGAATCCTCAATGTTTACGGATGCTCAAGTCTTTAATGCGGTCGAGCAACATCGTGGTGTTACTCCAGGCTTAGAAGACTTAGAAAGTTCTGTAGTTCGAGATAGCGATTTTAATCTCCGGTTAAATCAAACTCTTAGTCAAATACATGAAGATTATATTCGACCAAGTGCTGAGATCCAAGGTTACTTAAAAGCTCACGAGGAGTTAAAAAGCTCAAACTTAAAGATGAGTGTTAGTTTGTTTGATAAGCAGGGGATGATGGGACTGCGAGGACAATTTGCTAAAGAGTACCTAGCAGGAGTTGGTGCAAATGTCGAGGCTCAAGTTGCGGCAGTTGCAGACGTTGACGTTCGTACTTCGATTAACAGAGCAGTCGAGGCTGTAGGGATGCCAGCATACTTAGGCTACACTGCTGACGAACGATTTAATAAGACGCTCGAGTTTGGAATTAAAACAAACCCTGTAGGTCAAAGCTTAGCAACTGTCGCCAAGCTTATGGCTAATGCTGGTGGAACATCTCTAAGCGCCGAATCATTTACTGCGCTATCTGATACGATCACTTCAATGGGTACTAGTTTAATTGGGGAAGCCTATAACTCGATTACTTTATTAATGGGCCGGACAATGATGGCTCGGTCTTTATCTGAAGCACTCCACGAGCAGCTCCCATTCTCCACAGGGATTGATAGCTCAGACAGTAGCGGTAAGTTTCTAAAGACAACTAAAGCTGCGTTTAAACGGACGCTAGCCCAGAATACTAGTTGGCAGGGAACTCCAAGATCTAGCAAACTTGATGAGGCTCGTGACTTGCTGTCTCAGGTGTTTGACAATCCCGCACCTTTGGCTGCGGCGGCTTACAATCGTGCCCAGCATCTAACTGGATTACTGGCTAACGTCCAACAGTCTATTCGGGATTCGCTCAAGCAGAAGGTTGATGGCGGGCTGCTCCAAAGTATTATGAGCGAGCCTGTTGTTGGAACTAACAGCATCTATCAAATCCTAACTAGCTCAACATCGACTAACGAAGAGCGACTACCTGCGCTAAGAAAGTTTATTGCTGAAGATGCAGGTGCTGCAATCTTTACTTTACCTGGCGAGCGGACTTATGCCGATCGCTATAAAGTTACTGCCTTTGGGGCGCTCTTCTTGCTCAAAGACTTTTTAAGCGTAGAGAATCAGACCCAAGCCGAAAAGATGCTGGGGATTAACGTCACCCAAGAACCCAAAGAGAATCAAGTAGTTAAGTACAAATTCTTACAAGAACGCTACGAGCAGCTATCGGCTCAAGCTACTAGTACTAATAGTCCAAAACTAAACGCCATGCTTGAGTCGCCGCAGACTTTTATCGCGCAGTCTGTAATTGACTTGATTAACATGTCGACTGCTGAGCGGACAGTCTATCAAACAATGTTTAAAGGCGATAATGCCGATCAGCATTTAGGTCAGATGATAAAAATTCGCGAAGCGACAATGAAAATCTTTGGCTCGACAGGGGCTTATGGGTTTACAAAAGAAGCGCTTGCTTTAAGTCATGAGGAGTTCTTTAGTGAGGGTACAGCTCGTACTACCTACCATGAAGATATTGCCAGAAGTTTATTCTTCGATCCTACTAATGGTAAGGATCTACTCAAGACAGATCTAGAGCGAGTTGACGCCGCGCGTAGTTTAGGTCTAACCCAAGTTACTGATAGGGAATCTTTTAACAAAAACGAATTTGAATTTTACCAAAGAGCAACGACTAACTTTATCTATACTCGAAATCAGAAGTATGGGCTGCAGGTTGGCGACCTTAAAGAAATGCAAGAGACTCATCAAGCTTTGCATTACTTACGGTTTGAGAGTATAGCTGGGAATACAATCTTTAAAAACTTTACGATGGCGTCGGCCTCAGCGATTGAAGCTTTAACGATCGCCTCAACGAGATCTCAGATTGACGATCCCGCGCAGATGGCGGCAGTTAGTTATGAAGCTGGTTCTCAAATGGTTGCGGCTCTTGGCGAAGTTCATAAACAGTTCACCGAAACATACGGCAACCTCCACTTCGATCGGAAGAATACTGGAGTACCTCAAGAAACCTTGCGCGCTTATCACGCGGCTCAGAGTTTATCGGGGGTATTTAATCAACTATTTAACTCTCGGACTACCGACCCAGATGTTCTTAAGCACGTAACAGAAATGTTCTCTTTGTCTTTAGCCAGTAAAGATAAGGAAGGTAATAGCGGTTGGACTGAACTATCTCACTTCCTGGGAGGGATGGCTCAAAGATCTAAGACATTGGATTTATTGATGTACGTTCCCGAAGCTCATCGCAATCCTGAGATCGATGAAATGCATAAGAGCTTTTCTGAAGCGATCGACCGCGATACAGCAGCAGGAGTTCCTAAAAATCATATGGGCACGCACCAAGTTCAATTTGTTACTGAGCTTGGTCGAGTGCATGCGGCTGAAAATGCACCGACAATAGTAATCACTTCTCCCGCCGAGCAAGCCAAACAGATATCTAAACATGCCCGCACTAGTTTAATCAGTGCTTTTATTGGGCCGGCTTTAATGACTATGCTAGCGTCGAGTAAGGGTGACGATAACTTAACAATGCACGGGTTAGGTTTAGTTCAAGCAATCGCGCAGGTTTCGGAAATCCACAATCCACGTAAGATGTCTGCGGCTACTTTATATCAAGTCGATCGAATACAAAATACGATTAAAGAAGATGGGGCTATTATTGGGGGAGTCAGAGCGGTAACGTCTGAGATTATGTTTGAGGCAGCAAGTCGTTTTGCACATCAAGCGCTAGGCAGTAATCGTGGGTCTCCAGTTCGTAACTACATAGCTGAAGTTGGGATTGCTGCATTAAGTCTAGCTATTGCAAGTTTAGGTGGCGATCGTAAAGCAGGTGCACTTGGCGTTGGCGAAGATCAAAGTCAATTGCAGGCTTTAATCTCCCTACCTGGAATTGGGATTGGGATTGCCGAGAGTGCCATTGATGAGTTTATGCGATCGAATACTGTCGAGAGTGATTTTGATTCGCAGATTGAATACGAAGTAACACTTGAGACCCGTAACTCCAATGTAAAAGACGCCTTCCTGACAGGCTGGTTAAAGCAAGACCAAGAAGAAGAAGGTGGGATTGACGAACGCGCTGACGGTTCGGCAATGGCATACAATGTGGAAGACTACGCTTCGACTTAGCTTTACTTTACTTCACTTTACTCCACCCTACTCCCTATTTAAAATGCCAATTCGGGTAAGCACGATCGTCACCACCCCTGGCGTCGCCACTCAAATTTATAACTATTGCTATGCTTCAAATCCAATTGTGGCAATTGGTGGTGGAGTAACCTGGGGGTATCCAGATGTCCCACCCCCACCAAACCTTTTGCTTGCTACTTTGCCTAGTCAAATTGGCTACGTCCAAGCAATTAGATTAGTCCCAATTGTTAAAGATATTAATGGCGACATTGCCGTCTCAATGGATGAAGCATGGCAGACCTTACCTGTAACTCCTGAGGCTATCTTGGCAGCCAACTGCCATCACGTAATGATCGAAGCAAAGATCGATCATCAACAACTCCCTGGCTCGGCGACTACCTATCAAAGTGCTGGGGTGTATTTAAACTGTAACTCTTCTGCTAGCCTTAATTTTACTTCTGGCGATCCGATTGGCTATTTAGATTTAGTCCAGCAGTTTGGCACAATTACTCGAGCGCCTGGTTCGATTCATGTCTTAAGAATGGTAAGGGGATTTTAGATTGTGGAAGAAGATACACTCCTGGCTTTTGCACCGACTGCCGACGAACAGCAACCAGACCCTATCGCCCAAATTATTAGTCCTGATTTAATTGCAATTAATCCTGGGATGCCAGGTAATAGTGCAGGGAGCTTTACTACTCCTGCAGCTCCTGCAGCTCCCGTATCTTTGGCTACTGGAGAGCCTAGCAAAGATAGCTTAAAACAATATAATAGTTTCTTTACAGGGCAAGCATTACTTACAAATGAAAAAAGATTAATTACTAATGCTGCAGATACGGGCTATCTTGGTGCTAACTTACTTAAAAATAAAATTAGATTTTTTTACGATGGAAATAATTTTATCCCTGTAGGCCCAGCTTGCGATAAAATTAATCCGTATGTAGTTAGAGAGACCTTAGTCTATCCAAGTGTAATTACTTCGACAAGAGGGTACGTAATTAAATACTTAATTAATTTTGATGGTACACTTTATTTCATTGCGCAAGCCGTTGGTGCAAGCGTTTTCCTTTTAATCCCACAGGGTATTTTTAGGATAGTAACGAAACCGCCAGTAGCAGTACCAAAACCTGCGCCTGTAGCAGCGCCTGTAGCAGCGCCTGTAGCAGCACCCGTAGCTGCACCAGCAGTTAAAACAAAAGAGGTAGTAGCTGCAAAAGTTTCACCACCAGAGCCACCAAGGGCTCCAGATCCCATTGTATTAAGTTCATCGTTCGATCCTAAGGATACGCACTATCGGATTATCTATTACGATCCTGGTGGTAATGCTAAGTCATTTGTATTTACTTTTTTACCTGCAAGAGAAACTAAACTTGGAAACTGGAACGTACCTGAAGCTAGAGCTGGCTTGCCAATTCAAACAAAGATGCGGCACAAGATGCAAGTCATTCCAGGTGCAGGCCCGATTGTCCAGACGATTGGCGTCAACGGAACAACTGTTACTTTAGTTGGGGCACTGTTAGGAAATGAGGTTATTGGTGAAGATCTCGCACCTGGCCCAACTAATAATCCTAAGTATCAAAGCACAACTATGACACCTGGAATTACGGCAGGGTATGCTGAGGGTGCTTACCCTAGCGCATTAACACTTGGGGCTTATAACAAAGTTCAAGAACTAACTAATCGCTTAGTATATCCTGGTCGTCCAGTAACTGTTGAAATTAAACCGAGTAGCAACCAAGCTACTTTCCAAATGGCAGCTGACGGGTCAACCAATCAAATTGGTGACTTCATTCGGTTTACTGGAGTTGTGACTGCTGTGCGGATTCACTACGCACATTCAGATCGGGCTTATTATGCCTTGGACTTATTTGTAACTGAATACCCAAACCCAGCTCAGTCTAAAGTTAACAAGCCCGTTAAAAAAGTAGAAAAGAAAAAGGATTTAAAAACAAAAGAGAAAAGTACAAAGGGTGATACTAAGCTTAAGCTTAAACCATTACCGATAACCGATCCTAAATCTCCTTATTACAAAGGTAAGAACACTAAAGGTAAACTTCACGCCTTTGCAACAGTTACTATTCCAGAAGATGAACTAATAGACAGCGACGTTTCTAGCGACTTAGTCGCAACGGACTTTCTAAATAATCAATTTTTAGATCGAGATTCTCCCCCTGACGTAATTGCAGCAGCAGCTAATTTAATTGAGGATGGGATTCAAAGCTTAGGAGTTAGCGGTAACATTTTTGATGCGATTAAAATGACAACTAACAATTGGTTATCTAGCCGTCAGCAAGAAATTGCTCTTCAAGGCTTAGCAAACATTCCTGATTTAAGTACTGAGAATGCTGGGATAATTAACTTTGCACTCAATCGCATTCTTTAACTTATTAAGATATGTCTATTTCAACTAGGTTAGATTTTTTAGCCAATCACTTTGGCGGTTATCAAGAAGTAGTTAAGTTGTTACCGGCTTCCGATCTAAATATTATTGCTAGCTTTTGCGGCCCAGTTTCAGTTAACAGTATCGCCAGTTTAATAAATGAAACTACTACAGACCCGATCGATCTATTAGAGCTGGGGTACATTGCTAACTCTACTTACTACGTCCACAACTCTAGATACGAATATTTGTTTTCTGGTCAAGTAGATCGGTACTTTGCGGCGTCTGCTGAGATTAAAAAATTAGCTTTGACCGCACCGCATGGAAGTTATTACTACATTACTTTTACAAACACGGACAATCAACCTTTTGTCGTAATGCTTTGGTTGCTGCGCGAAAGCACCGCCGCCGTCAAAGCAACTAAGCTAACAGCAATTAGAGCTTCGGCAACTAACCGAGAGCACTCAGGCGTTCCCTTTAGTTTATTTGTAGGAGTTGCGCAACCCCAACTTGCAAGATCGAAAGAGCTAGTTATATTAATGGCCAAGGGAGACTGGCAGCAGCCACCTACAATTAATAATTTGTATCAAGATCCAAACCTAATTCAAGTTGCGTTTGCGGCAAATGCTGGACGGATGCTTGTTGATATTCAAGATGTGTGGCTGGCTGTCGTTGAGATCGAACCTAATCCTGTAGATGCCGGACGGCCGATTATTACTGCAGTTTGGAAACCTGTAAGTAACCTAGGGATTGGCACCGAACGATTACTTCCAAGCGATCGCGATTTACTTTACGTAGCTGGGGCGGGCTTTAACCGCTTAACCTTTGACAGTCAAATTCAACAAGGCTACGAAGCCGGTCGCTTGGCAGCGACCGTTAAGTTTGACTACAGCTACACAATTTAAACTATCAGCTTACTTAACTCCACTATGACCTAGGCCACCACCACGATCGGTTGAGTCGTCCCAGTTAGTTTGGATTTCAAAGTGGCAGTCTGCCACTGATGTAAATAGAGCTTGGGCGACTCGGGCGCGATCGAGGATGATGTGTGCGTACTCGGAGCTGTTGTATAGACCCATACAAACTTCAGATTTGGTGTAGTTGCAATCAACAATCCCGACTGAATTAGCTAAGATTAGGTTTGAATTAATCCCTAACCCACTACGCGGGTAGATTTGCATTACTGTATTAAACCCTTTATCAGCTTGCGGGAGGGCAATCTTAAACCCTGCCGATACAATTTCAGTCGTATTGGGTAGAATTACGATTACACTATCTTCGGGGAAATGTTCTGCTTTTAGAGTAGCGTAGATGTCTTCGGCAGCAGCTCGGAAGTTAGGTATTTTAACTGCTTGCCCGTTAATCCAAACTTTACTTGGCTTATTAAGTTTGGCAAGCTTGCCAATCTGCTGGTCTACGATTGCTATTTTAATACACGCCCGCAGATCGTAGCCTGCATCGGTATCTGACTTCTTACTTGGGATGTACTCGGGACTGCGTGGGTAGATAGAAATTTGCATGTTACAAAAGAGTGGGACTTGAGAGTTGAACGATAGTAAAATCTAAATCTTGTCTGAGTTTAATTACTTCGCGGATGTATTGCAAGTGGATGCAATCTTTAACATGACACGAGCAGGTACTCCCGTCAACTCTATATTCAGTTTCGGCGGTAAGTATAAAGTAACGGCCAACCTGCTCGGTAATAGACCAGCCCCATCGCAAGCCGTGAGCTAAAACTAAATTAGCAATTGGCGTAGTCTGAGTGGCGATTGTTGGATCGATCTGTTTGACTCCCGCAGATGTCGATCCGATATAGTTAAGGACGCCTTTACGAATAAAACAGTTAGTGATGTTTGCGTAAAGATTGAGCTCGGCTGCAAGGATTTGGATGTTGGGTTTTAAGTTAGCTGTCAGCTCTGCAGGAAGTAAGAGTTGTTGAGAGTACGCTAGTGCAGCTAGGAGGTAGGGGGACCTCAATCGATTGCTAAGTAGCTGTGCGTTTGACTCTGATAATTTATCTAACTCCAGATTTAAATCTGACTTTGATAGTTGCACCAAATTATCGGCATATAATAAACTGTACGGAAGTTGGAACACGAGCATTTTAATGGATCCTCTAAATATTTTATCGATGCAGACTATTGGTAACTCTCAGTTTGACGATCGAAATACCGATTACAACGCAGTCTACGTTACGCCACCTCAAGCAAACGGGCCTGAGCCTAGAACAACGGTCAGCATCAAGACAGCAACTATTGGAAGCAGTGGTTCGAGAGTGCCGGCTATTGCGGACTACGCAAACGTCCACGATCCTCTTGCACTACAGGAAGATGCTCAATCGAGTAATCTATACTTAGCTGCTGCTTGCGGTAATTGCGCGCGGGCGTATGGCAATAAGCTAACGTGCGCGCTACTTGATTTAGTAGTTGACTCATTAAGCGCGTGCGATCAGTTTGCTTCCCCCTTCAATATTTCAACAGACATCTAATATATGCCATTTAAAATTAAGATACCTGCCCGCGTGCAGCTAGCTCAGCCAGTAATTGCTAAACCGATGGCTGCCAAGAAAAGTAAAAGTAAATCAAGCAAGTCTGCTGTCGGAGCACCCTATCCGATTGGCGTAATGTCTACGTTCGACCCAGAAGGATCGATGAGTACAGACGCTGAGGAGGCTGGTGAGTCTGCAAGAGTGCAGAGCGATGCCGACCCAGATTACGAAAGCGTTACTAAATCCGAAGATACAACCGTGGACGAAGATACGACTACGATTGAAGAGGATGAAACTGACTCTACTAAAGATGATGCAATGGAAAAAGAGGCATGTTCGACACCAATGTCGGCAAGTATTTCAATTCTTAGTCCTAACCGAAATTTAATTTGGCCAGAGTTTCAAATTGAAAACTGCCGGACTGAATCAACCTTCGGTCATTTTGTCGTACCAATTATTACTCTAGGGTTATGGGATCATCCTTACTACGGAGAAGTTACCTTTACCCAAAACGATATCGACGAGCTAAGCAACAATTTTGATAACCGTGCTGCTGGTTACGAGCCGGCTTTATATGTCGGACATGGTTCTCCTTTCGATGGTGGGGGTCGGCCAGCAGCAGGCTTCTTGGAAGTGCTCGTTCAAAACGAGGATGTTCTCTGGGGCATATACGCAGCCGTAGACGAGGAAGTTTACATGCAAGTTAAACGAGGACAGTACCGATACTCCTCGGCTGAACTTACTCAAGACACAGTTCATCGTCAAAGCGGCGATAAGTTAGGTTTAGTTTTAACAGGCTGTGCGTTAACCAACGAGCCATTTCTAACTAACATGCCACCTGTCCGAGTTTTCCACAATCAAAAAAGCACTCAACAGCCGCTGGCAATAGCGTATGCTTTAAATCATCACAGTTGTGTGCTAGACCGCTCAGATTTTAGCGCCGCTGACTCAACCAGTAAACCTGTCAAGCCCGTTCGAGAAAAAGCTACTTCTACAAATATGTCAACTGCACCTGTTTCTAACGTTGAGTCGAATACCGGTATGGGAGATTCCGTCCCCCAGAACCTGAGCGGCTCAGCAGTAAAATTGTCTAACCCTGCGCTTACTGTCGATACAACAATTTTGGCAATCAGCGCCGAACTTAAAGAACTTAAATCTGAATTTAGTTTAGTTAAGACTCAACTAGTTGAGTTAACTGCAGCCAATAAAAACCTGGAGTTAGCACGAGCTACTGAAATTAAAGAGCGTCAGTTTGCAACAGTTCGGGATGCTGCCCTAAGCGCCGGAGCCAAGCAAGCATTTATGACTGCGTTGTCTTCTCCGACAATTGACGCTGACACTGCGGCAGCGTTAATAACCCAAGTTAAAGAACTTTCTAATAACGAAGCAGTAACCTATCTTAGCCAGCATGGTACGTCTGTTGTTGAGCCTCAGCAACCTAACGTTCAAGTTGGAGCTCCTGCTGCTGCTGCTGCTAAACAGGAATTTGCTTATGGCGCATACCTTGCCGATCGTGCGGCTCGCATGCAAGCTAAGTAAGCTATTCAATAGATAATTGCAACTGACAGCTTCTTTTAACTCAACTAACCCCTCCCGATTTCCTCAGTAAGTATGACTTTAAATCAGGCTACATTCCCCACCTATGGGGCACAGCTCTCAGACTTTGTCTCGACAGGTGATGCCGATCTACTTGGCGGTACTCAGCTAACCATGCTGCTCGAAGGATTTGCTCGTCAAACCCCACCTGACTTGGAAGACCTCTTCCCTACTTTCTACGCTCCATCCCGCACTATTATCTTTGAACAATTCATCGATAGCGTATCGATGGCTCCAGTAGTTGAAATGGGTAAAGAGTTTGCAACTCAGTTATCTACTATCCGTCGTGGTCGCAAGCGCTTTGCTAACCCAGCTTTTACCCGCGAGCATATCTACATCGAAGATTCTGCAGTTAACGATCTTCGTGCCGCAGGTACTTATAACGATCGCGTTAACCCTGCTCAAATGGTTGCTGCTAAGATCGAAGCTGCTTACATGCGTCGTAACGAGTTGATCTTGTACATGCGCTACATGGCTCTCTTAGGTGGTATTAACTACACCGACGCCCGTTCTGATGTTTCTATTAACGTTAGCACTGGCATTCCCCCACACAACCTCTTTTCTTATAATGGCTGGGGTGGTACTTACCCTGACACATCTGCGGTTGGTGCTTTGGCTCCTGGTGCGACTGTCCCTTCAATTGGCGATGGTAATACTTATATTGCTGGCACTCAACTCAACCCGACTAAAGGTCGCATGGAAGCGTTGCTGTTTACTGATGTTAACTATAACGTCGGTGTGCCATGGACTAATCGTCAAGCTGATGTGGCTGCCACTGTCCGTCGTCTAAAAACTTGGCTCTCTGAAGTCAACAAGGTTGATGGTTGGGTTATCTACATGGGATCTGCATTGCATGACATGCTGCAGTCTAATGAGTTAATTCGTCGGGGTTCTGGACAGACTGCTTTTGTTGGTAATACTAACGTTACTAGCGGCGGCCGCACAGGCGTGTTTCCTCTAGACGGCCCTGTTAGCCCAGTAAACGCTTACACGTTTGCTAACGGAGATCTAATCTCTATCTCTGGTTGCCCTATCAACATCGTACGTGGTCGTTACGCAGATCCTCAAACTGGTCAACCTACTCTTTACTGGCCTCCACACCAAATCGTAATGGTTGCGCCTCGCTCGACCAGCAACACCAGCGACACCGTTGGTATGACTTGGCACTGTATGGGTGAGTACAAAGAAGTTGTTGGACCTTGGATTAGATCTGTTGACAATCCACCACCTCCTGCTTTACCTGGTTTGGCTATCCAAATGGGCGATGCGTTCTTACCAATTATTAAATACCCTCATTGGATTTCGGTTATTAACGTTTGCGATCCAGGTGCACTCAACTCTGGTCTATACAACGACACCTTGTTTAACTACGGTCAAGCATACAGTATTTACTAAGCTATTTCGTAAAGGGTGGGACTACCTATCCTTTATGTATTTAATGATTAACTCAACAATTTAAAACTAATGTCAAGCACCGGATCGAATAAAATTGAGGACGTCTTTAAGGCTAGAGGTACGTATCGCTTAACCCCGTTAAGCGGCGTCTCTGGTGGTGGTGCCGTTGTTACAGCAACAGCTACTGGCGGTATTGTTACAGTCAGTGTAACTGCTGCTAAGATTCTTCTCGACTCATCTCCCTTTACTTTTCCTCTAAGCCCACTTGCCACTTCTGTTTTGCCAGATGGTGTGTCTAACTTTGCCGTTTACATTAACCCAATCAGACAAGTCCCTGCCGTAACTGTATTGCCAACTGGTGGTACTACTGGCGATCTTGTTATGTTGGTCTCCCCTACTGGTAAGTATGATTCTTATCTGCAAGACATCTATCAGTACAACGGTGTTAGTTGGGTAACTCGCGATTCAGCTATTGGAGCAAATCTCGATCCAAACAAACCTTACGCACCGTCAACTCTATTTACTCCTGGGACTTCTGACTTTAGAAACCTACCCTTTAATAAAATTACTGGTGGTGTGTTAGGGTTCTCTGACGAACCAACAGTGATCTATCCAATCAACCGTGGCGTACCAGCAAACTTGCCTGGTATGGGTGGTGAGTACGCTCGTTATTCTACTGGCTTTACGATTGCTAAAGTTAAGGTTACTCTTACTGGGGGCGCCATTGCTAACCCTGTAACAGATTTAATCGTTACTCGTCCAGCATCTGTCGATCTATTCTTCTAAGAGTAATGCGGGTATCTGCACCCGCGTTTAAAAATAGCAGACCGCAACTTGCGGTCTGCTATTTTTTGATTTAATATCTGAAGGTCTGAGTAGTTTACCATTACCAACTATGTACTATTTAATCGCACGCGCTCCTGGCACCTATAACTGTGCAAGCCACTCACGGCGTTTATACACTGGGGACACTGTAGCTGTTGCTAAATCTGAGTTAGCTATGATCCTCGAGCGTCATTCCTTTTTAGTCGTTACCGGCTGTGACCCAGAAGAGTTAGAGCCAACAACCCCTGCGGTTGGAAATACCCTACCCCTTCGAGCACCAGCAATAACTGTCGGTACTGAAGTTACCGAAGAGCCAGAAAGTCTAGAAGCTATTAGTATCAATGTTGATAACCAGTTAGACCTGGCGCCTAATGCTCCGGCAATTGAAGCACTGACTTATATTCGTCAGTTAAGCCAACTAGACCCAATCCCCCTTTATAAGATTGCTCGGATTGCCGAGCTATATCCAGCCAACAAAAAGATTGCAGCCGCCTGTGCTGAGATTTTAACTACCGGTGTAGAGAGTAACACTATCTAATTATGTTTGATTTTAGCCGCCGCTTTATTGTTTCCGACCCAGAGTTTGCAGCGGCGATTGCGGCGGCAAGTATTATTACCGATCAGATTTTAGTTACGTCTCCCAAGTTTGTAAGCTTTGCTAAATCAGTGCGTGCCTACTCAATCTTACTTGGTAGTCTTAAGTACACGGAAATTTACCATGCAGTTACTTGCGACTGCGATCCCGAGATTGGGTTTTTACTTCTATCGGCTGAGCGCCAAGATGGAACTCTGCGTTTTAATATCCAACAGGTAGAGTCGATGCTCTGGGGTACTCCAACTATTTCTACCTATTCTGATTATGCTCAAGGCATTGGTGAGGTCAGTGCTAAATTAGCAGCCGCGATCTTTATTGGCGCGTATGCCACCCAGCCGTACCAACACACAATGGCTGAGTTCCTTCGCAAACAAGCGCTTCTTACTTTAGATAAGACAATTGTTCTCCAAACTAAATTAGCGGCGGGCAATAACACTGGTGTAGTTGCTTTAGAAAAAGTTAAAGAAGCTCGTTTCTATTTCGATCCTGTAGAGATTACACTTGGGGCCCCTTTAAAAGTTTCGTTTTTTATTCCTAACTTTAAGACTAGTGCTAACTGGGTGCCGATCGTTACTTACCCAACTGGCACTAAACTTCATACTCGTAGGGTTGCTGCCGACATTGCCTTGGCAATCAATCGCTATACATTAGACTTAACTAACAACAGCAACATCATTGCAGCCGTTACTCAGTCGGGTGAAAACAGTTACCCTTTTATTGATTTTGCGCTGCGCTCGTTTGTCGAGGATTACAATGGGGACTTGGTTAGCGTTCAATTTGAAGACCTTGGTGGCAACACTGACGCGCTGCCATTTAGATGGGGAATAGAAACTAACGATCTCCATCCGACCTTTATTAATAGCTGCTTGTTGCTGCAGCGGAGTTTAAAAGCCACTGGTGCATCTAAGTCAAACGCACTGGCAACTATCTCAGCAGCCGCTAAAGCTTCATTACTTGAGTACAACGTTCTGTACTTTCGCAATAAAGTACAGAACGTTGTACTGCCAGATCAAGTTGCTACAGTACCAACTGGGCAACTTACCTATCGACTCTCAGCTACTGAGTCTATTGTGCATACTGCCACGGTTGATAGAGGGGATGCGCCTCGCTACTCTCAGCAAGCAATCGCTTTAATGAATGGCTTGCAGGCAGCGACTGGAAAGACTAGATTACTTGGGTGCATTGTTAGAGACGATCCATCAACGGCTCTTGCGCCCGTATCAGCTGTTGAGTTACTAGCCTGGGCAGTAACCTCGCCAGTCACGTATTTGGTATTGGATGTCCTAACTGTACCGGACGATATTGAGATTGCGCTGGGGAATATTATTGCGCCTCAAACTCCATTTTCAAGTTTGCCATTGTCGATTGTTTGCAAGCCTCTATTTGAAAAAGTATCTACTAGTAGTTCGACATCGACACCGCAGGGTGGGCAGGCTGCTGACATCGCTCAAATTAGAGCGCGGACTTCAGACCTAATGTATAGCATCCGCGACAAAACTGAATTTATTACGGGCTACACCTACAACTAGTTGGGACTTACCATTATGCAAAGTTACAACTCAGTGCCAAGCGATCGCGATCTAATCTCAATTTTAGCGATTGCGATTACTCAACACCCGACAATGCTCAACTCAGTAATCTACGATCCGACTCGTCCTACGGAACCAGTCAAGATTGAAAAGATTAAATTGTACGGTGGTCGCGAACTTACAGAGGCGGGGTTAGTACTTGGTATCTATCCTGATACTGTTCGGCTTGGGCATGGGATGACAGGCTACAGCTCGGAGGAACCAATTGCCCTATCTCAAAATCAAGTTAGTGGTGCGACGTTTTTAACGACTGCACATTTTGTCGCGCAGTTTACTTATCGCGTCGCAGACTTTGATAGTCCAATAAGTCTAGAGTACAGTCGTGCCGATCGCCCGCTTGATTTAAACACTGGTAGCTCGGATCGAAAATACTTTGCTCCTTTAGATATTCGTTATGGCAACGATGTTGGCTTAACTTATACACCTGAGTCTGTGGAGGTTGTCGTACTCCCAGCAGAGGAAGTACTTAAAGATTGGATAACAGTCCTTCGGTACGCTATCCGAGACATTCGCTACTTACACCCGTTTCAAGTTCGTAGCCCCCAGATCTTAGCAGTCCACTATGAGACGGCTACAATCTTTGATGCTAAATCTACAGAGCATCTGGTGTTCCATTCGGCGAACGTTCGCTTTAAGTTGATGTACAGCGAAGGCAACTTCGACCGATAAAGAAGCACTTTAACTAAGGCATAACCTCGCGTACACTAACTTTTAGTGGGGTTGGTTTTTATTAAAGCCCTGAATTAATTAGAACATAGTAAATATGGCAAATAACTACATTTACCCGCACATCGAATTTCAACAATCGACGGTGGGTGCAGTTCCTCAGAACTCTACATGGCGATCGACAATTGGTGTTGTCGGTCAATTTAGACGTGGGCCACTGCTATATAGAATTTCTGGCTCGCAAGATTTCAATCGACTATACGGTTCGGATTTAAGCCCTGGTGCTAGAGCTGTTAGACAGATGCTCGCTCAAGGCGTAACCGACATTTTAATTAGTCGCGCTACTAGCCAAGAAACTGCTAGCTCTCAGGCAATTACTTTCTACGGTTTGAATGCTGGCCTTTCTGCAAAGGTCGGTTACGAAGGACAAGTCCAACAATATCACAACGGCACGGCTGTAAAGACTACAGGTATTCGCGTTGATGTTAACTACATCGGCGAAGCTTTAAGCTCTGTTAATTCGTTTGGTACGATTCACGTCGATCCAAAGTCTCAACTCAACCGCGATCTGGAATATTCAGATAAGAGCCGGATTGTGCTTAGCATTGAGGATCGTATTTCTAACTCGGTATCTTTAAGTTTAACTAGCAGCTTTGCTGGAACTAAAGATGCTTACGTTGCTGTAGGCGCTGCTACCTATACAGTAGGAGCTACTGGAACCTTAGCTAGTTTAAATGCTAACCTAACTCCTCAAGGGACTGCTGCGGCATTAGCAACAGGAGATTCGATCTCAACTGGTGATGGTGGTTTAATCCAAGTTACTGGAAATAGCTACGCTGTATTGGCTACTGGTACTGTTGCAGTTGGGTCGATTATTCTTAAAACTTCTACGCTTAACGTCAGTAACGTATTAGCTCGACTTGATGTCGGATCTAAGATCTACTTTAACTATGCTGAAATTGCGACTGTAGTAGCTCCAATTAATCCAACTAACTTAGCAGCGGCAATTACGGTAGTTGCTAATGTTAACGCTCTCATTCCCAGCTCGGCAACTCTCCAAGGACAAGCTTTGATTGGCAAGGCAATCGTATCTTTAGTACCTGCTGGAGTTGATGGTTATCAGTTTATGAAGGTCTCGCGTCGGGATTACCCAGCGGTCGTTAGTAACTTAACTGCTGGTCGCTCGTTGCACAGTAACGACTCTAATGCAACTTTTACATCTGGCGCTTTGACTGTCCTTAGCGGCCCGATTGAAAGCCCAACCGACCAGACCATCTATAAAGTTTTAGTTAAGGGTCAAGTTACGGGTACTGCATCGGCATTACTTGCTGGGGTTAAGGTAGCTTTATATGAGTCTCCAGTTAATGGTTACGTTGTTAGCGTAAGCACCAGCTCGATCTTAAGTTCGAAAACTTATCCTAAGGCAAAGCAATGGCGCAACCAACTCTATCAACAAAATACTAATACTCTAGTTGATAGTTACGTAGTAATTAACGAAGCTTATCAACCTAACAACCTTAAAGTTGACTTTCTCTTTATTGAGCCTGACGATACTGTTCGTGCAGTAGATTCTGGTTTAATCTTTGACACGCCAAGTATTGCTGACAGTGGCGTTACTGCCTTTTTAGTTGGCTCTTCATTTACAATTCCAGTAGTGCGAGCAACTATCTACACCGGATCTCTCAAGCATAATGGAGTTGCTTTTGAAACTGGCACTTCTGCAGCAGATGTTCTTAGTGAGATTAAAACAGAGATTTTACAAAACTCTTTGTTAAGCGCTTTAATTGACACCCCTATATTAAGCTCGACACTCTACCCTGCTAACTTAACCCTAGCAAGTTTTATTAAGGGCCCCCAAGCAAACCGGATCTACATGGAAGTTGTTCGAGCAACTCAGGGTGAAGATCTTTTAACTGGGATTACTGCTAACGACTTGTTGTTAAATTCAAACAACATTACGGCAGCACTAGCTAATTGGTCTAGTATTTCTACTGCACCAGTGCAAGCTCATAACTCAATTTACTTTACGCTTGGCAATCAAGGCTCTAGTGCTGCATCGCTTAACCTTTACTCTAGCAACAGCAACCTGCTTGTTAAGATTGTTGCTTTAAGCGAGGGCGCTTATGGGAATCAAATTCAAGTTACTGTTAACCCAACTAGCAGCGGTCAGTTCGTTTTAAATATTGTCGATCTTGATAGTAATAACTATCAAACGGCCGCGACTTCTGAAACGCTTAACCTTTCAACCCGAGACGTTAATTTAACTACTGGCCTATTTAACGCCACGGCTAATAGTGGATTGATTAGAGCGTTCTACATTCCAATCTTAAATGCTAGTGCTTCTTTAACCGATCTAGAACTCGACCAGCTCCCAACTAGAATTAGCCCAGCCTTTGGTCAGTATATCCCTTCCCTAGATTACATCACTCCAACTGGTAGCCCCTCTACCTATTCTCCTGCTTATCAAGGACCCAGCTATCTTCAAAAGCTCTACCTTCAAGGTGGTGCCGATGCCGCGCTCGAGTCTGATGCCGACACTACTCGTGTTGGTGCGTCGGCTATGATTAGAGCCGTCCAAGCTCTAGAGTCTCAAGACATTGCTATCCTACTACCGGCTGGGATTGTAATTGGCGATGCACGCTATGCAGGGGTGATTGAAGAATGTTTAGGGCAAGTCAACCGTGCTTCGAATCTAAACACCAACCGTCGTTTAGTTCTTCAAGCCCCACCCAACCTCAATCAAAGTCAGGCTGCCCTTTACGGTGCTCAACTTAATAACGTTGATGTCAGTTTAATTGCTGGCTACTGCGGTTTTACTGGAATCAGTATTGCCAATACTCAACCGACAGCTCCGTTGTATGCAGCGACTCTATCCCTAACTCCGCCACCACTAGACCCAGCCTATGTTGGAAATGGTGTGCCGATCAACGGAGTGATTAGTGTCGATACTCTTAGCAGTCCTCAGTACCTAGATGCAATTACTCGGGCAGGCGTGGATGCCCTTTACTTTGATGCGGGCTTGCGTCAGTTCAAGTTCTTAAACGGGCGCACAACCTCTCGAGATCCTAAAAAGAATTTGATTACTATCCGTCGGGTAGCTCTTCAAATGATGGCCGATCTTTACATTAACTCTTTGACATTACTGTCAAGTCAAAACGATGATACAACTCGAGCTTTAGTTGCGGCAAGCTTTGATGTTTATCTAAACGGGCGCGTTGCTGCTGGTTGGATTCAAAGCTTTAATCCTACTATCTGCAACATTGGAAATAATCCTATAAGTACTCAAGTCCAAAACAAGTTGAACGTTTACGTAAGCTACACCCCTTACTTCCCAGCCGACATTATCCTAGTCGATCTTGTCCAGCAGTTCTCCCTATCTTTAGGCAACTAACTAGTTAACAAACCAAACACCCCGCAACTACAATGCCAATTCTTACGCCGAGCAACGAGAATAATAATACAACTGGGTCTAACAACGGGATTAAAGATCCGTTCCAGGGATTTGACTGTACGCTGTGGATGCTAAACGCTAACGGGCAAATGGTCAACCGTGGATTTTTTACCAGCGTCCAGTTCACTTTCCGCAACGCTACCGAACCGTATATGGAACTTTCTCAACGGGTACCTCGATACCTTGATGGGGACTTCCAAATTGGTTGGGTAGCTCAAAGAGGGATGCTAGATACCAATGTCTTAACTGAGACTATGGGCTTTTCTTCTGTTACTCGTGAAGCGCGTGTTAGTCGATCGCCCCGATTTAACTTGGTTATGTTTATCAACGCTCCTGAACTTAAAGAAAGCGCAGGGTTCCAACCTAAGTTTAATGAAACAAAGGGTGGCGTTGTTAATCCAAATAACATCTATGCGTCGACTCAAAACAGTGCGGATAACTATCGACGCTCTGCCGAAGGTAAGATTATTTTACTTAACTGCAAATTAGATACCTTTGCAATGGGCATTCAGTCTGGGCAGCGCGTAGTCGCAAACCAATGGGAAGGGTTATCTGAAGGCTACCAAGTTATTAACACTACCGATACAAACTCTAGCTTTACTACTGAAGAAAATAGTCTTAACAGAACAGTTGAGAATAAGATAGTTGCTAATGGTACTGGTGGGGGTAACTTCAACTTTAATATTCCAGGCGCTTCTCCTGGTGGGCTAGATGCGTTTTACAAATAACAGTAACTTTTAGAATTTAATTGGCGGAGATGGTATTATTGCCATCTCCGCTTTAATTTAAATAAAAAAACCATGGCATATAAATTTCAATCACAGTTAGGGACTTCTTGCCAGCAGCGAGCTCAAGCGCAGGTACCTATCTGCGTAATAAC
>ENA-OBIO01000229-OBIO01000229.1-metagenomes-genome-assembly--contig:-NODE-229-length-34317-cov-33.1624_pt1 | contig 34317 bp, 27 predicted proteins | sample MGYA00153383_OBIO01 | MGnify analysis MGYA00153383 | reverse complement strand
CCCAGTCACAACTCCACCAGACTCAAAGTGAATTAGAACAATCCCAAGCACTCCACCACCAGACTCAAAGTGAATTGGAACAATCCCAGTCACAACTCCACCAGACTCAAAGTGAATTAGAACAATCCCAAGCACTCCACCACCAGACTCAAAGTGAATTGGAACAATCCCAGTTACAACTCCACCAGACTCAAAGTGAATTTGAAAAATTAAAGTTTTCGCAAGCTATTGTTAGAGAAACTGATGTCAAAAGTCAGATGCAGTACAAACTCTTATTGTGGGAGGGGTGGTATGCTTATTGCAAAGGCGATAGGGCGGGGATGGCTAACTTTCTTAAGGAATCCTTGAAGTATACGCCTTTTTCAACAACAGAAACAGTCTTGAACTGGTTAGAAAATTTTGCTAGCTTTTCGTCAGAAAAAGGAGATATGTTCGATACCAATACCTTAGTTAACTCAGCAGAATGGAAAGAATTGATGCGTCGCAGGATTCATGGCAAAACGGCGCTGACCATCCATTAGTAAAAGATTGCAAGTAAGTTATGATTACCAACTCGGGTTTCAGTATTGAGAAAACTACCATGAAGCATCAGCTATTGATTGTCAATGACGAGCCAAGTTTAACCAATCCTGTCTCGCAAATGGCTACCGAGGCGCAGTGTCGCTCCGATGCCTTCTACTATTGGTGTCAGGAAACTCGTCTGCCGCACGAACCCATTTTTCATCGCAAGCTATGGGAGTACGCCTATATCCTCCAGTGTTTGTCAGAGACGGGGATGATGTCACCAGGGAGGCGCGGACTGGGTTTTGGTGTCGGCCAGGAACCGTTGGTAGCTGTAATGGCTGCGCGAGGCTGCTCCGTGGTGGCCACAGACTTAGATTCAGAGGAGGCGACGAAGCAGGGATGGGCGGGTACGGGTCAATATGCAGCCACGCTAGAAGCGCTTAACGATCGCGGCATCTGCCCTCCGGATCGCTTTGCAGCACTGGTAAACTACCGCGTGGCGGACATGAACAAGATAGATGCGGATTTGGTCGGCTTCGATTTTGTCTATTCGTCTTGCGCTTTTGAACACGTCGGATCGATCGAGCTGGGGTTGCAATTTGTCAAAAACAGCATTAAGTGCCTGCGCCCGGGCGGAATCGCAGTACACACCACCGAATTCAACGTTTTTTCTAATGACGCAACGATTGACAACCAACAGACTGTACTGTTTCGACGGCAAGACATTGACGGACTCGCAGCAGATTTGACAAGCCAAGGACACGAAATTGTCCTCAACTACAATGCTGGAAGCGGGCCATTCGATCGCCACATAGACGTACCGCCCTGGTCGGGGATACACTTAAAGCTTCAGTTAGAACAATATGTCACAACATCCTTGGGGCTGCTCATTAAGAAGGCTTCATAGATTAAATCGTTTTTCAATCCTATTCAGACATTTCTACTCAGCAAAAAGTAAGACGAATGTTAAATCATAAACTAAATAATTCTTTGGGTGTAAATTTAGCCGGTCATATAACTGGTGATTTTGGACTGGCGGAAGCCGCTAGAGGAAATCTTCGAGCTTTAGAAGCAGCCAGAATTCCCTTTGCAGTTAAGGATCTGAAAATAGACTGGCTACCCAACTCCGATACCACCTACAAAAAGTTTTCCGACGACAATCCCTATCCAATCAATATAGTCCAAACCAACCCGAATTGGGTAGACCAAATTTTAGCAGGATACTTTCCCGGTATTGGTTCTGAATATTTCAAAGGCAAATACAATATAGGTGTCTGGTTGTGGGAATTGCCAGTATTTCCGAGTGAATGGCAGTGGGCATTTGATTTATTTGATGAAATCTGGACTACCAGTAACTTTTGTGCAGAAGCATTTTCGGCTGTATCCAAAGTTCCCGTACTCAAAATTCCGGTTAGTCTTGCCTTCCCACAACCATTACTAACAAGAGAAAACCTCAACTTACCCAAAAATAAGTTTATTTTTCTATTCATGTTTGACTTTGGGAGTTCCTTTGAACGGAAAAATCCCTTTGCCACCGTTGAGGCATTTAAACGAGCTTTTGGTAAATCTAATCCAGATGTTTTGCTCGTTCTCAAGTTTGCAAATTCTCATCTTTTTCCGCAACGGCGACAGGAACTAATTGATTTAGCTGAGGGTTGGTCATCCCTTCATTTTATAGACGGACATTTGCAAAAAGCCGAGATTCATGCTTTGGTTAATAGTTGTGACTGTTATGTATCTCTGCATCGGGCTGAAGGATTTGGTTTAACAATGTCCGAAGCCATGTACTACGGCAAACCAGTAATCGCCACCGCCTATTCATCTAATATGGAATTTATGAATGTTGGCAATAGTTTTCCGGTAAAATACGAACTGGTGACAACAACTGAAGATTATGGAGCTTACCCGAAAGGTAGCGTCTGGGCGGAACCAGATATTGATCGTGCTGCGTCTCTGATGCAGTATGTGTTTGAGAACGATCGGGAAGCTCAGAAAGTAGGAAAAATAGCAGCCAAGGAAATGAGGTCTTTATTAAGCCCTCAAACTGTAGGTATTAAAATTAAAAATCGCCTTGAATTTATCAGCGCACATCTCAATCAATCCCTGTTGTCAAATCGGTTCCACGAACTTCAGACAGAAAGAGATTTATTGGCTCGCCAAGCCCAAGCTTGGAGGCAGACAGCATTGCAGGTACAGAAAGAGTTAGCAAAATCCTCGCAATTGCAACTGCAACAGCGCTGAATAATTGTCAAGCCTTTATTCTCAAAGTTCTTTAAGTAGAAGACTTACTATGTCAAATCAAACCCTAGATTCTAATTTCGGCATCAATTTTATCGGACACCTGAGCGGTGAATATGGTCTGGGAGAAGGTTCGAGGGCCACTCTCAGAGCGATCGAAGCTGCTGGCATTCCCTTTGCACTCAAGGATATTAAGGTAGATTGGCATCGAAATTTAGATAACAGCTACACAAGTTTTTCCGAGCAAAATCCCTATCCCATTAACCTAATTCATACTCTGCCAGAACCCGTTGTTTTCAACATGGTCGATCCCGAATGTTTTAAAGGTCGATACAATATTGGCTTCTGGGCTTGGGAACTGCCGATATTTCCTCCTGGGTGGCTGTACGCTTTTTCTTTATTTGACGAGATATGGACTTATAGCAATTACTGCGCTGAAGCGATCGCCCCTGTATCGCCCGTGCCCGTGATTAAGATGATGTCCAGCCTCGATCTGCCCGAACCATCATTTGATAGAGAAGCATTAGGATTACCAGAAAACAAATTCATTTTTCTGTTCATGTTTGACTTCCACAGTACCATAGGTCGCAAAAATCCCTTTGCTACTTTGGAGGCATTTAAACGAGCTTTTGCTCGATCAAATGAAGATGTCTTACTGGTACTCAAATTTTCCAATGCCAGATTTTTTCCCCAAGAGCGAGATCGACTCAAAGCGGAAGCAGCAGGCTGGCCAGTTCACTTTATAGATGGGCATTTAAAGAGAGAAGAACTTCATGCTTTAGTTGCTAATTGCGACTGCTATGTTTCCCTGCACCGAGCCGAAGGGTTTGGCTTGACAATGGCGGAAGCCATGTACTACGGCAAACCTGTAATTGCGACTGGCTATTCATCTAATATGGAATTTATGAATGTCGGCAATAGTTTTCCTGTAAAATATGACATAGTGACGCTGACAGAAGATTATGGGCCTTATTTTAAAGGAAATTACTGGGCAGATCCCCATGTCGATCATGCAGCATCATTAATGCAGTATGTTTTTGAGAATCCCCAAAAAGCCCAGGAAGTAGGAGCCAGGGCAGCTCAAGAAATCAAGTCTTTACTGAGTCCTCAACTTCTAGGCATCAAAATCAAAAATCGCTTGGAAATCATTAGAAATAGGATGAACCAATCTACAAACTGGTCAACTCGCATCCATCAGATGCAGCAAGATACGGCTGGTACCCAATCCCAAATCCAAGTATGGCGGCAGACAGCACTGCAAGTTCAATCTGAACTAGCGCAATACCAAAGGCTTGCTAAGTAAGAATTAAAAAGTTGAATTAACTGTAAATATTTGCGATCGGGAGATAAGCTATGTTGAATCATCCAAACTCGAACTTTGGAGTTAATATTATCGGTCATGTGAGTGGCGAGTTTGGTTTGGGTGGGGGTGTCCGAGGGACGATTAGAGCGATAGAAGCAGCTAACATTCCTTTCACTATAAAGGATATGAAAGAAGATTCGCAACGCAACTTAGATTCTACATACACCAATTTTTCCAGCGATCATTCTTATCCCATTAATATCATCCATACAAACCCTCACGAGTCCTTGTTGGATTCTATAGATCCTGAATTATTCAATAATCGTTACAATATTGGTTTTTGGATTTGGGAACTTCCGGTATTTCCTGATTTTTTTATGGGAGCTTTTAATCGATTTGATGAGGTTTGGACTTACAGTAATTACACGGCTGAAACCATTTCCGATGTCTCGCCTCTTCCGGTTGTCAAATTACCGCCTAGCATTTATTTACCGCCCAACGAATTGGGCCGAGAAGCTTTAGGATTACCTAAAGACAAATTTATTTTTCTGTTCATGTTCGACATGGGTAGCGGTTTTGAGCGCAAAAATCCTTTTGCTACCATTGAGGCGTTTAAAAAAGCTTTTGGGAAGTCTAATGAAGATGTTTTACTGATTATTAAGTTTCGACCTCATCCAGCTTATCAAAATCAGTACGATCAACTAAAATCAATGACAGAAGACTGGCCATCAATTCAACTGATCGAAGGGCATTTGAGCAAGGAAGAGGTTCATGGCTTAGTAGATAATTGTAACTGTTATGTATCGCTACATCGGGCTGAGGGTTTTGGTTTGACTATGGCGGAGGCAATGTATTACGGCAAGCCAGTCATAGCTACCGCTTATTCATCCAATACCGATTTTATGAATGTCGGCAATAGTTTTTTGGTGAAATACGATTTAGTTGCAACTGCGGAAGCTTACGGACTTTACCCAAAAGGCAGTATCTGGGCCCAGCCGGATATCAATCGTGCAGCGGAGCTCATGCAGTATGTTTTTGAAAATTATCCGCAAGCACAACAAGTAGGAGCGAGAGCAGCTAAAGAGATTAGGTCTTTATTCAGTCCAGAGGTTATCGGTCAAAAAATTAGACATCGCCTTGAATATATTACCAGGACAATAGAAGAAAAAAGCTGGTATGAATCCCAAGCTCAAGCTTGGAAACAAGCGGCTTTGCAAGCTCAAAGAGAATTAGAGCGCTCAAGGTTTTAACGCAATACGGTTCAGACAAAATAGGGTTAACAACCCTAACAATCCTCTGCTCGCACGCAGCAGATGTAGAAACAATAAGAATTATCCGGATTATCATTGATGAGTTCGCCCTGAATAAACTCATGATAGAAATGCTCCATACTAGAGGTAGCGATCGATGTTGAAAGATCGAGAAGTCCCTTAGTTTGAAGGATTTTAAAGTTGTGCTTCTCTATAAGCTTGCACAAATCTTCATAATAATATTCTATCTTGTGTTCGGCATGGATGTAACTATCAGGACTATGTACTTCTGTAGCTCGCCTGTTTGGGGTATCTAGTGCCAATATTCCCCCTGGTTTTAATAACTTGTAGGCTTCTGAAAGAACCTTTTCAGCCTCCTCTACAGTGACGTGTTCTATTGACTCTCCCGACCAAATTAGGTCAAAGTAATTTTTCTGAAAGCAAGTTAAGTCTGCCATGCTTCCATAGACGTATTCAATCTCACAGCCTTGGTAGTTAACCTGTTGCGGCCATTCCGGACCAGGAAACATCATTTTGTCGGGATGAAAGTCTAAAATGTATAGCTTTTCCGGTAGATAAGGATAGCCGAACTGTAACAAAGCGCCTCTTTCATCGGAGCCAGAATAACCTCCGATGTCTAAAATAACTTTACCAGGTGGAAGCAGTGTTCTAACCATTTCCATTCTGGCCTTGTGAAGTTTACTAAGTGGGTTTTCGCCTCCTACACCTACAAGGCGTTCTTGAAATTCATTTGATTCAATCATTTTTTTGATGACAGCAGATCGAGACACACCTGCACTAATTTCGTCCAACCAACCTTCTAATCCATCAGGATCAGCTTCGCGCTCAAAGATAACCCAATATGCCATCCACAGATAACTCTTGTCGTTTTTCGCATGAGTGGATAAAGTTTTTTGGATGGATTCTTCCAAGCGTTTAGTTGCTTCAGGGTTCATGGTAGTTCCTCTAATCTCGTTCATATTATTTTAAGGCAAGTAGGCTCTATTAGCCTGTATTAAATTACCAAATACAGGCTCAATTGCACGGAAAATTAGAAAATTTTGGGTTCTAACTCTAAGGCGTGACGGTAACAAAAACTCGCTTCATCAATTTGCCCTTTCTTAGTCAAAACTTCACCCAAATTATAGTGGAACCAAGAGAAATCTGACTTGAGTTCGATCGCGCGGCGGTAAGCTGCGATCGCCCCGTCCAAATCTCCTTGATGTCGCAGTATATCCGCTAAATTGTTGTGGATATAAGGATCGTCAGGTTTCAACTCGATCGCACGGCGGTAACAGTTCATCGCTTCCTCCCGCTTACCCTGTGTCGCCAAAGCATCCCCTAACAATTGGTAAGGTTTATACTCATTTGGTTGAACCTCTATAGCGCGGCGGTAACAAGCCATCGCCCGATCCAAGTCATTCTTTTGTGCTAACATCAGCCCCAACTGCAAGTGCGCCTCACCGCATTCGGGATTTACTTGCAAAGCCATCTGATAAAAGACGATCGCCCCATCCGGCCAACTGTGCCGCACCAAAGCATTCGCCAACTCAACATAAAGGTCAGCATCATTCGGCGCAATCTCCAGCGCCTTGTGATACAACTGCACATCATCACGATTCTCCTGAATCGCCTTGCGGTACAAACCCATAGCATCCCGCAAATCCCACTGCGATCGCATCCTCAAAGCATCGGCTAATTTTTGCGAAATCCACGGCAAATCCGGCTGAATTTCGACAGCACAGCGGTAAGCGGCGATCGACTCATCCCACCGTTCCAGCTTCTCAAAAGCCGTCCCCATGTTGTAATAAGTCCACGCAAAATCCCGATTCAACTCCGCCGCGCGCCGGTAAACCTCGATCGCCTCATCCCACCTTTCCATTTCTAGCAGCACGTCGCCCAACTTGCTGTGCGACCAGAAAAAATTCGGATTCAGTTCATTAGCGCGCCCATACGCAACCACCGCCTCATCCCAGCGTTCCAAATTCACCAGGGCTTCGGCTAAATTGTTGTGCGCCCAAAAATGGTCGGGATTCAGTTCGATCGACCTTTGGTAAGCTGAAATCGCCTCATCCCACCGTTCCAATTTAATCAGCGCGTCTGCTAAATAGTTGTGCGACCAGCTAAAATCAGGATTTAATACTGTTGCTTTGCTGTAAGCCTCTACTGCTTCTTCCCAACGTTCCAACTTCAGCAGCACATCGGCTAAATTGTTGTGAGACCAGCTAAAATCGGGATTTAGTTCGATCGCCTTCCTGTAAGCCTCTACAGATTCCTCCCACCGTTCCAACTTAACCAGCGACTCAGCTAAATTGTTGTGCGACCAAGAAAGGTCGGGATTAATTCTAATTGCATTCCTGTAAGCATCTACCGCCGTATCCCACTGTTCTTGATCCTTAAGTATTTCGCCCAATTCGTGATAAGCTGCGCCAGCATTTGGATTCAATTCAACTGCGCGCTGGTAACAATCAATTCCTTGATTTACCTTACCTTGCTCGATTAAAGTTTTAGCTAAATTCTCGTGTTCCTCAGCGGTTCCCGACTTGGGGTCGATCGCAAATGCTCGATACAAAGCCTCAGCCGCCGCCTCCGGCTTGCCTAACTGCGTCAATAATTTGGCAAAATTGCGGAAAGCGCCGGCAAAATCCGGCTTCAGGGCGATCGCCTTTTCGTAAGCAGAAACCGCTTGCTGCCACTGTTCCTGCTGCGCGCAAATGCTGCCATAATTAGCGTAAGCTTCGGCAAAATTCGGATTAATTTCTATTGCTTTGACATAGCAACTTTTAGCTTCATCAATTTTGCCACCAGCTTGCAGGGCGTTACCCAACATTTTGTAAAGTGGCGCTTCCGGCTTAATTTGTAGCGCTTTTTTGCAAGCAGAAATTGCCTGTTCCATTTTGCCCTGAGCAAAATAGCCTTCTGCCAATATTTTGTATGCTTCTGGATCTTCGGTACTAATTCCAGCATTAACAGGTGGCTGAACTTGTTGTTTAATTTGTTGTTTAATTTGCTGCGGTATTTGTTGCAGTATTTCTTGCGGTATTTTTCGCAATATTTGCTCAGGTATTTGTTGAACCTGTGGTTGTTGAACTTTTGGTGCTATTTGTTGTTGAACTGGCGGCGACTTAACAGCACCATTTGTCCCATTTGCACCAGCCAAAGTTTGCTGTCCCTCGCTACCGTTTCTGGCATGAGCCGCGTTGAGTTCGATCGCCCTGCGATAATATGGAGTCGCTTCATCTAACTTGCCTTGTTTTTTCAGCGCTTCGCCCAAATTTTGGTAAGCAGTCGCCAAATTAGGATCTAACTTGATTGTGCGCTGATAACAGGCGATCGCCTCGGGGAATTTTTCCTGACGGAACAAAGCGTCGCCCAGATTCAAATGTTCCGCAGGTGACACTTTTTCCGGTTCCAAACTAAATGCTTGATACCAGCACTGCTGCGCTTCGGCTGGTTTGCTAATTTGTCCAAATACTTTTGCCAAATTCCGGTAAACTCCCGCGAAATTCGGCTTAATCGCGATCGCCTTTTGATAAAACTTGATCGCCTCCGACCATTTTTCCTGCTGTGCGTAAATGCTACCCAAATTCGCGTATACTTCCGCAAAATTCGGTTCTATTTCAATAGCTTTAGCGTACCAGTGCCGCGCCTCTTCCATCCGGCCTTGAGCTTGCAGCACATTGCCCAAAGTCTTGTAAGCCGGTGCAAAATTGGGGTGAATCTTCAAAGCTTGCTCGCAGGAGGCGATGGCTTCTTCTAATTTTCCTTGGGATAAGTATGTTTCTCCCTGTTGGTTAAATTGAACCGCTGTTGATTCTGTATTGACTGTAGATGGCATAGCGGCGGCGGCTCCAGAAGCAGGAATTAAGTAGGGTAGTCTAAACGTTTCACAATTATACTCGGGTTTGACACCAACATTAGCGAGCTTGTTCCCCGAAGTATTAATTTTTTTGACGGAGGGTGCTGGGAGAAGCTGGGATTCTCTGCTGATTTTTTGATTGGGCTGGTAAGTAGGGACACCGCATTGCCCAAGGAGTGTCAACTTAAGCCTGAAAGCCTTGATAAATATCGTTTTTACCTAAGTCTAGATCCCCCTAAATCCCCACCCCCCCTAGCCCCCCCAAGGGGGAAGGGGGACTTTGAGAAGAAAGACTCCTGTCCCCCCCTTCTTAAGGGGGGCTAGGGGGGATCTGGCCTTAATCGTCAAACAGCATTCTGTGACTGGGTTTGACGTTAAGTTGACACTCCGAAAGGCATTGCCCTTTCCCTACCCGTATAGAGGGCACGACACGGCATTGCCGTTTCCCAAATACAGGATACGGCAGTGCCGTTTCCCTACCCATATACAGTTGGGTGCTTTGTTGTGGACTGGGCACGGGAACTCGCCTCAAAAAAAAGATTACAAACGGCGCAAAATGTGCGATCGAACCGAAACGAGTATCGCCTTTTTAGCAAAAAACGATCGCCCTTTTTGGATCAAGCGATCGCCCTTTGTCAACAATTAGTTAGCAAATCTTATTAATTACCGATCAAGCTGCGGCTGCTGCTGCTGCTGCTGCTTCTTCTGCTTCTTCTTCGGCGCTGGCTTTAGTTCCTAGCACGGTAACAACCACTTGAGTTGGGTCGCCGAGAGCTTCTGCTCCCGCAGGCAAAACTAATTCGTGAATGTGCAGCGCATCCCCTACTTTCAAATTAGAAATATCTACTTCAATTGCATCAGGAATGCTGTCAGGTTTGCACTTAACTGCGATTTGTGTCAACACAGTCTCCAACATACCGGCTTCTAACTTGACACCGATAGCTTCGCCGACAAAATGCAGCGACACTTCAACTTCCAGGCTATCTTGACTTGCCACGGAGAAAAAGCTCAGGTGGTAAGGATAGCCCTTCCAAGGATGAACTTGAACTTCCCGCAGCAAGGTTTTTCCGCTCCAAGAGAGTTCGGGAATGCTGAGGTCAATTAGGGCATTGTTGACTACGCGCTTTTTGAGCAGTTGTTCAACTGTTTTAGCTTTGATGGTTAGGGAAATCGATTCAGATCCTTTGTGGCCGTAGAGGACGGCGGGAATCATTCCTGAGCGGCGGAGGGCGTTAGGTTTGCTGCCTTCTGCCCGCTTTTGACATTCTACTGCGATTTCCATTTTCTGACTTTCGGCTGATTGTTTTCACATTTTACCAGAATTGTGATACTGCGATCGCACTTCATTAAATTCGCTGAAGGTATTGATAGTTTTCGTTTTCCACACACTTCAGCAATTCCAGCATTTTTCTCAGACGGTAAGTTCCTGATTGATACTCTTCTTTTGAAGGGTAATCACCAAGCTTAGTCAGAACTACATCGCTTTCACTGATAATTGCTTCGCTAAAAATTTTCTTGAACTGGTAGCGAATCTCTTGATTTAATTCAACTAGAGGCAGAATTACATTTTCTTCATCTAGGTAAATTTCGGTGTCGATTGATTCCCCGCCTATTTTGGAAAATGCTGATTTTGCTAACCACTCGTAAGTAGTTGCTGTGATTCTTACACTATCGGAGGGTTCACCATTGGCTGAATAAAAACTGATGTCAAACATGGGGATTACTCCTGCTACTAAACATCTCGAAAGTCGTTACCTTCCTGATTTAATATTAAATCCGGTAGCATCAGAATTAATATTAGCCACAATCAGGACGTGGCGCTGCCCATTAGTGTCAACTTAAGCCGAAAATCCTTGGTATCTCTAGCTTTTACCTAAGTCTAGATCCCCCTAAATCCCCCTTAAGAAGGGGGACTTTGAAAAGATTCCTGTCCCCCCCTTCTTAAGGGGGGCTCAGTTCGATCTAGATTTAATAGTCAAACAATAGTCTGTGACTGCGTTTGACCTGGTTGTTGACACCTATGGGCTCTCGGAGTGTCCCTACAATTAATCGGGATAGGGAAACGGCACTGCCGTGTCCTCCGTTTCTTCTATAATAACGTTAAGCTGATGCTGCTACAGGCGTACCGTCAACTGACAATAATCCGCGCTTCGGGCCGTGAATTGGGTCTTCGACAATGATAGTTTGATCGCGGCCTGCACCGAGAGATACAATTGCGATCGGCACTTCCATCAAATCTGCCAAAAACTTGAGATAATCCAATGCTTGCTGTGGCAAATCTTCCAAATTGCGGCACTCTTCCGTTGACTGTTTCCAACCGGGAAGGGTTTCATAAATCGGCTTGCATCGAGCAAATATGCGGGAATTTTTGGGGAAATCGATACAACGTTCGCCATCAATTTCGTAAGCAACGCAGACTTTGATTTCTTCCAATTGATCCAAAACGTCTAGTTTGGTAACTGCTAGACAGTCAAGTCCGTTGATGCGAACGGCGTAGCGGCCAATTACTGCATCGAACCAACCGCAGCGGCGTTTCCGACCAGTTGTCGTGCCGAATTCTGCACCTCTCTCGCCCAAAATTGCGCCAACTCCATCTACCATTTCGGTAGGGAAGGGGCCTTCTCCCACGCGGGTTGTATAAGCTTTTGCTACGCCAATTACGCGATCAATCGCTGTCGGGCCGACTCCTGTTCCTACACAAGCGCCACCTGCGATCGGACTGCTGGAAGTAACGTAAGGATAAGTGCCGTGATCTAAGTCTAATAAAGTGCCTTGCGCGCCTTCAAACAGAATATTTTTCCGCTTGTGAAGTCCCTCATAAATCTTCAGGGAACTGTCTACTACGTGGGGCCGCAAACGTTCCGCATAGACTAGATATTCATCAATCACATCTTGGGGATTGAGAGGAGGCAAATTGTAGAGTTTTTCCAGAATGACATTTTTATGATTAATTGTCCATTCCAGTTGTTCTCGGAATCCTTCCAAGTCCATTAAATCGAGCATCCGAATACCAGTACGTTCGGACTTATCCGCGTAGGTAGGGCCGATGCCGCGTCCCGTTGTCCCAATTTTATAATTTCCCCGCTGTTCTTCCGATGCCACATCAATTAATCTGTGGTATGGCATGGTGACGTGAGCAGTCTGAGAAATCATCAACTTGGCAGTAGAAACGTTCAGTTTTTCTAACTGATCCAATTCTTGAATTAAAACTTTAGGGTCAATGACCGTACCACAGCCGATGATACATTCTGTCTCAGGGTACAAAATTCCAGACGGAATCAGATGCAGCTTGAAAGTCTGACCGTTGACTACCACCGTGTGACCAGCATTTACGCCCCCTTGGTAGCGGACAACGATATCTGCGGATTTGCTGAGCAAATCAGTAATTTTGCCTTTTCCTTCATCGCCCCACTGGGCGCCGATCACAACTACGTTAGCCAAGGGTTTTTCGCGTTCCGTTCTAGTTGACACAATCTATAATTATGTACGAATGTGTTCCAAGTGTCAATCAATCGATTTTAGATTTTACTGGACGCACTCCCACAGACGAGTCTGCGGGCTACAGAGTCAATTCCTTTGGGTGAAATTAATTTTTGTTACAATCAAGAAAATTGAGGCTGTCTTGCCATGACTTTACACGCTGAGTTGCACCGCCATCTAGGTGGTTCTGTGGTTCCTAGGGTGCTGTGGCGGTATTTCGATCGCCATCACAATGCTGAGATAGCTAGCCGATTTCAACAATACTCGGAGTTTGAGGATTTTTACACTCGCCCGCGCAATACTCTTGATGAGTATTTGGAACTGCACACGCTGGTAGAAAGCGTTCAAACTGTTGAGACTTTGCCTTATTTCATCTATCGCTTGATGCGGGGCGCTTACGTGTTTGAAAATCTGGCTTATTTGGAGTTGCGTTATACACCTTATTTGCGGACTCCAGAGCATTTATCGCAGTCAAAACGCATTGATTTGATGGCAGAAATTGTCCAAGTTGTGGGTAAGGCAAGTCAAATTAGCGATTGTCCGATTGTAACTAGCCAAATTTTGTGTATGCACTCGCGTTTGCCCTATGAAGTGAATCGGGCGATCGTCGATTTGGCTGCACAAATGGGAGAATATGTTTGTGCGATCGATCTTGCTGGCGGCGATGCTGCTATTGGCGATCGTTTGGACGAATTTGTGGGATTGTATCAGTACGCAAGGTCGATCGGCATTAACACAACCGGACACCTCTACGAAACTACATCTGGCTGTTATCCCGAACTTCTGCCCTATCTGATGCGGATCGGTCACGGAATTCAAATTCCGTTAAAATATCCCGAACTGTTGCCAGAAATCGCGCGTAGAGGTCAATGCTTGGAGGTTTGCCCGACTACCTATCTAAAAACGGGAACCTTGCAGGATATGCGGGAATTGAAGGTTGTGTTCGATCGATGTTTTGAAGCCGGTGTAGACATTGCAATTTGTACTGACAACGCGGGATTGCACAACGTGCGGCTGCCTTTTGAGTACGAAAATTTATTGACTTTGGATATCATTGATTTTCGGCAATTGCAAGCGTGTCAAAATGCCGCTTTCCGCCATGCTTTCGCGTGGCCTTACGGGGAGCAACCGGCGCAAATGCTGACTGGTTTGTTGCAGCATGAGTCTGTGGGGGCGATCGTTAATTAGCTAGTTTTTGTCATTAAACATTTCCAATAATTATTGTGGAACAGGCAGGATGCCTGTTCAATCTTTTTTTGGGAGATGTCTATTAAACATGAAGTTTTTAGGTTTCAACTGGTTCCCAGGCTCTGCCTAGTAACCCATATCACTCTTGCTCTGCCTCGTCGTATACCGAGTAAAATTGGAGGCAGAGCCTCCGGATCTGCGTTACTAGGCAGAGCCTAGTAACGAGTAGATAGAGAGGTTTGATTCGTTAAGTAAGCCTTAGTTAAAAGAGGCAAGAGATATTTGTAAAATTATAATAAGGATCGGGCGATCGGCGATCGGAAGCAAGGTATAGTTTGGATGCAGAAGTATCAATATAGAAGGATAAAAAAACATGACAAATATGGACGCTTATTGGATGCCCTTCACAGCCAACCGACAGTTTAAAGCGAATCCGCGAATGTTGGTATCCGCAAAAGATATGCACTTTACCAGCGATGATAATCGCTCAATTCTTGATGGTACTGCGGGGCTTTGGTGCGTGAATGCGGGGCACGCCCGCGAGACAATTGCTGAAGCAGTTAAACAACAAGTTTTGAATCTAGATTATGCGCCGGCTTTTCAAATGGGACATCCGGCTGCTTTTGAATTGGCGGAACGTTTGGTGAAGATGATTCCGGGAAATTTCGATCGCGTTTTCTTTACTAATTCTGGTTCGGAATCGGTGGAGACTGCGTTAAAAATTGCGATCGCCTATCATCGAGTTAGAGGTGAAGGAACTCGCCAAAGATTGATTGGTAGGGTACGCGGTTATCACGGTGTTGGTTTTGGGGGAATTTCGGTCGGCGGCATTGGCCCAAATCGCAAGTTTTTCGGCAGTTTGCTGACAGGAGTCGATCATTTACCTCACACTCACAATTTAGAACACAATGCTTTCAGCCGCAAACAACCGGAATGGGGAGCGCATTTGGCGGATGAATTAGAAGGGATTGTGGCTTTGCATGATGCGTCGAATATTGCGGCGGTAATTGTGGAACCGGTGGCTGGTTCGACGGGGGTTTTGATTCCGCCGAAAGGTTATTTGGAAAGGCTTCGCGCGATTTGCGACAAATACGGAATTCTGCTGATTTTTGATGAGGTAATTACGGGTTTCGGGCGTTTGGGTGCGAGTTTTGCGACTGAATATTTTGGGGTGGTTCCCGATATTGTGACGGCGGCGAAAGGGATAACTAACGGTACTGTGCCGATGGGGGCGGTGTTTGTGAAGGAGGGGATTTACGATGCTTTTATGAATGCTCCCGAAAATGCGATCGAGCTTTTTCACGGTTATACTTATTCCGGGCATCCGGTGGCTTGTGCTGCTGCTTTGGCGACGCTGGATATTTATGAGGAAGAAAAGTTATTTGAACGGGCGGATAAAATTTCTGGTTACTGGGAAGATGCGGTGCATTCTTTTAAAGGAGTGCGCCACGTGATTGATGTTCGCAATTTGGGACTTGTGGCGGGGATTGAGTTGGAATCTATTGCTGGGAAGCCGGGAAAACGAGCTTTTGATTGTTTTGTAAAGTGCTACGAAAATGGGTTGCTGATTCGCACGACTGGGGATATAATTGCTTTGTCGCCACCGCTAATTATTGAGAAGGAACATATCGATCGCATTGTGGAGATTTTGACTGGGGTTTTGCAGGGGATGGAATAGGATGAAGCTAAAATCTCAGAAACCGGGTTTTTGCCAAAATCACCGACTGTAACCAACTATTCTCGAAAAAACCCGGTTTCTCGCCACACCGAAAATCTCAGAAACCGGGTTTTTGGCCAAATCACCGACTGTAACGAAGGATTCTCGAAAAAAACCCGGTTTCTCGCCACCCTGTACATCCCAATTTATGATAAAATACTATCAACTAAGTATTCGGAGATAAACCGATGCAACTAGAAGACTATTTTGAATTTCTCGACCCCGATGACATCCGCATCAAAGGACATCGGATCGGCATCGACGATGTGATTAAGTATTACTTGGATGGATATTCGCCAGACCAAATTTTGGTGGAATTACCCACTCTGAATTTAGAGAAAATTTACGCGACGCTAACCTATTATCTGCAAAATCGCAGACAGATGGATGCTTATATGTTGCGGCTGGCGAAGTGGCGGGAGGAACGTTATCAGGAATGGTTGACTAATCTATCTCCTCTAGCATTACGTCTGAGAGCAATTAAAGCACAACGAGAACAGGAGTTACTTAACCTTAAGTAAAAATCCGTTTTTTATTGGATGAAAATTTGCCACCTAAGCTCAAAAGCGCTGTTTTAAACCTCCAGCCGGAGATAGATATTTTGCGGGTGGGCGATTCAAATGCACCGCCATTAGGAACCTTAGATCCAGAGATTCTCATTTATTTGGAATCATCGAAACGACTGTTGGTGACGGATAACCGCAAAAGTATTCCCGGACATTTGGAAGAACATTGGGCCGCAGGGGGACAAAGTTGGGGATTAGTTTGGGTGCGTCCAAGTGGAAGTATTGGCAGATGGGCAGAAACAATTCATTTTATTTGGGAAACTACTGAAGCCGAAGAATGGATTGATAAGTTAGATTGGATTCCATATTAGAAAATGATGTGCAAAAAGTGCGATCGGCCAAAACCCAAAATCTCAGAAACCGGGTTTTTGGCAATATCTCCGACTGTAACGAAGGATTCTCGAAAAAACCCGGTTTCTCGCCACCCCGCGCATCCATGCGAAAAAAAATTGCGCTCGCCCGCCCCAAAAAGATGAGTTTCACCTATAATAAATTAATAGAGCGAACCATCCCAAATCCCAAATCGCCATGAACTCAGAACGCGAACAAGCCTATCTCAACCTGATAAATCAACTGCTAAATAGTCCCAGCGGCGAAGAAGCGGAGATATTGAAAACTCACCCGGAATTGCTGGATGATGGCTTGGTGGCGGCAATGCTAGAAGTGGCTGATAATCTCAGAGAAAAAGGTGAATTAAATAAGGCTAATTGGTTGAAAAATTTTGCAGGGCTACTGGGTAAGGTGGATGGCGATTTTTTAGCGGTAATTCCACAAAAAGCAGAAGCAGAAAGACTGTTTGCACAAGGCAAGCGGCAGTTTAACAGAAGTCAAGTTCGAGAAGCTTTGCAGTCTTGGGCACAAGCATTAACTATCTATCGAGAAATCGGAGATCGCCAAGAAGAAGCTGGTTCCCTCGGTAATTTGGGCAGTGCTTACAAATCCCTAGGGCAATATCAAAGGGCGATCGAATTTCATGAACAGTCTTTAGAGATTTCACGCGAAATCGGATATCGCCAAGGAGAAGCTGCTTCCCTCGGCAATTTGGGCAATGCTTACGATTCCCTAGGGCAATTCCAGAAAGCGATCGAATTTCACCAACAGTATTTAGTGATTTCACGGGAAATCGGATATCACCAAGGAGAAGCTGCTTCCCTGGGTAGTTTGGGCAATGTTTACCAATCTCTAGGGCAATACCACAGGGCGATCGAATTTCACCAACAGTCTTTAGAAATTAAACAAGAAATCGGAGATCGTCAAGGAGAAGCTAATTCCCTCAACAATTTGGGTAATGCTTACGATTCCCTAGGACAATACCACAGGGCGATCGAATTTCAACAACAGTCTTTAGAGATTTCACGGAAAATTGGATATCGCCAAGGAGAAGCTAATTCCCTCGGCAATTTGGGCAGTGCTTACCAATCTCTAGGGCAATACCACAGGGCGATCGAATTTCAACAACAGTCTTTAGAAATTTCACGGAAAATTGGAGATCGCCAAGGAGAAGCTAATTCCCTCGGCAGTTTGGGCAATGCTTACAATTCCCTAGGACAATACCACAGGGCGATCGAATTTCATGAACAGTCTTTAGAAATTAAACGGGAAATCGGAAATCGCCAAGGAGAAGCTGCTTCCCTGGGTAGTTTGGGCTTAGCTTACCAATACCTAGGGCAATACGACCGGGCAATCGAATTTCACCAACAGTCTTTAGAAATTAAACAGGAAATCGGAGCTCGCGGTGGAGAAGCTAATACCCTGGGCAATTTGGGCTTAGCTTACCAATACCTAGGGCAATACGACCGGGCGATCGAATTTCACCAACAGTCTTTAGAAATTAAACAGGAAATCGGATATCGCGAAGGAGAAGCTAATACCCTGGGCAATTTGGGCAGTGCTTACAAATCCCTAGGGCAATATCAAAGGGCGATCGAATTTCATGAACAGTCTTTAGAGATTTCACGCGAAATCGGATATCGCAAAGGAGAAGCTGCTTCCCTGGGCGGTTTGGGCAATGCTTATAAATCCCTAGGGCAATACGACCGGGCAATCGAATTTCAACAACAGTCTTTAGAGATTACACGGGAAATCGGAGATCGCCAAGGTGAGTCAATTTCTCTAAATAATTTGGGAAATACTTTACTAAAAACCAACCAACTTGCTGAAGCTGAAACAGCACTTCACGCCTCGATCGCAATTCATGAAACTCTGCGTTCAGAATTAGTAAATAACGACCATAAAGTATCAATTTTTGAAACCCAACTAGATGCCTATCACAACCTACAAAAAGTCCTAGTCGCCCGATCGCAATTTAACGAAGCCCTAGAAATATCCGAAATGTCCCGCACCCGTGCCTTCGTCGAATTATTGCAACAAACCCTATTAACAAATGATTTACCAGCCAATGACGAAACAGATAGATTATCCATCCCCAAAATTCAACAAATCGCCCACGAAAGAATCTGCACAATAGTTGAATATTCGATTGTCGATCCAGAAATTTACATCTGGGTAATCCAACCAAACGGCAACATAACCCATCGCGCCGCCAACCTCGAACCCCTCAACCAACAAAACCAAACCCTCAAACAAATCATCCTCCAAACCCGCATCTCCATCGGCACCGAAGAAACCGACGACGCAGGCAACAAAATTCAGCTAGAATCCCAGTACAAACGAGACGAAACAGGCCGCTTTCCCCTACTGCAACTCCTCCATCAAATCCTGATCGAACCAATCATCGACTTACTCCCCACCGATGCCAATTCCCCCATCATCTTCGTCCCCCACTACGACTTATTTTTAGTACCCTTCGCCGCCTTGCAAGATAGCAACAACCGCTACCTAATCGAACATCATACCATCCTCACCAGCCTATCCATCCAAGTATTAGAACTCACCCGCGAACATCAAAACCGAGTGCGAGGATTGAGACAAGCCGCCCTGATTGTCGGCGATCCAACCATAGCGGCCAAATTCAACGAAAACCCCTACAAACTCCGCCAAATCCCCAGGGCAAAAGAAGCCGCCGAAGCCATCGCCGCAACATTAGGAACCGAAGCAATTAGCGGAGAAAATGCCACAAAAGTCGCCATTTTAGACAGGATGCTAAACACGCGCATCGTCCATTTATCCGCCCACGGACTCCTCGACGATTTCCAAGGTTCCGGCATCCCCGGCGCGATAATCTTAGCACCATCGGGAGATGACGACGGCGCAATTCATGCCGTGGATATCCTGCAATTAAAACTCGATTCCGAACTCGTAGTATTGAGCGCGTGCAGCACCGGGCGCGGTAAAATCACCGGAGATGGAGTCATCGGATTGTCGCGCTGCTTCATCCTCGCCGGAGTCCCCAGCATCATCGTTTCCCTGTGGAATATGGGCGTGATTTCAGCCAAATTGCTAATGACTGAATTCTACCAAAATTTAGCACGGGGCGACGATCGAGCAGCGGCCTTGCGGTGTGCTATGCTAACCACAAAAGCTCGATTTCCGATGCCTATAGCTTGGGCTGCATTTACGCTAATTGGCGAAACCGAAACTTTACCGCTGTCAACTGAAAAAACTGATTTAAGGAGTCTCAAAATGTCACTTCCCGATGATGCGAAACCCGAAGAAATTGTGGCGGCTTTTAGTAAGTTATTGAAAATATCAGAACCGCAATTTGTGGCAGAATTAGCAGCGATTGATATTGGTGCGATGGATAATGTGAATGTTATCGCTGAAAGAATCAAGGATTGGTGCGAAACTAAGCCTCAAATTGAAGAGAATTTGGAGAATGAGATTTATCAAATGGGTGCGGGCGGGACTGATAGTGATGCGCCGGAGGAAGTCGTGAGGGAGTTTTATGAGACGTTGAAGGAAAATAAGATTCGATTGGGTTTGTCTGTGGCGGTTGAGAACCCGGCGGTTGAAACCGCGGCTACACAAACGATGTCCGCCTCCGCGGACGAAGAGGGTATTCGGAGATGAGAAATCATTGTGTAGAATCTTCAACCCGCGAAGGCGGGTTTTGTTTGTGTAGTTTCAACCGCCGGGTGATTGAAAACCGCCGGGTAGAATCTTTAACCCGCGAAGGCGGGTTTTGTTTGTGTAGACGCGGTTTCAACCGCCGGGTGGATGGGAAATCATCGGGTGATTGGAAACCCATTCCCATTCAGGAATCATTGATTTTTGGCGGTGGTGAACAGCCTGATTTCTGATATAGTTAGCCACAGTGTCGATCGCATCACGGCTAACCGTAAACGCCCCATAGCTACCTTGCCATTTAAAAAACACACCAGATTTAAGTTCGTGAGTTACTAAATGAGAAGAACTGCCCTTAACTTCCTTAATAATTTCAGCTATTGTCAAAGTTGACGGAAAACCGACTAGCAAGTGTACATGATCCTCTATCCCACCAACAGCAATTACAGTGCATTTTAAATTATTACATTTTCCAATAATAACCGCATAAATTGCTTCTTGAATATCGGGAGTAATCAAAGGCAATCTATCCCAGGTTGCCCAAACATAGTGTACATACAACTGCGTGAAATTATCTCTCATTTTTCGTATGATATATTAAATTTATCTTCAACCCGCGTACCAGATGAAAAATCATCAATTGAAATCTTCAACCTGCGGAGGCGGGTTTTGTCTGTGTAGCCGCGGTTTCAACCGCCGGGTAATTGAAAACCGCCGGGTAATTGAAAACCGCCGGGATTGATTTACCCAGCGATGATATCCCAATAATTATATCCCAATTGAGGAATCGGGCGATTGTCATAGCGGCAATTAGGCCCCGGCGATTAGGCCCTGGCGATTAGGCCCCGGCGATTAGGCCCTGGCGATTAGGCCCTGGCGATTAGGCCCGCGGCGATTGGAAATCGCATCTACACAAACAATGTCCGCCTCCGCGGACTAAGATTGAATTAACATCATGTCTCATCCCGGATTCGATTATGCAGGAACCACCGCAAATTAAAAATCCCAGCATTACCCTCTATCCTTTCCACCTGCGAGATGATGGCGATGAAGGCTACGACGCAGTGGCCAAAAATGCTCAATCTCTGTGGGAAAATCTAGCAGATAATGTCGGTACACAATTTAACAGCAACGAACTAAAATCTCTCAGAGACAAACTAATTTGTTACAAAGACCAACAGTATTATCCCCAAGGCGAACAGGAAAATCCCGATAATCGCGAATTGCTGATTCCCGATGGCAAAACTCTGAAGTTCCAGCCAATAACTCAGTCAGATAATTCCAAAATTTATGGCTCAATATATGCCCTACAAATTCACGATACTTATACCGCAGATTTGACATTTAATTATAAAGATGCCACAATTAAAGTATCTGAATTAAATCAATTAAATCCCCAAGGTTGTTTGTTGCCAAACGCAATTAAACCATCCCTGGGACAAACTTTATTGTTGTACGCCGCACCAGCAGTTTATGATACTTACCCCAAGCTAGCTGAGGAATGCGTTACAGCTTTTGTCCACAATCAACAGCAAGCATCACCAGAGTTTCGAGCGGCAGGAATATTATTCGGGAGTCCGATTTTTGAGTATGACAGCCGCGAAGATGATGCCGCTAAACGGTGTCACATTCTAGTATGGTTGCAAGATAATCCCCAAACTTTGCAATTCGCAACCTCAACGTTTAATTTGTACTTGATGAATCTGTTGTGTTCTCGTGCTAAAATCGTATTTGTGTATCGCGAAGCTCGGAAAAGGTATCGCAATGCACAGCAAATCGTCGGTGAGTTAGAGAAGCAGCTTCCTAAATTCGCTGAAATTGAAGGGGAACAAGATAGACAAGTTAAGTTGCAGAAGTTGAAGGATTTGTTGGCTGAAGTTCGGACTAAAATGTTGGCTTGTGCTCACCAAGTGCGGTATTTGCAGGAAGATAGAAATACCATTGATATTAATGCTGAAAATTATGGCGATTCGCTGACAAGAATTAGAAGTTTGTGCATCGAAGGGGATAATCTGGATTTTTGGCAGAAGTTTCTGGATTTGGCTGAGGGTAAGTATCAGCGGCAAATTGAAATCGATTTGAATTATCTGATTGCTAGTCAAGATTTGTTCCAGCAGTCGATATCTACTGTGCGGGGAATGGTGGAAATTGAACAGGTGGAATTCGATCGCGAAAAGGAAGAAAGAGAACGTCTGCGCGATCGTGAACAAATACAATTATATCAGCAAAAGGAAGAAGATGAGAAAATACGCGATCGCGAACAGATAGATTTATACAGGGAAAAAGAAGAAGAGGAGAAAAAGCGCGATCGCCAACTTGAGAATATCATCTTTTTTGTCGGAACTGCGATCGGTGGCGGCCAAATCTTTTCCGCAGCCTATCCTCTCATCAAGGAGACACCGATTCAATGGCGACTAGATTCTTCTCTCCCGCTACATCCCTTTGCTGCGACAATTCTGTGGAGTCTCCTATTTGGCTTAGTATTTGGCTGGTTAATGCTGCGTATCGCCCCGTTGATTAGGAAAATAATTCGATAGTAGCGCTATAATGATTGATAACTAATGACAAATGATTAATAACTATGGTACAATTAACCGCAAAAGTCTCCGCTAAGGAGTTAGCAAATTTAGCCGTAAGTTTGATTCGGAAAACAGGTTGCGAATACGGTGATGTGCGTTTTTGCTCTTACCGAAGGCAGAGTCTCTACGCGCGCGATCGATCTTTAAGCAATATCTCTGATAATGTTAGTTCTGGTTTTGGTGTGCGAGTGCTTCTAGACGGCGCTTGGGGCTTTGCTGCAAGTCACAATCGCACGGCGGCTGAGGTTGCCAGAATTGTCGCTCTTGCTGTAGAAATTGCTAAAGGTAGTCGCTTGACTCAACAGGAACCGGTGCGCTTGGTGCCCGTTGACAAATATGTCGATCGCTACATTACTCCGATCGCAATTGACCCGTTTTCTGTACCAGTCGCTGACAAAGCCGAACTCCTACTAAATATTAACACGCAACTATTAGCTCACGGCGAACAAGGTATCAAAAAAGCTTTTTCATTTTTACAATTCAACCACGAAGACAAGGTTTTTGCTTCTACGGAAGGCTCGTTAATCGAACAAACAATTTACCGCAGTTATCCGGGCTTTGGCTGTACGGCAATTGCGGGGGGCGATGCCCAAAGTCGCAAATACGAACGCCCGCCCTTAAATCTGGGTTACGAACATATTAACCCAACTGATTTGTTGAGTCAAGTAAATAGAGTGGCTGCCGAAGCGATTGAAAAAGTCGCTGCGCCAAAAAGGCCAGCAGGCATTTGTAAATCGCTAATTCTCAAGCCGACTAATTTATTTTTGACGATTCACGAATCAGTCGGACATCCAACGGAATTAGACCGAGTTTACGGCTATGAATCTAATTTTGCCGGCACGAGTTTTGCGACGACTGATAAATTGAATAAACTCCAATACGGCGCACCTTGGGTGAACTTCAAGTGCGATCGCACTCAACCGGCAGGCCGCGGCACAATGGGTTACGATGATGAGGGCGTAAAATCACAGGATTGGTACGTTGTCAAGGATGGCATTTTAGTTGATTATCTGACTGACAGAGAAACAGCTTATCGCCTCGGACGTGCCAGCAGCAACGGTTCTGCCTGCGCTGACAGTTGGTCGAGCGTGCCGATGGTCAGAATTCCCAATTTAGGATTGGAACCGGGCCCGGATGGCGGTAGTCATACTGCTACTTTGGATGAGATGATTGCTGATACGGAAGATGGGATTTTAATTGACGGTATTGGCAGTTTTTCGATTGACCAACAACGGCGTAATTTTCAATTCGGTGGTGATGCTTTCTGGAAGGTGGAAAAGGGTAAAGTTGTCGGAATGTTGAAGGATATAACTTATCATTCGATGAGCACTGATTTCTGGAATCAAGTAGATGCGATCGGGCCTGCTTCGGAGCGAGTTCAATGCGGTACTAATATGTGCGGTAAAGGCGAACCGATCCAGGTAGCTCAAATGACTCATGCTTGTGTACCGGTAAGAGTAAGAGATATTCAAATTGGGGGGAATTCTTAATATTCGTAGGGTGCGTCGCCTGAGAAGAATCCCTAAATTTAACCTACAATCTGATAGCGACGCACCTTACACATTGGGTGGAATACACAAACCCCAAAAAAGATTGTAGTAGGCTTGTTTATGGCATGGCATAAGGTGCGTCGCTATGATATTTTCGCGGTTTTTTAGAAATTGTCGATGGCGACACACCCTACAGATACTACGTCAATCTGACTGATATCTGCGGTTACAAATTACCATCCAACTTATAGCTTATGACCGTCACAACATCTCCCGCAATTTTAAGTGAAGACCAAGCCTTATCTTTAGTAGAAAAAGCAGTCAAACAATCCGAAGCCGAAGCCGTATTTGTCAGTCTTTATACTGGCGAAGAATCTCTTTCCCGTTTCTCGGAAAATCAAATCAGCCAAAATATCAGCAAAACTGTATTTAGCCTGAACATTACTAGCTATTTTGGTAACAAAAGTGCCTCTGCTGCTGTGACAGATTTTGATGCAGATGCGATCGCCCAAACAGTCAAACGATCGCAAGAATTAGCCAAAATTGCCCCCGCAGACCCCGAATGGATGCCACTATTACCGCCTCAAACCTACGATTTGCCACCCGCCGCATTTGACGAAGCAACGGCTGCTGCATCGCCTTTAGAGCGAGCAGAAATGGTGCGACAAGCTTGTGCGATCGCCTCGCAGGGTGGTGCTAACGCTTCCGGTACTTTAAGCGCTGAGGCGTCGTTGTATGCGATCGCCTCCTCAACCGGACTCCGCGCCTGCAACCATTCTACAGAGGCGAATTTCGGCTTTACAGCTTGCATTGACAACGGTTCTAGCTGGACTGAACGCACAGCTTGGAGTATTAGTCAACTACCGATCGCCCAATTAGCCCGAGAAGTTGTCGATCGCGCAATCGCATCCCGCAACCCCCGCGAAATCGCTCCCGGCATTTATCCTGTAATCCTTGATGGCGCTGCCTTTGCGGATTTGCTACCCTGGATCGTTTGGGGGATGGATGCAAGGGCGGCGGATGAAGGGCGATCGTTTATGTCGATCGCCGATGAAACCGGAAAACCCGCTGGAAACCGCGCTGGTGAACAACTTTTCAGCCCGATGGTGCAAGTACAGCGCGATCCGGCACATCCTTTATTGCGATCGGGTAATTTTTTTGGCGATGGATTGAGCAATAACTATTTGGAAATCATCAAAAATGGCGTTCCTCAAAGTTTGTCTTATTCCCGATATTGGGCCGCGCAAAAAGGCAAAGAATCAAAAGGTCCTTATTACCCGATCGTGATGACAGGTTCCCACCAAAGTTTAGCAGATTTGATTGCTCAAACCGAGCGAGGAATATTAGTTAGTCGGGCTTGGTATGTCAACTACGTCAATCCAAAGACATCGGAAGTAACAGGAATGACTCGCGATGGTACTTTTTGGATTGAGGATGGTAAGATTGCTTACCCGATCAAAAACCTGCGTTTCAATCAGGTTTTACCTGATATGTTGCGCGATCTAGATGCCCTTAGCGAAGTGAAACGTTACGGTAGCAGCGTAGTACCAGGAGTGCGAGTTAAAGCCTTTAATTTCACCAGTGTCACTGACAGTTTGTAACTCCATATTTCCCATAATTTGTAGGGGCGGGTTCACTAACAATAACTGCCTAAAACCCATAATCTCGTAAACCCGCCCCCACCCAATGGTAAATCGCAATCCACCTCTTCAATCTAATCGAAAAAATGCTACAACTAGACATCCGTGAAGTGAACAACCAACAAGAATTAGCAGAAATGTTCGATCAGCGGTGGCTGGTTTTGCGATCGCCCCTAGGCATGGAAAAGGGCAGCGAAAGGGACAATCACGAGGATGGCGCTGTGCATTTAGTTGGAATTTGCGATCGTAAAATCGTTGCTTCAGCCCGACTGCGCGAATTGTCCCCAGAATTAGGAAACATCAGCTACGTTGCGGTACTTCCTGAATTTCAAAACCAGGGAATTGGCACCAAATTGATTGAAAAATTAATTATAAAAGCTAAAGAAAAAAATCTCAAAACTTTAAGACTTAAGTCTCGAATTAACGCCATCAAATTTTACCAAAGAATCGGATTTGCCGAACAAGGAAATCAGATGGATTTCCTAGGAATTCCGCACATATTTATGCAGTTAGAAATTCAACCATGATGCCTGTAGGGGCGGGTTCACAAACAATATTTGCCAAAAACCGATAATCTCAAAAACCCGCCCCGCCTTATGTATTGTGCGCGATCAATAGGACAAAATCTTATATAGTCTCGACCAATTTTGTCATCGAAACAGCAGGAGAAATTACAAACCTTAATTGCTCCTTCTTCGATAAAAAATGGAGATTCTCTACAGAATACTTGACAAATTCCGACTCTTTCTGAGCACCACAGGAACCCTTGAGTCGAACAGTCTTAGTTTCATCTTTCACCAAATCGGCGCGATAAGTATAAATACCATCAGCTTTCTCAAAAGTAATTTCCGCCAAGAAAGCATCATTTTTTATATCGGAAGCGATAATTTGACCGGCAACTTTATAATTAAACCAATCCCACCCGTAAAGCATGATTAACTTTCTTTCCAAAACTTGGATAGGATTTGACAAAACTCCCGAACCACGGTAAACTTCGTTCAAGCATTCGATATCGCCAGTTCGTGTTAAGATTGACTGCAACGAATTGCGATCGAGATTTCCATAATATCTCCCATCAGTCAAATCGATCGCAGTCGGTGCCATCCGATGTCCTCCAAAGTGACTGGATCTCCAAACACGAACATCACCCAATCCTAACTCGCCAACTAAAGCCGTTGCTTGGGCATAAAAAGGATTGCCATATCTCGCACAGCACATATCATGACTACCATGAGTGCAAACTAAAATATCTCTACTAGGGTTATTTTCTGTTTCGCAATCCACTTCTCCAGCTAAATAGCTTTTGACAATTCCCGCTACTTTGTCAATACTATCTGCATTAAATTCATGCTTTTCGTAACCGCCAAAAAGTTCTTGGTGTTTGTTATCATAAATCAAAACCTTGCGCTGATTCGCACATTTAGTTTGATCATTATTTACTAACAAAAAGCGAATTTTTTGTTTTGAATGCTCTACTTCCTCTACCAAATCCTTGAGATTCTGCGGAATTTGTTGAGAATTAAACGCTTCATATTCCCAAGGCACGCAACATTCAATCAATACATAGGTTTGGTAATTACTACCTGTACCAATAATATCCTCTTGAGCGCATTTAGACGCATCCGAACAAAAAAACTTATCCATCATTCTCTACCTCATTTTATACGTTAGAAACTTTTATTTTTACAACCCGTGTATCAGAACTTATGTTCTTCTCCAGTGAGTGGGGGCGGGTTTATTTAACTTGTCTGCACCTTTTAAAGCTATTGGTGAACCCAACGACTGCGTTTATCCTGTTGGATTTTGCTAGCGCGGGACAGTTTGAGAGCCAATCCGTTAATTTCCTTTGACATAATTGTCTCCAATTGTTGTGATACACCTGTTTAGCTGAAGTCTTCCCTGGCTGTGATGTTCGAGATTTAACTTTTAGCTTTGAGTAGCCTAACATAAAGTCAATAACTAGCACCAGTAGTTAATAATTTTTTCAATAAGCCGATGGGCTCGTACTTCGCCACAGTCTGGAGAATAGAGTTGAGTTCCTTGTACAGCAAGATGTTGGAGATATATCGGCTGTGAGTTAGCCCGATCGACCTTACACACAAAGGAGAACAAGTGCGATCGCTTGTTGACAAATTTATTTAAAAACACTTAGAAGTTTTTGGGAACCCACGCATCTATCTTAATGTATAGTAGATTTTTTGATAACTTAGGCTGAAAACCAGCTATTATGATCTATTGTCTGTTATTTGTTAACTATTGACTATTGTTGTTAGTTATTTGTTACTTGTTAGTTCCAATGCCCAATTCCCAATGCCCAATGCCCAATTCCCGATTCCCAATTCCCCAATAACTAATGAATCAATACTTTGCTACAGTTGCGCGCGGATTAGAAACTATCGCCGCCCAAGAATTAGAACGTTTAGGCGCGCAGGATGTACGGCCAGATTTTACTGGGGTTTACTTTTCGGGCGATCGCACTTTATTATACCGCGTCAATCTGTGGTCTCGAACAATTTTTCGAGTGCTAATGCCGATCGCCGAATTTCCGTGCTACAACTCAGATATGCTGTACGGCGCAGTGCAGAGAATTCCTTGGGATGAATACCTAAATCCTGACAATACCTTAGCAGTCAACTGTACAGGTGGCAATGAAAAATTAAATCATACTCACTTTACAGCTTTGCAGGTCAAAAATGCGATCGCCGACCAACAGCGCCATCAATTCAACAAGCGTTCGAGTGTTGATGTAGAGAATCCCGATTTATTGATTAACATTCACATTCATCGCGATCGAGGTATCTTAAGTTTAGACAGTTCTGGTGGCAGTTTGCACCGACGCGGATATCGGCCGGCGGTAGGGCTAGCTCCCCTCAAAGAAACCCTAGCTGCTGCTTTGTTGGAGATGGCAGAATGGACACCTGATTTACCTTTTTTAGACCCCATGTGCGGTTCGGGAACCTTACCTTTAGAAGCTAGTTTAAAGGCCTTAAATATTGCACCGGGATTATTTCGAGAAAAATTTGGTTTTATGACTTGGCGGGATTTTGACGAACCTTTATGGGATAAATTGTGGGCCGAAGCAGAAAACAGCGAATTACCAGAACTTAAGCAAGTAGTTGTAGGATGCGATCGCGATTCTGATATGTTAACCCAAGCTCGTGCCAATGCACAACAAGCCGGTCTTTCAGGTAAGATTCAGTTTGCTCAAACCGAGTTATCTCAGTTGGAACCACCCGCAGACAGTGGGGTTCTGATTTGCAATCCTCCCTACGGAGAAAGGCTGGGAGATGCTAGCGAATTGGGAGAACTTTATAAAATGTTGGGCGATATTTTCAAGCAGCGTTTTAAAGGTTGGAATGCGTTTATTTTGACAGGAAATAAGGAGTTGGGGAAACAAGTCGGGTTGAGAACATCGCGGCGAATTCCAGTTTACAATGGGTCAATTCCGTGTACTTTGCTCAAGTATGAACTGTATTAAATTATCTTTGCCCTTCCCCTTCCCCTTCCCTTCTCTTTGATAAATGTTTCACCTAGCCATCAACTTTGGCTGGAATGACTCCGCCCCATTTTCCCACCAGAAAACTGATGCTTTCTGGCGTGGAGAAAGAGTTTGTGAAAGCACAAGCAACTCATCTGGCGAAAAAGGAGCTTTCCAATGATCGGAAAACACTTTAATCGGTTGTCTGGAGTGATAATTAAAAAATATTGCGTCGCGGTGTGACTTGATAGGCATCTTACCGCGATGAAAAACATGGTGAGAGTCGAAGAAAACAACAGTACCTGCTAACCCTGTACATGAAACCCAATTTGATGGATCTAAATGTTCCGCTACTTCTGCATCAGAAAATAAAAGTTTCTTTTTGAGAGGGCTTAACTGAGCATTGAAATGCTTTGGAATATATTCAAACGGCCCACTTTCAGAATTCACATCATTCAAGTAAACAGCTATTTTGAGAAGTCTGTGATCTTCCGGGTCTTTATGCCACAATCTTGTATGTACCTGCTGTTCGTTCGCAAAATCTTTCTGAAAAAACAAACCCCGGTAAGCAACGGGAACACCAAGATAATTTTCAGCAATATCAAACAACCGCTCTTGAAGACCCCACAAAAAAATTTCTGAATTTTTGATAATTTCTGCTGAACTAACATGATAAACGTATTGATCTTCAAAACCCGGAGATTTGGGATTATTAGGTAATATCGCCTTCACTGCATTCAAAAGTTGTTCATTCATTGGCAATGACAAAGCTTCTAGAGAAGTAATAAAAGCTCCTTCTTTTCTAAGAGAATCGACAATATACTGATTTGTCGGATTCAGTGCAGGTACTTTTTTGATGTGTTGAAAAAGTCTCCACTTGTAAGATAAGCTAGATTGAAGCAGAGAAGCTTCTCTTTTTATCTTTTTCAAACCTCTATTGAGCATACTAATTTTACTTTTTTAATTGCTGAGCTGAAATATATTTCTTTTATATCATTACTTATCTTAGGGGTAATATATTATTACAAAAATTTACATAAGAAATTTTTCAAGTAAAACATATCGCCAATTGATTGCAAAACACTCTTGAATGCTAAGTTATAACTTATTAGATGTATATTTAGTATTTAATTTGTAATAAGGACTAAAGTCCTTATTACAAACCCAACTAATTAATGAGAATTAATGCTCAATTTTTAGCGAAATAATCTTGTCGCCTTGTTTGATAGCATTGACAACAGACATATCCTCAGTTTTGCCAAAAGTTGTGTGAACTCCATCTAAATGAGACTGGGGAGAATGGCAAATAAAGAATTGGCTACCACCCGTATCTTTACCTGCATGAGCCATCGATAAAGTTCCTGCCAAATGTTTGTTGGAGTTGATTTCACACTTGATTTTGTAGCCGGGGCCGCCGGTTCCAGTACCTTTTGGACAGCCACCTTGAACCATAAAGTTAGGAATGACTCGGTGAAACGCCAATCCGTCGTAAAAACCTTTTTCTGCCAAGTCAACAAAATTCTTCACTGTTTTAGGCGCATCTGCATCAAACAATTCCAAATTGATTGTGCCTTTGTTCGTTTCCATAATCGCGCGGGTCATGATTTTTCCTTGCTTTCTAAAATGAGTGTGTTGTCTGCGTGTTCATTGCGGACTTCGCTTTTATAGCGACAGGTTTCAAGCTGTCGTTATATTTTGGCTTTCAGAAGTGTAGCATACTCCGACAACTCTCATAAGACTTATGCACGCTTTGTGAGGAAACCCGGTTTCTTGGAAGATTTCTCGTTAGCCAAGCCAATATTTTCCGAGAAACCGGGTTTCTTAACCTAAGTCATATTTTAATTACTGGTCACTTTTTTGCGATCGGCTTCTTGCTGAAAGTCGCCCATATTAAAAATGAAAGGAACCCGACTCGAACCGCTGCCCATTACCAACACTTTTGGCATCTGAGCGCCGCCGCTTCTCCAAGCTTCAATTGCTTCTTTTTGCAGCACTAAATCACCGCCTTGAGCCTTTAAAGTTTCAGCCAAAAGTCTTTGAGCTTCTGCCCTACCTTGAGCACGGTTAATGTCAGTTTGAGCTTCTTGTTCGGCTTCTTGAGCAACATAAACAGCTCTTTGCGCCCGCTGTTCTGCTACCTGTTTTTCCTCAACCGCTTTCGCAAAATCTGGGGAAAATCGAATATTGACAACGCTCGTATCAAGCACGATTACATCATATTTTGATAGCCTTTCCTTCAGCGCCGCATCAAAGTCTCGCTTGAGTTCACTTCTTTGAGTAATAGATTGTTCAGCAGTTCTCAGTGCAGCCGCTGTTTTAAATGCTTCTTGCGTCTGAGGAGCAATAATTTTTGAAACTATATTCTCCAATGTTCCTTGAGTTCTTCTGATATCAACTATTTTGTTAGGATCGAGGCGAAAATTGATGGCAAAACTCGCATTTAAATCCTGAAGGTCTTTAGTAGCACTCTGGGCGGGAACTTCAAATTTTTGGACTGTTACATCGTATACATCAACCTTGGATATCAGCGGGGGTCTGAGATGAAATCCCTCTAATAATGCTCCATCTGTGGCTTTTCCTAAAACGCTGACTACCCCTGCTTCACCTGGATTGATGACGACAAAAGAGTTAAAACCAAGTAGCAGCGCGCCTACTAATAGAATCCCAGCAATTGCTGATGATATGTTCTGGAAGTTTTGAGATTTCAAAATATGCGTTCCTTTGTGATAACTAAATTATAATGGTTAAATGGATTGGATAGCCTCTAAAATCTAAAATTTAAAATCTAAAATGGATTGTCTGATGGTAAAAATTGTTAAATACCCCAGAACTTATCATATCGAAGGTTCGCGTTTCGGGCCGGGAGATGAAGACCTCGACAGCGTGCCATTTAACGCCCTGCTCGATCGCCCTACCACGATCGAAGAAAAGGTAGACGGCGCAAATACAGGCATCAGCTTCGCCCCAGACGGGCAAATGCTGCTGCAAAGCCGCGGCCACTATCTCACCGGCGGCCCGCGAGAAAAACATTTTAACTTATTCAAACAGTGGGCTTACAGTCTCAGCGGTCAGCTACAAGAAGTGCTGACAAACCGCTATATTTTGTACGGAGAATGGCTGTATGCCAAACACACTGTTTTTTACGATCTTCTGTCCCACTACTTTATGGAATACGACGTGCTGGACTTAGAAACCAGTCAATTTCTGAGTACGGAATCGCGCGGCAAATTGTTAAGCGGACTGCCGTTAGTGTCAGTTCCCGTGCTGTTTTCAGGAGTGCTGAAATCTCCCAAGCAAATGATGCAGTTGATGGGAAATTCTCATTTTATTCAGCCTGGACATTTGGAGCGGTTGCGCTCGTATTGTCGGGAAATGGGATTAGATGAAGAGCGATGTTTGAAAGAAACTGACAATAGCGAGATTATGGAAGGTTTGTATATTAAAATTGAAGAAGACGGAATTGTCAAGGCGCGTTACAAATACGTGCGCGCTAGTTTTTTGACTGCTATTAAAAATGCGGAAGGACATTGGCTCAACCGCCCAATTATACCGAATATGCTCCGTCCCGGTGTCGATTTATTTAATTTTAGTTGACAAACAGGTAAACTTATGAATGCACTGTTATCGCCACCTTGGACTTTTCCCTTTTGTCCCGATGCGCCGAATTGGTCGATCGACTGGGACAGAATTCAAACACATTTCGACTGGATTGACAATCTCAAAGGATGCCAGCAAGACCCGATTTACCACGCCGAAGGAGATGTTTTAATTCATACCAAAATGGTCTGCGAAGCCTTAATGTCTTCCCCAAATTGGCGTCAATTACCCCAACAAGAACGTTCGATGCTTTTTGCCGCTGCTTTGCTGCACGATGTGGCAAAACCGGCCTTTACAAAAATCGAAGCAGATGGCAGAATTAGTTCCAAAGGTCACGCCCGTCAAGGTGCGAGAATGGTTAGACAAATTTTGTCGGAATGCGAGGCGCCAGTGCAATTTGACATTCGCGAAACAGTTGTGGCGATCGTCCAATTCGGCAGTTTACCCATCTGGCTGATCGACAAACCCAACCCACAGCAGTCGGTAATTAAAGTCAGTCAAGTTGTGCGCTGCGATTTCCTGGCACTGTTAGCTGAAGCAGACGTGCGCGGCCGCCACTGCGCCGACAAACAAGAACTGCTCGATAAAATAGAACTATTTCGGGAGTTTTGTCAAGAAAATAAGTGTTTGAATTCTCCCCGACAATTCCCATCAGCACACAGCCGATTTATCTACTTCCGCAAAGAGAACGGCAATCCCGATTATCGGGCATTTGACGATACTCGCTGCGAAGTAGTTTTGATGTCGGGATTGCCGGGAAGCGGTAAAGATTATTGGATTCGAGAAAACCTGCCAGATTTGCCGATTATTTCGCTGGATGCACTGCGAAAAGAGATGAATGTCCCCCCTGACGAAACCCCTGAAAATGTGGTGACAGCCGCCAAACAAAGAGCGCGCGAATACATGAATCATGGGCGTTCTTTTGTGTGGAATGCTACGAATACAACTAAACAAATGCGGCAGCAATTAATTAATTTTTTTGCTATTTATCAAGCTAGAATTCGGATTGTTTATTTGGAAGTTCCTGTGGAGGAAGTATTGCGGCGGAATCGATCGCGCACAACACCAGTACCGGAAGCAGTGATTCGCAAATTAGCTGCGCGACTGGATATTCCAGACATCACAGAAGCGCATCAAGTCGATCGAATTGCGGGCTAGATTCTGCCATTGGTGTCAACAACAGGCTAAAATCATCTCGTTTGTAGCCGAGTCTAGATCCCCCTCGCATCCCCCTTAAGAAGCTATGCTTTATAAACATCTTTCTTAACATTTGAGAGCGATCGCGATCGAGGCTATCAAACCCTTATTCCTCGATCGCCAATTCTCAATAAATGCCAGCTATTTTCAATAAACAAGGTTGTTAAATTGTCAAGGCTTGTGTCGTGATTGCTCCCAAAAGCCTTGATTTACAAAGCTTTCAGAATTGTTAAGAAAGATGTTTATAAAGCATAGCTTCTTAAGGGGG
>ENA-OBIO01000225-OBIO01000225.1-metagenomes-genome-assembly--contig:-NODE-225-length-34577-cov-7.2085_pt1 | contig 34577 bp, 23 predicted proteins | sample MGYA00153383_OBIO01 | MGnify analysis MGYA00153383 | reverse complement strand
TTGTAGGCCGCAAGGTCCGGACCCCTGCCGGCATGGCGTACGCCCTGCCGGCCGAGGGTCAGCCGCGGACCGGCACCAGCGAGGCCGTCGACGCCCGGCTCGGCCGGCTGCTCGAGGAGCTGCTGGTCTCGGCGGAGGCGACCGGCGGCCTGGTCGTACTGCGTACGCCCCCCGGCGGCGCCCACCTGCTCGGCTCCGCGCTGGACCGCGCCGGGCTGCCCGAGGTCGCCGGCACCATCGCCGGCGACGACACCGTCCTGCTCGTCCCCCGGACCCCGGCCACGCCGGGAGCCGGATCCCTCGCCGTCCGCCTGCTGCGTCTGGCGGAGGGCCGACCCCTGGAAGGCAGTCAGCCATGACCGACCGCATCGTCCTGGCCTACAGCGGAGGGCTCGACACCTCCGTCGCCATCGGCTGGATCGCCGCCGAGACCGGCGCCGAGGTGGTCGCGGTGGCCGCCGACGTCGGGCAGGGCGGCGAGGACCTCGAGGTGATCAGGCAGCGCGCACTGGACTGCGGCGCCGTGGAGGCCGTCGTCGCCGACGTCCGTGACGAGTACGCGGACGACTTCTGCCTGCCGGCGCTGCAGACCAACGCGCTCTACATGGGCCGCTACCCGTTGGTCTCCGCGCTGTCCCGACCGCTGATCGTCAAGCACCTGGTGAAGGCCGCCCGCGACCACGGCGCCTCGACCGTCGCGCACGGCTGCACCGGCAAGGGCAACGACCAGGTCCGGTTCGAGGTGGGCATCGGCGCGCTCGCCCCCGAGCTGCGCTGCATCGCGCCGGTCCGCGACTCCGGGATGACCCGCGACAAGGCGATCGCGTTTGCCCACGAGAAGGGCCTGCCCATCGACGTGGACAAGAAGTCGCCGTACTCCATCGACCAGAACGTGTGGGGCCGCGCGGTGGAGACCGGCTTCCTCGAGGATCCGTGGAATGCGCCGATCGAGGACGTCTACAGCTACACGCAGGCGCCCGGCACCGCGCCGGGCCCGGAGGAGCTGACGCTCACCTTCACCGCGGGCCGGCCCACCGCCATCGACGGCCGGGCGGTCACGGTGCTGCAGGCGATCGAGGAGCTCAACCGTCGGGCCGGCGCGCAGGGTGTCGGCCGGCTCGACATGGTCGAGGACCGCCTGGTCGGGATCAAGAGCCGTGAGGTGTACGAGGTGCCCGGCGCGCAGGTGCTCATCACCGCTCACCAGGAGCTGGAGAACCTCACCGTCGAGCGCGACCTGGCCCGCTTCAAGCGCACCGTCGAGCAGCGCTGGGCCGAGCTGGTCTACGACGGCCTGTGGTTCAGCCCGCTCAAACGCGCCCTCGACGAGTTCGTCCGCAGCTCGCAGGAGCACGTGACCGGCGAGGTCCGGCTGACTCTGTCGCACGGGACCTGCACGGTCACCGGCCGGCGCAGCGACGCCTCGCTGTACGACTTCGAGCTCGCGACGTACGACGCCGGCGACACCTTCGACCAGTCGCTCGCCAAGGGCTTTGTCGAGCTGTGGGGGATGCCGAGCAAGCTGGCGGCGGCCCGGGACATCCGGTTGCAGCAGCGGTGAGGGCCGGCCTGTGGGGCGGGCGGTTCGAGGGCGGGCCCGCCGAGGCCCTGGCCCGGCTGTCGGTGAGCGTGCACTTCGACTGGCGGCTCGCGCCGTACGACCTGCTGGGCAGCCGCGCGCACGCCCGGGTGCTGCACCGCGCCGGGCTGCTGACCGCCGACGAGCTGCCACGGATGCTCGAAGCGCTCGACGAGCTCGACCGGGAGGTCGCCGACGGGACGTTCACGCCCACGGTCGCTGACGAGGACGTGCACACGGCGCTGGAGCGCGGGCTGCTGGAAAAGCTCGGCGGCCTCGGCGGAAAGCTGCGGGCCGGCCGGTCGCGCAACGACCAGGTCGCCACCGACCTGCGGCTGTACCTGCGCGACCATGTACGCCGGCTGGTCGGCCGGGTCGCCGAGCTCGAGCACGCCCTGCTCGAGCAGGCCGAACAGCACCTGGACACCCCTGCTCCGGGCATGACGCACCTGCAGCACGCGCAGCCGGTGCTGTTCGCCCACCAGCTTCTCGCCCACGTCCAGCCCCTGGTCCGCGACGTCGCCCGGCTACGTGACTGGGACGCCCGTACGTCGGTCAGCCCGCTGGGCTCAGGGGCGCTGGCGGGCTCATCGCTGCCGCTGGACCCGCTCGCGACGGCCGCCGAGCTCGGCTTCTCCGCGGCGGCCGCCAACTCCATGGACGCGGTGTCCGACCGTGACTTCGTGTGCGAGTTCCTGTTCTGCGCGGCACTTCTGGGTGTGCACCTGTCGCGCCTGGGCGAGGAGGTCGTGCTGTGGAACACCACCGAGTTCGGCTGGGTGACCCTCGACGACGCCTTCTCTACCGGCTCGTCGATCATGCCGCAGAAGAAGAACCCGGACATCGCCGAGCTGGCCCGCGGTAAGGCCGGCCGGCTGATCGGGCACGTCGCCGGTTCGCTGGCGATGCTCAAAGGCCTGCCGCTCACCTACGACCGGGACATGCAGGAGGCGCAGGAGCCGTGCTTCGACGCCGTCGAGACGCTGCTGCTCGTGCTCCCCGCCATGGCCGGGATGATCGCGACGATGACCGTGCACGCCGACGTCCTGGAACGCGCCGCACCGCTGGGCTTTGCACTCGCGACCGACGTGGCCGAGAAGCTCGTCAGGGACGGCGTGCCGTTCCGCGAGGCGCACGAGGCCGTCGGCCAGCTGGTGGTCTGGTGCACCGCCAACGGCACGGACCTGGACGAGGCGACCGACGCCGAGCTCGCTGCCGTCAGCCCGCACCTGACCCCGGACCTGCGCGCCGTGCTGGACGTCCGCGGGGCCATCGCCAGCCGCTCGGCCTTCGGCGGCACCTCACCCGACCGCGTCGTGGAGCAGCTCGCGGCCCTGCGCGGTGAACTGGTCGGGCAGCGGCAGTGGTCGGCGACCGCGAACTCCTGAGCGGGCCGGTGCAGGACGTCGCACCGCGGCTGCTCGGGGCGCTGCTGACCGCCGGCGGCGTCACCGTGCGGCTGGTCGAGGTCGAGGCGTACGCGGGAGCAGACGACCCGGGCTCGCATGCCTTCCGGGGCCGGACGCCCCGCACGGAGGTGATGTTCGGGCCGGCCGGCCACGCCTACGTCTACTTCACGTACGGCATGCACTGGTGCCTCAACGTCGTCACCGGAGCGGCCGGCGCCGCGTCGGCGGTGCTGCTGCGTGCCGGCGAGGTGGTTGACGGGCTGGCGGCCGCCCGGGCGCGACGCCCCGGGGTCCGTGACCGCGACCTGTGCCGCGGGCCTGCGCGGCTCACCCGGGCCCTCGGCCTGACCGGTGACCAGGACGGCCTGGACCTGCTCGGGCCTTTCTCGCCGGTCCGGCTCGTCGTTTCGACTGCGGCTGAGGCCGCGGTGTGTGTCGGCCCGCGGGTCGGCGTCGCCGGAGCAGGCGCCGCGACCCCGTGGCGGTACTGGCTCGACGGGGAGCCGGCCGTGTCTCCGTACCGTCCGGCTGCGCCCCGTCGACGACGCACCGCATGACGCCGCCCTCGCGGCGCCTGGAGGGCCGCGTTGGCGTCGTGACCGGCGCCGGCCGCGGGCTCGGCCGCGAGGTCTCGCGGGCACTGGCCGCCGAGGGGATGCGTCTGCTGGTGCTGGCACGCACCGGGACCGAGGTGCGGGCGCTCGCCGACGAGCTGGAGGCCGGGTACGACGTCGCGGTGCTGCCGGCGGCCGTGGACGTACGCGACGCCGAGGCCGTCGAGCGGGTCGTGGAGCACGTGGAGCAGCGGCTCGGCCCGGTCGACCTGCTCGTCAACGCCGCGGCCCGGATCGAGCGCACCGAGCTGCCGTTCTGGCAGGCCGACCCGGCCGAGCTGTGGGATGTCGTTGAGACCAACCTGCGCGGGCCGCTGCTGCTCACCCGTGCGCTGCTGCCGCAGATGGTTGCCCGTCGGCACGGCCACGTCGTCAATCTGGCCAGTACCGCCCGGGCGGCGACCCGGACGGGCACGTACTCCGGGTACGCGGTCTCCAAGCGCGCCCTCACCGTGCTGACCGAGGTGCTCGCGGCGTCGCTGGCCGGTACCGGCGTCGTCGTGCTCGACGTACTGCCCGGCCTGGTCCGTACGTCGATGACCACCGGCATGCCGGTGTGGCGCGATGTCCCCGACGACGGGTGGGACCCCGCGTCCGCCACCACCAAGACCGTCGTCGAGGTGGCCCTCGGCCGGTACGACACGGCTGCCGGCACTGTCCTCGACGCGCCTGCGCTGGCCCGCCGGCGAGCCTCCGACCGCGGCCCCTGACCAGAACCGATGCGGTGCCGGCCGGCCCGTGCGGCACGATCGGACGGTGACCGCCCCCGCCCCGCCGACCTCCGGTCTCCCGACCGTGGCCCCGGTCCCCGACGTGCTTGCCGACCTGGAGTGGCGCGGCCTGCTGGCACAGACGACTGATCGTGCCGCCCTGGTCGCCGATCTCGCCCGGGGCCCGATGACCTTGTACTGCGGCTTCGACCCGACTGCCGACAGCCTGCACATCGGCAACCTGGTGCCGTTGTTCGCCCTACGTCGCTTCCAGCTCGGCGGCCACCGGCCGATCGCCCTCGCCGGCGGGGCGACCGGGTTCATCGGCGACCCCAGCGGGCGCTCGGATGAGCGGTCCCTGCTCGACGCCGACACGCTGGCGCGGCGCGTCGTCGGCCTGGCCGCTCAGATGCGCACCTTCCTCGACTTCGGGGACGGGCCGACCGACGCCGTGCTCGCCGACAACCTGGACTGGACGGCGCCCCTGTCCGTGATCGACTTCCTGCGTGACGTCGGCAAGCACTTCCCGGTCAACCAGATGCTGGCCCGCGAGTCGGTGAGCGCGCGACTCGAGGGCGGCGGGCTGTCGTTCACCGAGTTCAGCTACCAGCTGCTGCAGTCCCTGGACTTCGTCGAGCTGTACCGCCGATACGACTGCCGGCTGCAGGTCGGCGGCAACGACCAGTGGGGCAACATCACCGCTGGCCTCGACCTGTTACGGCGTACCGAGGGCGCATCCGCCCACGCACTGACCTTCCCGCTCGTCACCGACTCCGCCGGCAGCAAGCTCGGCAAGAGCACCGGCGGCGGCAACGTGTGGCTCGACCCCGCGATGACCTCGCCGTACGGGCTGTACCAGTTCCTCCTGAACGTGGATGACCGCGACGCAGGGACCTACCTGCGACTGCTGACCTTCGTCGGCCGCGCCGACGTCGAGGCCCTGGACGCCGCGACGGCCGCCCGGCCGTCGGCACGCGAGGCCCAGCGCCGGCTCGCGGCCGAGCTGGTGGCCCTGGTGCACGGCGCAGCGGAGGTGGAGCGGGTCAGCGCCGCGAGTGCAGCGCTGTTCGGCGGCGGCGACCTGCGGGCGCTGGACCAGCCGACGCTGGCAGCAGCCCTCGCCGAGGCGCCATCGGTCCGCATCGACGGCGAACCCCCATCCATCGTCGACTTGCTCGCCGGCGGCCTGAGCCTCAGCCGGTCGGAGGCGCGCCGCGCCGTGCGCGACGGTGGTGCCTACCTCAACAACGTCAAGGTCACCGACGAGGCCGCCCACCCGGTCGAGGCGGACTGGCTGCACGGCCGCTTCCTCGTACTGCGCCGAGGGCGTCGCACTGTCGCGCTTGTCGAGCGCGCCGGTTGAGCAGATAGCGCCACAGCACCCAGGGCCGGGCCGTCGGGGCATGTGCCTGACGGGGCGCTGCTCCCGGAGCGGCTGGATCCGCACACCTGCAGCCTCGCCTGCCCCGGCCGGCTGCACAGCCGCCGGGCTGCGACGGCGGCTTGACTCTGAGCCCCCGGCCTCGTAGCGTCCTCCTTCGCCCCGGAGGACCGCACCACGACGCGACAGCGACGAAGGACGGGCCCGGGGACACCCCTCAACACACGCCGAAAGCGGCGCGATGTGTGCTGGGTTGATCGCGATTGGCGAGGCACATGTCGGCGGCGTTGCGTTTGACGCCGATCGGGGTGGTCACGTAGTTTGATTGGTGTTACCCCGGATCGGGCCGTGAGGCTTGTGGTGGTGTGTGTCTGGTTCTTGAGAACTCAACAGCGTGCTGAAAGTCAGTGCCAAGTTTTTGGGCTTCTGCTGCCGTGTGGTGGTGGGGGTTCGCTTGGTGAGCAGGATTGATGTTTTTTGTCAGTGTTGTGATCTGAGGTCAAGCAGCTGTCCACCGTCAGGGTGGCAGCGACTCTCTTTGGCGTCTGGTCCGGTGTTGCCGGGCTGGGTGTGTTAGTTCATCTTTGGAGAGTTTGATCCTGGCTCAGGACGAACGCTGGCGGCGTGCTTAACACATGCAAGTCGAGCGACGTTGCTTTCGGGTGACGGAGCGGCGAACGGGTGAGTAACACGTGGGCAACCTGCCCTCAGCTCTGGGATAACTCCGGGAAACCGGGGCTAATACCGGATATGACTGTTCCCGGCATCGGGGGCGGTGGAAAGTTTTTCGGCTGAGGATGGGCCCGCGGCCTATCAGCTTGTTGGTGGGGTGAAGGCCTACCAAGGCGACGACGGGTAGCCGGCCTGAGAGGGCGATCGGCCACACTGGGACTGAGACACGGCCCAGACTCCTACGGGAGGCAGCAGTGGGGAATATTGCGCAATGGGCGAAAGCCTGACGCAGCGACGCCGCGTGGGGGATGAAGGCCTTCGGGTTGTAAACCTCTTTCAGCTCCGACGAATTCAGACGGTAGGAGCAGAAGAAGCACCGGCCAACTACGTGCCAGCAGCCGCGGTAATACGTAGGGTGCAAGCGTTGTCCGGAATTATTGGGCGTAAAGAGCTCGTAGGCGGTTTGTCGCGTCGGCTGTGAAATCCCGTGGCTCAACTGCGGGTCTGCAGTCGATACGGGCAGACTAGAGTGCGGTAGGGGAGACTGGAATTCCTGGTGTAGCGGTGAAATGCGCAGATATCAGGAGGAACACCGGTGGCGAAGGCGGGTCTCTGGGCCGTAACTGACGCTGAGGAGCGAAAGCGTGGGGAGCGAACAGGATTAGATACCCTGGTAGTCCACGCCGTAAACGGTGGGTGCTAGGTGTAGGCGGTATTCCACGTCGTCTGTGCCGCAGCTAACGCATTAAGCACCCCGCCTGGGGAGTACGGCCGCAAGGCTAAAACTCAAAGGAATTGACGGGGGCCCGCACAAGCGGCGGAGCATGCGGATTAATTCGATGCAACGCGAAGAACCTTACCAAGGCTTGACATATACCGGAAACGGCTGGAAACAGTCGCCCCGCAAGGTCGGTATACAGGTGGTGCATGGTTGTCGTCAGCTCGTGTCGTGAGATGTTGGGTTAAGTCCCGCAACGAGCGCAACCCTCGTTCTATGTTGCCAGCGCGTGATGGCGGGGACTCATAGGAGACTGCCGGGGTCAACTCGGAGGAAGGTGGGGACGACGTCAAATCATCATGCCCCTTATGTCTTGGGCTGCACACATGCTACAATGGCCGGTACAAAGGGCTGCTAAGCCGCGAGGTGGAGCGAATCCCAAAAAGCCGGTCTCAGTTCGGATTGGGGTCTGCAACTCGACCCCATGAAGTCGGAGTTGCTAGTAATCGCAGATCAGCAACGCTGCGGTGAATACGTTCCCGGGCCTTGTACACACCGCCCGTCAAGTCATGAAAGTCGGTAACACCCGAAGCCAGTGGCCTAACCGCAAGGAAGGAGCTGTCGAAGGTGGGATTGGTAATTAGGACTAAGTCGTAACAAGGTAGCCGTACCGGAAGGTGCGGCTGGATCACCTCCTTTCTAAGGAGCAGCTGGCTGGTTGCCCTGTGGGGTGGCTGGTCGAGGCAGCCAGGTCCGGGACGTTCGCTCCCGGGGTGGTGCTCATGGGTGGAACACTGACTAGTGGGTCGTGCTCGCGGCTCCGGTATCTGGTACAGCCTGGTGTCCTGTGTGTGGGGTGCTCGGCGGGAACGGTGTCGGGGTGTGGGTGGGGCTGAGGCGCGCTGTTGGGTCCTGAGGGACCAGACCGGTTCTCCGGGATGGTTTTTCGGTGGTGGTGCTGCGTTGTCGGTGCGTGCCGCCAGGTCTCTGTGTGTGTCTGCCTGTGTTCGTGTGGGTGGGTGTGTGTGGGGTGCTGGTGGTGGGTGCGGGTGGGGTGGTGGTGCTGCGGGTTGCGGGTCGGTCTGTCATCGGACGGTTCCTGCTGCTGGTGTCGGTGTGTGTCTCCTTAGGGGGGTGCGTGCCGGCTGCTGGGGTGGGGGTGCTGCGGTGGGTGCGGGTCGGCGCTGCCCGTTTTTTGAGAACTGCACAGTGGACGCGAGCATCTTTGTGGTCAAGTTAGTAAGGGCGCACGGTGGATGCCTTGGCACCAGGAGCCGATGAAGGACGTAGGAGGCTGCGATAAGCCTCGGGGAGCTGCCAACCGAGCTGTGATCCGGGGATGTCCGAATGGGGAAACCCGGCAGGAGTCATGTCCTGTCACCCGCACCTGAATATATAGGGTGTGTGGAGGGAACGTGGGGAAGTGAAACATCTCATTACCCACAGGAAGAGAAAGCAACCGCGATTCCGTGAGTAGTGGCGAGCGAAAGCGGAAGAGGCTAAACCGATTACGCGTGATAGCCGGCAGGCGTTGCGTGGTCGGGGTCGTGGGACCATTCTGTCTCCTCTGCCGAGGGGGCGGGGAGTGATAAAGCACGGCGTTAGTCGAAGCGTGTGGGAGAGCGCACCATAGTGGGTGAAAGTCCCGTAGACGAAAACGACTGTGTCTCCCGAGTGGGATCCCAAGTAGCACGGAGCCCGTGAAATTCCGTGTGAATCTGGGGGGACCACCCCCTAAGCCTGAATACTCCCTGGTGACCGATAGCGGACAAGTACCGTGAGGGAAAGGTGAAAAGTACCCCGGGAGGGGAGTGAAAGAGTACCTGAAACCGTGTGCCTACAAGCCGTCGGAGCCTGTGATGGGTGACGGCGTGCCTTTTGAAGAATGAGCCTGCGAGTTAGTGTTGTGTGGCGAGGTTAACCCGTGTGGGGAAGCCGTAGCGAAAGCGAGTCCGAACAGGGCGGTTCAGTCGCACGATCTAGACCCGAAGCCGAGTGATCTACCCATGGCCAGGTTGAAGCGCGGGTAAGACCGCGTGGAGGACCGAACCCACTTCGGTTGAAAACGGAGGGGATGAGCTGTGGGTAGGGGTGAAAGGCCAATCAAACTCGGTGATAGCTGGTTCTCCCCGAAATGCATTTAGGTGCAGCGTCACGTGTTTCTTGCCGGAGGTAGAGCACTGGATGGTCTAGGGGGCCTAAAAGCTTACCAAAATCAGCCAAACTCCGAATGCCGGTAAGTGAGAGCGTGGCAGTGAGACTGCGGGGGATAAGCTCCGTAGTCGAGAGGGAAACAGCCCAGAACACCGGCTAAGGCCCCTAAGCGTGTGCTAAGTGGGAAAGGATGTGGAGTCGCACAGACAACCAGGAGGTTGGCTTAGAAGCAGCCACCCTTTAAAGAGTGCGTAATAGCTCACTGGTCAAGTGGTTCCGCGCCGACAATGTAGCGGGGCTCAAGCACACCGCCGAAGCCGTGTCATTCATGCGTTGTCCTGCGGGCTGGTCTTTGGCTGGTCCGCCAGGTGTGTGGATGGGTAGGGGAGCGTCGTGTGGCCACGGAAGCGGCGGGGTGACCCAGCCGTGGAGGCCACACGAGTGAGAATGCAGGCATGAGTAGCGAATGACGGGTGAGAAACCCGTCCGCCGGATGACCAAGGGTTCCTGGGGCAGGCTAATCCGCCCAGGGTAAGTCGGGACCTAAGGCGAGGCCGACAGGCGTAGTCGATGGACAACGGGTTGATATTCCCGTACCCGCTTTGGTTCGCCCATGGCAAGGCCAGGAGTGCTAAGGGCCGTGATCTGATGAAGCCTTCGGGTGGAGTCGGGGAGCCGCCCGGCCCCTGCTGGTAGTAGCCAAGCGATGGGATGACGCAGGAAGGTAGTCCAGCCCAGGCGTTGGTTGTCCTGGGGTAAGGGTGTAGGGCGAGTCGTAGGTAAATCCGCGGCTCATGTGCCTGAGACCTGATGCCGAGCCGATCGAGGTGAAGTGGATGATCCTATGCTGCCGAGAAAAGTCTCTAGCGAGAACCATGGCGGCCCGTACCCCAAACCGACTCAGGTGGTCAGGTAGAGAATACCAAGGCGATCGAGCGAACTATGGTTAAGGAACTCGGCAAAATACCTCCGTAACTTCGGGAGAAGGAGGGCCGGTGGCTGTGACGGGACGTGCTCCCGGGAGCGGCTGCTGGTCGCAGAGACCAGCGAGAAGCGACTGTTTACTAAAAACACAGGTCCGTGCGAAGTCGCAAGACGATGTATACGGACTGACGCCTGCCCGGTGCTGGAAGGTTAAGAGGAACGGTTAGCCGCAAGGCGAAGCTGAGAATTTAAGCCCCAGTAAACGGCGGTGGTAACTATAACCATCCTAAGGTAGCGAAATTCCTTGTCGGGTAAGTTCCGACCTGCACGAATGGCGTAACGACTTCTCGACTGTCTCAACCATAGGCTCGGCGAAATTGCACTACGAGTAAAGATGCTCGTTACGCGCGGCAGGACGGAAAGACCCCGGGACCTTCACTACAACTTGATATTGGTGTTCGGTTCGGCTTGTGTAGGATAGGTGGGAGACTGTGAAGCTCGCACGCCAGTGCGGGTGGAGTCAACGTTGAAATACCACTCTGGTCGAATTGGATGTCTAACCTCGGTCCGTGATCCGGATCAGGGACAGTGCCTGGTGGGTAGTTTAACTGGGGCGGTTGCCTCCCAAAATGTAACGGAGGCGCCCAAAGGTTCCCTCAGCCTGGTTGGCAATCAGGTGTCGAGTGCAAGTGCACAAGGGAGCTTGACTGTGAGACAGACATGTCGAGCAGGGACGAAAGTCGGGACTAGTGATCCGGCACTGGCTTGTGGAAGCGGTGTCGCTCAACGGATAAAAGGTACCCCGGGGATAACAGGCTGATCTTGCCCAAGAGTCCATATCGACGGCAAGGTTTGGCACCTCGATGTCGGCTCGTCGCATCCTGGGGCTGGAGTAGGTCCCAAGGGTTGGGCTGTTCGCCCATTAAAGCGGCACGCGAGCTGGGTTTAGAACGTCGTGAGACAGTTCGGTCCCTATCCGCCGCGCGCGCAGGAGACTTGAGAAGAGCTGTCCCTAGTACGAGAGGACCGGGACGGACGAACCTCTGGTGTGACAGTTGTCCTGCCAAGGGCACCGCTGTTTAGCTACGTTCGGCAGGGATAACCGCTGAAAGCATCTAAGCGGGAAGCTCGCTTCAAGATGAGGTCTCCCACAGGGTTAACCTGGTAAGGCCCCCCACGAGACCATGGGGTTGATAGGCCGGAAGTGGAAGCCGAGTAATCGGTGCAGCTGACCGGTACTAATAGGCCGAGGGCTTGATCACAAACTGCTATCGCCATGTCGGGTTCGCCTGGCTGGTGTACACGCGTCCACTGTGCGGTTCCCGAGAAACGGGCAACCCACCTCGTTCCCGGGCCTTTGCGGCCGGCGCCCCCTGGGGGCTGCCAGCCCGCAGACGGCCATCAGGGTAGGGGTGGGGCGGCCGACATCTCCATAGAGTTACGGCGGTCATGGCGAAAGGGAAACGCCCGGCTCCATTCCGAACCCGGAAGCTAAGCCTTTCAGCGCCGATGGTACTGCACGGGAGACTGTGTGGGAGAGTAGGACACCGCCGGGCACACCGTTCACACGACGAGGGTCATCCACCAGTTGGATGACCCTCGCCGTGCGTCATGACCATGTGATGCAGCCATGGGAATGTCCGCGGTAATCCCCCGGCATTGGTAGACGGTCGGCAGCACCGAGTGCCCCGTTACGGCTGGTGGTAGGTGAGGGCGCCGAAAAGTGGTTGATCGGGCCGACGTAGAGTCAGGGTATGAACGGGGTCTGCGTGATACGCGTGGTGTGTTGAGCCGCTGTGGCCAGCGTCGGGCGCGGGCCCGTCCAGGCGAAGCCGCTACCGGCGGCCCCTGTTGTCCCGAGCAGTACGCCAAGGAGGGTTGAGCTCGTGACCGATGCCGCACCCGAGCAGGACGAACGCGGCTATGACCCGCACACCGTGCAGGACCGGTGGCTGCCGGTCTGGGACCGCCTCGACCTGAACCGCGCCGGCCGCCGCAGTGGCGCCCCGAAGACGTACGTGTTGGATATGTTTCCCTATCCGAGCGGCGACCTGCACATGGGCCACGCCGAAGCATGGGGGCTGTGCGACGTCATCGCCCGGTACTGGATGCGGCGCGGTCACGACGTGCTGCACCCGGTGGGCTGGGATTCCTTCGGACTTCCCGCTGAGAACGCTGCGATCAAGCGGGATGAACATCCTGCGACCTACACCTACGCAAACATCGCGACGCAGGCGGAGAGCTTTCGTCGATACGCGATCAGCTTTGACTGGTCGCGTCGGCTGCACACCAGCGACCCCGAGTACTACCGCTGGACCCAGTGGCTGTTCCTGCGCTTTCGCGAGCGCGGGCTGGCTTACCGCAAGAACAGCGCTGTCAACTGGTGCCCGAAGGACCAGACGGTGCTGGCTAACGAGCAGGTCGTCCAGGGCGCGTGCGATCGCTGCGGCACCCTGGTCACCAAGCGCGAGTTGACGCAGTGGTTCTTCAGGGTGACCGAGTACGCCGAACGGCTGCTCGACGACATGGAGCAGTTGCGCGGCTCGTGGCCCGACCGGGTGCTGCTGATGCAGAAGAACTGGATCGGCCGTTCGAAGGGTGCCTACGTCGACTTCGTGATCGGCGGGAGCGGCGTGGGCAGGCGCACGGTCACGGTTTTCACGACAAGGCCCGACACGCTGTACGGCGCCACATTCTTCGTCGTGGCCGCGGATGCACCGCTCGCGCTGGAGGTGTGCTCACCGGACCGTCTGAGTGCGCTGCAGGCATACCGCGAGCAGGTGCAGGTGCTGTCCGATATCGACCGGCAGTCGAGCACCCGAGAGAAGACCGGTATCGACCTGGGCGTGACGGCTCTCAACCCGGCGACGGGCGAGCAGATCCCGGTCTACGCCGCCGACTACGTCCTGGCCGACTACGGGACCGGCGCCATCATGGCTGTTCCGGCGCATGACCAGCGTGACTTGGATTTCGCCCGGCGGTACGGGCTGCCGGTGCGGGTTGTCGTTGACACCGGCTCGGCCGATCCTGGCGAGACCGGGACGGCCACCGCGGGCGACGGCCTTCTGATCAACAGTGGCCCGTACGACGGGATGTCCAAGGACGAGGCGATCAGCCAGGTGGTCGCCGACCTGGAAGCACGTGGCGGCGGTAAGGGCGCGGTCACCTACCGGCTGCGGGACTGGCTGCTGTCACGCCAGCGATTCTGGGGGACACCGATACCCATCGTGCACTGCCCGGACTGTGGAGAGGTCGCCGTACCCGACGACCAGCTCCCCATCAGGCTGCCTGAGCTGCGCGGCGCGGCGCTCAAGCCGGTTGGCACCTCGCCACTGGGGGCGGCGACCGAATGGGTACAGACCGCGTGTCCATCGTGTGGTGGCGCCGCGCAGCGCGACACCGACACGATGGACACCTTCGTCGACTCATCCTGGTACTACCTGCGTTATTGCTCGCCGTCCTACGACCAGGGCCCCTTCGACCCGCAGGCCGTCCGCGAGTGGATGCCGGTGGCGCAATACGTCGGCGGAGTCGAGCACGCCATCCTGCACCTGCTCTACAGCCGCTTCTTCATGAAGGTGCTGCACGACATGGGTCTGGTCGACCCTCTCGAGCCGTTCGCTGCGTTGTTGAACCAGGGCCAGGTCATCAACAAGGGCAAGGCGATGAGCAAGTCACTGGGCAACGGGGTGGATCTCGGTGAGCAGTTGACGACGTACGGCGTCGATGCGGTGCGCCTCACCATCGTGTTCGCCGGGCCGCCGGAAGACGACATCGATTGGGCCGACCTGTCGCCCGCGGGGTCGGTCCGTTATCTGAGCCGGGTGCTGCGGCTGGCACGCGACATCGGCACGCTGCCCCGCTCGAGCGCCCGTGACCTCGTCGTCGACCGGGCCGTCGCCCGGCACGTCGACGACGTGACCCGGCTGGTCGAGGCTCAGCGGCTCAACGTCGGTGTCGCCCGCCTCATGGAGCTGACGTCCGCCCTGCGCAAGGGGGTTGATGCCGATGCACCGGCGGCCGGCTCCCTGCGCGAGGGCGCCGAGGCGCTCGCGACGATGCTGAGCTGCTACGTGCCCTACACCGCGGAGGAGGCCTGGTCGCGGCTGGGCCACGACGTCGACGCCGGAGACTCGGTGCACGACAGCAGCTGGCCCACCGCCGATCCCGCACTGCTGGTGCAGGAGTCGGTGACCTGCGTCGTGCAGGTCGCCGGCAAGCTGCGCGACCGGCTGGACGTGCCCCCGGGGATCGCGGCCGTGGACCTGCAGGCCCTGGCGCTGGCGTCGCCGGCCGTGCAGCGCTCGCTCGAGGGACGCGGTGTGCGTACGGTCATCGTCCGGCCGCCGACGCTGGTCAACGTCGTGCCCGCCTAGCCAAGGCCCCGGCGGGCAGAGCGGGTGCGCCCCCTCGAACCGCACCCGCCCCAGGGGCAGAGCGCGCCGGTACCTGCGCTGATACCTCCGGTGGGGCCTAGCCTTCGCCGGGTGAGCTTGCGGGTGGCCGTCGTGACCGACAGCACGGCGTATCTGCCGAGCGGACTGGCCGAGCAGCACGGCATCGGGGTGGTGCCGCTGCACGTGGTGCTGGGACGGCGTACGGGCGTCGAGGGGCTGCAGGTCTCACCGGCCGACGTGGCGCTCGCGCTGCGCGAGCGGCGCATCGAGGTCACCACGTCGCGCCCGACGCCCGCCGAGTTCGCCCGCGCGTATCGGGGCTGCGGCGCCCGGCAGGTGGTGTCGGTGCACCTGTCTGCGGCCCTGTCGGGGACGCTGGACGCGGCCGTGCTCGGGGGGCGCGAGGTTGCGGCAGACGGTATCGACGTGCGCGTCGTCGACACCCGGACCATCGCGATGGGCCTGGGCTTCGCCGTGCTCGCGGCCGCCGACTGCGCCGAGGCGGGGCTCCCCGCCAGTGATGTCGAGGCGGCGGCCGGCGAGGCGGCCGCGCGTACGTCCCTGCTGTTCTACGTCGACACGCTCGAGCACCTGCGCCGGGGGGGTCGGATCGGGGCGGCGCGTGCGCTGCTCGGTACAGCCCTCGCGGTCAAACCCCTGCTGCACGTTGTCGACGGTGTCATCGCCCCGCTGGAGCGGGTCCGCACGGCGGCCCGGGCACTGGCCCGGCTGGCGGACCGGGCGGTGGAGGCCGCGGGTGACGGCCCGGTCGATGTCGCCGTCCACCACCTCGCAGCCCCCGAGCGCGCCGCCGCGCTGGCCGATCGACTGCGCGCCCGGCTGCCCGGCCTGGTCACCCTGTACAGCTCCGAGGTCGGTGCCGTCGTCGGCGCCCATGTGGGTCCGGGGCTGCTCGGCGTGGTGATCGCGCCCCGGTGAACGGCCTGCTCCTGCCGGCGGTCGCCGCGGGCTACCTGGTCGGGTCGGTGTCGCCGGCGGTCCTGCTCGCCCGCGCCAGGGGCGTCGACCTGCGTGGTGTCGGCTCGGGCAACCCCGGAGCCGCGAACGTCGGGCGGGCGCTCGGCCGCAAGCTGGGCGTGGTGGTCGCGGTGCTCGACGTGCTGAAGGGCCTGCTGCCCGCCGCCGGCTTCGGGCTCGCCGACCACCGCGCGGGACTCGTCGCGGGCATCGCCGCCGTCCTCGGCCACGTCAGCTCGCCATTCCTGCGCGGCCGCGGTGGCAAGGGGGTGGCCACCGCGGCCGGCGCTGTGCTCGGCTCGCACCCGGTGTGGACGCCGGTCGTCCTGCTCACGTGGGCGCTCGTGCTCGGTGGCTCGCGCTGGATAGCCCTGGCGTCGGTGGCGGCCGCCCTCTCGCTCGTGGTGGTGGCTGCCGTCGTGCATCAGGACGTCGTGTGGGCGGTGCTGCTGTTCTTGATCGTCCTGGTGCGCCACCAGGGCAACTTGGCTCGGCGACTGCAGCGCTGAGACGCCAACGCACCCCGGGACCGGTGGGCTCGTCCACAGCCGGTTCGGGAGTCCACAGGTGGTACGCGGGGGCGGACGGTCTGCTCGCGGGCTGCCTAACGTCCGGCCGTGCCCTTCCGTCCTGCGCACCGCCGGCGGCTGGCTGCCACCGGCGGTGCCCATGCCGGCGGTGCCCATGCCGGGGGCGCCCGTGCCGGGGCTGGCTGTGCCCGTGCCGGGGCCACCGCGGCTGGTACGGCGGAGACACGCTGCCGACGCGGCGCGCGGGCGACGGCCCGGGTCGGCGATGGCCGGCGAGGAGCAGCGTGGCGGATGGTCCCGGCCCCGACGTCGGATCGCTGCCGGGTCGGACGTTGCCGTCGGCAGCGGCTCAGGTTCGGCGCGCGACGGCGGGATAGGCCCGTCGGTCGACGCCCAGGGCGGCGGCACGCCGGTCCGGGATCCGGACGAGGCCGGGGAGGACGACAGCTGGGACGCCGGTGCTGGCGACGACGGTGATCGAGCTGCAGGGGCTACCGGCGGTACGCACCTGCGGCCGCCCGTCGTGGGGGTGCCGAGCGGGCCAGCGGGCGGCGGGCTCCTGGGGCGCTGGCGACAGGGTCGTTTCGACCCGGGCCGGCGGGGGGTCGCGGCGATGGGGTTCGTCGCCCTCGTATCGGCACTGGTCGCCGGAGCGGTCGTGGTGCGGTCAAGACCGCACGAGATCGTCGCGCCGCCCGTCGTCGCGGCCGGTGTCCCGGTCCCGGGTCGCCCGACCGCGGGTGGCGCCGCGTCGGCCGGCGTGGCGTCGGGCAGCGCTGCCACGGCCGGCACCGCAGCCGGCCCGTCGGCGTCGCCGAGCGTCGTCGTGTCCGTCGGTGGCCGGGTGCCACGCCCGGGGCTGGTGCGTCTGCCGGCTGGCAGCCGGGTCGACGACGCCGTCCGGGCGGCGGGTGGCGCGCTGCCCGGGGCCGACCTCGGCGCCCTCAATCTCGCTCGTCGCCTCGTCGACGGGGAGCAGATCCAGGTCGGTGTGCCGCAGTCGGCCGTGGCCCCCGGGGCGAGCGGGCCGGCGGCGCTGCTCGACCTCAACGGCGCCACGCTTCAGCAGCTGGACGCCCTGCCCGGGATCGGCCCGGTCCTGGCGCAGAAGGTGCTGGACTGGCGTACCGAGCACGGTCGGTTCGGCTCGGTGGACCAGCTCCGCGAGGTGCCAGGGATCGGCGAGAGCAAGTACGCCGAGCTCAAGGGCAAGGTGGGCGTGTGACGGCCCGGCCCAGCCGCGACATCCCGGACCTGCGGCTGGTGGCGCCCGCGATCGCGGCCTGGCTGGTGGCTTGGCAGGTGCGCCGGCTGCCCGTGGAGGTGGTCGTCGTGGGCGCGGCCCTCCTGGTTCTTACGGCCGGCGTGATTCTGCGGCGAAGCCGGGGATCCGCCGTACCGCTGGTCATGACCGCGACCCTGGTGTGCGCGGCGGCCGCCGGGTTGTCGATGGCGGCCCGCAGCCAGGTACGCACGACCGGTCCGCTGCCGCTGTTGGCCGCGAGAGCAGCCGCCGTGGCTGTCACCGGGGTGGTCCTGGACGACCCGCGGCGAGCTGCCGTGCAGCGTGGTCGCGACCCGCTGGTCGTGGTCCGGATCCGGGTCGAGGTGCTCGAGGCGGGCGGCCGAACGACAACGCTCAGGGCACCGCTGCTGGTGCTGTCGACAGACGACACATGGCTGTCGCTGCTGCCCTCGCAGCATGTGCGGGCCGAGGGTCGGCTGCAGGCGGCGGAGCCGGGTGACGACGTCGCCGCCGTGCTGTCCGGGCGCGGCCCACCGCAGGTGCGCTCCCCGCCGGACCTGGTGCAGCGTGTGGCCGGGCACCTGCGGGCGGGCCTGCGGGACGCGGTTGCGCCGCTGCCCGACGACGAGCGAGGCCTGCTCCCCGGGCTGGTCGTGGGCGACACCAGCCGGCTGCCGGCCGACCTGCGAGACGACTTTCGCACCGTCGGGCTCACTCACCTGGTCGCGGTCTCCGGCACCAACGTCGCCATCGTCCTGGCGGCGGTCCTCGCGCTCGCGGGTCGAGCGGGGGTGGGGCTGCGCTGGCGGCCACTGCTGGCCGGCGTCGCGCTGGTCGCTTTCGTGATTCTGGCTCGGCCGTCGCCGAGCGTGCTCCGGGCTGCCGTGATGGGCACGATCGGTCTGCTCGCCCTGCTCACCGGCGGCCGACGCCGCGCGGTGCCGAGTTTGGCCGCGGCCGTCCTGGTGTTGGTGCTGATCACCCCCGACCTTGCTGCGAGCCCGGGTTTCGCGTTGTCGGTGCTGGCGACGGCCGGACTGCTCGTGCTGGCACCGCCGTGGCGCGTTGCCCTGGCGCGGCGACTGCCCAGCTGGGCCGCGGACGCCCTGGCCGTGCCGGCCGCGGCGCAGGTCGCCTGCGGCCCAGTGATCGTGGCGCTGGCTGGGACGCTCGGGCTGCTGTCGGTACCGGCCAACCTGCTCGCTGTGCCGGCGGTCGCGCCGGCGACCGTGCTCGGGGTGGTGGCGGCGCTGCTCGCGCCGGTCTGGCTGCCGCTGGCGCAGGGCGCAGCCTGGCTGGCGTACCTGCCGACGGCGTGGCTCGTGCTGCTGTCCCGGGTGGGGAGCGCGCTGCCGCTGGCGGTGCTGCCCTGGCCGGACGGTACGGGTGGTGCGCTGCTGCTCGCCGGCCTCACCGCGCTGGCCTTGCCGGCGCTGTCACGGAGGCGGCTGCGGCGCGTGCTGCTGGCTGCCGTGGTCGCGGTGGCGACAACGTGCGCCGGACTGGCGCTGGCAGCGCCCGGCTGGCCGCCGACCGGCTGGTTCCTCGTGATGTGCGACATCGGCCAAGGTGATGCGCTGGTGGTCCGCACCGGCGATCACGAAGCCCTGGTCATCGACGCGGGGCCGGACCCTGACCTCGTCGACGGGTGCCTGCGCCGGCTGGCCGTGCGTCAGGTGCCGCTGGTCGTGCTCACCCACCCGCACGCCGATCACGTCGACGGACTGCCCGGTGTGCTGCGGGGGCGCTCGGTCGGCGCAGTCGAGGTGGGTCCTGCCGACGACCCAGCCATGCAGGCGGCGAAGGTGACCGCGTGGACGCGAGCCGCAGCTGTCCCCCTGCTCCGGGCGGCGATCGGTGAGGTGCGGCAGCTCGGGCCGGCACGGTGGTCGGTGCTCGCACCGGGCCGCACGTATCACGGCACGCGCTCGGACCCCAACAACGACAGCGTTGTCCTTCGGCTTGAGGTCGCCGGCACCGTGGTGCTGCTGGCCGGCGATGTCGAGCCGGAGGCGCAGATCGACCTGCTCGCCAGTGGCGCGGACGTGCGCGCCGACGTCTTGAAGGTCCCGCACCATGGCTCCGACCATCAGAGCCCGGCCTTCCTGGCAGCGGTCGGCGCGCGGGTGGCGATCACCAGCGTGGGGGCGGGCAACACCTACGGTCACCCGTCGGTACGTACTCTCGATCAGCTGTTGGGGCAGGGCGCGCGTAGCTTCCGCACCGACCTTGATGGCGACATCGCCTTGCTGCACCGAGACGGTCAGCTACGGATCGTTGCGCGGCACGGTACGGGGACCGCGCGGGTTCCATCGTGACGCACCGCCACGGCGGGGTCAGCGGGCGTGGCACGATCGGCCGGTGCCCCCTGAGCTCGTCCCCCTGACGCTGGTTGTCGGTGAGGAGGACCTGCTCGTGGGGCGCGCGGTGGGGGCCGTGCTGCGGGCGGCCCGAGCGCAGGACCCGCAGGTCGACGTGCGCGACCTGGCAGCGGCCGACCTGCTGCCGGGCGACCTGCCGGAGCTGCTCAGCCCGTCACTTTTCGGCGACCGGCGGGTGCTCATCGTGCGCGCTGCCCAGGATCTGGACAAGCAGGTTGCGGCGGAGCTGACCGCGTACGCCGCCGATCCCTTGGACGAGGTCAGCGTCGTGGTCTGCCACGCCGGTGCGGTCAAGGGCAAGGCGCTACTGACTGCGCTGGTCGCTGCCGGGGGGCGCCGGGTCGAAGCGCCGAAGATGAAGCAGCTGTCCGCCCGTCGGGACTTCCTGCGAGCCGAGCTGCGCGCGGACGGTCGCCACGTGACCGAGGGGGCGGTGACCGCGCTGCTCGACGCGGTCGGCAGTGACCTGCGCGAGCTGTGTTCCGCCGCCAGTCAGCTGCTTGCCGACACCAGCGGGCCGGTCGATGAGGAGGTCATCGGCCGCTACCACCGCGGCCGGGCCGACCTCACCGGATTCACGGTCGCCGACAAGGCCGTCGAGGGCGACCTGGCTGGCGCCCTTGAGCTCACCAGGTACGGCCAGGCCACCGGGCTCGCCCCGGTGCTCGTGACCAGCGCGCTCGCCGGGGCGCTGCGCTCGATCGCGCTGGTGGCGTCGGCCGGCCACGCGCCGGCCGCGCAGGTGGCGAGTCAGCTGGGGATGCCGCCGTGGAAGGTCGACAAGACCCGCAAACAGGCCCGCGGCTGGCGTCCGGAGGGGCTGTCGACGGCGCTGCGAGCGGTCGCTGACGCCGATGCAGACGTCAAGGGAGGCGCCGCCGACCAGCAGTACGCCGTGGAGCGCGCGCTCCTGGCGGTCGTACAGGCCCGTGACGTCCGGTGAGCCGGCGGACGTTGTACGGGCGGCTGCTGCGCCTGCAGCACATCCGACCGCGGCCCTGGCAGCGGGCGCTGCTGTCGGACGGCTCGTTCGTGCTGGGCGTGCTGCTTGTCCTTGCCGACCTCGCCTCGGCCTGGACGCCGCTGGTGCTGCCGGTCGCCGTCGCGGCGGTCGTCAAGGCGCACGACGTGGTGGCCGGGGAGCTCGGCCGGCCGCCGAGGACAGCGCCTTAAAAGCCCGGCAACGACAACGGCGCCGACCCCGCGAGGGGACGACGCCGCGCAATGCGGTCGTGTAGCTGTTGGTCAGACGCTGCCGGCAAGATCGGCGACCCGCTTGGCCATTGCCGACTTGCGGTTGGCCGCCTGGTTGACGTGGATGACGCCCTTGCTGGCGGCCTTGTCCAGCTGGCGGCTGGCGGCCTGCAGGTGCGCACTCGCCGTGGCGGCGTCGCCGACCTCGGCCGCCGCACGGAACTTCCGGATCGCTGTCTTCAGGGAACTCTTGACCGCCTTGTTGCGCAGCCGCGCCTTCTCATTCGTCTTGATCCGCTTGATCTGAGACTTGATGTTCGCCACGCGCGAGAGTCCTCGTCCGTCCGGAGTTGTCTGGCAAGTACGGGTGTCGCAGGCGTGCAGCAGCACGGCACAACGTTGCCCCGAGCCTAGCAGTCGGTCCGGACGCACAACGCTGCCCAGCAGGGGTGCGGAAGCGGGAGGCGACACACCCGCGGCTGACGTGCACCCGCCGGTCGTCGCCGAGGCGCCACGGCTGCCCTGCACTCGCAGCGGCGCCAGGCAGTTTCCTCCGTACGATGGGGCGTGCCCACGACGGACCCTGCGGTCATCCGCAACTTCTGCATCATTGCCCACATCGATCACGGAAAGTCGACGCTGGCCGACCGGATGCTGCAGCTGACCGGCGTGGTGGACCCCCGCCAGATGCGCGCGCAGTACCTGGACAAGATGGATATCGAGCGGGAGCGCGGTATCACCATCAAAGCGCAGAACGTCCGGCTGCCGTGGACCGCAGACGACGGGCGGCGCTACGTCTTGAACATGATCGACACCCCGGGCCACGTCGACTTCACCTACGAGGTGTCGCGCTCGCTCGCCGCGTGCGAGGGCACCCTGCTGCTGGTCGATGCCGCGCAGGGCATCGAGGCGCAGACCCTGGCCAACCTGTATCTCGCGCTGGAGAACGACCTGCACATCATTCCGGTGCTCAACAAGATCGACCTGCCGGCGGCGCAGCCCGACAAGTACGCAGAGGAGATCAGCAAGATCATTGGCTGCGAGCCGGACGACGTCCTGCGAATCAGTGCCAAGACCGGGGAGGGCGTACCAGCGGTGCTCAACGCGATCGTGCGCGACATCCCGGCGCCCACGGGCAGCGTCGACAGCCCCGCCCGCGCGATGATCTTCGACTCGGTGTACGACAGCTACCGCGGCGTCATCACCTATGTGAGGGTCTTCGACGGCCAGCTGTCCACGAAGGACCGCGGGCTGATGATGAGTACGCAGAACGCCCACGAGATCCTCGAGGTCGGAGTGGTCAGCCCGGACATGACGCCGACCGAGGTGCTGTCGGCCGGCGAGGTCGGCTACGTGATCCCCGGGGTGAAGAACGTCCGGCAGGCCCGGGTCGGCGACACCCTCACCACGGTGCGCAACAGCGCCAAGGAATCGCTCGGGGGCTACCGGGACCCCAAGCCGATGGTCTTCAGCGGCCTGTTTCCGGTCGAGGGCAGTGAGTACCCGGCGCTGCGCGAGGCCCTGGACAAGCTGCGGCTCAACGACGCCGCGCTGGTCTATGAGCCGGAGACCTCGCTCGCGCTCGGCTTCGGCTTCCGCGTGGGCTTTCTCGGCCTGCTGCACCTGGAGATCGTCCGGGAGCGGCTCGAGCGTGAGGCGGGCCTGGCGCTGATCTCCACCGCCCCCAACGTCGTCTACACGGTCGTGCTGGAAAGCGGTGAGCAGGTCGTGGTCACCAACCCGAGCGACTGGCCCGGCACCGGGAAGATCGCCGAGATCCGCGAGCCGGTGGCCAAGGCGATGGTGCTGCTCCCGAGCGAGTACGTCGGCGCCGTCATGGAGCTGTGCCAGAACCGCCGCGGCGTACTGCAGGGCATGGACTACCTGTCCGAGGACCGCGTCGAGCTGCGCTACCTGCTGCCGATGGGCGAGATCATCTTCGACTTCTTCGATCAGTTGAAGTCGCGGACCAAGGGCTACGCCTCGCTGGACTACGAGCTCTCCGGCCAGCAGGCGTCCGAGCTGGTCAAGGTCGACATCCTGCTGCAGGGCGAGCCGGTCGATGCCTTCAGCGCGATCGTGCACAAGGATAAGGCGTACGCCTACGGCACGTCGATGGCAGCCAAGCTGCGCGAGCTCATCCCCCGGCAGAACTTCGAGGTGCCGATCCAGGCCGCAATCGGCGCCCGGATCATCGCCCGGGAGAACATCCGGGCGATCCGCAAGGACGTGCTCGCCAAGTGCTACGGCGGTGACATCACCCGAAAGCGCAAGCTGCTGGAGAAGCAGAAGGAGGGCAAGAAGCGGATGAAGATGGTCGGCCGGGTCGAGGTACCGCAGGAAGCGTTCATCGCCGCCCTGTCGACGGGCCAGGAGACCGCGGCCAGGTAAGCGCTGCAAAGGCAGCCAGCTGGGGCAGGCAGCCGGGTTGGGGTGGGCAGCCGGGTTGGGGTAGGCAGACGCCGTGACCTCTGCGCTGGCCGACCTTGATGCCCTGCTTGCCCTTCCGCGGCTGTCCGGGCTCGCGCTCAGCCCCGACGGCCGTCGGCTGGTCACCTCGGTGGCCACGCTTCGGCCCGACGCGACGAAGTACGTGACCTCGCTCTGGGAGCTCGACCCGACCGGCGATGCGCCCGCCAGGCGGCTGACCCGCAGCCGCACCGGGGAGACGCCGCCGTTGTTCGCGGCCGACGGGACGCTGTTGTTCACCTCCAAACGCCCGGACCCCGACGCGGACGGCAAGAACGACGACGACGCCCCCGCCGCCCTGTGGCAGCTGCCGCTCGGCGGTGAGGCGCGGCTGGCAGGCAGCCGGCCCGGTGGGCTCGGGCTGCTCGCCGCCGGCCCCGGGTCGGCCACGGTGCTGGCGTCCGCGGACACGCTGCCCGGCTCGGGTGACGGCGCCGACGACGCCGCGCGCCGCGCCCTGCGCAAGGACCGGACGGTGACCGCGGTGCTGCACGCCGGCTACCCGGTGCGCTACTGGGATGCTGATCTCGGGCCCGGGCAGCCACGGCTGGTGGCCGGGGAGCTTGCCGCTGACGGCGCCGTCCAGTGGCGCGACCTGACGCCGGCCCCCGGTCGGGCGCTCGACCGGGCGACTGCCGATCTCACCCGTGACGGCGTGACGGCGGTGACGACGTGGCGGGTCGCCGAGCCGGGCGGCTCCTGGCGTACCGCACTGATGGTGGTGGACACGGCGACCGGCGAGCGGCGGACGCTGTACGACGATGGCAGCGGTGAGGCCGGTGAGCCGCGTATCTCGCCCGACGGCAGCCAGGTCGCGTTCGTCCTCGAGACGCGCAGCACGCCGGACGAGCCGCCCGACGTTCGGCTGCTGGTGGTTGCGCTGGCCGGGGGGCAGGCCCGCGAGGTCGCCGCCGACTGGGACCGCTGGCCGGGCGGGCCGCGCTGGACCCCGGACGGCGCCGCGCTGCTGGTGACCGCCGACGACCAGGGCGCCCGGCCGGTCTTCCGGGTCGACGTCGCGACCGGTGACGTCGTGCGGCTGACCGGCGACCGCGGGCACTACACCGACCTGCAGGTCGGCCCGGACGGCGGTCATGCGTACGCGCTGCGCGATGCCGTCGACGCGCCACCCGCGCCGGTCCGGCTGGACATCTCGATGCGCGACCAGCAGCCGGTGGCGCTGCGTGGCCCCGCGGCCGACCTGCCACTGCCCGGCACGCTGGCCGAGGTGGCGACCGTCGCGCAGGACGGCACGGCGCTGCGGGCCTGGCTCGTGCTGCCGGAGGGCGCCGGGCCGCACCCGCTGCTGCTGTGGGTGCACGGTGGCCCGCTCAGCTCGTGGAACGGCTGGTCGTGGCGCTGGCAGCCCTGGCGGCTGGCCGCCCTTGGCTACGCGGTCCTGCTGCCCGACCCGGCCCTGTCGACCGGGTACGGGCGCTCGATGGTGCGTCGCGGGTGGGGCGCGTGGGGCGGCGCCCCGTACACCGACGTGCTGGCGCTCACCGACGCGGCGCTGGAGCGGACCGACCTGGACGGCACCCGGACGGCGGCGATGGGCGGGTCGTACGGCGGCTACCTCGTCAACTGGACGGCCGGGCACACCGACCGGTTCCGCGCCATCGTCAGCCACGCCGGCCTGTGGGACCTGTCGCAGTTCGCCGGGACGACCGATGCGGCCTACTACTGGAAGCGCGAGATGACCCCGCAGATGGCGGCGGAGCACAACCCGAGCAGGCACGCCGACGCGATTCGTACGCCGATGCTGGTGGTGCACGGCGACGAGGACTACCGCGTGCCGGTGGGGGAGGGGCTCCGGCTGTGGTGGGACCTGGTGTCGCGGCATGCCGGCGCCCCGGACGCCATGCCGCACCGGTTCCTGCTTTTTCCCGACGAGAACCACTGGGTGCTTTCGCCGCAGGGCGCCAAGACCTGGTACGAGACGGTCGAGGCCTTCCTGGCCTGGCACGTGCTGGGGCGCGAGTGGGTACCGCCGGACGTCCTGCGGTGAACCCGGCACCGGCGCGTCGAGGGAGGGCGTTCAGGTGGCGAGGGGGTAGTCAGGGCATCCTGTAGCAATGACCTCGCTGGCGCAGACCGACCGACCGTCACCGCTGCCTGCCCGTGGCGGGCCGCGCCGGCGCCGTCGGGTGTTGAAGGTTCTCGGCGCCATCGTGCTGGTGCTGGTGCTGCTGCTGGGCCTGTCCGTGGGGCGGGCCCTGACCGCCCCCGGCACCGACAGCACGGCCGCCCGGCTGGCCGAATGGGGCCGTGGCCACGGGTTGTCAGCGGTCATCGACCGCCTCGAGCGGGCGACGTACAAGGCACCGGCGGTGGGCGGCGCGCCGGCGGGCGACTCGCCCCTGGTCACCGGCGGCGAGACGCCCTCGGCGCCGCCCAAGCCCGACAAGACGCCCGCGTTGGCGCCGATCGTCCCGCTGGTCTCACCGGCGCTGCCCGGGGAGGGCAACTGGAAGCCGCTCTCGATCGTCGACGGCAAGCCTGCGCTGCAGCAGGCGTTCCTGCGGCCGGACGCGACGCACACCGGTTACACCGCGGGCGTGGCGTGGATGGACCCGACGTTGCTCCGCTTCGTGCTGCACCCGGGCACCCAGGAGCCGGGGCACGGCCCCTGGACGGTGCCGCCCGCGCTCGGTCCGGCCGATCGGACCGGTCTGCTCGCGGCGTTCAACGGTGGTTTCCGGCTCGATGCGGCGCGCGGTGGGTTCTACGCGGAGGGCCGCACGGTCGGCACGCTGCGCGTCGGCGCGGCCAGCCTGGTGATCGACAGCGCCGGTCGCGCGCAGATCGGCCAGTGGGGCCGCGACGTGTCGATGTCGCCGGACGTCGCCTCCGTACGGCAGAACCTGGACCTGCTCGTCGACAAGGGACAGGTCGCGGCCGGCCTGGACGGCAACGACGGTGGGCGCTGGGGGGCCACCCTGGGCAACAAGCTGTACGTCTGGCGCTCCGGCGTCGGCCAGACCGCCACGGGTGCGCTCGTCTACGTGGCCGGTGACCGCCTGTCGGCCAGCACGCTGGCCGAGTTGCTGCGCCGGGCCGGGGCGGTGCGCGCCATGGAGCTCGACATCAACCCTGAGTGGACCAGCTTCGTCAGCTACCCGGAGACGCGCAACCTGCTGCCTGACATGCAGCGGTCGGCGACCCGCTACGACACGACCTCGAGCCGCGACTTCTTCGCCGTGCTGAGTCGGTAGCGGCGCGGGCGCCGGGCCCGGTGGGCGCTTGACTAGCGGGTGTCGACGACCCGGTAGGACTCCGCCAGCCGGCCGCTGGTGAGGCCGTGCTCGGCTGCCGTGCGCCCCAGGCTGTCGCGCAGCGCTGCCTCCACGGACTGGTCCAGCATCGGCGCCTGGCTGTCGTGCGCCGAGCAGGCCCGGACCTTGGCGTCGAAGTGGTCGGTCACGTCGATGGCGATGTCGTCCTGCGGGCCGCCGAACTGCCACACCGCGGCGACCTCCCAGGGCGGCAGCTCCAGCTCGGTGGCCGGGAAGGCAAAGGCGTTGCGCGCGTCGGGGTAGACCGCGGCGAGCACCGCGGCGCCGGTTGCGAGGTGGTCCGGGTGCGAGAGGTACACGAACCGGTAGTTGCGCTCGGCCGCGTGCGTCACGACCGCCTCGGGCCGCACCTCGCGGATGATCCGCGCGATATCCAGGCGCAGGCCCCGGTCGACGGTCACCCAGCCGTCATCGCGTCCCAGGAAACGCACGTCGTGCACGCCGAGCTCCGCCGCTGCGGTGCGCTGCTCGTCCCGGCGGATCCCGGGGACGTCCGCGCGCGGGACGGACTCGTCGAAACCGCCGCTGTCGCCGTCGGTGACGCAGACCACGGTCACCGCGCAGCCCGCCGCGGTCCAGCTGGCGATCAGGCCACCGGCGCCGAAGTCGGCGTCGTCAGGATGGGCGCCGACGACCAGCGCGCGGGAGGGCGTAGCCGGGCGCGGGGCGCCCGCGGACGGGCCACTCGGGTCGGGGGTCATGAGGCTGCTGTGCCCAGGAGGTCCCGGACATGACCTGTTTCGTTGAGGCTGACCACGCCGCGCCGGCCGTCGCGGGCCGCACCGACCCGGCTGATCGAGCAGTACGCCGGGGCGTACCAGATCGCGCGGTTCTGGCCGAGCACGTGCCCGACGTAGGCGTTGCACGCGCCCGAGTGGGTGAACAGCACCGCCCGGCCACCGGGGTGCGCCGCGGCGATCGCCTCGACGGCCGCGACGACGCGCGCCCGGAACGCGTCCGGGTCGACGCCCACGCTGTGCAGGTCGCCGCGCAGGAGGGCGTGCCATCGCGGGTCGTCGTCGGCTCGCAGCTCCTCCACGGGCACGTACGAGGGGTCGGCGGTGTCGAACTCCGCGATCCCGGGCTCGACCACCGGCTGGAGCCCCAGCGCCTTGGCCAGCGGCTCCGCGGTCTGCCGGGCCCGGGCCGCCGGCGAGGTGTAGATCGCGGTGACCGGCTCGCCGTCGAGCGCCTGGACGACGCGGCGGGCCTGCTCGACACCGACGGCCACCAGACCGGGATCGGCGGCGGCGCCCCCCGGGGCCCCGTCGATCCGGGCGGGCAGGGCATGCCGGACGAGAACCAGCTGCATCTTCGCGACCCTAGTGGACATGCGCGACAATGTTCTGTGACCTGTGCCCCGCCCGCTGGCGACCTGCTGCCCGTTGATGGGGGCCTGCCCGCGGGGGTGGCTGTCCGCAGCCCGTTCGGGGTGTACGTGCATGTGCCGTTCTGCGCCTCGCGCTGCGGCTACTGCGACTTCAACACCTACACGGGCCTGGACTCTTTGCACGCCTCGTGGGCCGACGGCGCCGTGGCAGAGGTGCGCCTGGCCAGGCGGGTGCTCGGCCCGGTGCCGGTTCAGACGGTCTTCGTCGGAGGCGGTACGCCGACCCTGCTGCCCGCCGCCGACCTGGTGCGCGTGCTGCGCGAGGTCGACGAGTGCTTCGGCCTTGTGCCGGGCGCGGAGGTCACCACCGAGGCCAACCCCGACTCGGTCACGCCGGCGTCGCTGGCCGAGCTGCGCGCCGGCGGCTTCACGCGCATCTCGTTCGGCATGCAGTCTGCGTCGCAGCACGTGCTGAAGGTGCTGGACCGTACGCACGTGCCGGGCCGCCCGCAGGCCGCCGTCGTCGAGGCCCGGGCGGCCGGGTTCGAGCAGGTCAGCCTCGACCTGATCTACGGCACACCGGGTGAGAGCGACGATGACTGGCGGCGTTCGCTGCAGGCTGCCCGCGAGGCCGGGCCGACGCACGTCTCGGCGTACGCGCTGATCGTGGAGGACGGCACCGCCCTCGGGCGCCGGGTGGCGAACGGGCAGCTGCCCGCGCCGGATGACGACGTGCTCGCCGACCGCTACCTGATCGCCGAGGACGCGCTGGGCGACCTGGGCTGGTACGAGGTGAGCAATTGGGGCGAGCCCTGCCGGCACAACCTTCTCTACTGGCGTGGCGCCGACTGGTGGGGGGTCGGTCCGGGCGCGCACAGCCACGTCGACGGCGTCCGCTGGTGGAACGCCAAGCACCCGACGACCTGGGCGAACCTGCTCACCGCCGGGTCGCCGGGCGTGGGACGCGAGGTCCTTGACGAGCGCGACCGGCGGGTCGAGCGGGTGCTGCTCGAGGTGCGGCTGCGCGACGGGCTGCCGCTGTCCGTGCTGCGGCCGGCCGGCCGGGTCGCCGCGGCACGGCAGGTCCAGGACGGGCTGCTCGAGCCCGGCTCGTGGGCCGCCGGTCGGGCGGTGCTCACGCTGCGCGGCCGGCTGCTGGCCGACGCCGTGGTGCGCGACCTCGTGGACTGACAGCCCGCCCGACGCGAGGGTGCCGGTGCGCAGCAGCGCCGTGACGCAGTGCACAAGGCCCCGGCGTACAGAATGTGCAGCGCAGCGCGTAGGTTCATCTCTGTCGGCCCGTGTGCCGTCTACTCCCGCGGGCGAGCCGCCCGTGAGGTCGTTGCGTACCGCGCTCCTCCTACCGCCCCGGCGGGTCAGGGTCCTCGCGCCTCACGTCACGTCGCGACCCCTGATTCTGATGGAGTCTTTCTGTGCCTGCCCCCCGGCAGCCCCGCCCGTCCTCCGGGCGTCCCTCGCGCGGCTCGTCGTCGCGCCGCTCCTCCCCGTCCGCCTCGTATGTCCCGGTGAAGAACGAGCTCGAGGTCGCTCTCGACGCCGCTGCCGCCATCGAAGCGCCCGAGGTCGTCCCGACCTTTGGCCAGCTCGGCCTGCCCGACGTGCTCGTCACGGCGCTGGCGCGCCGCGGCCTGCAGACCCCATTCGCCATCCAGGTACGAGCGCTGCCCGACGCCCTCGCCGGCCGGGACGTGCTCGGCCGCGGCCAGACCGGCTCCGGCAAGACCCTCGCCTTCGGGCTGCCGATGCTGGCCCGCCTCGTCGGTGGCCGGCGGACGGCAAACAAGCCGCGTGCGCTGGTCCTGGTGCCGACCCGCGAGCTCGCGCAGCAGGTCCACGACGCACTCGCGCCGCTGGGCCAGCCGCTGGACCTCAAGCTCTGCACCGTCTACGGCGGCGCGTCGATGGGGCGGCAGATCGACCAGCTCCGGCGCGGCGTCGACGTCGTCGTCGCCACCCCCGGTCGCCTGCAGGACCTCATCGACCAGCGCGAGTGCGACCTGTCGCAGATCGAGATGACCGTGCTCGACGAGGCCGACCACATGGCTGACCTGGGCTTCCTGCCGGCGGTCACCGCGCTGCTCGAGCTGACCCCTGCCGGCAGCCAACGGATGCTGTTCTCCGCCACCCTGGACCGTGGGGTCGACCGGTTGGTGCGGTCCTACCTCAAGACGCCGGCCATGCACGCCGTCGCCTCGGCGGAGTCGCCGATCGACAACATGGACCACAAGGTGTTCGCGGTGAGCCACTCGGCCAAGACCGACATCGCCGCGGAGATCGCTGCCCGGCCGGCGCGCACACTGTTCTTCGTACGCACCAAGCACGGCGCCGACCGCCTTGCCACGCAGCTGCGCATGATGGGCGTGGAGGCTGCCGCGATCCACGGCAACCTCACCCAGGGCGCCCGCAAGAAGGCGCTGGACGACTTCAGCACCGGTCACGCCCGGGTGCTGGTCGCCACCGATGTCGCCGCCCGCGGGATCCACGTGGACGATGTCGACCTGGTCGTGCACTACGACCCGCCGGCGGACCACAAGGACTACCTGCACCGCTCCGGCCGCACCGCCCGTGCCGGCAACACCGGCACCGTCGTGTCGTTCGTCCTGTCCGACCAGGTCCGCGACCACCAGCGGATGCGCGAGCGGGCGGGCGTCGAGGCCAACGCGGTCGCGGTGGTGCCCGGGCACCCCGCGGTCCGTCAGGTCGCCGAGTCGGGTGAGGCGATCGTGGTGCAGCCCCGCATCCACAACCCCCGTGGTCGCTCGGGTAGCGGGCGGCCCCGTCGTCCGGGCGCGCCCTCGGGCCGCCCGAGCGGCAGCGGGGCCCCGCGCGGTGGCTCGTACGCCACGCGCAGCGCCAGCCCGGCCCGCTAGCACCACCGGCACGTGCACCGGTGATCCAGGTCCACCGGCTGTCGCCCCGGCGACGTCTGGTGGACCTGGATCGTGAACGTGGCCGGCCCGTTCGCTGCTCCTCCTAGACGCCCGCCACCCCCGAGCGCCCGACGGTCGCCCGGGGTGGTCGTGGCAGGGTCGGCGTCATGACCGGTCCGCTGTCGCTGCGGCTGCCGCCGCTGCTCGCCGAGCAGCTCGTCGAGCAGTTGCCGGTCCTCGCCGACCAGGTTGTGGCGGCCATCGCCCGCGAGGTGCCCGCGTACGCCCGTCCGCTGGAGGGCGCGTTCGGCGCCGGGGTGCGCCGCGGGGTGCAGCTGGCCCTGGCGCGGTTCTTGTCGCTGGCCGGCGAGGAGCCCGGTGAGGACGAGGACCGGGCTGCCCGGGGCCGCGAGGTCTACATCGAGCTGGGCCGCGGGGAGGCCCGCGTCGGCCGCTCGCTCGACGCGCTGCTCGGGGCCTACCGCACCGGTGCCCGCGTGGCGTGGGCGCGGCTCGCACAGATGGGCCTGGCCGCCGGGTTGCCGGCTCGTGACCTCGTCGAGCTGGCCGGCGCGGTCTTCGCCTACATCGACGAGCTCTCCGCAGCCAGCGCTGAAGGGTTCACCGCCGAGCAGTCCGCACTGGCCGGAGACCGCGAGCGGCGCCACCGGACGTTGGCGTTGCTGCTGCTGTCCGAGACGCCCACCTGGCAGGTCGAGGAGGCAGCGACCGTCGCCGGCTGGCTGCCGCCCGCCACACTGACCGCCGTGCTGGTCCCGGTCCGCGCGGGACGTGAGGTGGCTGCCCGGTGGGACGGCCGGGCGCTGCTGGCGGCCGAGGACGACACGGCCGGCACGGCGCTTCTGCTGCTGCCCGATGTGGACGGTCCCGGACAGGCCGACCGACTCGAGCGGCTGCTCGCCGGCCGACCCTGCACGGTCGGGTTGCCGCGACCGTGGCATGAGGCCCGCCTGTCGGTCGCGCTGGTGCGCCGCTGCGCTCCTGAAGCAGCTGACGGTGTCCAGCACGTCCGCGACCGGCTCGCCTCACTCGTCGTGGGGGCGGACCCGCTGGCGCTGGCCGAGCTGACCGCCCGTCGGCTCGCGCCGTTCGACGGGTTGACCGCCCGCAGCAGCGAGCGGCTGCTCGACACCCTCAGCTCGTGGCTGAGGCATCAGGGCGATAGGCAGGCCGTCGCTGCAGACCTGGGCATCCACCCGCAAACCGTCCGGTATCGCGTCGGGCTCTTGCGCGATCTGCTCGGGGACGACCTCAACAACCCGCAGCGCCGCTTCGAGCTCGCGCTGGTTCTGCATGGGCGTCCGCTGAGCGGCTGAGCGGGCCGGTCTGGCCGCCGGTAGTCTTGGCACTCCGCGAGTGGGAGTGCCAGCAGGGGCGACCTGCCGGCGAGGACGGCGGCGTCGGTCGCCAGGTGGAGGTGACCCCCGTGCTCGACGAGCGCAAGCTGGCAGTCCTGCGTGCGATCGTCACCGACTTCGTCTCCAGCAGCGAACCGGTTGGCAGCAAGGCGCTCGCAGAACGGCATGGGTTGGGCGTCAGTCCGGCGACCGTGCGCAACGACATGGCCGCACTGGAGGACGAGGGCTTCATCACCCATCCGCACACCAGCGCCGGCCGGATCCCTACCGACAAGGGCTATCGGTTGTTCGTCGACCGGCTCTCCCAGGTCAAGCCGCTCTCGGTCGCCGAGCGCCGGGCCCTGCAGAGCTTCCTCGAGGGTGCCGTCGACCTTGACGACGTCGTCCGCCGCACGGTCCGGCTGCTCGCGCAGCTGACCCACCACGTCGCCGTCGTGCAATACCCCAGCCTGTCGCGCAGCGCCGTGCGCCACCTGGAGATCGTCCATCTCGCGCCGAGCCGGCTGCTGCTGGTGCTGATCACCGATACCGGCCGCGTGGAGCAGCGGGTGCTCGAGATGCTGAGCGTGCTCACCGATGATGACGTCGCGCAGCTACGGCAGTGCTTCGGCACCCGGCTGCACGGTGCCCGGCTCGTCGACGCGCCCGCGGCACTGGCCGACCTCCCGGACGCGGCGCCGGTGGCGATCCGCTCGGTCCTGACGAGCATCATGGCGGTGGTGCTCGAGACGCTGGTCGAGAAGCCCGAGGAGCGCATCGCGCTCGGCGGAACAGCCAACCTCACGCGCTCCGCCCTGGACTTCCCGAAGACCTTGCGACCGGTCCTTGAGTCGCTCGAGGAGCAAGTCGTCCTGCTCAAGCTCATTGGTGAGGTGAATGACCCCACCATGGTGCACGTGAAGATTGGCGAGGAGAACAGCGTGGAGGGCCTTCGGTCCACATCGGTGGTCACGGTCGGCTACGGCCCCGAGGACGGCTCGTACGCCGGCCTGGGGGTCGTCGGGCCGACCCGGATGGACTACGCTGGCAACATCAGCAGCGTCCGGGCCGTCGCCCGGTATGTCGGCGAACTGCTGGCGGGGGCCTGACGTGGCGGCGGACTACTACGGCGCGCTCGGCGTCGCCCGTGACGCGAGCGATGACGAGCTGAAGAAGGCCTACCGCAAGCTGGCCCGTCAGCTGCACCCGGATGTCAACCCCGACCCGGTGGCGCAGGAGCGGTTCAAGGCCGTCACCGCCGCGTACGAGGTGCTCACGGACCCGCAGAAGCGCCAGGTCGTGGACCTCGGCGGCGACCCGCTCTCCTCCGGCCCGGGCAGTTCGGGCGATCCCTTCTCGCAGGGCGTCGGCCTGGGCGACATCATGGACGCGTTCTTCGGGGGCGGCACCGGCCGTGGCCCCCGCAGCCGCGTCCGGCAAGGAGCTGACGCCCTGATCCGCATCGAGTGCGACCTTGCCGAGACCGTCTTCGGCACGACCCGCGAGCTCAGCATCGACACGGCGGTGATCTGCCCCGTCTGCACCGGCGCAGGCGCCGCGCCGGGCACCCACCCGCAGACCTGCGAGACCTGCCGCGGCGCCGGCGAGGTGCAGCAGGTGCAGCGCAGCTTCCTCGGTCAGGTGATGACCACCCGGGCGTGCCCGCGCTGCGAGGGCACCGGCACCGTGATCACGCACCCGTGCGGGGAGTGCGGTGGCGACGGCCGCGTGCGGGCCCGCCGCACGCTGACGGTCAAGGTGCCCGCCGGCATCGAGAGCGGCATGCGGATCCGGCTGAGCGGCGAGGGCGAGGTGGGCCCCGGTGGCGGCCCGTCCGGCGATCTGTTCGTCGAAGTGCTCGAGCGGCCGCACCCGGAGTTCGTCCGCGACGGGGACGACCTGCACCATCGGCTGTCCGTACCGATGACCGCGGCCGCGCTGGGCACCAGCCTCAAGCTCGAGACGCTGGACGGGGAGGAGCAGGTCGACATCGCCCCGGGCACCCAGCCCGAGGAGGTTCTGACGCTGCGTGCGCGCGGGGTGCCCCACCTGCGCGGCACCGGCCGCGGTGACCTGCACGTGCATCTCGACGTCAGGGTGCCGACCAGGCTCGACGCCGACCAGGAGCGGCTGCTGCGCGAGCTTGCGTCGATGCGCGGCGAGGAGCGCCCGAGCAGTTCGGGCAAGGGGTCCGGGCTGTTCGGCCGCCGTCGGCGGTGAGCGCCCCGGTCTTCCTGGCCGGCGACCTCGCGGGCGACCGCATCCTGCTGGACGGCGCGGAGGGTCGGCACGCTGCCGGCTCGCGGCGCCTGCAGCCGGGGGAGGCCGCTGACGTTCGCCGCGCTC
>ENA-OBIO01000222-OBIO01000222.1-metagenomes-genome-assembly--contig:-NODE-222-length-34722-cov-5.24317_pt1 | contig 34722 bp, 37 predicted proteins | sample MGYA00153383_OBIO01 | MGnify analysis MGYA00153383 | reverse complement strand
ACCAGATGCGTGACCTGGCCCGCCAGCACCGGCCCAAGATGATCATCGCCGGCGGGTCGGCGATCCCGCGCACGATCGACTTCGCCGCGTTCCGCGAGGTCGCCGACGAGGTCGGTGCCGTCTTTCTGGTCGATGCCGCACACTTCATCGGCCTGGTGGCCGGCGGCGCCATCCCGAGCCCCGTGCCGTACGCGGACGTCGTCACCTTCACCACGCACAAGGTCCTGCGCGGCCCGCGCGGCGGGATGCTGGTCTGCAAGGCCGAGCACGCTGCCAAGCTCGACAAGGCGGTCTTCCCGATGATGCAGGGCGGTCCGCTCATGCAGGCGGTCGCCGCCAAGGCCGTCGCCCTCAAGGAAGCCGCCACGCCGGAGTACGCCGCCTACACCCGCCAGGTCATCGCAAACGCGCAGGCACTCGCCGAGGCGCTGGCCGGCGAGGGCATGCGCCCGGTGACCGGCGGCACCGACACCCACCTCGCGCTGCTTGACCTGCGGGGCATTGACGTCAGCGGCAAGGACGCCGAGGCGCGCTGCGACCGGGCGGGCATCGTGTTGAACAAGAACGCCATCCCGTACGACCCGCAGCCCGCGTCGATCGCCAGTGGCATCCGGGTCGGCACCCCGAGCGTGACCACGCAGGGGATGGGTGAGGCGGAGATGAAGGAGATCGGCAGCCTGATCAGTCGCGCTGTCCGGGACTCGGACGGTTCGGCGGCCGCCGAGGTGCGCGAGGCGGTGACCTCCCTCGTCACGGCCCACCCGGCCTACCCCCGGGGCTAGCCTGCGGTTGTGCGGGAGTACCTGCTCGTCCTGTTCGTCGCCGCGGCGGTCACCTACCTGCTGACCCCCGTCGCGCGCCGGGTCGCCGTGCGCATCGGCGCGATGGCCGAGCCGCGCGACCGCGACGTGCACGCGATCCCCACCCCCCGGCTCGGCGGGCTGGCCATGTACGGGGGGGTGGCCGCGGCGTTCCTGGTCGCTCATCAACTGCCCGCGCTGCACCGCGTGTTCGTCTACTCCGATATCCAGGCGGTGCTGGTCGCCGGCGGGGTCATCGTGCTGCTCGGGGTCGCCGACGACATCTGGAGCCTGGACGCGCTCACCAAGCTCGCCGGTCAGGTGGTGGCCGCCGGGGTGATGGTGCTGCTCGGGCTGCAACTCATCACGCTCACGCTGCCCGGAATCGGCGCGATCTCGCTCGGGCCGGAAGGCGTGCCGCTCACGGTGCTGCTGGCGTTGCTGACGATCAATGCGATCAACTTCGTCGACGGCCTGGACGGCCTCGCGGCCGGCGTGGGAGCCATCGCGGCGCTGTCGTTCTTCGCCTTCTCGTACTCCTTGTCGACCGGCCGGGTGACCTCCGGCATCCTGCTGGACCGGATCAGCTCGCCCACACTCATCGCTGCCGTGCTGGCCGGGGCGTGCCTGGGCTTCCTGCCGCATAACTTCAGTCCAGCCCGGCTGTTCATGGGTGACAGCGGCTCGATGCTCGTCGGGCTGATGCTGGCGGGCTCGGTGACCAGCCTCACCGGACAGTTCAACTTCGCGACGCTGCCGGCGTCGACCACCTTCCCGGCGCTGCTGGTGCTGCTGCTGCCGCTGGCCGTGCTCGCGGTGCCGTTCGTCGACCTGCTGCTGGCGGTGATACGCCGCACCCGGTCGGGCCGCTCGCCGTTCTCGCCGGACAAGGCGCATCTGCACCACCGACTGCTCGAGATCGGCCACAGCCACACCCGGGCCGTGCTCATCATGTACTTCTGGACGGCGCTGCTCGCCTTCGGCGCTGTCGCGGCGGCTGTCAGCGGGGGGCCGCTCAGGGTGCTGTCCGCCGTTGCCGCCCTCGGCCTGGCCGGGCTCGCCGTGCGCGTCGTCCCGCGGCTGCGGGCCCGGGTCCGTGGCTGAGCCCGGCACGATCACGTCCCGCCGCCTCGGCCCCGGTCCGGTCGCGCTGACGCTGCTGGCCGGTGCGGTCTGCGCGGTGGTCGCCGTGACGCTGGTCGGCGGTCGTGGCGCGCTCTCCGCGGCGCTGGCTGCGGTGCTGGTGCTGGGCTTCTTCCGGTCCGGCCGGCTGCCCCTGGTGCTGGCCGGCGGACCCGTGGGCGGGCTGGCCGTCGTGGTGCTGCTGACCAACTACGTCCTGCGCCTCGCGCTGGCCCTGCTGCTGCTCGTGGCGGCCGTCGAAGCCGGCTGGGTCGACCGCCGGGCCTTGGGGATCAGTGTCATCGTCTGTGGGCTTGCCTACGTCAACGGCGCCGTCCTGCGCCTGGTCCGAGCCCGCTGAGGCCGTTCGACACCCGGGCCCAAGGCTCCTGGGAGCGGCCCGGCCGACCGGGTACGCTGCCCGGACCATGCCCCCCACGACGTCCGGCGAGCCGTCCGGGGCCACCGGCCGAAGGGCCGAGCAGGACGCCTGGGGGGCGCTCGGGCTGGTCATCTCCGGCGTGCTGGTCTGGGGTCTCGCGGGCGGGCTGCTGGGTGCCTGGCTGCACAGTGGCATCCCTGTGATGGTCGGGCTGCTGGTGGGTATGTCGGCCGGGCTGTACCTGGTCTGGTTTCGCTACGGTAGAGCGTGACAACCGGCCGCCCGGGCCCTGCCTCTGAGGGAAGGACACCGTGACCACCTGGCTACTGGCCGAGGGCAAGACCTTCGAGAGCCCTGGCCCGAAGGACTTCGTGTTCAACGGAGCCGTCGGTCTGTTCAACAAGCCGATGCTCATCACGATCATCGGCACCGTCCTGGTGGCAGTGTTCTTCTACGTCGCGACCCGCCAGGCAGCGCAGGTGCCCGGCAGGCTGCAGTTCGCGGGCGAGTCGCTGTACGGCTTCGTGCGCAACGCGATCGCCATCGACTCGATCGGAAAGGAGGGCATCAAGTACGTCCCCTACCTCGCCACCGTCTTCTTCTTCCTCGCCACGCTGAACATCGCTGGCATCGTGCCCCTCGCGCAGTTCCCGGCAACGTCTCGGATCGCGCTGCCGCTGTTCATCGCGGTCATCAGCTGCGTGATCTTCAACGCCATCGGCATCAAGCGGATGGGTGGCCTGAACTACTTCAAGGCCATGATGTTCCCGCCGGGGATCCCCAAGCTGGTGTACGTCCTGCTCGCGCCGATCGAATTCGTGTCTACCATCATCATCCGGCCGCTGACGCTCACCCTGCGACTCACCTTCAACATGTTCGCCGGCCACCTCGTGCTGCTGCTGTTCGTGCTCGGTGGTGAGTTCCTGGTGTTCACCAAGGGCGGCCTGGTGGGCATCCTCGCCGGGTCCGTCGCCTTCCTCGGCAGCATCGTTCTCACCTTCTTCGAGGGCTTTGTCCAGCTCCTCCAGGCGTACGTCTTCACCCTGCTCTCCGCGCTGTACATCGGCGGCGCGCTCGTCGACGAGCACTGACGCGCCGACCGTGCGCGTCTCCCCCATAGAGAAGGACGACCTGATCACATGACTGGCAGCCTGAACATGGTCGGGTACGGCCTTGCGGCCATCGGCCCCGGCATCGGCATCGGCCTCATCTTTGCCGCCTACATCAGCGGCGTGGCCCGTCAGCCCGAGGCGCGTGGCGTGCTGCAGAGCATCGCCATCCTCGGCTTCGCCCTCGCCGAGGCGCTCGCCATCATCGGTATCGGCCTCGCGTTCGCCCTCAAGTAGCCGTGTTCGCCACCCTGGCCGGCGCACCGCCGCTCGCAGCAACGGACAACCCGCTCGTCCCCGCGACCCCGGAGCTGATCGTCGGGATCATCGCGTTCGTCCTGCTGTTCCTGTTTCTTCGGGCCAAGGTCTTCCCGGTCTTCGAGAAGACCTTCGCGGAGCGCGCCGAGTCCATCGAGGGCGCGATCGCCGGGGCGAAAGCCGAGCGCGAGCAGGCGCATGAGCTGCTGACCAGGTACCAGGCGCAGCTCGCCGAGGCCCGCGACGAGGCCGGCCGGATTCGCACCGAGGCGCAGACCCAACGGGCCGAGATCGTCGAGGAGGCCCGGGGCGAGGCGCGCATCGAGGCGCAGCGGATCCTGGATGCCGGCACGGCACAGATCGCGTCGGAGCGTCAGCAGGCCCTCGCCGAGCTGCGCCGGGAGGTCGGCACGCTCGCCGTCGACCTCGCGTCGCGGATCGTCGGGGAGTCCCTGGCCGACGACGCGCGTCGTCGCGGGACCGTCGAGCGCTACCTGGCCGAGCTCGAGGGCACCGCCGTCGCCGACCCGAGCCCGGTCTGATGGACGGCAGCAGCCGGGAGTCGATGCGGGCCGCGCTGGCCCGCTTCGAGGAGCAGGTCGGTGGCCAACCCGGCGGCTCGGGCAGCGAGCAGACCAGCGAGGGGCTGTACGCCGTGGCCGGCCTTCTCGACCGTGAGCCGTCCCTGCGGCGGGCCTTCACCGACCCGGCATCGAGCCCGACCGGTCGGCGTGGCCTGGCTGAGACGCTGCTCGGCGGCAAGCTGGCCGCCCGACCGCTGCAGGTCTTCGCCGACCTGGTTGCGTCGGCCTGGCACAGCCCCAGCGACCTGCGCGAGGCGGTCGAGACGCTCGCCGCGCAGGCGGCGCTGGTGGCAGCCGAGGGCGACGGGGTGCTCGACGATGTCGAGGACGAGCTGTTCCGGTTCGCCCGGCTGCTCGAGCGTGAGCCGGAGCTGCGGGCGGCGCTGACTGACCCGGGGCTGCCGGACGAACGCAAGAGCGGCCTGGTCGGCGCACTGCTCGGCGATCGGGCCCAGCCGGCGACCGTGCGGCTGGTCGAGGTGGCGGTCACCCGCCCCCGCGGCCGCTCGCTGGAGACCGTCCTCGAGGAGCTGAGCCGGCTCGCCGCCGCCCGCCGCCAGCGACTGGTCGCCCAGGTCCGGGTCGCGGCCCCGCTCGACGAGCCGCAGGCCGGCCGGCTGGCCGCTGCGCTGAGCCGCATCTACGGCCGCCAGGTGCAGCTCCAGGTCGACGTCGACCCGGATGTCCTCGGCGGCGTTCAGGTCCGGGTCGGTGACGAGGTGCTCGACGGCACCGTCGCGCGCCGGCTCGACGACGTCCGGCGTCACCTGTCGCGCTAGCCGCGGCACCCGAATCCACCGCACCGACCCACCCACGAAGCAGGAGAAACGAGATGACGGAGCTCAGCATCCGCCCGGAGGACGTCCGGTCGGCCATCGAGCAGTACGTCACGTCGTACACGGCGGAGACGATCCGTGAGGAGGTGGGCACCGTCACCGAGGTGGGTGACGGGATTGCCCGGGTCGAGGGCCTGTACTCCACGATGACCAACGAGCTGCTCTCCTTCGAGGGCGGCGCGCTGGGGCTTGCGCTGAACCTGGACACCCGGGAGATCGGCTGCGTCATCCTGGGCGACCCGAGTGCCATCGAGGAGGGCCAGTCGGTTCGTCGTACCGGCGAGGTGCTGTCGGTGCCGGTCGGCGACGGCTTCCTCGGCCGGGTCATCGACCCGCTGGGCACCCCGATCGACGGCAAGGGCGAGATCACCGCCGAGGGCACCCGCATCCTGGAGCTGCAGGCCCCCAACGTGATGGGCCGCCAGCCGGTCGGCCAGCCGCTGCAGACCGGTATCAAGGCGGTCGACGCGATGACGGCCATCGGCCGCGGCCAGCGTCAGCTGATCATCGGTGACCGGCAGACCGGCAAGACCGCCGTCGCGATCGACGCCATCATCAACCAGAAGGCGAACTGGGAGAGCGGCGACCCGCAGAAGCAGGTCAAGTGCATCTACGTCGCCATCGGCCAGAAGGGCAGCACCATCGCCTCGCTGGTGGGCCGCCTCGAGGAGGTCGGCGCGATGGCCTACACCACGGTCATCGCCGCCAACGCCAACGCCTCGGCGGGCCTTAAGTACCTCGCGCCCTACACCGGCAGCAGCATCGGCCAGCATTGGATGTACGCCGGCCAGCACGTCCTCATCGTCTTTGACGACCTGTCCAAGCAGGCCGACGCCTACCGCGCCATCTCGCTGCTGCTGCGCCGGCCGCCGGGCCGCGAGGCCTACCCCGGTGACGTCTTCTACCTGCACTCGCGGCTGCTCGAGCGCTGCGCGAAGCTCTCCGATGCGCTGGGTGGCGGCTCGATGACCGGCCTGCCGATCATCGAGACCAAGGGCAACGACGTGTCGGCGTTTATCCCAACCAACGTCATCTCGATCACGGACGGCCAGATCTTCCTGGAGACCGACCTGTTCAACTCCGGCGTGCGGCCGGCCATCAACGTCGGCATCTCGGTGTCCCGGGTAGGTGGCAATGCGCAGATCAAGGCGATGAAGTCTGTCTCCGGCCGGCTGCGGCTCGACCTCGCGCAGTACCGCGAGCTCGAAGCCTTCGCGGCGTTCGGCTCAGACCTCGACAAGGCTTCCAAGGCGCAGCTCGAGCGCGGCGCGCGCCTGGTCGAGCTGCTCAAGCAGCCGCAGTACACGCCGTACGCCGTGGAGCGCCAGGTCGCCTCGATCTGGGCCGGCACCAACGGCTACCTGGATGAGGTGCCGGTCGGCGACGTGCTCCGCTTCGAGGGCGAGTTCCTTGACTTCATCGGCCGCTCTCACAAGGGCATCTACGACAGCATCGTGCAGACCGGCAAGCTCGGTGACGACGTGGTGTCGGGCCTCGAGACGGCGATCAAGGAGTTCACCAGCCAGTTCCAGACGAGCGAGGGTCACGGCATCGGTACCGAGGCGCAGGCCGAGGAGCTCGGGGACGACGAGCGCGGCCAGGAGAAGATCACCCGGCACGTGCCCCCCGCGAAGGACGGCAGCACCCGCGTCGCCACCTCCTCGGCGAGCGGCTGAGCAGTGGGCGCCCAGCTGCGGGTCTATCGCCGCCGTATCAAGTCGGTCCAGTCGACCAAGAAGATCACCCGTGCGATGGAGCTGATCGCTGCCTCGCGAATCGTCAAGGCCCAGCAGCGGGTCAGGGCGGCCCAGCCGTACGCGCGGCAGATCACCCGGGTGATCTCCGCGCTGGCGTCGCAGTCAACGATCGACCATCCGCTGGTGTCGGAGAACCCTGATCCGTCGCGGGCGGCCGTCCTGGTCGTGAGCAGCGACCGCGGCCTGGCCGGCGGCTACAACTCCAACGCCATCAAGCAGGCCGCCTCGCTGGAACAGACCCTGCGTGCGGAGGGGAAGGAGCCGGTCAGCTTCCTGATCGGCCGCAAGGCGGTCGGCTTCTACAAGTTCCGCGGGCGGCCCGTCGAGCAGAGCTGGACCGGCTTCTCGGAGCAGCCCACCTACGCCGACGCAAAAGAAGTCGCCGACGCGTTGATCGCCGCGTTCGTGCTGCCGACGGCCGACGGCGGGGTCGACGAGATCCATGTCGTGCACACCGAGTTCCTGTCCGCACTGACCCAGCGGCCGGTCGCCAACCGGATCCTGCCGCTGGTGGTGGAGGAGACCGATGCCCCGCCGGTCGACGGCCCGCTGCCGCTGTATGAGTTCGAGCCGTCGCCCGACGCGCTGCTGGACTCACTGCTACCGCGCTATGTCGAGACGCGGGTCTACGCAGCGCTGCTGGAGTCCGCCGCCTCGGAGTCGGCCTCCCGCCGACGCGCGATGAAGGCCGCCACGGACAACGCCGACGAGCTCATCAAGTCGCTCACCCGAGCGGCGAACTCGGCCCGACAGGCCGAGATCACCCAGGAGATCAGCGAGATCGTGGGCGGCGCCACCGCGCTGGCCGACGCCTAGGCCGAGAGAGAGCCATCATGACTGTCACCGTCCAGAACCCCTCCGGGCGCGAGTCGACCGGCGGCACGGGCCGGGTTGCCCGGGTAATCGGCCCCGTTGTCGATGTCGAGTTCCCACCCGATGAGATGCCCGAGATCTACAACGCCCTCAACGTCGAGCGCACCCTCGGTGGGGACAGCGCGGTCCTGACCCTCGAGGTCGCCGGTCACATCGGCGACAACATGGTCCGGGCCATCTCGATGCAGCCCACCGACGGCCTGGTGCGCGGCGCCGCGGTGCAGGACACCGGCGCGGCGATCTCGGTGCCCGTCGGTAACGCGACGAAGGGGCACGTGTTCAACGCGCTGGGCCAGCCGCTCGATGTCGAGAGCATCGACGCCGACACGTACTGGCCGATCCACCGGCCGTCACCGCCGTTCGACCAGTTGGAGAGCAAGACCGAGATCTTCACGACCGGGATCAAGGTCATCGACCTGCTGGCCCCGTACGTCTCCGGCGGCAAGATCGGCCTGTTCGGCGGAGCCGGTGTCGGCAAGACGGTCCTCATCCAGGAGATGATCAACCGGGTCGCGAAGCAGTTCAGCGGCGTGTCGGTGTTCGCCGGCGTGGGGGAGCGCACCCGCGAGGGCAACGACCTGTTCCTGGAGATGGAGGAGGCGGACGTCCTGAAGGACACCGCCCTGGTCTTCGGGCAGATGGACGAGCCGCCAGGCACCCGGCTGCGGGTCGCGCTGTCGGCGCTGACGATGGCGGAGTACTTCCGCGACGTACAGAAGCAGGATGTCCTGCTGTTCATCGACAACATCTTCCGCTTCACGCAGGCCGGCTCGGAGGTGTCGACCCTGCTCGGCCGGATGCCGAGCGCGGTCGGTTACCAGCCGACGCTGGCCGACGAGATGGGGGTGCTCCAGGAGCGCATCACCTCCACCCGCGGCCACTCGATCACGTCGCTGCAGGCGATCTACGTCCCCGCCGACGACATCACCGACCCCGCGCCGCACACCACCTTCACCCACCTCGACGCGACCACGGTGCTTTCGCGCTCGATCTCCGAGCTCGGCATCTACCCGGCCGTCGACCCGCTGGACTCCACCAGCCGAATCCTGGACCCGCGCTACGTCGGGCAGGAGCACTACGACGTCGCCCGCGAGGTGCAGCGCATCCTGCAGCGCTACAAGGACCTGCAGGACATCATCGCGATCCTCGGCATCGACGAGCTCGGTGAGGACGACAAGGTGCTGGTCAACCGGGCCCGCCGGATCCAGCGCTTCCTGAGCCAGCCGTTCTTCGTCGCGGAGGCGTTCACCGGCCAGCCCGGGAAGTTCGTGCCGCTGGAGGAGACGATCGCGTCGTTCAAGAAGCTCACCGAGGGCGACTACGACCACATCCCCGAGCAGGCGTTCTTCCTGTGCGGCGGCATCGAAGACGTCGAGGCCAACGCCAAGAAGCTCGGCTCATAGCGATGGCCGAGCTGCACGTCGAGGTTGTTGCTGTCGAGAGCGAGGTCTGGAGCGGTGCGGCCGTGACGGTGATCGCGAAGACGACCGAGGGGGAGATCGGCATCCTGCCGGGGCACGCGCCGCTGCTCGGCGAGCTGGCCGAGGGAAGCACGCTGCGGATCATGCAGACCGGTGGCGGCGAGGTCCTGGCCGCCATCCACGGCGGCTTCCTGTCGGTGACCGACGAGGGCGTGACCGTCCTCGCCGAGGTCGCCGAGCTCGCGGCAGATATCGACGCGACTCGCGCGCGCAGCGCGCTGGACCGTGCGCGTGCCGAGGGTGACGACTCCGCCGTACGCCGGGCCGAAGGGCGCCTGCGCGCTGCGGGCTCTGCCGCGTAGCCGCGGAGCCGCGTAGCCGCGTAGCCGCGTAGCCGCGGAGCCGCCCTTCCCCACCGACGGTCGGTCGTGCTGCGGGTTGCTTCCGCTCGCCTGGTTGCTTCCGCTCGCCTGGTCGCTACCTCTCGCCGGGTCGCTACCTCTCGCCGCCGGGTCGCCACATGACGTCGCCATCCGGGTTCGCGGTCCGGGACAGGATGAACAGCAGGTCCGACAGTCGGTTGAGGTAGCGCGCAGTCTCCGCGCTGGTCCTGTCAGGCTCCACCTCGATGAGCGCCCAGACCGAGCGTTCGGCCCGACGCACCGTGGTACGCGCGACGTGCAGCAGCGCTGCTGCGGGCGTGCCGCCCGGCAGGATGAAACTGGCAAGCTTGGTCAGCCGCTCGTTGTAGAGGTCGCACGCTTCCTCGAGCCGGGCGGTGTACTCCGGCAGCACCCGCAGCGGCGGGTACAGCGGATCGAGCACGATGGGTGTGCACAGGTCGGCACCGACATCGAACAGGTCGTTCTGCACCCGGACGAGCAGCGTGGATATATCCGCATCGGGCGCACCCAGCGCCAACACGACCCCGATCGCACTGTTGGCCTCGTCGACGTCGGCGTAGGCGGCGAGCCGGATGCTGGTCTTGGGCACCCGGCTCATGTCGCCGAGGGCAGTCGTCCCGTCGTCGCCGGTCTTGGTGTAAATGCGGGTCAGGTGGACGGCCATGACGTCGACCCTAGTGGTCAGTCCGGAAGGTGGCTTGGTCGGCTGATCCCGGCCCAGGCCCGCGCTCAGCCGGGTCCGACGAAGGGATCGCCACGGCTGCCCCCGCAGGCGTCGACGACCGCACGCGACTGCACCTCACCGATGTCCCGGCCCGCCTGGAAACATTGTGTGCTCGATTGTTAAATCAAGCACACAAAGTACGGCCACGGCGCGCCCGGCCACGCTCAGCGCAGCAACCTCAGGGCGGACTTTGTGTGTCTGGGAGCGGTAATCAAGCACACAAACTCCGTCTGACGACGGGCGCTTCGCTGGCTAGACTGACCAGGATGGAGCTCTTCGTGGTGGCGGGCGGCGCCCGGCTCGCCGGTGAGGTCCGGATAACGGGCGCGAAGAACAGCGTCCTGAAGCTGATGGCGGCATCGCTGCTGGCCGAGGGCACCAGCCGGCTGACCGCGGTGCCGGACATCCTCGACGTCGCCATCATGGGCGAGCTGCTCAGGCGGCTGGGCTGCACGGTCGTGCGCGAGGCCGACACCGTCGAGATCACGGTGCCTGAGCGGCCCGGCCACGAGGCCGACTACGACCTCGTCCGCCGGATGCGCGCGTCCATCGCGGTGCTCGGCCCGCTGGTCGCCCGGTGCGGGGAGGCCAAGGTGGCGCTGCCCGGAGGGGACGCCATCGGCTCACGGGGGCTCGACATGCACGTCGCCGGGCTGACCCGGCTGGGCGCGACGGTGCAGAGCGAGCACGGCTACCTCATCGCGCGGGCTCCCCGGCTCACCGGAGCGGCCGTCTGGCTGGACTTCCCGAGCGTCGGCGCGACCGAGAACCTGCTGATGGCCGCGGTGCTCGCGAAGGGCACGACCACCATCGACAACGCCGCGCGCGAGCCGGACATCGTCGACTTGTGCTCCTTTCTCCAGCAGATGGGCGCGCAGATCGGCGGCGTCGGCACCAGCACGCTGGTCATCGAGGGGGTCGACGGGCTGCGGCCGGCTGAGCACCGGACGCTGCCCGACCGCATCGTTGCCGGCACCTGGGCGGTAGCCGCGACGATGACCCGCGGTGACATCTTCGTCCGCGGCGGTCGCGCCGACCACCTCGAGGTCACGCTGGACAAGCTCTCCCAGTCCGGCGCGATCGTGACGACCTCACCCGACGGCTTCGGCGTACGGATGGAAGGCCGCCCGCTCGCGGTCGACGTCGTGACGCTGCCCTACCCGGGCTTCCCGACCGACCTGCAGCCGATGGTGCTCGCGCTCAACGCCGTGGCCGACGGCACCGCCATGATCACCGAGAATGTCTTCGAGGCACGCTGGATGTTCGTCAACGAGCTGACCCGGCTCGGGGCCGATGTACGTACGGACGGCCACCATGCCGTGGTCCGCGGCCGTGAGCGTCTCTCGGGCGCTCCGGTACGGGCGCACGACATCCGCGCCGGCGCGGCGCTGGTGCTCGCCGGCCTCGCCGCGGAGGGCACCACGGAGGTGTACGACGTCGCGCATATCGACCGCGGCTACGAGCGGTTCGTGGAGAATCTGGTGGCGCTGGGCGCCGACGTACGCCGCGAGCCGGCGCCCGACGACACGTTCTGACTCAGGACGAGACGAGCGAGCGGGCGCGGTCGGCGTCCCCGCGGAACACCAGCACGATCCGCTCGCCGGGCTGGCCGCCCGCCGCCGTGGTGCCCCGGATGCCGGCCTCGGCGAGCACATCGCGCAGCAGCGTCGCATCGAGCTCGGTGCGCACCGTGGCGATGGGTACCAGCAGGCCGTAGTCACCGCGCGAGCGAAGCTTTGCCAGGCGCTCGGCCGTGCGCTCATCACGGCCGGCGGTGGAGAACACCCAGCGACACAACAGGATCAGCACCACCATCGCGCCCAGCGCCACGAACATGCCGCCGGAGTTGGAGTATTGCGTCGGCGACATCTGGGCAGTCTGTCAGTGGCCGGCTCGGCGCGCCTCCCCGGGTAGTGGCCGCAGGTGTGGCACACAACGGGGCAACCGGAACCGGGCCCTGGGCGTCTTCCCGTGAGACCACATCCAGGCGGGACTCGGCCCAGGGCGGAGGCGGCACATGCAGACCTACCCGCAGACAGCACCGGCCGGGCTCGGTGTGACCTGCTCCGCCGAGGTGCTGGTCACTGGTGCGCTCATCGCCCTGGTCGGCAGGCTCGACGTGCACGCCGCGGCCGATGTGCGAATGACGCTCGTCGACGCGGTGTCTGCGGCCAGCGGCGACCTGGTGCTCGACCTGTCGCGGCTTGCTGCGCTGGACGCCACGGGACTCGGGGTCCTGGTTGGCGTACACCGGCAGTCGCAGCGGGCCGGGCGGGTGCTCGTGCTGCGTGACGTCCCGCCCGTGGTTGCCCGGCTGCTGTTCCGCACCCGGCTCGACAGGGTGCTGCGTACCGCGCGCAGCCCGCTTCCCGCGGCGCACTGAGCGACGCAGGCTCCGGGTCAGCCGTCCGGTTCTACGCTCGGGTCATGACGGACTCCATGACCGAGACGGTGCAGCAGTACGGCAGCGAGGTTCCGGGCGCCGAGAGCCCGGTTGCCGACGTTGCTGAGCGGGCTGCGCCGGAGCCGGGCCGACGCCGCCGCGACCAGCCCTGGGTCATGCGTACCTACGCCGGCCACTCGTCGGCGACGGCCAGCAACGAGCTCTACCGCATGAACCTGGCCAAGGGGCAGACCGGCTTGTCGGTCGCCTTCGACCTGCCGACCCAGACCGGCTACGACCCCGACGACGAGCTGGCCCGCGGCGAGGTGGGCAAGGTCGGCGTCCCGATCACCCACCTCGGCGACATGCGGGCGCTGTTCGCCGGCATCCCGCTCGGCGAGATGAACACCTCGATGACCATCAACGCGACCGCGATGTGGCTGCTCGCGCTCTACCAGGTCGTCGCGGAGGAGCAGGGCGCCGATCCGGCTGCGCTCGCGGGTACGACCCAGAACGACATCATCAAGGAGTACCTGTCACGGGGCACCTACGTCTTCCCCCCCGGGCCTTCGCTGCGGCTGATCACCGACATGGTCGCCTACACGGTCACCAAGATCCCGAGGTGGAACCCGATCAACATCTGCAGCTACCACCTGCAGGAGGCCGGGGCGACGCCGGTGCAGGAGATCTCGTACGCCCTGACGACCGCGATCGCGGTCCTGGACGCGGTCCAGGCCGCCGGTCAGGTACCGGCGGAGCAGTTCGGTGAGGTCTGCGCGCGGATCTCCTTCTTCGTCAACGCGGGCGTGCGCTTCGTGGAGGAGATGTGCAAGATGCGCGCGTTCACACAGCTCTGGGACGAGCTGCTGCAGGAGCGGTACGGCATCAAGGACGCCAGGCAGCGGCGATTCCGCTACGGCGTGCAGGTCAACTCGCTCGGTCTCACCGAGGCACAGCCCGAGAACAACGTCCAGCGGATCGTTCTCGAGATGCTGGGCGTGACGCTGTCCAAGGACGCCCGCGCCCGCGCGGTGCAGCTCCCGGCGTGGAACGAGGCGCTCGGTCTGCCCCGGCCGTGGGACCAGCAGTGGTCGCTACGCCTGCAGCAGGTCCTGGCGTACGAGACCGACCTGCTCGAGTACGAGGACCTGTTCGCCGGCTCGGTCGTCGTCGAGCGCAAGGTTGCCGAGCTGGTCGGGCAGGTGCGCGAGGAGGTCGACCGCGTGCAGGCGATGGGCGGCGCGGTGGCCGCAGTCGAGTCCGGCTACATGAAGAGCGCGCTGGTGACCTCGCACGCCGAGCGCCGCCGCCGGATCGAGGCCGGCGAGGACGTCGTCGTCGGCGTCAACCGGTTCACCACCACGGCCGACAACCCGCTGCTCGCCGACCTGGACGGCGCGATCATGACGGTGGACCCGGGCGTCGAGCAGGCGGCGGTCGACGCGGTCCGGGCGTGGCGGGCCGGCCGCGACGCCGATGCTGTCGGTCAGGCGCTCGACGCGCTGCGGGACGCGGCCCGGCCCCGGGACGACCGGCCCGACGCCAACCTGATGGCGGCGACACTGGTCTGCGCGCGCGCCGGCGTGACGACGGGGGAGTGGTCGCAGGCGCTGCGGGAGCTGTTCGGGGAGTACCGCGCTCCGACCGGCGTGTCCGGAGCGGTCGCGCACGGCGAGGCGGGCGCGCAGATCGCGTCGGTCCGCGATGCCGTACGACGCACCGGCGCGGAGCTCGGTGTGCGGCTTCGCTTGCTGGTCGGCAAGCCGGGCCTGGACGGGCACAGCAACGGCGCGGAGCAGATCGCCGTCCGGGCCCGCGACTGCGGCTTCGAGGTCATCTACCAGGGGATCCGGCTGACGGCGGCGCAGATCGTCGCCGCAGCCGTCGAGGAGGACGTGCACGTCATCGGCCTGTCGATCCTGTCCGGGTCGCACATGCAGGCCGTACCGGCGGTGCTTGCCGGGTTGCGTGACGCAGGTATCGGTGACGTCCCCATCGTGGTCGGCGGGATCATCCCGGAGTCCGATGCGCGCCGGTTGAAGGAGCAGGGCGTCGCACAGGTCTACACGCCCAAGGACTTCTCGCTCACCGAGATCATGCGCTCGATCGTCGAGGTCGTCCGCACGGCGAACGGGCTCGGCCCGCTGGCGCCGGCCTGACGGGGCCGACCCCAGCACCCGACACCTCAGCGTCGCCGGCGGCGCCCGGTAGACGTGCGGGCGTAGCCGCCCGCCCGGGTCAGCGCCTGGCCGGTCCGAGGGCTGCGTCCGCCGACCCGTCCCCCGACGGTTTCGAGCAACCGGCCCGCGACCGGCAGGACGAGGGCGAGCAGCAACCAGCGCCGCAGGCGGGCGGACAGGAAGGCCAGGATCATGCGGCGCTCCTACCCCGCCCGCGGGCGCTCACAGGGGGCGCGGGCGGCCGATCCGCACGCGCACCCCGGGCGTCCAGAGCACGTGCGGATCGCCGTGAGGAGCCGGCAGCCCGGCGGCGACCACGAGGTCGTCGTCGAGGTCGAGCAGCTCGGCGCGGTGCAGCGGCCAGGCAGCGTGGTCGACCGGTGCGAACGCGGTGCGTCCGCCGTACCAGCTGGAGAACAGGCCCCACCGCGCGGTAAGGAACAGGGCCAGCTCGTCCGCGGCGAACGGCGGGCCCTTGCGGACGCGGACCGTGCCGCCGGCGCCCCGCGGGCCCGGCCAGCGGCGCCGGGTCTGGTAGGAGACGGTGTCCGGCCCGTGCCGCACCGCCATCTGCGCCCAGAGGTAGGGCAGTCGGTAGGACGCCTTCGCCGCGACCACGGGCAGTAGTCGGGCGGCCTCCAGGGAGCGGAAGACCACCCCGCGGCGGCCGCTGGCAGGGTCGAAGGCGTAGAGCCGCACGTTGGTCTCGGCAAAGCGCGACAGGTACGGCACCGGGGGTGTGCCGAGAATGCGCACCCTGGACATCACGAACGGCACCAGCCCGACATAGGTCACACCGTCCAGGACGTCCGGCTCGGTGCCGGCCGGCAGCAACGGCGCCACAACCGCCGGTGCCACCGGCCAATGCAGCATCGTCAGGTCGCCCCAGTGCTGGGTGAAGACCGCGCGGCGGACCGGGTGCGGCGGGGTCTCGGTCAGTGCCTCGGGGTTCACGGCCCCAGTCTCGCCCGGCGTATCAGCCCGCGCGGCGCGAGGATCGGTCGGTGGTGACCCAGGCGTACGAGGGCTGGCTGCGCGAGGAGAACCTCGAGCCGTTCCTGCGGCTGCTCGGCGAGCTGTGCCGGCTGCCCATCGACATCCCGGCGGCGCTGCAGGGCGCGCTCGACAGCGATCCGCTGCGCGGCCGCTGGTACGACGTACCCGATGTCGATCCCGTCGCCCTGCGCTTGGGTTTCGAGCGCGGTACCGGCGTGGTCGAGCTGCGCGTCGTCCCGACCGGCTTCGGCGCCGACGCGGTGGTCGAGCGGCTGCGGGTGCTGTGCGCGGTCACGCAGGCGTGGTCGCTCGTCGCCGGTGTGTGAGCTGCGATCTAGCCTGGCCCGGTGCGCCTCGTCATCGCCCGCTGCTCGGTCGACTACGTCGGCCGGCTGACCGCCCACCTGCCGCTCGCGACCCGACTGCTGCTGGTGAAGGCCGACGGGAGCGTTTCGGTGCACGCCGACGACCGGGCGTACAAGCCGCTGATGTGGATGAGCCCGCCGTGCACGCTGGTCGTGGCAGGTGACGTCTGGACGGTCAGCGGCAAGGACGGCGACCTGGTGGTCAGCATCGAGCAGGTGCTGTCAGAGCAGAGCCATGACCTGGGCCGTGACCCCGGCTTGGTCAAGGACGGCGTCGAGAAGCACCTGCAGGAGCTGCTGGCCGAGCAGTGCCACGTCCTCGGCCCCGGTTGGACCCTGGTGCGGCGCGAGTACCCCACCGATATCGGGCCGGTGGACCTGCTGTGCCGCGACCAGCAGGGCGCCCACGTGCTGGTGGAGGTGAAGCGGCACGCCGAGATCGACGGTGTCGAGCAGCTCACCCGCTATCTGCAGCGGGTGTCGACGGTGCTGGGGCAGGTGCGCGGTGTGCTCGCTGCGCAGAGCTTCAAGCCGCAGGCGAAGGTGCTCGCGGCCGACCGCGGCATCACCTGCGTGCTGCTGGACTACGACGTGCTGCGCGGGCTGGAAAGCTCGGTGCCGACGCTGTTCTGACCGGCTGTGATCGGTGTCTGGGAGACTGGCGACCACACGGAGGAGGACGCAGTGGCACGCGAGTTCCGCAAGGTCGGGGTGGTCGGTCTGGGCACGATGGGGGCCGGCATTGCCGAGGTGCTGGCGCGGACAGGCATCGAGGTCGTCGGGTACGAGCCGGAGCAGGCCGGCGTCGACCGCGCGCGGGCCCGACTGGCCGGCTCGACTGCCCGGGCGGTGGCGCGAGGCAAGCTCGACGAGGCCGGTGCCGCGCAGCTGCTGGCCCGGATCGCCACCGGCACCGACCTGAACGCCCTCGCCGACTGCGATCTGGTCGTCGAGGCGGTACCGGAGAACCTCGAGGCCAAGAAGGCGCTGTTCGTCCAGCTCGACCGCCTGCTGCCGGCCGATGCGGTCCTGGCGACCAACACCTCGGCGCTGTCGGTGACCGATCTGGCCACCTCCACCGAGCGACCCTCGCGCGTCGTGGGCCTGCACTGGTTCAACCCGGCACCGGTCATGCAGCTGGTCGAGGTGGTGAAGACCGTCGTGACCGACCCGTCCGTCGTCGAGGACATCGAGGCGCTGGTCGCCAAGGTCGGCAAGAGCGACGTGACGGTCGGCGACCGCGCCGGCTTCATCGCCAACGCGCTGCTGTTCGGCTACCTGAACAACGCGCTGCGCATGTACGAGGCCCGCTACGCCTCCCGGGAGGACATCGATGCCGCCATGCGCTTCGGTTGCGGCCACCCGATGGGCCCGCTCGCGCTGCTGGACCTGATCGGGCTCGACAGCGCGTACGAGATCCTCGAGACGATGTACCGGCAGTCTCGCGACCACCGGCACGCCCCTGCGCCGCTGCTCAAGCAGTACGTCACCGCCGGGCTGCTGGGACGCAAGTCCGGCCGCGGGATCTACACCTACGCCGGCCCAGGCTCGCCCGAGGTCGTGGCCGACGCCGACACCGCCGTTGCGGGGCCGGACGGCACGGCGCGGGCGGTCCGCACGGTCGGCGTCATCGGCACCGGCACGATGGCCAGCGGCATCATCGAGGTCTGTGCGCGCAGCGGCTACGACGTCGTCTTCCGCGCCCGCGGGCAGGACAGGGTCGCGGCCGTACACAGCAAGGTTGAGGTCTCGCTCGCCAAGGCCGTGCAGCGCGGCCGGCTCTCCGAGGAGGAGCGGTCGCAGACCCTCGCCCGCATCACCGGCACGACCGAGCTGGACGCACTCGCCGGCTGTGAGTTGGTCATCGAGGCGGTCGTGGAGGATCTCGCGGTCAAGCGCGCGCTGTTCGGCGCGCTCGACGACGTCCTCAAGCCGGGGACCGTCATCGCGACCACCACGTCCTCGCTGCCGGTCATCGAGTGCGCCACGGCGACCTCGCGGCCGCAGGACGTCGTCGGCATGCACTGGTTCAACCCGGCGACGGTGATGCGGCTCGTCGAGGTCGTGCCGACGGTCACCACCGCCCCCGACGTCGTGGCGACCGTGCTGCAGGTCTGCGCAACGGTGGACCGGCACCCGGTGCTCTGCGGCGACCGCGCAGGGTTCATCGTGAATGCCCTGCTGTTCCCGTACCTCAACGACGCCGTCAAGATGCTCGAGGCGCACTACGCGAGCATCGACGACGTCGACCTGGCGATGACCAAGGGCTGCGGTCACCCGATGGGCCCGTTCGCGCTGATCGACGTGGTCGGCCTGGACGTGACGCTGGCCATTCAGCGCAGCCTGTTCTCTGAGTTCCGCGAGCCCGGCGACGTCCCGGCCCCGATGCTGGAGCACCTGGTGCGGGCGGGCTACCTCGGCCGCAAGACCGGCCGCGGGTTCCGCGACTACGCCAAGCGCGACGGCGCCAAGCGGTAGTGGCCCGGACGGGTGGGCGCTGATGGCGGGCGGCTCGCGGCGGGCGGCGATGCGTGCCGCGGCCCGGGACCGGCTGCGGTCGGGCCAGGACGAGGACAGGCCGCAGGTCCCGGCCGGTGAGCGGGTCGAGGACGGGCACGTCGTACGCGCGGTCCCGGGCACGGCCGGCCGGGCCTACCGGTGCCCGGGCTGTGACCAGGTGCTCCCCAGCGGCTCGCCGCACGTCGTCGCCTGGCCGCAGGGCCGGCCCGACGACCGCCGGCACTGGCACACGGCGTGCTGGTCGGCCCGCGGCCGCCGCGGTGTCAAGGTGCACCGGAGCAAGAACGCCCCGCGCTACGGCTGAGCCCGCGGTCGGTAGGATCGTCGGCGATGCCCGCCAACACACCCCGATGAGTGCCGGCACCGCGATCCGGGCCAACACCATGCTGCCGGCCGACCGGCGGCCGGTGACGTTGCACACCGCTGATGGCCTGCGCCTGGTCGGTGAGCTGGCCCTGCCCCTGTCCCGGCCTCCGGTCGCCACCCTGGTCTGCCTGCACCCGCTGCCGACCGAGGGCGGGATGATGGACAGCCACCTGCTGCGCAAGGCCGCGTGGCGGCTGCCCGCTCTGGCCGACCTGGCTGTGCTGCGCTTCAACACCCGCGGGACCAGCAGTGCGGCCGGCACCAGCGAGGGCGAGTTCGACGCCGGGGAGTCCGAGCGGCTCGACGTCGCGGCCGCCCTCGACCTCGCCGAAGCCGAGGACCTGCCGCACCTGTGGCTGCTCGGCTGGTCGTTCGGCACCGACCTCGCGCTGCGCTACGGCTGTGACCCGTCGGTCGAGGGCGCGCTGCTGATCAGCCCACCGCTGCGCTTCTCGCAGCCGGCGGACCTCGCGGTGTGGGCGCGGTCCGGCAAGCCGCTGGTCGCACTGGTGCCTGAGCTGGACGACTACCTGCGCCCCGCGCAGGCCCGCGAGCGCTTCGCCGTCGTCCCACAGGCCCGGGTTCTGGACTTCCCCGGCGCCAAGCACCTGTTCGTCGGTCATACCGAGGCCCTGCTCGACGCTGTCGTGGCGCAGGTCGTGCCGGGCAGCCCGCCGTTGCCCCGGACCTGGATCGAGTGAGCCAGCAGCCCGGTTGACTCAGGCGGCGTCCTGGCGGGGGGCGACGACTTCGCCCAGCACCAGCTGCACAGCCGCGGCGATCGGGATCGCCAGCAGGGCGCCGATGACGCCAAGCAGTGAGGCCCCGATCAGCACCGCGATGATGGTGGCAGCCGGCGACACGTCCACCGACCGCTTCATGATCCGCGGGTACAGCACGTAGTTCTCGAGTTGCTGGTAGGCGAGGTAGTAGACGGCCGCGATGATGCCGACCTGGAGGCTGATCGAGAACGCAACCAACGTGATGATCGCTGCGCCGATGGTGGCGCCGACCAGGGGGATGAGGTCGGTCAGCGCAACCAGCAGCGCGAGCGCCAGCGGGTAGGGCACCCCGATGACCAGCAGCAGGACGAACGTGGTGACGCCGGCGATCGTGGCGATGCCGAGCGCCCCCGCGACGTAGCCGCCGACCCGCGTCAGGATCTCGTCCGCCAGCAGACCTACCCGGGCCCGTCGGCTGCGCGGCACGAGGCGGTAGGCGTTCACCTTCATCGTCGGCAGGTTGGACAGGAAGTACAGCGTGAGGATGAGGACGGTCAGGGCGCTGAAGAAGGCGCTGACCAGGATCTTGCCGACGCCGATGACCCCGCCGAACACGGTGCCGCCGATGCGCGCCGGATCGTTCAGGGCGGTCTGTACCTGGTCCAGGATGTGGTAGCGGGCGTCGAGCTGGGCGATCCGCTGGTTGTCCTGCAGATTCTGGACATAGTCCGGGACCGCCGCCACGAACTGCTGCCCCTGCACGATGATCGGCGGTACGAGCGCCGCCGCGACGCCGACGAAGAACAGCAGCACCGCCAGCAGCACCACCGCGACAGCGCGCCCCCGCGAGAGTCGGCGGCGCTCCAGCCAACGAACGGCCGGGTCCAGGCCGATGGCGAGGAAACCTGACACCAGCAGCAGGATCAGCACGCTGCGCACGGCAATGAGCGACTGCACCAGGCCGTACGCCAGAGCGACGCCGAGCGCCGCCGTGAAGCCGATCCTGAACGGCGACCACCGGTTCATCGGCTGCCCGATCCGGCCGTACGGGTTGTCCGCGTCGACCTGCGCCTCGAGCCTGCGGACTGCGGTGTCGAGCAGCGGGCCGCCTCTATCGCGGCGGTCCCAGCCTGCACCGAGTCGTCCCTGGCCTGCACCGAGTCGTCCCTGGCCTGCGCCGAGTCGTCCCTGGCCTGCGCCGAGTCGTCCCTGGCCTGCGCCGAGTCGTCCCGAGCCACCCCGGAGGCGGTGGCCGCAGCGGAAGCTTGCTGTGCCGACGTCGCTGCGTCAGCGGCTGCACCGCGTACCTCGCCGACGGCCCGGTCGACAGCCTGCTCGACGAGGTCCTGCCCAGCTGCCCCCTGCTGGTGGGCGGTACCGGGCGCGGTGGAGTCGGCGGGCCCGGTCATGTCACGACCTAGCGTTCGTCGCCGAGCGGTACCGAGCCCGCGCCCAGCGGACCGGTCGCCGCGGTCAGGGTGTCGCGCAGGGTCTGCAGCTGCTGCGCAATCGCGTCGCGCTGCCTGGCCAGGTCGCGGACGTCGCGCTGCGCCTGCTCGGTCGTGCGGGAAGCGTCCTCGCGGGCCTCGTCGTGCATCCGCCGAACGTCCTCATCGGCGTTCGAACGCTGCACCTCGGTCTTCTGCTGCGCCTCGCCGAGCAGCGCGTGGGCCTGCTGCTCGGCGCTCTGCACGGTCTCGTGGGCCTGCTGCTGAGCGCTCTGAACGGCCGCGTCGGCCCCCCGCCGGGCATTGTCCCGGACGACCTCGGCGTCGCGCTGAGCCTCAAGCCGCAGCTGGTCGGCCTGGGCGGCGGACCCCTCGATCTCGTCCTCACGCTGCTCCAGCGCTGCGGTGCGCTCGGCGTACTCGGTGTCAGCAGTCGCCCGGGCATCAGCCAGCAGGTGATCGGCTTGCTCCTGCGCCTCGGCGCGCATGGCAGCAGACTCCTGCTCGGCAAGGGTGAGCATCGCGGACAACCGCTTCCCGACCAGGCTGGCCGGCTCCGGTCGACCCTCGGCCCGCTGCTCGGCCTGCTCGAGTCGGCCCCGCAGGGCGTCGATCTCGCGGTCCGCCGTCAGGAGGCGGGTGTTGTCGTCGGCGTGCCGAGCCTCGTGCTCCGACAGCGCCAGGTCGACCCGGTCGAGGTAGTCGTCGACCTGCCGCGGGTCGTAGCCGCGAAGCACCTTGTCGAAGCCGGTCGCGTCGGCGTCGGCGTGCAGCGGGAGCAGGTCGTGCTCGTCAGTGGTCCCCATGACCCCTGTCCTACCACCGCGGGGACCGCGCGACGCGCAGGCGCGACGGGCTGCGGTCCGGCGTGCCGCTTCTGCGCGTCCGCTCAGATGTCGCGGAAGCGGTTGATGGCGTCGAGGTGCCGCGCGCGGAACTCCTCGGCCTCCGGGGCGACGCCCAGGCCCTCCTGCGGAGCGAGGCACAGCACCCCCACCTTGCCCTGGTGCTGGTTCTGCTGGACGTCGTACGCCGCCTGCCCGGTGTCGGCGAGCGGGTAGGTCCTGGACAGCGTCGGGTGGATCAGCCCCTTGGCGATCAGCCGGTTGGCCTCCCAGCTCTCGCGGTGGTTCGCAAAGTGCGAACCGATGATCCGCTTCAAGTTCATCCAGAAGTAGCGGTTGTCGTAGGAGTGCATGTAACCGCTGGTCGAGGCGCAGGAGGTGATCGTCCCGCCCTTCTTGGTGACGTAGACCGAGGCGCCGAAGGTCTCCCGCCCCGGGTGCTCGAAGACGATGTCGATGTCCTCGCCGCCGGTGAGCTGGCGGATCCGCTTGCCGAACCGCTGCCACTCCTTGGGGTCCTGGTCGTGCTCGTCCTTCCAGAACCGGTAGCCCTCGGCGCTGCGGTCGATGACCAGCTCGGCACCCATCCGGCGCACGATCTCGGCCTTCTGCGGGCTGCTGACCACGCAGACCGGGACCGCGCCGCCGTTGAGGGCGTACTGGGTGGCATAGGAGCCCAGCCCACCGCTGGCGCCCCAGATCAGCACCGTGTCGCCCTGCTTCATTGCGCCGCCGTTCTTGCTGACCAGCTGGCGGTACGCGGTGGAGTTGACCAGTCCGGGCGCCGCTGCCTCCTCCCAGGTCAGGTGCCCCGGCTTGGGCATCAGCTGGTTGGCCTTGACGAGGGCCAGCTCGGCGAGCCCGCCGAAGTTGGTCTCGTAGCCCCAGATGCGCTGCTGCGGATCCATCATCGCGTCGTCGTAGCCGGCGGCGTCCTCCATCTCGACCGACAGGCAGTGCGCCACGACCCGGTCGCCGGGCTTCCACTTCGACACCCCCGGCCCGACGGCGAGCACGACGCCGGACAGGTCGCTGCCGACGACGTGGTAGGGCAGGTCGTGTCGCCGAGTGAGCTCGCTCAGCCGGCCGTACCGCTCGAGGAAGCCGAACGTCGAGACCGGCTCGAAGATCGACGTCCAGACCGTGTTGAAGTTGATGCTCGACGCCATCACGGCGACGACCGCCTCGCCCGGCCCGAGCTCGGGAGTGGCGACCTCGTCCAGGTGCAAGCTCTGGCGGGGGTCCTTGTCCTTGGACGCGAGGCCCTCGAACATGTCGACCTCGTCCTTGCGTACGACGATCCCGCGGTAGGACTCGGGGACCTTCGTGCCGGCGAGGGCGGCCGGGTCGCCCGACAGCACGGCGTCGAGGATGTCCTTCACAGGGTGGCCTGTCCTGGGGTGGCCGACTCGACGAGCTCGACGAGCACCCCGCCGGCGCTCTTCGGATGGATGAAGTTGACCCGGCTGCCGGCCGTCCCGCTCTTGGGCTTGTCGTACAGCAGCCGCATGCCTTGCGCGCGCAGGTGGGCCGACACCTCGTCCACGTCGTCGACGCGGTAGGCCAGCTGCTGGAGGCCGGGACCGCTGCCGGCCAGGAAGCGGCCGATCGTCGAGTCGGCGGACAGCGGCGACAGCAGCTGGATGTAGGAGTCCGAGTCGCCGACCTGCAACATCGCCTCACGGACGCCCTGTTCGGCGTTGACCTCGGTGTGCACGCACGTCATGCCGTACGCCGACTCGTACAGCGCGATCGCCGCGTCGAGGTCGGCGACGGCGATGCCGACGTGGTCGATGTGCGTGATCTTCACGGGGGCTCCTGACATCGGTCCTGGGCCCGTATTCTGGCAGCACCGCCGTCCCGGTCCGGGACGTCCCCGCTTGGAGGAACTGTGGCCCGCTCCGACAACCCTTCCGTGATCGTCGCGGGTGCCCGCACCCCGATCGGCAAGCTCGCCGGCGCGCTCAAGGACTTCACCGCCATGGACCTCGGGGGGTTCGCGATCGCCGCCGCGCTGGAGCGCTCGGGGGTGACCGGCGAGCAGGTCGACTACGTGGTCATGGGTCATGTGCTGCAGGCCGGGCAGGGTCAGATCACCGCCCGCCAGGCAGCGGTGAAGGGCGGCATCCCGATGGATGTCCCTGCGCTGACGATCAACAAGGTCTGCCTCTCCGGCCTGTCCGCCATCGCGCTCGCCGACCAGCTGATCCGCGCGGGGGAGGTCGAGATCGTGGTGGCCGGCGGCATGGAGTCGATGACCGGGGCGCCGTACCTGCTGCCCAAGGCTCGCCAGGGCTACCGCTTCGGCAACGCCGAGCTCGTCGACGCGACCTTCCACGACGGGCTGTTCGACGCCTTCGACCGGGTGCCGATGGGCGAGGGGACCGAGCGCCACAACGCGCGCTACGCCATGACGCGCGAGGAGCAGGACGACTTCGCCGCGCGCAGCCACGAGCTGGCCGCTGCCGCGATCAAGGAGGGGCGCTTCGCCGACGAGATCGTGCCGGTCAGCATCCCTCAGCGCAAGGGCGACCCCATCGTGGTCAGCGAGGACGAGGGCGTGCGGCCCGGAACCACTCCCGAGTCCCTGGCGAAGCTCCGCCCGGCCTTCACCGCCGACGGCGCCATTACTGCCGGCAACGCCTCCCAGATCTCTGACGGCGCGGCCGCGGTCGTGGTGATGAGCCGGGCGAAGGCCGACGAGCTGGGGCTCGCCTGGCTGTGCGAGATCGGCGCGCACGGGATCGTCGCCGGGCCGGACAACTCCCTGCAGGAGCAGCCGGCCAACGCCGTCAACAAGGCCCTGGCAAAGGAGGGTATCGGCGTCGAGGACGTCGACCTGTTCGAGCTCAACGAGGCGTTCGCCGCGGTCGGCATCGCCTCGACCCGGGCGCTCGGGGTGGACCCGGCCAAGGTCAACCCGAACGGCGGCGCGATCGCGCTCGGACACCCGATCGGGGCGTCCGGCGCGCGGATCGTGCTGCACCTGGCTCACGAGCTCAAGCGGCGCGGCGGTGGCACCGGCGCGGCGGCGCTGTGCGGGGGCGGCGGCCAGGGCGACGCCCTCGTCGTCCGGGTGCCTGCGCCACCCGCGGCGTGAGCTCGGCGGCCGGCGCGACTGCCGGCCCGCGTCGCCGCAGCCTGGATGTCCCGGACCTGGTCGCCCGGCTCGAGCAGGGTGAGGCGCGGGCGGTGGCACGGCTGATCAGCCTGGTCGAGGACGCCTCGCCGGCGCTGCGCGAGGTGATGGCGCTGCTCGCGCCGAGGGCGGGGCACGCCCGGGTCGTCGGCCTGACCGGCTCGCCCGGCGTCGGCAAGTCGACCTCGACCAGTGCGCTGGTGGCCGCCTACCGACGGCGCGGGATGAAGGTCGGCGTGCTCGCGGTGGACCCGAGCTCGCCGTTCTCCGGCGGGGCGCTGCTCGGCGACCGGGTGCGCATGCAGGACCACGCGACCGACGACGGCGTGTTCATTCGCTCGATGGCCAGCCGGGGCCACCTGGGTGGGCTGTCGTGGGCGACGCCGCAGGCCCTGCGGGTGCTGTCCGCCGCCGGCTGCGACGTGGTGCTGGTCGAGACCGTCGGCGTCGGCCAGGCCGAGGTCGAGGTCGCCTCGCTCGCCGACACCACCCTCGTGCTGCTCGCGCCCGGCATGGGTGACGGGATACAGGCCGCGAAGGCCGGCATCCTGGAGGTCGCCGACGTCTTCGTGGTCAACAAGGCCGACCGGGACGGCGCCGACACCGTTGTGCGAGACCTGCGCTACATGCTGTCGCTGGGTGACCGACGCACCGACGAGGGCTGGCGGGTGCCCATCGTCAAGACCGTGGCGTCCAGGGGCGAGGGAGCGGACGAGGTTGTCGAACAGATCGAGCGGCACGGCGGCTGGCTCGTGGACAACGGCCAACTCGAGGTCCGCCGCCGCCACCGGGCGGCCGACGAGGTCGAGGCCATCGCGCTGACAATCTTACGAGAGCGGATCGGCGACCTGTCCGGGAGTGAGTCGCTTGCCCTGCTCGCCGGGCGCGTCGTCTCCGGGGAGCTCGACCCGTACACCGCGGCAGACGAGCTCGTCAGCGGGCTCACCGCCTGAGCTTTCGGCGCTCACCAGCCGATCGACGTGAAGATCGCCCGGGTGATCGGTCCTGGCGTCCGGATGCTCTCGCCGTCGCCGATCGCCGGGGTCATCAGCGAGTTGGCGGAGCCGGCCGGGTAGGTCGCCTCGTCCAGGTGGGAGTAGCTGTTGCCCTGGCGCCACGTCGAGGGGGCGTAGAGCCTGGCCGTCTTGCCGGCGTTGGCGCTGCGCACCGCAGGGCTGTCGAAGAACACGTTTCCACCGGTGAGCTGGGCGGCCAGCGCACTCGAGCCGTCCGGGAAGCTGAGCAGCGCCTTACCGGCGGCGTTCTCGGTCAGTCGGTCGTACGCGATCGGCAGGCCGGACTGGCGCACGCTGCCGAGGCCGCCGCTGAGGTTGCCGGCGCCCAGGAAGCCCAACCCGTGGCCGAGCTCGTGCAGCACGACGCTCTGGAAGTCGTACTGACCCTTGGGCGCCGGCGCGGCAGCAAAGTTCCAGTTGGTGAAACTGCTGCTGAAGTTGGCGATGATGTCAGCGCCCGGGTCGAGCTGTCGGCCGGCGCTTGTTGGCGATCGTGTCGGGCGCCAGTGGCCGGAAGGTCGCGTCGATCGTGATGGGCACAGCAGAGGCGACCTGGGTCGACCAGATGTCGACCGCCCGCTGGAAGGACGCCCGCGCCGAGGTGGTGAAGCCGTGGTAGGTCACCTGGAAGGTCGCGGTTCTGGCGGCGACCAGCGCCGCACCTGCCGGTGCGGGGTCGGCGACGAGTGAGACGGCTTCTGAGCTGCTGGCCAGCAGGGGAACCTGCGTGCCGTCGGCCCGCTGCGTGGTTGTAGTGGCTCCGGCCGGCGCCGCGGGGCCCAGGACGGCGAGCAGGGCGAGCGGGAGCGCCGCCAGGCTGGCAGAGCGAAGGCGCACGAAGCTCACGGTTCCTCCAGGATTGTCCGCAGGGCGTCGTCGCGGCGCGGACTGTCCCGGCCCCTAGGGACGCCGGGCAAACGGGGCAAGGGTCCACGGCGCCGACCACCCGGTTGGCCGGTGGTCGGCCCTACCCGCCCAGATAGCTCATCTCAGGACGTGGCAGACCCACCCCGGTGGGCTCGGCGGTGGCCCGCAGCTCGGAGTAGCGGTCGTCGCGGACCCCCCAGATCCACTGCACGCGGGCCAGCAGCTCGGGCTCGGTCGCGCCCTCGCGCAGCGGTGTACGCAGGTCGTGCCCGGCCGCAGAGAACAGGCAGGTGTGCAGCTCTCCGGTGGCAGTCAGCCGGGCGCGCACGCAGTCACCGCAGAACGGTCGCGTCACGCTTGACACCAGACCGAGCTCGCCACGCCCGTCCAGGTAACGCCAGCGCTCGGCGACCTGCCCGTCGCGCGGCTCGTCGACCGGCTCGACCGGGTGCACGGCGTGGACGCGCTCGAGGACCTCGGCCGCCGTCACGACCTGGGCGCCCTGCCAGCCGTTCGTGGAGCCGACGTCCATGTACTCGATGAAGCGCAGCGAGTGGCCGCCCTCGCGGGCGAAGTCGACCAGCTCGAGCAGCGCGTCGTCGTTGCGCCCCCGCTGCAGCACGGCGTTGAGCTTGACCGGGCGGCGGCCGGCCGCCGAGGCCGCGGCGATCCCCTCGAGCACCCGGCCGAGCGGGACCTTGGTGTCGGCGAGCTCGCCGAACACGACGGGGTCCAGGCTGTCCAGGCTGACCGTGACGCGGTGCAGACCGGCGTCGAACAGCCCCGCAGCGCGGCGGGCCAGCAGCGCGCCATTGGTGGTCAGGGCGATGTCGTCCACGCCCGGGGTCGCGGCGATCTGCGCGATGAGCAGCTCGAGGTCGGGGCGCAGCAGTGGCTCGCCGCCCGTCAGGCGCACCTTGTGGACGCCGAGCTGGACGAAGACCTTGACCAGCAGGGCGATCTCAGCGATGGTCAGGATCTGGTCCTGTGGCAGGAAGACGTGGTCGGGGCCGAACAACTCGCGCGGCATGCAGTACGGGCAGCGGAAGTTGCAGCGGTCGGTCACGGAGACGCGCAGATCGCGCAGATGCCGGCCCCGGGTATCGCGGACATCGCGGACAGCTGTGTCGACCACGTACCAACTGTAGCGAGCGCCGCCACCCGTCCGGATGGCCCGTTGTGACTGGCGCGGACGGCACGTTAGGTTGACCATCTGTGAGCCGGCTCACGTCGCCCGGCACAGACAGCACGCCCCGCACCGGTCCGCCGGTGACGGGCCGGGCTGGGGCCCGGACCCGCCCCGCGCAGTGCAGCTGCCCGCGGCAGGCCGGCCCTGACCCGGTCCCGACACTTGCGCCCCGCGCGCCCACGCACCGAGCCCGGGAGGGACCAGCAGATGGCACGAGTACGCATGAAGGTCGACGGGGTCACCTACGAAGACGAGGTCGAACCTCGCCTGCTGCTTGCCCACCACCTGCGCGACGGCCTCGGAAGGGTCGGTACGACGATCGGGTGCGACACCTCGAACTGTGGTACCTGCACCCTGCAACTCGACGGCGAGAGCGTGAAGAGCTGCTCGATCTTGGCGATCCAGGCCGACGGCGCCGAGATCACCACGATTCAGGGCCTCGCCGGTGACGAGAGCGGTGCCAGCCAGTGGCACCCGGTCCAGAAGGCGTTCAAGGAGCACCACGGACTGCAGTGCGGATACTGCACGCCCGGCATGATCATGGCCACGGTCGACCTGCTGAAGAACAACCCAAGCCCCACCGAGGACGAGGTGCGGCATGGCTTGGAGGGCAACCTCTGTCGCTGTACCGGCTACCAGAACATCGTCAAGGCCGTGCTCTCCGCCGCCAGCGAGATGCGCGGCGAGGGCGCCATCCCCGGGTCCTTCCAGGACGCCGCCGACAAGAGCGAGGTCTCCGCATGACCGATCAACTGGATGCCGGATTCGTTGCCGAGCAGGTGCTCGAGCACCCCGAGGCGATGTCCTCGCCGTACGCCGGTGGGGAGCTCGGCCGGGGGCGTCGCCGCAAGGAGGACGCCAAGCTCGTCACCGGCCAGGCCAACTGGACGGACAACATCGCCCTGCCGGGGCTGCTGCACATGACCGTGCTGCGCAGCCCGATGGCGCACGCCAAGATCGTCTCGGTTGACGTGTCGGCCGCGCTGGACATGCCCGGTGTGATCGCCGCCTACAGCGGCAAGGACCTCGCCGACGTGATGGGCGCCTCCATGCCGTGTGCATGGCCGGTCACCCCCGACATGGTCTCGCCGGTGCACACCCCGCTGGCAATCGATGAGGTGCGCTATGTCGGCGACGGTGTCGCTGTCATCATCGCCCGCGACCGCTACGCCGCGGCCGACGCCCTCGAGGCCATCGCGGTCGAGTACGAACAGCTCCCTGCGGTCGTGGACATGGAGGAGGCCCTCAAGGAGGGTTCGCCGCTTGTGCACAGTGACAAGGGCACCAACAAGTGCTTCCTGTTCGACTTCCCGGGTGCCGGGGCGGACTTCGACGAGACCGTCGCAGCCGCCGGTGACGACGCGGTCGTGGTCAAGCGCAGGTTCCGCCAGCAGCGTCTGCTGCCGACGCCGATGGAGCCGCGCGCCGTCGTCGTGGCGCCGATCGCGGCGGCCGACGAGTTCACCCTGTACTCCGCCACCCAGATCCCCCACGTGCTGCGCGTGATGCTCGCGCTCACCACGGGCATCCCCGAGCACAAGCTGCGCGTCGTGGCCCCCGACGTGGGCGGCGGCTTCGGCGCCAAGCTCAACGTCTACGCCGAGGAGATCCTCGCGCTGGTCGTCGCCCGCAAGCTCGGCCGGCCGATCAAGTGGACCGAGTCGCGCAGCGAGAACTACCAGGCCACGACGCACGGCCGCGACCAGATCCAGGACATCACGATCGCGTCGAAGAAGGACGGCACGCTGCTCGGGCTCAAGGTCGAGCTGCTCGCCGACATGGGCGCCTACCTGCAGCTCATCACCCCGGGTGTCCCGGTCCTCGGCGCCTTCATGTTCCCGGCGATCTACAAGATGGCGGCGTACCGGTTCCTCTGCACCGGTGTGTTCACGACCAAGACGCCGACCGACGCCTACCGCGGCGCCGGCCGGCCCGAGGCGACGTACGCCATCGAGCGGATCATGGACGAGCTCGCCGCCGAGCTTGGCCGCGACCCGATGGAGCTGCGCCAGCAGAACTGGATCAAGCACGAGGAGTTCCCGTACACGATGATCGCGGGGCTCACGTACGACTCGGGCAACTACGAGGCCGCGACCGCGAAGGCCGAGCAGATGTTCGACATGGCGGGGCTCAAGGCAGAGCGCCAGCGCCGCCGCGACAGCAAGGACCCGGTGCAGCTCGGCATCGGCATCTCGACGTTCACCGAGATGTGCGGCCTGGCCCCCTCCCGGGTGCTCGGCTCGCTGTCCTACGGCGCCGGCGGCTGGGAGTCGGCGTCGGTACGGATGCTGCCGACCGGCAAGGTCGAGGTCGTCTCCGGCGCCACGCCCCACGGCCAGGGCCACCACACCGCGTGGAGCCAGATCGTGGCCGACTCGCTCGGCGTGCCGTTCGACGACATCGAGCTGGTCGCCGGCGACACCAGGTCCAGTCCGAAGGGGATGGACACCTACGGCTCGCGTTCGCTGGTTGTCGGCGGCGTCGCGATCCACAAGGCCACCGGCAAGGTCATCGAGAAGGCCAAGCGGATCGCCGCCCACCTGCTCGAGGCTGCCGAGGACGACATCGACTTCGGCGCCGGGAAGTTCTCGGTCAAGGGTTCGCCCGAGGCAAGCCTGACGATCCAGGAGGTGGCGCTGGCGACCTTCGCGGCCCACAACCTGCCCGACGGCATGGAGCCCTCGCTGGACAGCGACTACGTCTACGACCCGGAGAACTTCTCCTACCCGCATGGCACGCACCTGTGCGCGGTCGAAATCGACACCGAGACCGGGTTCACCAAGATCCGCAAGTACGTCTGCGTCGACGACATCGGCAAGATCGTCAACCCGGTGATCGTCGAGGGTCAGGTGCACGGCGGCCTCGCTCAGGGCATCGCGCAGGCGCTGTACGAAGAGGCCGTCTACGACGCCGAGGGCAACCTGACGACCGGTTCGATGGTCGACTACCTGGTGCCCGCGGCGCCCGACCTGCCGCACTTCGACACCGGTCGCACCGAGACCCCGGCGACGAGCAACCCGCTCGGCGTCAAGGGTGTCGGCGAGGCAGGGACGATCGCCTCGACGCCGGCCGTGATCAACGCTGTCGTGGACGTCCTGCGACAGTTCGGTGTCAACAACATCGACATGCCGGCGACCCCCGAGCGGGTCTGGCGGGCCATCAACGGCAGTGGCGCCGAGCGCGCCACGGCCGGCACCGTCGCGTACAGCGGCACGTCCACCGGCAGCACCGCCGGTGCAGCAGCGTCCGAGGAGAGTGTTCTGTGATTCCCGCCCAGTTCGACTACGTCGCGCCGGAGTCCGTCGCCGACGCGATCGCCGCCCTGGTGTCGGACGAGGACGCCAAGGTGCTCGCGGGCGGGCAGAGTCTGATCCCGGTGCTGCGACTGCGGCTGAGTTACCCGTCGGTCCTGGTCGACCTGCGCAAGATCAGTGAGCTGCGGGGTGTGCGGGAGGATGGTGGCGATCTGGTCATCGGCGCGATGACCAGGCACAGCGACGTCGCGAGCGACCCGCTGGTGCGCAAGCACGCCGCCCTGGTCGCCGAGGCCACCGCCACGGTCGCCGACCCCGCGGTGCGCCACCGCGGCACCTTCGGCGGCGCTCTGGCGCATGCCGATCCGGCGGGCGACCTGGCCGCCGTGGCGGTCGCGCTCGACGCGCAGCTGGTCGCGGAGGGTCCCGGCGGACGACGGTCGATCGCCGCCGCGGACTTCTTCCAGGACTACCTGCAGACGTCGCTGACGCCCGACGAGCTGCTCGTGGAGGTGCGCATCCCCAAGCTTGAGGGCACCTGGGGCGTGCACTACGAGAAGTTCAACCGGGTCGCGCAGGCCTGGGCGATCGTCGGGGCTGCGGTTGCCGTACGACGGGAGAACGGCACCATCGCCGAGGCTCGGGTCGGCCTGACCAACATGGGCTCGACGCCGGTGCGGGCGACCGCGGTCGAGGACGCCCTGCGGGGCGTTCCGGCCGAGGTCGGTGCGATCGGTGCCGCAGCGGCGCACGCCGCCGACGGCACGACCCCGCCCGAGGACCTGGGAGGAAAGGCCGACTACCGGCGCCACCTCGCCCAGGTGCTGACTCGGCGCGCGCTGGTCAAGGCGGCGGGGCTCTAGTGGAGGGTCGGCGGGGCCTGCTGCCTGCAGGGGTGGCAAGCCCCGCCGACCTGGCTCGTCTGCTCGACGGGGTCGGTTACCTTGCCGACTCCGGCGTCGCGACCGCGGCCTACCTGGCGCTGGCACTGCCGCGCCCGCTGCTGCTCGAGGGCGAGGCCGGCACCGGCAAGACCTCCCTGGCGCATGCTCTGGCGCAAGTGCTGGGCGCCACCGAGCTGCGCCTGCAGTGCTATGAGGGGATCGACTCCAGCCAGGCGCTGTACGACTGGGACTTCCCGCGCCAGCTCCTGCACCTGCGGGCGGCCGAGGCCGCCGGCAGCGCTGATGCCGAGCAGCTGGAGGCCGAGGTCTACAGCCGGCGCTTCCTGCTCGCCCGCCCACTGCTCGCGGCCCTCGAGACCACGCCGAGCGTTCTGCTGGTCGATGAGGTCGACCGGGCGGACGACGAGTTCGAGGCCTTTCTGCTCGAGGTGCTGTCGGACTACACCGTCACGGTGCCCGAGCTCGGCACGATCCGGGCGGAGGTGCCGCCGGTCGTCATCGTCACGTCCAACCGCACCCGCGAGGTCCACGACGCGCTCAAGCGGCGCTGCCTCTACCACTGGGTGGAGCACCCGTCCTTCGAGCGCGAGGTGGCCATCGTCCGGCGGCGGGTGCCTGAGGCGTCCGCCGCTCTCGCCGCGCAGGTCGCCAGCGCCTCGCAGGCGCTGCGGCGCGAAGACCTGCTCAAGCCGCCGGGCGTCGCGGAGACGCTGGACTGGGCGCAGGCGCTGATCGCGCTCGGCGCCGAGCGGCTCGACGCCGACACGGCAACGGCCACCCTCGGTGCGGTCCTTAAGTACCGCGAGGACATCGACCGCGCCGCAAAGCTCGACGTCGGTGAGATGATCAATCGTGCCCTCACCGTCTGACGCGGTCACGCCTGGAGTTGACGCTGCGCCGTCTCAACAGCGGTCCTCAGAGGCGGCCCTGTCGGAGCCGGCGCCCGCCGGGACCGGTCCCACGACGCCGACGAACTATGCGCGGCTGCGTGGCGGCTCGGCTGCCGGCCCGCCCGGCCCGCCGTACGACGCCGTCGATACCGTCGTCGGTCTGGCGTGCACGCTGCGGGCAGCCGGGGTCGGGGCGTCGCCGGAGCGGGTGCAGGCTGCGGTGCGGGCCGTCGCTGCGCTCGACCCGGCCCGGCACGACGACGTCTACTGGGCCGGCCGGCTGACCCTGTGCGCCAGCGACGAGGAGATCACGCGTTACGACGCGGCCTTTGCCGCGTACTTCGGCGACCGCCCCGGCACGATCGTGCGGCGGCAGCGACTGTCTAAGCCGGCGCTGCGGGTGGTCGCCGACAGTGGCAGCCCGCCGGGCGAGGGCGAGGGCGATGGCGAAGACGTCAAGGGTGCGGCGACCGCGAGCTCGGTGGAGCAGCTGCGGCACCGCGACGTCTCGCAGCTCAGCGCCCAGGAGCGCGCGGAGCTGCACCGGCTGCTCGCGCTCCTCCAGCTGCCGGGCGAGGCACGCAGCACGCGCCGCAAACGGCCGTCGCCGCGTGGCCCGGTCGATCCGGACCGGACGCTGCGGGGCTGGCTGCGGGCCGGTGGTGAGCCTGCGCAGCTGCGTCGCCATCGCGCCGCCACCCGCCCGAGACGGGTCGTGCTGCTGGTCGACGTGAGCGGCTCGATGGACTCCTACGCCGACGCCCTGCTGCGCTTCGCGCACGCCGCTGCCCGTCGCGGCCGCGCCCACACCGAGGTCTTCGTACTCGGCACCCGGCTGTCGCGGGTAACCCGCGAGATGGCGCACCGTGACCCCGATGTCGCGCTCGGGCTGGTCAACGAGCTGGCGCCCGACGCGGGCGGCGGCACCCGGCTCGGCGTGCTGCTCAAGGAGTTCCTGGACCGCTGGGGCCAGCGCGGCACCGCCCGCGGCGCAGTGGTGGTGATCCTGTCCGACGGCTGGGAGCGCGACGACCCGACGCTGCTCGGCGAGCAGGTCGAGCGGCTGTCCCGGCTCGCCCACCGGGTGGTCTGGGCCAACCCCCGCAAGGCTGCTCCCGGCTTCGCGCCGGTGGCCGGCGGTATGGCGGCCGCCCTGCCGCACGTTGATGACTTCGTCGAGGGCCACAGCCTGGCGGCGTACGAGCACCTGGCCGCCGTGGTGCTCGGTCGCCGGAGATCTCCGGTGCGGACGAGGGGAGCGGTTGGTGCGTGACGTCGCGGCAGAGCTGAGGGCCTGGATCGAGTCCGGCCAGCGCTTCGGGCTGGCCACCGTGGTCGGGGTGAGCGGCAGCTCGCCGCGGCCGCCC
>ENA-OBIO01000221-OBIO01000221.1-metagenomes-genome-assembly--contig:-NODE-221-length-35080-cov-5.06281_pt1 | contig 35080 bp, 36 predicted proteins | sample MGYA00153383_OBIO01 | MGnify analysis MGYA00153383 | reverse complement strand
AAATCCAGGAGTGGGCCGACGAGGCCGAGGCGGGCTATGACGTCGACGAACTCAAGCGTCGGGGCCGCGGGCGGCCGGGTCGTGGAGCCGCACCCATGCAGGTCGTGGCAGTGCGGCTGACCGCCGACGAGCTCGACGCCCTCGACGCGGCAGCCGCCAGGAACCACATGAGCCGGTCGGAGGCCATTCGGGCCGCGCTGGCTCAGTTGTCTGCGTGAAGTTTCACCCGAGCGCCCTCAAGCACGGTATCGAGGAACCCGACGCCGTCCAGGCTGCCGAATGGCCGCTGTGGATCGAGCCCCTCGACGACGACGACGGCCCACCGCACCGAGAACTACGGCTCGGCTTCGACACCGGTGCGCGCCTGCTGGAAACCATCGTCTTGGTCTTCGAGGACGGAGCTGAGTTAGTCATCCACGCGATGCCATGCCGCAAGAAGTACCTCGACTTGCTGCCCTGACCGCACGCACTCATCTGCCGCTGGCCGTGTACGTGCGAGGAGAGCTGTCGCTATCTGATGTGCTGGGCTCGCCCGGCCTACCGTTGAGAAGGGCACTTTCCGTTTACGGCGTCCAGGAGGTCAATAACCTGCCTCTCCGTGCTTCGGATTGGCTACGGAAGGCTGTGGCCGCCCACCAGCGCCAGTCGATGAACGCCGGAGCTCCAGTCCGGATGTGTGAGTCTGAAACCCCGCATGATCAGGGGGTGTGGATGGCAAGCTTTCGCGCGGCGCGTTGTTGACCTAGTAGTCCGATGGTCGTGCCGATCGCTATCGCGACGATGGTGACGGCGAGAGAGACCGCTCCTGTGGGCTTCACGACCATGATGAAGACGATTGCCAGTGCCAGGCCGGTGCTGGAGTGGCTTGTCGTCCACCCGACTCGGTCGGTCAGGGCGTCAAAGGCCGGCTGGGTCAAGGGACCGTTTGGGTCAGCGTCGAGTAGGCGGGACAGCCGCTTGGACCGGGGGTCGAGGAGAGTTCCTCCTGCGAGGAGGAGCACTACGAGTGCAGCGACAGAGGTAATTACCCACCCGTCGCTCCAGTGGAATTCCTGGGAGTCGAGGTGTAGGAGCCATGCCCCGAGGCCGAACAAGGGTCACGATCAGGAGCGGGAACAGCGGCTCCAAACGCTTTGGGGTTCGTCTGAGGGTGCGGATCTCTGCCACGGAGGTGGCGCTGGCGATGCTCCACTCCGAGGTGTGGAGCACGCTGGAGATCCCGAAGGCGATGAGGACGACCGCGATGTGGAGGAAGAGCACGACACCTACCAGGCGCATGCCGACTCCTTCAGAACGGGACGGCGACGGCGAGTAGGCCTGGCGCGGGGGCGCGGCCGCTGAGGGCTCGTGCGAACTCGACTGCATCCATCGTGATGGTCTCCGTGGGTGCGCCAGGAACGCCGCGGTGCCAGGCGTCTCCTGCTGGGCCGGTCAGGGTGAGGTCGTACGGGTGGCTGTGCCGGGTCTGCCACTCGGCAACGACGTCGGCGATGATGAGCCCGTCATGGTCGGCGGTGAGCTCAGGGAGCTGCCCTGCGGCCTTGGCGATGTCCATGCGGTGCATCCAGGTGTCACGCGTAAGGATCGTGTCGAACAGGTAGCCGAAGGTCCAGGTCTCGGTGGGCGCATCTGGTGCGCTGCTGACCGGTTGCGCGGCGGGCATTGCCATGGATCGCATGAACGGAGGCGTCCGCCGGCGCCAGTGGACCATTTTCGGTGCGGTCTTGGACAGTCGGTCAACGATCTGCTCTGGGGTCAGGGCGCGCCGGTCACTTACCTGGCGGGCCGTTAACGCGTCGATGTACACCTGGCCTCGCTTCGCCGCCCGCGCGGCCGGTAGGTGCTGGAACAGGTTCTTGCGGTAGGAGGAGAACATCTGCGACATCCCCAGAACGTGGCTGCTCAGGTCGCGCACGTCCCAGCCAGCACAATCTGTCGGGGCTGACCAATCAGATGTCGTGAGCAAGCCGAGCTGCCCCAGGAAACGGTCGAGCTCTGTCCTAGCGAGGCGCATGCTGCGCCTGCGATCGGCGGGTGGGCGACGCGGCCCAGCGATCAGCGGGTCGCTGGAGCCTCGTGTCTGCGGTGCCGTCATCGTGCGCTCCTTGCTCGTGTGCGGGGACTCCGCGGGGTTCCGGGAATCTGAGGGAGGCCGACTTCGTCGGCGAACATGTCAATCGCGCGGGGTAGTAACCGGCTCCAGCGCTGACCGCCCGGATCGTTCGCGAGTTGCGCATCGACAAGGCCACCGATGAGCGCGACGTAGAGGTCGCGATCGCCTTCATCTGGCAGGCCGATCGACACGAGCGTTGAGGTCAAGCGCTCAAGAACCTCGACCGCCGGTGCGTAGGAATCCGCGCTTGGGCTGAAGTCAGGCAGCGTGCGCTGATTCATGAGCTGAAAGCGCGCGAGGTCCGCGACGGCGAAGTCGAAGAAGTGCCGGGCGAGGACGTGGAGCGCGGTTCGGGGCTCCGCAGGCAGATCACCATGCAACTCCGTGACGCTCCTCAGGTACTCCGCCCAGGCCGTCCCGAACATCGCATCGATCACCGCGCTCTTCGAGTCGAAGTGGGTGTAAAGCGAGGGAGGTCGCATCCCTATGCGCTCCGCGATCTCGCGGAGAGTCACCTCCGCCAGCGATCGTTGGCGCGCGATCTCCCATGCCGCGTCAAGGATTTCCAGTCGTGTTGCCTCACGACGTTCGGCTTGCCTATTGCGAATAGGCTGGTCAATCATGGTTTGGAGGATGCCATCCGGGGCGGCGCACGTCAAGCCCTCATGACCGGCGCAGCCGCGGGCTCCAGCAGAGCGAGAGCCTGGGCGCACAAGTCGGCCAGCACGGGTCGGACAACCACGCCCCCAGCCAGGCCAGGACCCGCGGCCCTGCTCAAGCCCTCGTCAGATCACCTGACGGTGCATCCCTTGGGCTCAGCCGCGGGATCACGGAGCAAGGTATCGCCATTGGACCCCAAACCCGGCCGCTGCGCGGCCGGGCCCGGTTTCCAATGGCACGCGACCGCGGGTCGCTGAGGGCATGCGTTCGGGAAACTATCGTGTTCAGCGCTAAGGCGGGAGCGGTTGGGCTCGACCGGCTGGGCTGTACAGGAACGAACGTCATGCCCCCTGCCGTGCCATTCGCGTGCCATTCACACGCGCGCTAGGGTGCACCTGCGTGGACTCCGGCGGACGCGGATCAGCCTGCTAACTAGGGCTCTTCGCTAGAGAACGCAGCTGGGGCAAGCCCCAGAGGCGGTCTTGAAAACCGCTAGGGGTGCAAGCTCCTCGAGGGTTCGAATCCCTCGCCCTCCGCCCCTGATCTGCAGGTCTGCCTGGATCTGCCTGTCCGACACCGAGGACCTTCGCGCGAGCCTCCATGGGGCGGCGCAGCGGGGCCACATCCCGCAGCCCACGAGTAATCAGGGCGCACGTGACTACCCCAGGCTGGTCATCACGGGCCATGGCTCACGGTGCCTGATGCGCGGAGCGTGACCATCGATCGGTCACCGATGGTGACGGCGGAGGATGGAGAACGTGATGTCGCATCATGAAGACTTGGCTCGCCAAGGGATTGCTGCCTTCAATGCCGACGACTGGGACGGCGTTCGGGCCCTGTGCGCTCGCGGCTACGTGTACGACGAAACAGGTACCGGCCGGCATCTGACAGACCTGGACGAGGTGATCGAAGCGCTTGTGGGCTGGAAGGCGGCGCTGCCCGACTGCACGGGTGAGGTGCTGCGTGTCGTCGGCGAAGGAGACATCATCGCCATGGAGATCCGCTGGACGGGCACCCAGACCGGGCCCATGCCGATGGGCGCCACCGTGCTGCCACCGTCGGGCCGCAGGATCGACGTTCTCGGGACGATGTGGCAGCGCTGGCAGGGCGACCAGATGATCGAGGAGCGCAACCACCTCGACGTGCTGACCATGCTCGCCCAGCTCGGCGCACTGCCGGCCCAGGTTCCCGGTTGACGTCATCAACAGCCGCTCCAGGCACGAGAAGACGTGCGAGGTAGGGCGGAGGCGTTGTCATGCTCGAGGCAGAGGTCGCCAGGCTGCGCGCGATGTACGTCGGTGGCCGCGGCAACGCGACGGCCCGGCGGTACGCGCGGTTCTGGAACATGGCGTTCCGGCTCGGCGTTCTGCCGCGGCGCTGGGTCACGCTGGAGGTGCCCGGTCGGCGTACGGGACGGGTCACGCGATTCCCCCTCGGCATGGCGGATGTCGGCGGCGACTGGTACCTGGTCTCCATGCTCGGCGAGTGCAACTGGGTCCGGAACGTGCGTGCTGCAGAGGGCCGCGCCCACCTGCGACGACTGCGGGCGCGTCCGGTCAGGCTCGTCGAGATCTCGGTAGCTGAGCGGGCGCAGGTGATCCGGCAGTACGTCAGGAAGGTGCCGGGGGCTCGGCCGCACGTCTCCGTCGACCGGCACGCGCCTGTCGCGGCGTTCGAGGCCATCGCCGCGGACCACCCGGTCTTCCGGGTCGTTCCGCTGTAGTCACCCTGCGCGGGGGACCACGGTGAGTCCTGCACCGCCAGGGTCCGGCGGCAACTGAACGCCAGCTTCGGGACCTTTGGCCCGTGGTCGGCGCAGATGTCGGCAGTACGTTGACGGCCTCGCTGAGAACCAGCCAGCCCGGGTCGAGGTCGCCGCACACAGCCGCGACCTCGTCGAGTTTCTTGCTCGCCGCCGGGCGCCCCGGCGATCTCCATTCTGGAGTGCGCGTGCTCACACCGTTGCGACATCCCATGCCCGAGCCTCAGCAAGACGTGGCGACTTCGGGAGCTGCGGGTGCGAGCTCTCGGCACATCGTTGCGCTGCTGCTGGGCTGTCTGCTGCTGGTGCCCGGTGTCAGCGTCCTGTTGGGCGGCGGTGGTCTGGCGCTGGCGTACGCCTTCGGTCGTGACGCCGCCGGCTACTTCTCCACGACCGTCACCGGCCTGCACACCCGGACGGCGGCACTCGTGGATCGGGAGCTCCCGGTGACGGTCGACCCCGGCGTGCCGATTCGGCTGCTCGACGCCCTTGACCCCCGCGTACGGCTGAGGGTCGCCGCGGCCGATGGCAACGGACCGCTCTTTGTCGGCATCGGGCCGGTGGCCGACGTCGATCGCTACCTGGCGACAGTGGCGCACGAGAACGTCGTACAGGTCTCGGGCAGCGGCGCGCCCCTCTACGACAGCCGGCCCGGCAATCAGGTCGCGCCGGACCCCGCCACCCAGACGTTCTGGGCCGCCCAGGCGACCGGACCGGGTCCGCCGACCCTGACCTGGACCGTGGCCAGCGGCCGCTGGGCCGTCGTCGTCATGAACGCCGACGGCACACCCGGTGTGGCGGTTGACGCCGCCGAGGTCGGGATCCGGTCCGGGCTTGTCCTCCCGCTGGTGTTCACGCTGCTCGGGGTGGGCGTCCTGCTCAGCACCCTGGCCGCCTTCCTGATCATCCGCGGAGCGGCCGCCCGCCACGACGGGAGGGGCGCGCTGCAGGTCCCGGCGAGCTCCGCCCACGGGCCGACGGGGGCCACGGCGGTGGGCGCGCAGAGCCCCGTTGCACTCACGGCACGTCTGGAGCCGGGACTCTCGCGGTGGTTCTGGCTGGTGAAGTGGTTCCTGGTCGTGCCGCACCTGGTGGTACTGGCTGTGCTGTGGCCGGTGTTCCTGGCGGTGACCGCCGTGGCCGGTGTCTGGATTGTGTGTACCGGCCGCTACCCCCGCTCGCTGTTCACGTTCAACGTCGGGGTGCTGCGCTGGTCCTGGCGGGTGTCCTACTACGCCGCCGGCGGCGGGATCGGCACCGACCGCTACCCGCCGTTCACCCTGGGGCCGGCGCCGGACTATCCGGCGACGCTGGACATCGACTACCCGCGCCGGCTGTCCCGGCCGCTGGTGCTGGTGAAGTGGTGGCTGCTGGCGATCCCGCAGTACGTCGTCGTCGGCCTGCTCGTGAACGGCTGGTGGGGTTGGACCTCCGTCGGCGGCAACGACCTGCGGGTCGACCCGTTCGGGGGCGGGATCCTGGGCCTGCTGGTCTTGTTCACCGGCATCGTGCTCCTCGTCACCGGGCGATACCCGAGGCCGCTGTTCGACCTGATCGTCGGGCTGAACCGCTGGGTTTACCGGGTGATCGCCTACGCCGCGCTGATGACCGATACATACCCGCCGTTCCGGCTCGATGAGGGCGGGTCGGAGCGGCCCGTCCTCATCGCGCCCAATGACCCGGCGACCGACTCTCTCGACCTGCGGGTCCCTGCCCGGCCCGGGAGCCGGCGGTGACGAGCCCGACCTCCACACGCCGCCCGGACGGGCCGCCCGCTACACCCGACCACCGAGCCGGCCGCTGGCGGTACGCAGCCGGCGTCGCGGTGGCCGCGGCCACCGGCTACGGACTGCTGGCCGGCTGGTGGACACCGCGGGGCCCGATCAGCACCGGCCAGGCAGTCGCCGCACTTGGACTGAGCCTGGCGGTCGGCGCCGTCGCAGGCCTGGCGATGCGCTCGCGCTGGTCGATGCTGCTTGCCCCGGTCACCTTTGTGGCGGTCTTCGAGCTGACCAGGAGGTGGACGGTCGGCCCGCTCGTCGACGGCATCCACCTCACCAGCGTCTACGGAGCCCTGGCCTTCCTCTCCGGTCGCGGCCTGCACGGTGTGCTGGCGCTGCTCCCGATGCTGCTCGGTGCCGCGCTCGGGGCCGGGGCGGGCCGACGCCTGGACGGCGGTTGGCGCAGCCGGCGCTGGTGGGGCACCGCGGGGCTGTGGAGCCGCCGGTCACTGACCGCTCTGCTGGCCGTGGGGCTACTGGCAATGACCGCAGGGCTGCTGCGACCTGCCAGTACGGCGGCGATTCACGACAGCCGGGGCAAGACCCTGGCCGGAAGTGTCGCTGAGCTCGGCCGCGTCCACGTCGGCGGCCATGACCTCAGCATGATGATCCGCGGCGAGAGCACGACCAGCCCCGTCCTGCTTTACCTCACCGGCGGTCCCGGCGGTACCGACATCGGTGCGCTGCGCCGGCACAGCCAGAACCTGGAGCAGGACTTCGTCGTCGCGACCTACGACCAGCGCGGCGCCGGTGGCTCCTACGACCAGCTCGACCCGACCTCCACCCTCACCCTCGCCAACGCGGTCAGCGACACGGTCGCGGTGAGCAACTACCTGCGCAGCCGGTTCCACCAGAACAAGATCATCCTGGTTGGCAACTCCTGGGGAAGCATGCTGGGCGTCCTGGCCGCCCAGGCTCATCCCGAGTTGTACCGGGCGTTCGTGGGCGCCGGCCAGATCGTCGACATCCGCGCGACCGACCGGATCTACTACCAGGACACGCTGGCCTGGGCGCGGCGCACCGGCAAGGCCGGTCTGGTCGACACGCTGACGGGGAACGGCCCGCCGCCGTACCGGGACTCGCTGGACTACGAGGCGGTCCTGGGTCACGAGGCGGACGTCTACCCCTATGACGACACCGTCAACGACGAGAGCGTCGGCGGCTTCTCCACGAACCTTTTCGTCAAGGAGTACAGCCTGCTGACCCAGTTGCACAACCTGGGCGCTGCCTTCGACGTCCTCACGGTGCTCTACCCCCAGCTGCAGGGCATCGACTTCCGCACCCAGGTGACTCAGCTGCAGGTACCGGTCTACCTCGTGCAGGGACGGCACGAGACCCCTGGCCGCGCCCAGCCCGCCCAGCAGTGGTTCGACGTGCTGCAGGCGCCCCACAAGGAACTCATCGTCTGCGAGCCCTGTGGCCACCGGACGCTGTTCGAGCAACCCGAGTTGTTCCGCCAGATCATGACCCGGACGGTGCTGCAGTGAGGGGGCCCGTCGCCAGGACTGCCGAGAGGAAGCTGCCATGACCGTTCTCGTTGTCTACGCCAGCAGGCACGGTGCGACGCGTGGGATCGCCGAGCGGATCGCGGCGACTCTGGGTGCCGCCGGTCAACGAGCCGACGTCCATCCGAGCGACGAGGTGCGCGACCTCGCCGGCTACGACGCCTTCGTGATCGGAGCCGCCATCTATTACGGGCACTGGCGCAAGCCCGCGGCCGCGTTCGTCCAGCGCAATATGGCGATACTGCTCAAGCGGCCGGTGTGGCTCTTCAGCAGCGGGCCGCTGGGCAGCCAGACTCCCGGCGCGCAGGGCCATCGCCCGCCAGAGGCTGACCCGCCGATAGAACTCGGTGAACTGCGCGAGGCCGTCCGTTCGCGCGGCGAGCGGATGTTCTACGGCGCCCTTGACCCGGCCGGTCTGACATTGCCCGAGCGGACCGTGAGGCGGGTGCCCGCCGGCCGTGCCCTGCTGCCCGAGGGGGATTTCCGGAACTGGGCGGACATCGACGCGTGGGCCCAGGAGATTGCCCATGAACTGTCCGAGCCCAAGACTCCGGCACTGAACGCAGAGGTGCCCCTCTGACGGGACAGGGCGCTGGTGGAGGTGCCACCGCCATTTCTGAATGCATCCAGGGGAAGGGCAGACATGAGAACAGCCGATATCGAACAGGCCACGTGGCGGACAAGAGTGCTGGACGCACTGCCCACTGCGCGGCCGCATCGCCTCCCGTACATCATGTCGACCTTGCTCGCCGTGGCCGCCGCCGCCGCGGCCGGCCTGACGGTGGCATATCCGTCGCTGCTCACCGGTGTGCCTGGTTCCAACGGAAACCTGCGCGGCACCGCCGTCGTCGTGCTCGCCGTCGGCCTTCCGCTGCTCGCGGTCGCCATAGTCGGCGCGGCCCGGGGCTCCGCCCGCGCCTTAGTGGTGTGGTTGGGCACGCTCGGGTATCTGCTCTACCAGGCAGTGCTGTTCTGCTTCGCCACTCCATTCAACAATCTGTTCCTCTTTTACGTAGCCTACTTGAGCCTGGCTGTGTGGAGCCTGGTGTTCTTGTTGCGTGGAACGGACTTTGCCACCTTTGGAAAGCAGCTGTCGCCGAATATGCCTATCCGGTACATCGCCGGCTACGCCCTCGTCGTGGCGGTCCTGAACGCGGCGGCGTGGCTGGCCGGCATCCTGCCGGCCGTCTTCAGCGAGCACCCGCGCGACGTGTTAGATGGAACCGGACTGTTGACCAATCCGGTGTACATCCAGGACCTGGCGATCTGGCTGCCGCTGCTGGTCACCGCGGCCCTCGCGGCCCGGCGTAACCGCGTGTGGGGCATGCTGTTCACCGGATCGATGCTGACATTGTTCGTCTTGGAGTCAATCAGCATCTCGGTTGATCAATGGTTCGGTTCTCATGCGGACCCGGCTTCCTCCGCATCATCCACAGCGATGGTGCCGGCTTTCGCAGCCGTCGCCATCATTACCGCAGTCCCGTTGATCTCGTTTCTGCGCAACGTCGACGGGGCGTCGGCTTGAACCTGCGGTGAGGAATGTGTTGCCGTCGGACGCCGCCGGCGTGAGCCCTGTCGGGCCGCCGCCGCCGTCCACCTGCTGCAGCTAGTTTCCCGGCGTGCAGGGCTCGAGGTCGGCGACGACGCACACGCGGCCGGTCAGCTCGTCGTGGCGCCGCCCTCACGTCGTGGCGATGGCGGCGAGGACCTGCAGGCGGGCTGCGCGGCGGGCCGGCCAGAGCGCGGCCAGGACGCCGATGCTCGAGGCGAGCGTCAGGAACAATGTGAGCCGGCCCACCGGCACGGAGAGCACCTCGATCCCCTGGCCTGACAGGGATCTGGTCAGGGCGATCCCGAGCGCGACGCCGAGCACCAGCCCGAGGGTGGCGCCGTAGAGCGAGATGACCACGGACTCGAGCCGGATCATCCGGCGCAGCTGGCCGCGGCCCATGCCGACCGCGCGCAGCAACCCGATCTCCCGGGTGCGTTCGATGACGGCGAGCGCAAGGGTGTTGACGATGCCGAGGACCGCGATCAGCACGGACAGCGCCAGGAGGGCATCGATCAGCAGGAGCAGCTGGTCGACCTGGGCCTTGAGGTCGTTCCGAAACTGGCTCTGGTCCTTCAACGCCACCACCGGGTATGCCGCGAGGACGCCCTGCAGGGCGTTGCGGACCACCCCGATGTCCGCACCGGGCGCGGCGGTGACGTAGACGAACTGGTCCTGCGGCGACCCACCGGCGGCGGCGTAGGTGTCGAGCGGCACGACGAGGTTGCCGATCACCTGATTGGCCCGGTAGATGCCACCGACGACCAGGTTCAGTCGGGTCGCATTCGGGAGCAGGGCCTGTACGGCGCTGCCGACCGACCAGCCGTGCGCTGCCGCGGTCGGCTGGTCGACCAGCAGACCGGTGCCGGTCAGGGCCGCTGTGGAGCCGGCGACGTAGTCCAGCGCGACGGTCCGGTCCAGCGCGGCAGGGTTGACCGCGGTGAGGAAGGCGTTACCGCCGTCGACCCGCACAGTGCCGAAGCGGTGCTGCATCACCGTGGCGACGCCGTCCACGGCCGCGACGCGGTCGGCGACCTCCGGGGTGAAGGGTTGGCCTACCGCTGTCGAGATGACGAAGTCTGCCCGAAGCCCCTGGCCGATGGTCTTGTCGACGGAGGCGTTCGTGGAGGCCCCGAGGATGCTGAATGCGCTCACGAGCGCGAGGCCGATCATCAGTGCTGACGCCGTGGCGGCGGTGCGCCTGGGGTTGCGCAGCGCGTTCTCCCTGGCGAGGTGCCCGGTGCGGCCCCACACCGCGGGGAGCACGGCGCCCACTGTGCGTAGGAACGGCACGGCCAGGGCGGGGCTGACGACGATCGTTCCTACAACCAGCGCTGCGGCCCCCACGCCGACCCAGGCCGCCGACGTGCTTGCGTCGCCGGTCGCGTTGCTGGCGACCAGTGCGGCCGCGCCGAGGATGCAGAGCCCAGCTCCGGCAAAGGTACGGCGGCGCAGCGACCGCTCCGGTACGGCGGCGTCGTCGCGCATGGCGGCGACCGGAGGTGTGCGGGCGGCTCGACGTGCCGGCAGGTAGGCCGCGACCAGCGTGACCAGCACGCCCACGCCGTAGGACCACAGGACGGTTCGCACGCCGAAGACGAGGCTGCCGTCCAGGGTGAGGCCGAATGTCGCGAAGAGCGCGCGCAGACCGGCGGCGATGCCGAGCCCCGCGCCAAGGCCGATGGTCGAGCCGGTCAGACCCAGCACCAGGGCCTCGGCGAGGACGGACCGGGTGACCTGGGCGCGGCTGGCGCCGAGGGCGCGTAGCAGCGCGAGCTCCTTGCTGCGTTGCGCGACGAGCATCGAGAAGGTGTTGAGAATGATGAAGCTTCCGACGAAGAGCGCGACACCCGCGAACACGAGCAGGATGATGCTGAAGAAGCTCAGCTGGTTCTGTACCGCCGCTGCGGAGCTGTTCGCCTGCTCCGCACGGGTCTTGACGTCGAAGTTGGCACCGATCGCCTGCCGGACCCGCTGTTGCAGCTCAAGGTCGCTGACGCCCTTCGCTGTGGCGATGCTGATGCTGCTGAAGCCACCCGGCTTCCCGAGCAGGCGCTGGGCCGTGACCGTGTCGAAGGCTGTGAGGGAGGCGCCAGCCAGCCCGCCGCTGCTGCCGAACCGGAAGACGCCCACCAGGCGGGCATCGACCCGAGGTCCGGGTGTGAGCACCGGGACGGTGTCACCGATCCGGTAGCCGGTCTTGACCACGGTGGCGCTGTCGAGCGCGACCTCCCCATCGCGGTCCGGGGCGCGACCGTCGATCAGCTTGGCCGGATTGAGCGTCGGCTCGAGGTTCCAGCCGACACCGATGCCCGGGGAGCCCTTGGTGTCGAGAACCTTGCCGTCCCGGCCCAGGACGTACACGCCCTGCGCCTGGACGTCGCCGGAGACCGCCGCGACCCCCGGGACCGCACCGATCGTGTCCACGACGGACTGCTCGACGCTGGCGGCCCCGTCCGGACCGCCCGTGCCGGTGAGCCCGACGTCAAACGCTGCTTTCGGCGCGACGTTGACGTCGGCGGAGGTGGCAGCGAACAGGTCGCCGAAGGTCTTGCTGAGCGTGGCGGTGAAGACCAGGGTGCCGGCGATGAAGGCCACGCCGAGCACGATCGCCAGAGCCGACAGGGCCATCCGCAGCTTGTGGGACAGCAGGCTGCGCAGCGTCGTACGCCACATCTCAGGCGTCCGCTCGGGCGCGGTCGCGCTGGTCGACGTCGAGGACCTTCATCCTTTCGAGCACGAGATCTGCCGTCGGGCCGGCCATCTCGTCGACCATGCGGCCGTCGGCCAGGAACAGGACGCGGTCGGCGTACGCGGCCGCGCTCGGGTCGTGGGTGACCATCACGACGGTCTGGCCCAGCTCACGGACGGACCGGCGCAGGAACGCCAGCACGTCGGCGCCGCTCCTGCGGTCCAGGTTGCCGGTGGGCTCATCGGCGAAAATGATGGCGGGCCGGCTGGTCAGCGCTCGCGCACAGGCCACGCGCTGCTGCTGGCCCCCGGACAGCTCGGCCGGTCGGTGCGCCAGTCGTGGCCGCAGCCCGAGCGCATCGATCACCGTGTCGAGCCAGGCCGGATCCGGCCGGCGCCCGGCGATGTCCAGCGGCAGCGTGATGTTCTCCAGCGACGTCAGCGTCGGCAACAGGTTGAACGTCTGAAAGACGAACCCCACCTGGTCGCGGCGCAGCATTGTGAGGTGCCGGTCGTCAAGACCGGTGAGCTCGGTGTCGGCGATCCACGCCCGACCCTCCGAGAGGTCGTCCAGTCCGGCCATGCAGTGCATCAAGGTGGACTTGCCGGAACCGGACGGCCCCATGATGGCCGTGAAGCTCTGCTTGGGGAAGGCCACGTCGACGTGGTCGAGCGCGACCACGCGCGTGTCCCCCAAGCCGAAGACCTTGGTGAGGCCCTCGCCGCGGGCGGCGAATGTCGGTACGACGGCGCCACCGGGCTGGGCCGGAAGCTGCTGGCTGGCTGGCACGAGGGTTCCTCTCGACGACGCGGGCCCAGGGTGGCCACGTAGGGGCCAGCCTGCGACCCAGGTCCCGCCCGGAAAAGGGCACAAGGTCCCGAGAGGTACCGCAGGGCAGGTCAGGTGAAGAGCATCTGGCCGCCGGCTGCCTTCTCGTAGAACTCACCGACGGTGATGATGTCCTGGACCTGCGGGATGAAGTCGTTCTTCTCCAGCCCGAACAGGTCGACGGACGCTTTGCAGGCGTACATGCCGGCGCCGCTGTCGGCGATCAGCTCGATGAACTCCGGGATCGACGGGATGTCCAGGTGCTCCATCTTGTGGTTCATGTAGTGCGTCATCACTGTGGACACCCCGGGCAGGCCGCCGACCATCGTGGGCAGGTGCAGTCCGGGGTTGCCGACCGCGGCCAGCTTGATGTGGTCGTGGCGCCCACGGTGGATGGCGTCCAGACCGAAGAACGTGAAGAACAGGTTGGCCTCGATACCCTCGGCCCGGGCCCCGTTGGCCATGATCAGGGCGGGGTAGATCCCCTCGAGGGAGCCCTTCGAGATGATGATCGAGATCTTCTCGAGCGTATCGGTCATGGCGATCTCCTTAGATGCAGCCGCGAGGCTTCGGGATCCCGGCGATCTTCGCGGCGATCTTCGCCGGGCCCTTGGGGAACAGCTGGTAGAGCTCCTTCACCGACACACCCGAGGTCTTGCCGAGCAGCCGCACGGTGGGTCCGGTGCCCTTCTCGAGGTACTCGTCCCGCATGAAGCGGATGACCTTGCGGTGCTGGTCGGTGAGGTCGTCGATGCCTTCGCGTCGGGCGAGGTCGGGGACCATCGCCTCGGTCCACTGCCCGGGGTCGACGAAGAAGCCGTCGGGGCCGAGGTCGACGTCGGTCGCGGCGATGGTCACGGTGCTCATGGCTGTGCTCCTGTGGGTTGGGCGACGGAGGTGAGCTGCTTGCCGGCGGTGGGCATCTGCGAGCCGATCCCCGGGATGTCCCTGCCGGGCAGCAGGCTGTGCCAGTAGAACGACTGGAACATCAGCTTGCCGAGATGGTTGATCCGGGACTCGGCGAGCAGCGGCAGCCCGACCCGGGTCGGGTAGTGGCCGGGTAGCGGCTCGGTGTCGTAGTTGAAGTCGATCAGCAGCGCCTTGCCGAAGCCGGTCTCGATGAAGCAGTTGGCATGCCCGTCGAAGCCCGCGACCAGCGGCTCGCCGGCGAGGTGGCGGCGCACGTTCTCCACCAGGGTCTCGCCCTCGAAGTGGGTGACCGAGCCCGCTTTGGAAGCGGGGACATTGGCGGCGTCACCGATCACGAAGATGTCGGGCGACGCCTTGGCCTGCAGGGTGCGCTCGTCGGTGGGTACGAAGCCCAGCGCGTCGCCCAGCCCGGGCGACCGGCCGACGTAGGGGGCCCCGCCGTGCGCGGGGATCACCACGGCGAGGTCGAAGGGCAGTTCGCGGCCGTCGTAGGCCACCAGCCGGCCACCGGCGCCGTCGACCTCACCGGTGTTGAACTCCGTCACCAGGCTGATGTTCTTCTCCGCCAGCATCCCGGCCAGGCGCTGCGAGGCCACCGGCCGGGTGAAGGCGGCGTCCAGGGGAGTGACGTAGCTCAACTCGACCCGGTCGCGGATCCCGCGCTCGGTGAAGTACCAGTCGGCCAGGAAGCAGAACTCGAGCGGCGCCACCGGACACTTGATGGGCATGTCGACGACGTTGACGACGACGCGGCCGCCGTCGAAGGTCGCGAGCGCGCCCTCCAGGGCGCCCGCACCCTGCGCCGTGTAGAAGGTGAAGACTTTCTCCATCCAGCCCGGGCCGGTCAGCCCCGGCGTCTCCTCCGGGACGAGCACCGCGCCGCTGGCGACGACGAGTACGTCGTAGGAGAGCACCGAGCCGTCGCCCAGGAACACCTCGTGCGCCGCGATGTCGACGCGTTCGACGGCCGACTCCCGGAACTCGATGCCCCGCCGGAGCTGACGGCCGCGCGGGCGAACGATGTCCTCCGGATGCGTCAACCCGAACGGCACGAACAGCAGGCCGGGCTGGTAGACGTGCCGGTCGTCCCGGTCGACGACGGTGATCTGCACGCCGTCGACCGGCAACACCTTCCGCAGCCGGTTGGCGGTCAGCGTCCCGCCGGTGCCGCCGCCGAGGACCACGATCTGCTTCGTCATGGCGCTCACTTGGTGAGGACGACCTTGAGGGCGGCGGTGTCGGCGGCGCGGCTGAACACGTCGTACGCCTCGAGCATGTCGCCGAGAGCGAAGTGGTGCGTGACGAACTTCGCGGCGGGGAGTTGGCCGGTGCGGACGAGCTTGAGCAACGTCGGTGTCGACCAGGTGTCGACCAGGCCGGTGGTGATCGTGACGTTGCGCGTCCACAGTTCCTCCAGGTGCAAGCTGGCCGGCCCGCCGTGCACCCCGACGTTGGCGACGTGGCCGCCCGGCCGGACCAGCCGGGCGCACATCTCGAAGGTGTCGGACACGCCGACAGCCTCGATGGCCACGTCTGCTCCGAGCTCGTCGGTCAGGTTCATGACGTGCGCGACGGCGTTCTCACGCGAGGGGTTGATCGTGACGTCCGCCCCGAACTGCTTAGCGGCATCCAACCGTGCATCCGCGAGGTCGATGGCGATGACGTGCGCCGGGCTGAAGAGCTTGGCGCCGAGGATGGCGGACAGCCCGATCGGGCCGGCACCGACGATCGCGACGGTGTCACCGGGCCGTACGCCGCCGTTGACGACACCCACCTCGTAAGCGGTCGGGAGGATGTCGGCGAGCATCAGCACCGCTTCGTCGTCCATGCCGGCGGGCACCGGGTACGTGCTGCTGTCGGCGAACGGGACCCGTACGTACTCCGCCTGGGTGCCGTCAATCTTGTACCCGAGGATCCACCCGCCGCCGCCCAGGCACTGCCCGTAGTGCCCCTCCCGGCAGTACCGGCACCGCCCGCAGGCGCTGACGCACGACACGAGCACCCGGTCACCAGGCCGCATCGTCGTGACTGCGGAACCTACGGCCTCGACCGTGCCGACGGCCTCATGGCCAAGGATGCGGCCGGGCCGACAATCCGCGACGTCGCCCTTGAGGATGTGCAGGTCCGTACCGCAGATCGTGGTCGCGTCGACGCCGATGATGGCGTCGGTGGGGTCGATGATGCGGGGGTCCGGGACGTCGTCCCAGCTCTTCTGGCCGGGCCCGTGGTAAACGAGTGCCTTCATCGCAAGCTCCTGGAGTCGTCGTTGCGACTCCAGTCTGGGAACTGCGGGCACCCTGTAACAGGGTCGAAGGTCCCGCGCCCCCGTACCGCTTCGCTACGACGGGCAGGCCACAGCGTCATCCTCTATCCGGAGCACGGCAGGAACGACCTGCGGTACGACCAGGGTGGCGAAGACGCTCGCTCCGTTCTTGCTGCTGACCTCCATCGGCTCATCGCCGCTCTCGGTGAACACGGCGCCGGCGGCAAGTCCTGGCCCGTAGGTCAGCGAGTGGCAGTCGGAGTCGGTCACCGTCACGGCGCCTGTCTGCACGGCGACCAGCACTGCGCCCGGGTGATGGTGCCAGCCGGTACGTCCGCCCATGCCGAAGACAACGTTCTGCACCGAGACCGTGGTCGCCACCTTGGCCTCGATCCGGACGCCGTCCGCGCACGCCTTCACCGGGCCGGCGGCGTTTCCGAGGGCCAGCGTCGTGACCGTCACTGCGGGCGGTGGCGACGCAGAGCCACCGGTGTACTCGCCCCTACCACCAGAACGCCGATTCCCACGGTACAAACCTGCCACTGCCTGCGTTTCATCGCGATCCCCCCTGGCAATGTGCGAGAGGAGACGATGTTCTCCTCCCGTCTCGCTGCTATGCCGCGGTGCGGTGATGTGCCCGGCCGTCAGCTCCGCGACGCCCGGCCCGCAGAATGCCGAATTGCAGCCTCCGTCGAAGGCGCCATAAGGCTCGACGCACCGTAGGTGATCCTGAGCCCGGTGGCGCTCGACGCCCGTCAAGGTAGGCCTGCTCAGGCACCGCGCATAGCCCCCCGGCGCACGTCGTCGATGTCTTTCGCACGGTGCGGTCGAAGCGGCTGCAAAAGTCGGGTCATAAGTCCTTCCACTGTGGGATGTCGGTGCCGGAGGGCAGACTGCGCTGCATGGCGGACATCGCGTTGTTCCACTCGGTGCTCGGGGTCCGACCCGGTGTCGCCGTAGCTGCTGATCGGTTACGGGCCGCTGGCCACGACGTGCTGGTCGTTGACCAGTACGAAGGACGGGTCTTCGACGACTATGACGAAGCCGGCAAGTTCGCCCTGGCGATCGGCTACCCCGCGCTGATGGGGCGTGCGGCGAAAGCCGTGCAGGGCTTGTCCGATGGTTTCATCGCCGCTGGGTTCTCCAACGGTGGCGGCATGGCCGAGTTCGTCGCCACGGTGCGCCCCGTTCGGGGGGTCCTGATGTTTTCTGGCGCCCTTGCCCTGGACATGATCGGAGTCGACGCGTGGCCGGCGGGTGTGCCTGCCCAGATCCACTACACGGCCGAGGATCCCTTCCGCAATCAAGAAGCGATCGATGCCGTGGCCGGGAAGGTGAGCGCAGCGGGGGCATCTATTGAGGTCTTCGACTATCCCGGGAAAGGACACCTCTTCACCGACGCGTCTCTGCCTGTGGAGTACGACGAGCAGGCCACCGACCTCCTGTGGTCGCGAGTCCTGCCGTTCTGCGCGGCACCAGGGCGGTAGCGGCCACCCTGCACCATCGCTAGACATCGCTTCGACCGTCCGCAAGCCCATCCCTGCACGGTGGGGCCAACGGCGCAGCCTGGGCCACGACTTGTGCTGTGGCCGTTCCGCTATTGCGACTCACTTTGTGACGAGGGTCGTGCGTTCCGGCCAATGCTGTCCCCGGACCAACCGTCGGGAGGCTGGTGCGAGCAATGCCTCAGGCAAACTGAGGTCAGTGTCGGGGGCCTTTGGGTCCGGGCCGACAACGAGAAAACGTCAGCCGACAGGGGTGGGCAGCGGCACGACGTCGCCCACGGCCTACACCGGTTCAACAGCTGGTGCCCCCAGTCCGGGCTGCCCGAACTCGAGCGTCTTGCCGGCACGATCGGGGCCTGCTGGCCAGAGGTCCTGGGGTTCCAGACCGGTGTCACCAACGCCGGGACCGAAGCCACCAACCGCACCGTCAAGACCGCCGCCCGCACGGCCTACGGGTTCCGCAACCTGGACAACCAACGACGACGAGTACGGCTCGCCTGCACCCGACGATCACGTCGGGCCACCGCCCGCTGAGGTGAAGCCCGCCCTCAACTTCGAAGAGCCGTCACAAGCCCATTAACGGGGGCCTGGCTCGGAGAAGTGGCGCGTTGCGCAGTCAGGTCCGGTCGAGCCGGGCTGACCAGCCCGCCAGGCATCGGGGCCGAGGGACCCCCGGTCCAGGCACCGTGGTGATGCTCGTGCCGAGGTCTGTAAGCCCGCGGACCCCTGCGGCGCGCCGGCCCGGACCAGGCCCGGACCGGCGCCAGCAGCTCTCCGCAGGTCAGACGCTGTTCATGAGCTTGGCCATCTCGGCGAGCTCTTTCTCCTGGGCGGAGACGACGGCGGTCGCGAGCGCCCTGGCCTGCGGGTTCGTGCCTTGCGCGAGCTCGGCCTTAGCCATCTGGACGGCCGAGGTGTGGTGGGCGGTCATCCGCGTCAGGAACTCCTTGTCGAACGCGGCGCCGTTCAGCGGCATGAGTGCGGCGACATCATCGCCACCCCCGCCGGCCATCCCGCCGCCCATCCCGTGCATGTCAGTGTTGAGCGCGACCTTCCAGGCGGAGGCCATCATCTTCATCCGGTCGATCTCGGGGCCCTGCGCGCCGGCTATGCGGTTCGCCAGGTCTTTGACCTGCGCATTCCCGGCCTGACCGGCCGCCAGCCTGGCCATCTCGATGGCCCCCGAGTGGTGCGGCGCCATGTCATTGATGAACGTGACGTCCGGGTCGGTGTGGGCGGCGGCAACGGCCGCGGAGTCGGTGGCAGCCGTGGAGGAAGCGGCGGTGGTCGGGGTGCTGCTGTTCCCACACGCAGCGAGCGTGAGGGCAAGTGCGGCTGCGGCGGCCAGCGCGGCGACCGGGCGTCGGAGAGTCAAGGTTGTACGCATGGGGTGCTCCTGTGGATTCCTGCGGAAGGGGTGGGTGTGCCGGTCCCGGCCGTACGGCCCGGGGCGGCGCTGTTACGTCCGCAGGACGCAGATCTTGGCCAGCAGAAGTCTCGGGGGGCCGCGTCCGAGGGCAACCGTGCCGTGGCCACTACCTGGCAACGACGCCGCGGGGACGGCTGCGTCGAGGCCGGTCACTGTGCGCGCCGCGAGCACGAGCAGGCCGAGCAGGACAGCCACGCAGGTCGCCTCGGCTCCCGACACCGGGCCGGTTCCGAGCCGGTCGCCCGACGCGGCAGCCATCTCGATGAGCCCCGCGGGCGTATCCGCCATCGCACTGTGCGGGGAGACGGCGGGAGCGCCAGCGGCAGGCATGACCATCGAATGGGCGCCGTGGCCCATCTGATGCATGGCGACAAGGCCTACACAAAGGAGCAGGCCCTGGACCAGGCGCAGGATTCGGTCCTGCCTTCTGCCGGGTCGGGTCATCCGATCAACCTTAGGCGGCCGACGCTGGACATGCCTGCTGCAGACCTGAGCCGTGCGGTTCACGGCCGGTCGTCGGCGAGGGCCGAGAAGCCTCGCAGCCGCAGGCTGTTGGTGACGACGAAGACGCTGCTGAACGCCATGGCGGCCCCCGCGATCATCGGGTTGAGCAAGCCGGCCGCGGCCAATGGCAACGCCGCGACGTTGTAGCCGAAGGCCCAGAACAAGTTGCCCTTGATGGTGCGCAGGGTGCGCCGGGCGAGCCGGATGGCGTCGGCGGCGACCCTCAGGTCACCGCGTACGAGGGTCAGGTCGCTGGCCTCGATGGCGACGTCCGCGCCGGTGCCCATGGCCAGCCCGAGGTCCGCCTGGGCAAGGGCTGCGGCGTCGTTGACCCCGTCGCCGACCATCGCGACGACCCGGCCGCGGGCCTGCAGGAGTTTTACGACGTCGACCTTGTCCTGCGGCAGGACGTCGGCGTGGACGTGCTCCGGATCGATACCGACCTCACGGGCGACGGCAGCCGCGACGACAGCGTTGTCCCCCGTCAGCAGTACGGGCGTCAACCCGAGGTCGCGCAGCCGCCGGACTGCCTGCGCGCTGGTGGCCTTCACGGTGTCGGCGACCGAAAGGACCCCGCGGGCCCGGCCGTCCCAGCTGACCGCGATGGCGGTGCGGCCGGCCTGCTGGGCCTCAACGACAGCGGTCTGGAGCTCGGCCGGCAGCGGTGAGCTCCACTGCTGCAGCAGGCTCGGGCGGCCGATCAGGACGGCGTGGCCCTCGACCTGTCCCTGCACGCCGAGGCCCTCGAGGTTGGTGAACCCCTCCACGGCCGGCAGGCTGCCGAGGCGTTCGAGGGCGCCCGCGGCGACGGCTCGCGCGATCGGGTGCTCGCTGCCCGACTCCAGGGCGCCGGCGAGTCGCAGGAGCTCCACCGCGTCGGTAGCGGTTGCGGCCCTGACGTCGACCAGGCTCATCTGCCCGGTGGTGACGGTGCCGGTCTTGTCGAGCACGACGGTATCGACGCGCCGAGTCGACTCGAGGACTTCGGGACCCTTGATGAGAATGCCGAGCTGCGCGCCTCGGCCGGTGCCGACCATCAGCGCGGTCGGTGTCGCCAGTCCCAGGGCGCAGGGGCAGGCGATGATCAGGACTGACACGGCAGCGGTGAACGCGGCGCCGGCACCGCCGCCGATGGCCAGCCAGACGAGCAGGGTGCCCAGTGCCAGGACGAGCACGACCGGTACGAAGATTCCACTGATCCGGTCCGCCAGGCGCTGCACCTCGGCCTTGCCGTTCTGGGCGTCCTCGACCAGTCGGGCCATCTGGGCCAGCTGGGTGTCGGTACCGATGCGGGTGGCCTGGACGACCAGCCGGCCACCGGCATTGACGGTGGCGCCGACAACCGGGCTGCCTGGCCCGACCTCGACAGGTACCGACTCGCCGGTGAGCATGCTCGCGTCCACTGCGGACGTGCCTTCGGTGACCGTGCCGTCGGTGGCCAGCTTCTCGCCGGGTCTGACCACGAACAGGTCGCCGACCGCGAGCTGCTCGACCGGCACGCGGGTCTCCACACCGCCGCGCAGTACTGCGACGTCCTTCGCCCCGAGCTCGAGCAGCGCCCGCAGCGCTGCGCCCGACTGCCGCTTCGCGCGCGCCTCTGCGTAGCGGCCGGCGAGCAGGAAGGTCGTGACGCCGGTCGCGGCCTCCAGGTAGATGTTGCCGCTGCCATCACTGCGGCTGACCACCAGCTCGAACGGGTGCCGCATCCCGATCATCCCGGCGGTGCCGAAGAACAGGGCGTACAGCGACCAGCCGAACGCCGCCAACGTACCGACGCTGATGAGGGTGTCCATGGTGGCGGCGCCGTGCCGCAGGTTGGTCCAGGCTGCCCGATGGAACGGCAGGGCCCCCCAGACGACGACGGGGGCCGCGAGGGTCAGCGACAGCCACTGCCACGCGTCGAACTGCAGCGCCGGGATCATCGACATCGCGACCACCGGGACGGACAGAACCAGGCTGACCAGCAACCGCTCGCGCAGCGGCCGGGTGCTGTCGGGTGCCTCGGTGATCTCGGGACCGGCGGGAGTGACGAGGGCGGCCGGTAGCGCTGCCAGGTATCCGGCCGCTTCGACCGCTGCGAGCAGCTGCTCCGTCTCGACGCCCGGTCCGTACCTGACCTTCGCCTTCTCGGTGGCGTAGTTGACGGTGGCCGTCACGCCGTCGAGCTTGTTGAGCTTGCGCTCGATCCGGTTGGCACACGACGCGCAGGTCATGCCGGTGATGGACAGCTCAACCGAGTCGTCGGACGGGGCCGCTGTCGTCGTTCCGGTCGGGCTGGTCCTGTTGGAGCTCACTGTTCTCCCTCACGGCTTCTGAGATGTGTGCGGGCTGTGGTGCGTACGACGTCATGGCGCGAGCTGGTAGCCGGCCTCCTCGACCGCTGCGCGCACGAGCGCCGGGTCCACGGGGGCGTCGCCGGTGACGGTGACCCGGCCGCTGGCGAGGTCGACCTGCACGTCGGTCACGCCGGGCACCTCGGCGACCTCCTCGGTGACCGAGGAGACGCAGTGACCGCAGGTCATGCCGGTGACGGTGTACGTGCTGGTGGTGCTCATGGATCCCTCCGCTCGTATAGATGCAGTCAGTCAGCTGCGAACAAGACGGGCGATGGCATCGGACGCCTCCTTGAGCTTGGCGTCCTGCTCCGCACCACCGGCCCGCGCGGCCTTGACCAGGCAGTGCCCCAGATGGTCGTCGAGCAAGCCGAGCGCCATCGACTGCAAGGCCTTGGTTGCCGCCGACACCTGGGTGAGGACGTCGATGCAGTACTTGTCGTCCTCGACCATCTTGGCGATTCCGCGCACCTGACCCTCGATGCGGCGCAACCGCCGGAGGTGGTCGTCCTTGTTGTCGCCGTACCCCACTGAGCTGTCGATCTGCATGCCTCACACTGTACCCCCGTAGGGTATCCACCACTCGCCGGCTTCGACGTCGGGCAGGGTGGACCGGTGACAGCCGGCTGGACTCGCTAGATGGACCCGTTGCAGGCGACGCTGCTGGCCGGCGCGGGGCTGGTAGCCGGCGCGGTCAACACGATCGCCGGCGCCGGCTCGCTGCTCACCTTCCCCGCGCTGCTGGGCATCGGCCTGTCACCGCTGGCCGCCAACGTCACCAACTGTCTCGGGGTGATCCCGGGCAGTGCCAGCGGCGCGTACGGGATGCGCCAGGAGCTGCGCGGGCAGCGCCCGTTGCTGGTGCGGCTGTCGGTCTGGGTCGGCGCCGGGTCGCTCGTCGGCGCTGTGCTTCTGCTCGCGCTGCCCGGCGGGGCGTTCGACCGGGTCGTCCCGGTGCTGGTCGGCGCGGCCGGGCTGCTGGTGCTGGCACAGCCCCTGGTCATCGCCCGTACCCGCCGCGACGAGAGCCACCCGCCGTCCCCGGGCACCGGGCCGGCGATCGGTGCCGTGGGCATCTACTCCGGCTACTTCGGCGCGGCCCAGGGCGTCATGCTGATCGGTGCGCTCGGGATGCTCGCCCCCGCCCCACTGCGCCGCGTGAATGCGCTCAAGAACGTCATCGCGGTCACCGCCAACGGCGTTGCCGGGGCCGTGTATGCGCTCGTGGCCCCGGTCGACTGGCTGGCCGTCCTGCTGCTGGCGCTCGGCAGCGCCTGCGGTGGCCCCATCGGCGCACTGCTCGCCAAGCGCATCCCACCTGGTCCGCTGCGCATCGGCATCGCAGCGGTCGCGCTCACGGTCGCGGTACGGCTCGCCATCAACGCCTGGTGATGGCCGGGCGCAGACGCCGGGTCCGGACGTACCGTGCAGCTACCCGCTGTGCCCACGATCCGGAGGTACGACCGTGCCCGTCGACCGGATGCTCCCGACCCCGGAGTCGGCGGAGCTGATCGAGCTCGTCCGCGAGATCGCCGACAAGGAGCTCGCTCCGCGGGCCGCCGCCGCCGAAGCCACCGAAACGCTGCCGGACGGCCTGTTCCGCACCCTGGGCGCGGCCGGCCTGCTTGGCCTGCCCTACCCGGAGGAGCAGGGTGGCGGCGGTCAGCCGTACGAGGTGTACCTGCAGGTGCTGGAGGAGCTGGCGGCGCGGTGGGCGGCTGTCGCCGTCGCCACCAGCGTGCACGGGCTCTCGTGCTTCGCGCTCGCGGAGTTCGGTACGGCCGAGCAGCGGGAGCGCTGGCTGCCGGAGATGCTCGGCGGCACCCTGCTCGGGGCCTACAGCCTGTCCGAGCCGCACTGCGGCTCCGACGCCGCCGCGCTGGTCTGCCGGGCTACCTGGGTCGGGGACGGCTGGCAGGTCGACGGTACGAAGAGCTGGATCACCAGCGGCGGGATCGCCGACTTCTACACGCTGTTCGCCAGGACCTCCGATGACGGCCCGCGTGGGGTGTCGTGCTTCCTGGTACCCGGGCAGGCGCCAGGCCTGTCGTTCGGCAAGCCCGAGGACAAGATGGGGCTGCGCGCCGTCCCGACGACCAACGCGTACTACGAGGGGGTGACCCTCGCGGCCGACCGGCTCGTCGGCAACCAGGGGCAGGGGCTCTCGATCGCGTTCGCGGCACTCGACAGCGGCCGGTTGGGGATCGCGGCGATCGCGGTCGGCCTCGCGCAGGGCGCGTTGGACGACGCCGTGGCGTACGCGAAGCAGCGCGAGGCGTTCGGCAAGCCGGTCATCGAGCACCAGGGGCTGGCGTTCCTGCTCGCCGACATGGCGGCGGCGGTCGACAGCTCCCGGGCGACCTACCTCGACGCGGCCCGCCGCCGCGACGCCGGCCGGCCGTACTCGCGGCAGGCGTCGGTCGCCAAGCTGGTTGCCACCGACGCGGCGATGAAGGTCACCACCGACGCGGTGCAGGTGCTCGGCGGCTACGGTTACACCCGCGACTTCCCGCTCGAGCGGTACATGCGCGAGGCCAAGATCATGCAGATCTTCGAGGGGACCAACCAGATCCAGCGACTGGTGATCAGCCGGCAGCTCGCCGCGGCGCGCTGACACCGGGTGTAGGACAGGAGCCCCGAGCCAGGAGCCATCTGTGAGCCGTACCGCCAACACCTCGGCACTGACCGCGGCCCGCGACCTGCTGCTCGCCACCCGTACCGACTGGCAGCAGGCAATGGCCACCTTCAGCTGGCCGGAGCTGACGGGGGCGTTCTGCTGGGCGACCGACTGGTTCGACGCCGTGGGGCGTGGCAACGACGCGCTGGCGCTGTGGATCGTGGAGCAGGACGGCAGCGAGCTGAGGCTGAGCTACGACGACCTGGTCCGGCGCTCTGACCAGGTCGCCAGCTGGCTGGCGGCGCAGGGCGTCGGGCGCGGCGACCGGGTGATCCTGATGCTCGGCAACCAGGTCGAGCTGTGGGAGTCGGCGCTCGCGGTGATGAAGCTCGGCGCGGTCGTCCTGCCGACGACCACTGCGCTCGGCCCGGACGACCTCGCCGACCGGGTGGCCCGCGGCGGCGTGCAGCACGTGATCGCGAACGACGCCGACACCGGCAAGTTCGCCGGACTGGACGTCGCCGGCTACTGCGTCGACGGCTCGCCGCAGGGCTGGGGCGACTACCGGCAGGCCCGCCTGATGACCCCCCGGACCTTCGAGGCCGTCACCGAGCCCGGCGATCCGCTGCTGCTGTACTTCACGTCCGGGACCACCAGCCGCCCCAAGCTCGTCGAGCACACCCAGGTCAGCTATCCGGTGGGGCACCTGTCGACGATGTACTGGATCGGGCTGCGGCCCGGCGACCTGCACCTCAACGTCAGCTCGCCGGGCTGGGCCAAGCACGCCTGGAGCTGTCTGTTCGCGCCGTTCCTGGCGCAGGCCGCGGTCTTCGTCTACAACTACAGCCGGTTCGACGCGCAAGCCCTGCTCGGCCAGCTGCGCGACCGGGGAGTCACGACGCTGTGTGCCCCGCCGACGGTCTGGCGGATGCTGGTGCAGAGCGACCTCTCCGCCGGGCCGGGGGCGCTGCGCGAGGTGGTCGCCGCCGGTGAGCCCCTCAACCCCGAGGTCATCACCCAGGTCGAGCGGCACTGGGGGTTGACCGTGCGCGACGGGTTCGGCCAGACCGAGACCACCGCCCAGGTCGGCAACCCGCCCGGCCAGCTGCTCAAGCCCGGCTCGATGGGCCGGCCGTTACCGGGCATCCCGGTCGTGCTCGTCGACCCGCTGACCGGTCAGCAAACTGGCAGCGAGGGCGAGCTGTGCCTCGACCTCGCCGACCGCCCGCTCGCGCTGATGACCGGCTACCTGGGCGACCCGCAGCGGGCTGCCGAGGCGATGGCCGACGGCGTCTACCACACCGGCGATGTCGCTCAGCGCGACGCCGACGGCTACATCACCTACGTCGGGCGCACCGACGATGTCTTCAAGTCCTCGGACTTCAAGATCTCGCCGTTCGAGCTCGAGAGCGTCCTGGTCGAGCACCCGGCTGTCGTCGAGGCCGCGGTGGTGCCCGTCCCTGATCCGGTACGCCAGGCGCTGCCCAAGGCGTACGTCACGCTGGCGGAAGGCTGGGCGCCGGACCGCGCCACCGCCCTGGCGTTGTTCGAGCACACCCGCACCGCGCTGGCGCCGTACCTGCGGGTGCGCCGGCTGGAGTTCGTCACCGAACTGCCCAAGACCATCAGCGGGAAGATCCGGCGGGTCGAGCTGCGGCAGGCCGAGCAGAACGCGCAGCACGGCGTCCAGTGGCGCGACGAGGACTTCCCAGAGCTGCCATCCGCCCGCTGAGACCCAGCCGGCCCGCGGGCTCTCAGCCGGTCAGCGCTGCGTGACGGTCCCGGAACAGTGGCGGCAAGTACCGCAGCATCAGCGTCGACCAGGTGAGATGGGTCAGCACCGGCGCCTGGATGCCACCGGACGCCCGCCGCTGGGCGCCGAGCAGCGCGCCCATCGCACCGGCTGCCAGTACCAGCGCCGGGTTGCGCGTCGTGACAGTTGCCAGCGTGTACACCGCTGTGGACAGGACGACCGGGTGGCCCTCGCCGATCGCCGCGTACAGCGCCCCCCGGAAGAAGACCTCCTCGGCGGCGGCGTTCGCCAGCGTCGTCAGCAGCACCAGGCCGTTGCTGCCCTGGTTGGCATACGACAGCACGCTGGAGATCGCCTGCTCCAGCACCGGGATGGTGCGGACGACGTAGGCGAGGCCGTAGAAGACGCCGAAGGCTGCGACACCGGTCAGCACTGGCGTCAGCACCGGCCGGCGGAGCGTGTCGTTGCGGGCCTGCATCCACCCGAGGTGCAGGGGGCCCGAGGCGAACCCGCCGGCCACCCAGGTGCCGGCGACGCCGAGCGTGAGCGCGTAGAACTCCCAGGAGTCCGGCCGGGTCGACAGCGAGATGCCGAGCAGGCTGGCGCCCGCCAGGGACACCCCGGAGACGACCTTGCGGCGGCGCAGGAATGCCTCGTCGGGCTCGCGATGGTCGCGCGGCACCTTGTCCACGAGCCAGGCCGGCAACGCCTTCACCACAGCCCGACGGTCGGGCAGCCTCACGCGCGACCCGCCTTGGCGCGCTCGCCGAGCGCCTGCAGCACCGCCTCGTCGTAGTCCATCGGCTCGAACGGCACCAGCTCGCGGATGCTGTCGTCTCGGACGACCACCTCGTTGCTCATGGAGTCGATCAGCGAGCGGCCGGTCTGCACGTCGACGTTGGTCACCAGCGACAGCCAGCGCGAGGACAACCGGGGGGTCAGCAGCGGCACCGGGACGACGATCATCGTCCGGCCCTCGATCCTCGCGACCCGGCGCATCATGTCGACGTACTCCAGTACCTCCGTGCCGCCGATGTCGTAGGCCCGCGAGCCGTCGACCGGTGCCTCGAGCACCCCGACGAGGTAGCGCACGACATCGGCGATGCCGATCGGCTGGGTCCTGGTGCGTACCCAGCGCGGCGTGATCATGGCCGGCAGGTGCTCGACGAGCTGGCGGGTCATCTCCCAGGAGATGCCGCCGTGGCCGACGATGATGCCCGCCCGAAGGGTCGTCACGGGCACGCCGCCGGTGCCCAGCAGCTGCTCGACGTCACGCCGGCTGCGCAGGTGGGCAGACAGGTCGTCGGCGTCGTCACCGAGCCCGCCCAGGTAGACGATCCGCGACAGCCCGACCGACCCCGCGACCTCGGCGAAGGTGCGCGCCGCAGCGGCGTCGCGCGCCATGAAGTCCGGGTCGTCCAGGCTGTGGACGAGGTAGTACGCCGCCTCGCACCCCTCGAGCGCTGCCTTCAGGGACGCGCGATCGTGGACGTCTGCGCCGACGGCTTGGCCGGCGCCCCGATAGCGCTCCGGTTGACGGGTCATCGCCCGCACCTCATGACCGGCCTTGACAAGGGCAGGACACAACCGTCGCCCGACGAAGCCGGACGCCCCGGCCACCAGTACCTTCATACCGTCATCTTGCGTCGAACCGGCGTGCGGCGCGACCCAGGGGTCGGCCCTCAACCGCGCCGGGTCAACCCGCCGAACGCGGTCGCCACCACCGCGTCGGCGATCTCCTGGGCGCTGTGTGCCCCATCGCGCCGGTACCACTCCACGACGCTGTTGACGGTCCCGAACAGCAGCCGGGTGACCAGCCGGGGGTCGACGTCGGCGCGTACGTCGCCCTCGTCGATCGCGGCCTGCACCAGGGCCGACAGCCGCTTGTCGAACTCGCGGCGCCGCTCGAGCGCCCACCGCTCCGCGCCGGTGTTGCCGCGCACCCGCAGCAGCAGGGTGACATCCGGCAGCCGGTCGGCCAGCACCTCGACGCTGCGCCGTACGACGTGCTCGAGCCGCCCGACGGCCGGGCCGGTCGTCGCGCCGGGCTCCGCGAGCACCGCGAACAGCGCGTCGACGGCGCGGGCGACGGCCAGCCGGAGCAGCTCCTCCTTGCCCGCGACGTGGTGGTAGATGGAGGACTTCGTCAGCCCGGTCGCCCTGGCGAGGTCGGCCATGCTGGTGGCGTCGTAGCCGCGCGCGTTGAACTCCCCGACCACGACCTCGAGCAGCTCGTCCAGGGAGTAGCGGGCCGGCCGGCCCGGCCGCCGGTCCGGAACCGTCACGAACAGACCCGGGGCACGGACAGGAACCTAGCCGGGGCCTGTGTGGAACAGCACAGGCTCGCGGTGGTAAGACCGGGGGCACAGGGGGGCGCCCCCTCGCGACGAGACGGAGTCTCTGTGAAGACCAAGGCAGCGGTGGTGTACGAGACCGGCAAGCCCATCGAGCTCGTCGAGCTCGACCTCGACGGCCCGCGTGAGGGCGAGGTGCTGATCCGCTACACCCACGCTGGGCTGTGCCACTCCGACGTGCACATCTCGCACGGTGATCTCGAGGCCCGGCTGCCGATGGTGCTCGGCCACGAGGGCGCCGGGATCATCGAGGAGGTCGGGCCGGGCGTCACGCGTGTCAAGGTCGGCGACCACGTCGTCTGCTCGTTCATCCCGAGCTGTGGCATCTGCCGGTGGTGCTCGACGGGTCAGCAGGCGATCTGCGACATGGGCGCCACCATCCTGGAGGGATATCTGCCGGGCGGCCGCTTCCCGTTCACCGGGCCGGGGCCGGAGAAGAACTACGGCGCGATGTGCATGCTCGGCACCTTCAGCCAGTACGCCACGATCCACCAGGGCTCGGTCGTCAAGGTCGATGACGACCTGCCGCTGGACAAGGCGGTGCTGGTCGGCTGCGGGGTGCCCACCGGCTGGGGCTCGGCCGTGAACGCCGCGAACGTGCGGCCCGGCGAGACCGTCATCGTGGTGGGCGTCGGCGGGATCGGCATCAACGCGGTGCAGGGCGCGCGGTTCGCCGGCGCGAAGAACCTGATCGCGGTCGACCCGCTGGAGAACAAGCGCGAGAAGGCGATGGAGCTCGGGGCGACGCACGCCGTCGCGAGCGCCGGGGAGGCGATCGCGCTCGCTCAGTCGATGACCAACGGCAACGGCGCCGACAAGACGATCATCACGACCGGCCTGGTCACCGAGGAGAACATCACGGACTCGTTCAACGCGACCGGCAAGGGCGGCACCATCGTCCTCACCGGCCTCAACAAGCTGAGCGAGACCAACATCAAGCTGCCGGGCACGATCATGACGCTGTACAAGAAGACCCTCAAGGGCAGCCTGTTCGGCGACTGCAACCCGACCACCGACATCCCGAAGATCCTCGGGCTCTACCAGAGCGGCGACATCAAGCTCGACGAGATCATCACCAACACCTACACGCTCGACCAGGTCAACCAGGGCTATGACGACCTGCTGTCCGGCAAGAACGTGCGTGGCGTCCTGGTCCACGAGCACTGAGCAGCTCCGCCGGCGGACGGGTCGCTGCTCCAGCGGCCCGCCCGTCGCTCGCGGCCGTCGCCTCGTCAGTCGTCGGCCGGTCCCGCGAGGTCGAGTTGCTCGTCGCGGCGCTGGACTGCGGCGCCCACGTCCTGCTCGAGGGGCCGCCCGGCACCGGCAAGACGACCCTGCTGCGGGCTGTCGCGGCGGCCAGCGCGGTGCCGTTCGTGTTCGTCGAGGGCAACGCCGAGCTGACCCCGGGCCGGCTGGTCGGGCACTTCGACCCGGCGCAGGTGCTCGAAGCCGGCTACCGCGAGGACGTCTTCGTCGACGGGCCGCTCGTCCAGGCGCTGCGCGACGGCGCCCTGCTGTACGTCGAGGAGGTCAATCGCGTCCCCGAGGAGACGCTGAACGTGCTGCTGACCGTCATGAGCGAGGGCGAGCTGCACGTGCCCCGGCTGGGCCGGGTGCTGGCCGGCGACGGCTTCCGGCTGGTTGCGGCGATGAACCCGTTCGATGCGGTCGGCACCGCCCGGATCTCCTCCGCCGTCTACGACCGGGTCTGCCGGATCACGATGGGCTACCAGAGCGCGCAGGACGAGGCGCAGATCGCGGTGCTGCGGGCGCCTGCGGTCGACGGGGCCTGGCGCGCGCAGGTCGTGGACCTGGTACGCCGGACCCGCGACCATCCAGACGTACGGATCGGCTCGTCGGTACGCGGCGCCATCGACATGGTGCGGATGGCGGTGTCGCTGGGCGAGCTGCGCGGGCTGTCATCCCGCTCGTGGCGGACCGGTCTGGATGCCGCGCTGGTGGCGCTGTCCGGCCGGATCCGGCTGCAGGAGTCGTGCGGCCGGCCGCCCGAGGACGTGGTGCGAGAGCTGTACGAGGCGGTGTTCGGCCGCGAGCCGGCCGCCGACGACACCGATGACGACGACGACGCCGAGGACGGTGGTGCGCCGGGGGGAGCGTGAGCCCGCCTCCGGCGGGCACCGGGCAGGACGCCCCGCCGCAGCGGGCCCGAGGGCCGCAGCAGCGCACCACCCCCCGCGCACAGCTCGGGCAGCGGGCGCACTTCGCCGAGATCTCCCCCGAGGTCGGGGCGCTCGACGAGCAGGCCTTCGCCGACGCGATGCGGGCCGACCCGGACGCCGCACTGACGCTGCTCGTGGAGATGGGCGCTGCGACCGATGAGCGGCTGCGCGCCGCGGCCCGGTCGCTGGCCGCCCGCGTCGTGCTCGACCGGGCCCGTTCCGGCATCCCCCGCCGCGGCGGGATCGGCCGGCTCCGCCGACAGAGCGCCGAGCTCGGCGGTGACCTGGACGTCGATGCCTCACTCGACGGGCTGCTGGAGGCCCGGGCGGCCCGGCGCCGGCCGACCGCCGACTCGCTGGTCGCCGTTGACTGGGGCCGCCCGGAGCTCGCGCTCGTGCTGCTCGTCGACGCGTCCGGCTCGATGGGCGGCCAGCGGCTGGCGGCCGCCGCCCTGACGGCTGCGGCCTGCGCGCTGCGGGCCCCCGGCGACCATGCGGTGCTGTCGTTCGCCCGCCAGGTCACCGTCGTGCGCCCGATGGACAGCACCCGGCCGCCGGTCGAGGTCGTCGACGCGGTCCTCGCGCTGCGCGGACACGGCGTGACGTCGCTGACCACCGCGCTGACCGCCGCCGCCGGGCAGCTCGCCCGCACCCGCGCGACCCGGCGGGTGGTCGTCCTGCTGTCCGACTGCCGCTCGACCGACGAGCAGGACCCGACGCCGGCCGCCCGGGCGCTGCCCGAGCTGTTGGTCCTGTCGCCCGCTGACGACAGTGACGAGGCCGCGGCGCTCGCCGCCCGGGCCGGTGCCCGCTGGCTGCCGCTCGCCGGCGCGGCCGGTGCGCCCGACGCCCTGCGCGAGCTGCTGGGCTGACCCACCGCAGCAGTCCCGGAGCCCTGCCCGCGGGGGGGCGACGTGACACCGGCGATCGGTAGCGTCAGGCGGGTGGCCCGGCTGCGCACGCTCCCGCTGCTGAGCCTGGGGGCGGGGCTCGCCGCCGCGGGGCTGTACCTGTGGCTGTTCGCGGACGGCTCGCTGAACAACGACGAGGTCGCCTACCTGCTGCAGGCCAAGGCGATCGCGCACGGCCACCTGTTCCTGCCGGCCGATCAGCAGCGCACCTGGTTCTTCACCCGGGAGCCGGTCGGCCTGGTCTCGAAGTACCTGCCGCTGGTCTCAGCGGTCCAGGCGGTCGGGCTGCGGCTCACCGGCAGCGTCGCGCCCACGCTCGCGGCCCTCGCCGCCCTGGTGCCGCTGGTGGTCTGCCGGCTGGCTCGGGAGGTCGGCCTCCCGCGGCGCGACCAGCTCGCGGCGGCCGCGCTGGTCACCCTGTCGCCCGTCGTCATCATGGAGTCGGCGCTGCAACTGTCGTACGTGCTGTTCCTGGTCCTGGTCACCACCGGCTGGTGGCTGCTGATGCGGGTCGGGCTGGCCCGCGCGGGGGCGCCGACCGCCGGGCTGCTGGGCCTGACCGCGGTCGCCGCGGCGTGCGTCCGGCCGTACGACGCGGTGCTGCTGCTCGGGCCAGGGCTGCTGTGGGCCGCCTGGCAGCGCCGCCGCGCCCTGGCGCGGCTGCTGCCCGCCCTGCTGCTGGGCGCGGCGCCGCCGGTCGCGGCGGTCCTGGCGTACGACGTGCGCGCGACCGGGTCGGCGCTGCGGCTGCCGTTCGGGCTCCTCGAGCGCCACGACGCGCTCGGCTACGGCGCCCGGCGGCTCATCCCGGAGGACACGCTGCGGGGCTTCGGGCCGCTGGAAGGACTGCACGGGCTGCTGCTGCACTTCGGCTGGGACCCGCTGCACTGGTACGCGCTCGGCGTGCTGCTGGTGCCCGCCGCTGGGCTGTCGTGGCGCCGTTCGGGCCCCGCCGTCCGCGTGCTGCTGGTGTCGGTCGCCGTGCACCTCATCGGCTACGCCGCTTTCTGGGGGCCCTGGAACTTCTCGGTGCTGTGGGGCCGCGGCACCCGGGTCCTCGGCCCGATCTACGCGGTGCCGCTGGTCGTGCCGGTCGTGCTGGCCGGCCTGCCGGTGCTGCGCGACTGGCTGGCGCGCTCCCGGCAGCTGCGTCGGCTGGCCGTCGTGGCTGCCGTGGTGGGGGTCGCGCAGCTCGGGTCCGCGGTCGTGCAGTCGGCACTGGACCTCCGCCGAACCGATGCCGTGCTCGCCGCCGCCGGGCGCGGCCGGGTCGACGGCATCGTGCGTTTCGACGTCGACCCGCCCTACCTCGGGCATCCGGTCAGTGGCCTGGTCGAGGGTGTCTCGTTGGCTTCCCTCGCGCCGGTGCCGTCGCCCGGGGCCGCACTGCCGGATCTGCTGCTGCTGCCGAAGGCGGTCTACGGCAACCACGAGCTGACCTACGCGCTGGTTCGACAGCAGCGCGCACAGGGGCCGTCGGTGGAGCTGGCCGTGACGCTGCTCGACCGGTCCGGCGGCGTGCTGGTCGTGGAGCGGGCCGGCCGGACGACCGCGTGCGCGCTCACGTCCCGGGTGCCGGTGACCCTGACCCCGACGGGCACCACCGGCTGCGAGGGCGCAGCGGTGCCGCGCGACTGGTTGCGTGTCAACCCCGCCCGGCGCTGCCGGGACACGTCCTGCCTGGTGCTCGCGGTGTTCCGGTCCGACGACAGCGACGGCCTGCGCCGGCGGGCCTGGCGGCTGCTGCGGGTCGACACCGGCCCGGACTCGGTCGCGACCGTGCTGGACGGCCAGCAGCGCGAGTCGTCCGGCTTCGGCTGGCTCCGCGTCGAACCGCGCTGAGTCCGGCGCCTGACCCGCCCGGCTAACGTCCGCCGGCATGGGACCTCTCTCGGGCGTACGCGTCGTCGAGCTCGCCGGTCTCGGCCCCGCGCCGCTGGCCTGCCGGCTGCTGGCAGACCTCGGCGCGCAGGTGCTGCGGGTGGAGCGGACGGCGGCCGGCTCGATCGACGACGGCCTGGCGGGCGACCGGTCGCGGGTCGCCCTCGACCTGAAGGACCCGGCCCAGGTCGAGCGGGTGCTCGCGGCGGTCGCCGGCGCCGACGTGCTGGTCGAGGGGATGCGCCCCGGCGTCGCCGAGCGCCTGGGGCTCGGGCCGGACACCTGCGCAGCACGCAACCCCCGGCTGGTGTACGCCCGGATGACCGGCTGGGGGCAGGACGGGCCGCTGTCGCAGCGCGCCGGGCACGACCTGAACTACCTGTCGCTGACCGGCGCCCTGCATGCGATCGGTGAGCCGGGCGGCAAGCCGGTCGTCCCGCTCAACCTGGTCGCCGACTTCGGTGGCGGCTCGATGTTCCTGGTGACCGGGGTGCTGGCCGCGCTCGTCGAGCGCGCCGTCAGCGGGCGCGGCCAGGTCGTCGACGTCGCGATGGTCGATGGCGTGAGCCAGCTGATGAGCATGACCTGGGCGATGTGGAGCGCGGGCGGCTGGCGAGATCAGCGCGGCACCAACCTGCTCGACGGTGGCGCGCCGTTCTACGACACCTACACCTGTGCCGACGGCCGCTGGGTCGCCGTCGGCGCGATCGAGCCGCAGTTCTACGCGCAGCTCGTGGCGGGGCTCGACCTCACCGGCCTGCCCGGGCAGTACGACGACTGGCCGGCCACCCGGGCGGCCTTCACCGCTGCCTTCGCGACCCGCACCCGCGAGGAGTGGGCGGCGGTCTTTGCCGGCACCGACGCCTGTGTCACGCCGGTGCTGTCGCTCGCCGAGGCCCCGGACGACCCGCACCTCGCGGCGCGACGCACGTTGGTGCGCGAGGGCGCCACGGTCCGCCCGGCCCCCGCACCGCGCTTCGGCCGAACGCCGGGCGCGGTCGCCGACCCTGCTCCCGGGCGGGAGCTGCTCAGCCGCTGGGCGCAGCCCGCCCCGTGAGGGGCCGCTGGGTGCTCGTCGCCGCGATGCTGCTCGCGGCGGTCAACCTGCGGACGGCGGTCACCAGCGTCGGGCCGGTCCTTGACGAGGTGTCGACCGGCGTCGGGCTGTCCGGCGGCACGGCCGGCCTGTTGACGACGCTGCCGGTGCTGAGTTTTGCGCTGCTCGGCTCGCTGACGCCGCGGCTCGCCCGGCGGTACGCGGAGCGGCGCGTGCTGTGCGCCTCGCTGCTGCTGATGGCCGCCGGGCTGCTGGCCCGCTCGCTGGTGTCGGCGGCCGTGCCGTTCCTGCTGCTCAGCGTCGTGGCGCTGGCCGGCGGCGCGATGGGCAACGTGCTGCTCCCCGTACTGGTCAAGCGGCACTTCCCCGACCGGATCGGCCCGCTGACGGCCGCGTACACGACGGCGCTCGCGGTCGGGCTCACCGCGTCGGCGGCGCTGACGGTCCCGCTGGCCGCGCTGCGCGGTGGCCCC
>ENA-OBIO01000220-OBIO01000220.1-metagenomes-genome-assembly--contig:-NODE-220-length-35176-cov-29.728_pt1 | contig 35176 bp, 31 predicted proteins | sample MGYA00153383_OBIO01 | MGnify analysis MGYA00153383 | reverse complement strand
TTAAAAACTGGTTTACTAATTGCTGCTACTGTACCTCATAACATCCGGAAGTGCTGTAAGTCAGCGTTTAGAAAGTCAAGGCATAACAGAATCGATCACTCTTAACGGACAGCATTATGGCATCGAAGTTCAAGGGTTAGTTTTCGATAATTTATCATTTACTGGAATAACTCGCGAAGATTGGCTAAACGACTTTCAATCCATTAGCGAAGAATTCATTATTACAGAATTTGATAGTACAACTTTTAACCAAAATTAAGGTCAATCAAATGAGTCAACTCTATGAAACTCTAGCACAAATAAAAAATCAACCAGCCCAATATTTAAGGCAAACTTCTCTACCTCACCTGTTCGTATTTTTAAATGGCTACAAAATAGCAAAGCGAGATTTAGGCATCACAATCACTTCAGAGGAACAAAAATTTTATCGAGACTTTCAACCTTGGATTCAGCAAAAATTAAAAATCAAAACCGTCAACTCTTGGGCAAACATCATTCAACTTTTCTGCATCAATGACAGAGAAGCATTCAATTACTTTTTTGAACTACTTGCAGAATTTAACCAAGGAGAAAAACCCTCAGAACCCCCCTCCCTCAAAGAATATGCCTGGAAAAATCCTCAAGCTACACCCCCAATCATAGTAGACAACAATTTTTATCAGCTTTTAGATAGAATCAAAACTAGACCCGCCCTTTATCTCGGTAAGCGTTCTATCTTTAGTCTGCAAGCTTTTTTAGATGGTTACACTTTTGCCTGTCGCCAACTAGCAATTCCTGTTACTGAACAGGAACAAGAATTTGCAGAATTTCAAAACTGGATAGAAAAGCAATTTAATCGGCAATCTACCAAGTCTTGGGCGCGAATCATTCTTTTTTATTCAGAAGATGAATCCCAAGCCATTGATACATTTTTTGAGTTATTTAAAGATTTTTTACAGAGCGAATCTCCTCCTATGCTAACACAATCTTTCGCTACTAGCCTCCCCGAAAATAGTAATAAAAAGCAGATAAATTCTTTGCTAGAAAACTTGTCCGAAGAAGCGCTTGCCCAAGTTCGTGAATTTGCCGAATCTTTGCACCAACAAGAAAAAAGTGCCGTGTAGCGATTCTCAAATTAGATTGGGAGTTTTTAACCGCAGATATCAACAGATGAACGCGGATAAACGCAGATAAAATTCCATAGGCGTTCATCGGCGGTTAAAAAAACATTCCTATTGTTATCCTAACTCTTCACAAATACGCGCAAAAGCCGCTACTGGATCAGTCGAAGCAGTAATCGGCCGCCCAATCACCAGATAATCTGCACCAGCATTAATCGCAGCCTTGGGAGTCATCGATCGCCTTTGATCGCCGCCATCAGCCCATTTCGGACGCACACCGGGACAAACTAACAGAAAATCATCCCCGCAACTCATCCGCAACTGTTCCACTTCCTGCGGTGAACAAACAGCACCAGCTAAACCAGTTTCCTTAGCCAAAAGAGCCATGTGCAAAGCATATTCTGGCAATTCTAAAGGTACTTTCAACTCAAAAGCTAACTGTCGGGAATTCAAACTTGTCAACAGAGTGATTGCAATCAATTTAGGACTCGGTTTATCCACAGCCGCCGCCCCTTCCTCCAAAGCAACCAATGCCGCTTTCAAAGCATCCTTACCACAGGTAGAATGGATAGTCAATAAATCGACATTATACTTAGCAGCAGCCCGACAAGCACCAGCAACAGTATTGGGGATATCGTGAAATTTCAAATCCAGAAAAATCCGCTTTTGCCGTTCTTTCAGAATGGCAAGAATTTCCGGGCCGGAGCTCACAAATAGCTCTAAACCTACTTTCCAAAAAGATACGTCGGGGAGTTTGTCCAAAAGGTCGATCGCACTTTCTAAACTCGAAACATCCAAAGCCACAATAATTCTACTATCAGCGTTCATCAGCGTTCATCTTCAGTATTCATCTGCGGTTCAAAAAGAAATTCAAGACACTAATCGCACAAACTTATTCTTCCCAACCTGCAAAACCTTACCTGCCAATTCAGCAGGTGATTCAAAAGTGAGGTTAACATCAGAAACTTTATCGCCCTCCAACTTCACCCCACCGCCCTGCATCAACTTCCTCGCATCACCGCTGCTTTTGCAAAGTCCGCTAGCACTCAGAATATAGAACAACTTAGCCGGAAACTGCACATTTGCCAATGAAAACTCCGGCACCGCATCAGCTTCACCCGCAGCACCTTTAACCAGCGCCATTGCATCGAGTTGCGCCCGATCGCCTGCTTCGTTCCCATAATACTGACTGACAACATTCACAGCCAAAAGCTTCTGTTTTTCTCGCGGATTTTCCGGCAACGCATCCAGAGGCAAATCTGTCAATAGTTCAAAATACTGGGCGATCGAACTATCGGATATTTTCTCCAACTTAGAATACATCGTCAGCGGGTCATCGGACAAACCGACATAATTATGCAAAGACTTCGACATCTTTTGCACCCCGTCAGTCCCGATCAAAATCGGCATCAACAAACCAAACTGCGGCTTCATCCCAAAATGCCGCTGCAAATCTCGCCCAACAGCAATATTAAACTTTTGGTCAGTTCCCCCCAACTCCACATCGGCTTCCAAGACTACTGAATCGTAACCCTGCATTACTGGATACAGAAACTCATGCAAATAAATTGCATTCTCCTGCTGCATCCTGTTATCAAATCCCTCCTTAGCGAGCATCTGCTGCACCGTCATCGTCCCTAGCAGTTCCAAAATCTTCGCCAAGTCCAACTTAGAAAGCCACTCCGAGTTATGGCGAATTTCCAAACGTCCAGGCGTGTCAAAATCTAGAATCGGACGCACTTGGTCTAAATAAGTCTTGGCATTTTCCGCCACTTGTTCGGCCGTCAACTGACTGCGCATCTCAGATTTCCCTGTCGGATCGCCAATTCTTGCGGTAAAATCGCCGATGAGTAGCACTGCGGTATGGCCAGCATCCTGAAAAGCTCGCAGCTTGCGGACGCAAATGCTGTGGCCTAGGTGAATGTCTGTCCCTGTGGGGTCAATTCCTAATTTGACGCGCAAAGGTCGATCGCCCTTAGTCAGTAATTGCGCCAGATTTTCGTCAGGGTTGCTAGAATCAGGTCGATCAGGAAAAATCTCGCTGACACCGCGGTAAATTCCCGAAAAGTTAGAAGAAATCATAGGGGAGCGATCGTCCATAATATTTTGCCAAAGTGCAGCAGAATTAGTTACACTCACTGGTTCACACATAAAACATAACTATCAAGCTACTATAATCCCAAAGCTGACCGGCTTTCATTAGCTGACAGCATCCAGGGTTCCCATCTAAAAGTTAAAAGCCTTAAACCCCAAATCGAGTGAGGAAGTGAAATCCACGTGTCAACCAACGCAGTCCGCAAAAACACGGAAAACTCAGCCCCCGTATTCGAGTTTGTTCAGTCAGTCAGTAAAGTGACCGCCGGAACCATACTCAGCATGACAATGCTTGCCAGTTCCGTAGTAGCTGGCGGACTGGTTGGCTTAGCGATCAGCTTTCGCAATTTGCCAGATGTTCGCATCTTGCAAACCTACTCTCCCACAGAAACCACCCACATTTACGACATCAATGGCAAGCCCCTAGCCAGCATCCACGACGAAGCTAACCGGGATGTCGTAACCCTTGACAAAATTTCCCCGAACCTGAAACGGGCCGTAATGGCGATCGAAGATAGCAACTTCTTCACCCACAAAGGCATCAACCCAGGCGGGATAGCCAGAGCACTCATCGTCAACCTAGAGAAAGGTAGAACCGTTGAAGGCGGCTCGACTATGACGATGCAGCTAGTCAAAAACCTGTTTCTATCTCCCCAGTCAAAGTTCAGCCGCAAAATAGCTGAAGCGGTAATGTCTATCCGCCTGGAGCAAATTCTCAACAAAGACCAAATTCTGCAACTGTACCTGAATCAAATCTATTTAGGTCACAACTTGTACGGCGTAGAAACAGCCTCAAGAAGCTATTTCAATAAGTCAGCAGATAGTTTGACTTTGGCCGAAGCCGCAATGCTAGCCGGTTTAATTTCCGCTCCCGAAGAATACAGTCCTTTCGTCAATTACAAATTGGCAAAAGAGCGGCAGGAAATCGTTTTAACCCGCATGAAAGAGCTCAAGTGGATTACCCCAACCGAAGAGAGTGCCGCCCGATCGCAAAAAATTAAACTTGGCAAAATTACCTCTTTTGGTGGCTCTCAAGTTCCCTATGTAACACAAGCCGTCGTCCAGGAGCTGACTCGGCGTTTTGGGCGAGATGCCGTGGTTAAGGGAGGAATGCGCGTTCAAACCACGATCGACCTCAAAATGCAGCGCATAGCCGAAGAAACTGTCAAAGCATGGCACGATCGGCTTTACGGCCAAGGACTTTTTTACAATCGCGACCAAGGTCAAATCGCCCTAGCAGCCGTCGATCCCCGCACCCACTTCGTCAAAGCAATGGTTGGGGGCGTCGATTACGAAAAGAGTCAATTCAATCGCGCCATTCAATCCCGACGCCAGCCCGGATCTTCTTTTAAGCCTTTCATTTACTACGCTGCCTTTGCTAGCGGCAAATACGGCCCCGATTCCGTTGTCTACGACTCTCCTGTGGGATACCGCGACGGCGACGGCTACTACTACCCTCAAAACTACGGCGGTGGCTTCTCCGGCGCCGTCAGCATCCGCAGAGCTTTGGAAGTATCGCTAAACATTCCCGCCGTCAAGCTCGGCCAAGAAGTCGGATTAAATAAAGTGATTGAGATTTGTCGCGTCCTCGGCATCAGAAGTCCGATGGAACCCGTGGTTTCCTTGCCCTTGGGTGCAGTTGACCTCACTCCATTAGAAATGGCCGGAGCTTTTGCTACCTTCGCGAACAACGGCTGGCATTCTGAAACCACGTTTATCGTGCAAGTCACTGACAGCAGTGGCAACGTCTTGCTCGACAACACGCCCAAACCCAAATTAGTTCTCAATGCCTGGGCTGCGGCATCTCTCAACAGCGCCCTGCAAGGGGTAATTAACAACGGTACTGCAAAAGCAGCCCAACTTGGGCGACCGGCTGCTGGAAAAACTGGTACAACTTCCTCAGAACGGGATATTTGGTTTGTGGGTTATGTACCGCAGTTGTCGGTGGCAGTTTGGATGGGGAACGATGATTACACCCCGATGAGCTACGGTGCTACTGGCGGTACTATTGTCGCCCCTGTTTGGCGCGATTTTATGAGCCAAGCTTTGCAAGGAGTTCCCGTAGAAGATTTCAAACCTGCTTCATCTTTTGAGCGGCCTTAATTAGTTGACGGTTGACGGTTGACGGTTGACGGTTAACTGTTGGTGTTTGGCAGTTGTTGACAATTACCAATTACCAATTACCAATTGCCCATTACTTCAACATCTAATACTAGGATTGTTTTTCCAGTTCAGATTTCATGCGCTCCAGCGTTGAGTTCATTTGCTCAAACATCTGCTGGGGCGTGATCCCAAATTGATTGAGCTGTGTTTTTAACTGCTCTACAGTCATCTGAGCCATAAAGTCCTCAGACAGCTCAAAGCGCTTCATAAAAATACGATAACGATCCATCATGGATTCCATCTGAGCGATGAACATTTTCTTGCCTTCGCGATCGAACTTGCCGTAACTGCCGCCTAGTTTGGTCAGGGATTGATAGTCCTCAAACAACAGCTTGGCTTCTTGTTGAACAATTTCTGAATCAAAAAATCCCATAGCTTTCCTAATTTTTTAATATTCAACTAATTTTCATCCGTGGCAGTCCCGCTGCTTATCTCAATATTTTATCAGTTGCCGGAGGAAGTCTTTACCCTTCAAGGCGTAAGAATAAGTAGAAATTTCCGTACAGAAATAGGCATGGGGCATTGGGCTTGCGATGACGGTCAACGGTCAACAGTCAACAGTCAACAGTCAACAGTCAACAGTCAACTGACTTCAAACTTTCCCGATACGTTCTAGCGGCCAAAACCTGACTACAGCGCGGCCGATGATGTTCTGTTTCGGTAAAAAGCCCCACCGACTAGAGTCGTTGCTATTGTTGCGGTTGTCTCCCATCACGAAGTATTGATTTTCTGGGACACGATAAGGCCCCCATTGATATTTAGGAGGTTCGGCAATATATTTTTCAACCAGGGCTTTGTCATTGAGGTAGACTAGACCTTTTTTAACAGCGACGGTTTGACCCGGTAAGCCAATTACCCGCTTGATGAATGCTTGGTCTTGGGTAAAGCCTTGTTCTTGCAACTTTTCGGGCGGTGAAAATACTACGATGTCGCCAGTTTTTGGCGGTTCGAGGTAGTAGGAGATTTTTTCGACTACGACGCGATCGCCTATGCGCAAAGTTGGTAACATAGAATCTGAGGGTATGAAACGCGGTTCCGCGACCAACGCTCGAATCATTATTGCTAAAGCCAAAGCAATAATCACAATCTGAAGATTTTCTCGCTGCGATTTCCACGCTTTTTGCCACCACGGTTCAGGTATGTTTCCTACTACTTCTGTACCCAAATTCTTTTTTTCAGATGTCATGAAAGTCCTCCTATGATTTTGTTGATATTAACTCATAAAAAAGGCAGAGAATTAAGATTCTCTACCTTTTTTTAGGCGAGGATTTTGAGTTATTTACGATCGCGTAATTTGCGATATCAAAACTTTACTCGCGATCGTACTTTACTCCACCTTACTCAGCGCCTTGAGGGAGCAATTCCCGCTTTTGGCCTTGCAAAACCTTGACAATTCCGGCTTCGTCCACATCCACAACAGCGGTGTCGCCGTCTTTGATGCGGCCAGAAAGGATTTCCTCAGCCAAGCTGTCTTCCAACAACCGCATGATGGCGCGGCGCAGAGGTCTGGCTCCGTAACTGGGGTTGTACCCCTCTTCCACTAGCCGTTCTTTGAACTTTTCGGTTACTTCCATCGTAATTCCCTGTTCTGTCAAGCGGCCGAACACTTCTTTGAGCATGATGACGGCAATTTCCTTGACTTCTTCCTTGTTCAACTGGCGGAAGACGATAATTTCGTCGAGTCGGTTGAGGAATTCTGGGCGGAAGTAGTTCTTGAGTTCTTCGTTAACCAAGGAACGAATGCGGTTGTAAGTAGCATCGGCTTGGTTGTCGCTGAACTCGAAACCGAGGCCACCGCCACCTTTTTCGATGACTTTAGAACCGATGTTAGATGTCATAATCAGCAGCGTATTTTTGAAGTCTACGGTGCGACCTTTGGCATCAGTTAAGCGGCCGTCTTCCAATATTTGCAAGAGCATATTGAAGACATCGGGGTGGGCTTTTTCGATTTCGTCAAACAACACGACTGTGTAAGGACGGCGACGGACTGCTTCTGTGAGTTGTCCACCTTCGTTGTAGCCTACGTAGCCGGGAGGAGAACCGATGAGTTTGGAGACGGTGTGACGTTCCATGTACTCGGACATATCCAACCGAATCATCGCGTCTTCGGAACCGAAGAAGTAGCCAGCTAGGGCTTTGGTGAGTTCGGTTTTACCGACGCCTGTGGGCCCAGAGAAGATAAAACTGGCGATCGGGCGATTGGGATTTTTCAAGCCAACGCGGGCGCGACGAATGGCGCGGGAAACGGCTTTGACAGCTTCGTCTTGGCCGATCAAACGCTGGTGTAGGGTGTCTTCCATGTGCAACAGCTTTTCGGATTCAGATTCGGTCAGTTTGTTGACCGGGACTCCTGTCCAGCTTGCCACGATTTGGGCGATGTCTTCTTCGGTGACTACTGGGGATGGGTCTGTTTCGCCACGGGTCGCCGAGTCGGTTTTTTTGGCTTGGGAAATAGCGCGGATTTCGGCTTTGATCGTCATTTCGCGATCGCGCAATTCCCCGGCCTTATCAAAGTCTTGAGAACGCACCGCTTCGTCTTTATCTTTCAGGACTTTGCGGAGTTCTTTGTCAAGTTCTTTGGCTGCGGGAGGAAGTTGAGAGTTAATCAGACGGACTCTCGAACCTGCTTCGTCTACCAAGTCAATTGCTTTATCTGGTAAAAAGCGATCGGAGATATATCGGTGAGACAGTTTGGCTGCGGCTTCCAGGGCCGTATCCAAGATTTTCAGCTTGTGGTGCTGTTCGTAGCGTTCCCGCAAACCGAAGAGAATCTCGATCGTTTCATCTACGGTGGGTTCGCCGACCATCACGGGCTGGAAGCGCCGTTCTAGGGCTGCGTCGCGTTCGATGTGCTTGCGGTACTCGTCTAGAGTGGTAGCGCCGATACACTGGAGTTCGCCTCTAGCCAAAGCCGGCTTGAGAATGTTCGCAGCGTCGATCGCCCCTTCAGCAGCACCAGCACCGATCAAAGTGTGTACTTCGTCAATCACTAAAATCACGTTACCCGCTGTGCGGATTTCGTCCATGATTTTTTTGAGGCGTTCTTCAAATTCGCCCCGGTATTTCGTACCGGCGACGAGCAAGCCGATGTCGAGGGTGACGACGCGCTTGTCTTCGAGGATATCTGGGATGTCGTTGTTAGCGATGCGTTGGGCCAGACCTTCGGCGATCGCCGTTTTGCCAACTCCAGGTTCACCGATGAGCACCGGGTTATTTTTGGTACGACGACCGAGGATTTGGATTACTCGTTCGATTTCTTTTTGGCGTCCGACTACTGGGTCAAGCTTCCCATCCACCGCCATTTGAGTCAGGTTAGATCCGAACTCATCGAGGGTTGGGGTTTTGGTGCGAGCACCGCCGCCAGTGGCTGCGACTTCTGCGGTTTCTCCCAGCATCCGAATCACTTGGGTGCGGACTTTCGACAAGTCTACTCCCAGGTTTTCTAGGACTCTAGCTGCGACTCCTTCACCTTCGCGAATCAAGCCCAGCAGTAGGTGCTCAGTACCTATATAATTGTGTCCGAGTTGGCGAGCTTCTTCGAGGGACAGTTCTAGAACTCGCTTGGCGCGAGGGGTGAACGGAATTTCGACTGCTACGAAGCCCGAACCGCGCCCGATGATTTTTTCGACCTCAATCCGAGCATCTTTGAGGTTGACCCCCATTGATTTGAGGACTTTGGCTGCAACTCCGGTTCCTTCTCCGATCAGACCCAGGAGGATCTGCTCTGTCCCTACGAAGTTGTGACCCAGGCGACGAGCTTCTTCCTGGGCCAGCATGATTACTTTTATTGCTTTTTCTGTGAAGCGTTCAAACATGATTTATTCCCATCACCTGCTATGTGCCCGTTTTGAGGTCACGCTCGCACTTAAGGAGCGTTTTTGTTTTCGTAGGGAGACGGCACCGTGCTGTACATTGGACACGGCAATGCCGTTTCCCTACTCGTACTGCTTATTCTAGCGCGACACTGCTATGCAAATAATAGACAAGTCTATACATTTGCTTCTTGCTTCATCGGGAGCATGGGAGCGGTTATCCCTCGACAAGCTTTCACGCTTTAGCCAAACGTGATAAATTAATCGCTCTTCTCGGCCTGTGCCCAACCTACGACTATGTATTGAGGATTCTAGCACAATCTTTTGAGCTGTTATGTAGCTGCAAAAGTGGTAGTTACCGAAGAGTACGACTGTTTTTTGATAAAACCTATTGGTTCGATGGGCGATCGATTTAAGATGCTCAAAAAAGGTTAGTCTTGGACGCAGCTTACTCAGAAACCAATTTTTTTTACGAAAAGATGCGTTGTAGCGCGCAGATTGGGTAAAAAACCTGTTGGTTGAGTGCGGTGGTTGAGCGTAGTCGAAGCCTAGTCAAAACCAGTTTCTTTAGTCGTAATGCGTGCAGGACTAATAACAGGCGAGTTATTAAAATGATATTAAAACAGGATTGGGTATTATTTTCGGAAAACTGAAGTAATAATCACCGTAATCGTAGCACTTGCAATCAGAGTAAATGCAAGTTGCACAACCCATTGGGTAGCTTTTTGGTAGTTGTCGAACTTGTCATTGAATCTGTCTATTTTTTCATTAGTTTTTTCAACATCAATCGATAATTTTTCAACTTCAGTCGATAGCTTGTCTAGCTTTTCAATAACATCAGCTAGCGTCGGCTCGTTACTTGCAGTAGTTGTCATTGGTGTTTCCTCAAACTAACAATACTCAATTACAATTATATCATAATTGAAATTTGATACTATCGCTCAGTCCGTGACTTTCCCTCTCATAACTTTAATCTCCCCTCGCTTGGTTTTGCTATCGAGACGCTTGCGCTGGGAACTACGAGTTGCTTTACTGGGTTTGCGCCTTTTTGGTATGACGATCGCACTTTTAATCAATTCTTGCAGCCGTCTTAACGCTTCCTCGCGGTTCTGTTCTTGGCTGCGGTGTTCCTGTGCTTTAATCACAATCACACCTTCGGAGGTAATGCGGTTGTCGTTGATCTGCAATAAACGGTCTTTATAGCGATCGGGCAATGAAGAAGCTGGGATATCAAAACGCAGGTGAATAGCACTCGCCACCTTATTTACATTTTGGCCTCCTGCGCCTTGAGAGCGAATGGCACTAATCTCGATTTCGCGATCGGTAATGAACACAGTATTAGAAATTTGTAGCATGATTCATTTATAATTCTTAGCTGTGAGTATAAACTCAATTAGTTTTTTTCGATCCCATAACTCTAAATCATTAGATTTAGCAAGTTTGCAAGCATTTTCTGTAAATCTGTTGTTGGTGATTACTCTTCCTTTATTCCCGTTGTAATGTCTGACTGCTCCTGCTACTTCTTGAACTGCTTTAATCCTAACTGGATTTTTGCTTCTTTTTGCTTGAACCACCGTTTTCGAGCCATCTTTATATAAAATTAAATCAGCCCCATAATCTTGACTATCTTGAGTTAGACTAACACTATAACCCAATTTTTCAAAATGGACAGCTAGAAATTTTTCAAACTCTTTTCCAGTCATTGCATCGACTTCCAGAATACCGCTGTCTAATAAACGTTTTCTTGACTCTTCTTCTTTAACTGTATCAAATACCAATGCTGCAATATCACCGATAACGGCAGCAGCTCTCACTAGAAAAGGCTTCATAAAATTACATTTATTTTAAAAATATAGACGAGGTTGAAGACTATGACGAAACCGCATGATATCAGAAGACAACAAGACCGGAGATTAGGAGAATTAATGGCGATCCTCTTCGAGGGCTTCGCTAACGCACGTCAGCGATTCCTCGATGCAGGCGGCGATCCTCAACACCCGCCATCAGGTTTAAAAGGCGATGATTACATGACAGACGCAGAAAGAGAAGAAGCACTGACGATCGCCCGATCGCTCTTTAACGATCAATATATTAAAACCTATCTCGAAAACAAACGTCAAAACAATTTGCAACCCCAGATTAATTCGTAAGGTGCGCCGAAACGCACCCTACACAGATTAATCAGCAGTACCAGTTTGCAGCGAGTCTTCAGCGGCCTGAGTCCACTCAGTGTGGAAGAATTCACCCCGTGGTTTGTCGGTGCGCTCGTAGGTGTGAGCCCCGAAATAATCCCGCTGAGCTTGCGTCAGATTTTGTGGTAATCTTTCACGCCGATAGCTGTCAAAATAGTCCAGCGACGCGCTAAACGCCGGCACTGCAATCCCCAGTTGGCTAGCAGTCGCCAACACGTCCCGCCAAGCTGATTGGCGATCGAGAATACTCTGTTTGAACTCCGGTGCTAACAGCAAATTCGGCAACGCAGGATCGTCCTTTAAAGCTGTTTTAATCTTGTTCAAGAACCGAGCCCGAATGATACATCCGCCCTTCCAGATTCGAGCAATTTCGCTCAAATTCAAGTCATAATTATACGACTTGGAAGCCGCGCTCAACAGCGCCATGCCTTGCGCGTAAGAGCAAATCTTCGAGCAGTAAAGCGCATCCCGGACTTTGTTCACAAACTCTTTTGTATCACCTTCATACTTGGTGCTAGGCCCGGTTAGTTCTTGAGAAGCTTTGACGCGCTCTGCCTTATAAGAAGACATGATTCTGGCATTCACAGCAGCGATAATTGTCGGAATGCTCACGCCCAATTCCAAAGCACTCATCACAGTCCAGCGGCCGGTACCTTTTTGGCCCGCTGCGTCCATAATCACTTCAACTAAAGACTGCTTCGTTTCGGAGTCAATGCACTTGAAAATATTAGCTGTAATCTCAATCAAAAACGAGTTCAACTCGTCGGTGGTATTCCATTCGGCAAAGACTTCCTGCAACTGTTTGCCATCAAGTCCACCAACGTTTTTTAGCAAATCGTAGGCTTCAGCAATTAACTGCATATCCCCGTATTCAATGCCGTTGTGAACCATTTTGACGTAATGACCAGCACCACCAGGGCCGATGAATGTAACGCAGGGGCCGTCATCTACTTGAGCAGCTATTTTGACAAGAATTGGCTCCAATTCCTTGTAGGCTGCCAATGTGCCACCGGGCATCATGCTAGCACCATTCAGCGCGCCTTCTTCGCCGCCACTGATGCCCATGCCGACAAATCCCAGTCCCGCAGCTTCTAAATCTTTGGTGCGGCGTTCGGTATCGTCGTAGAGGGAGTTGCCGCCGTCAATAATCATGTCATTGGGGTCTAGCATGGGTTTGAGCTGGTCAATTACCGCATCTACGGCGCCAGCTTGTACCATAACTAAGATTCTGCGAGGACGTTCTAGAGCTTCGACGAATTCCGCCAGAGTCTTCGTGGCTACAATGTTCTTGCCGGGGGCGCGTTTTGCCATGAATTCGTCGGTTTTGGCTGCTGTGCGGTTGTATACAGCTACGGAGAAACCTCTGCTTTCGACGTTCAGCGCTAGGTTTTCGCCCATTACAGCTAGACCGATTAAACCAAAATTTTGCTTTGCCATAAAAATACTCGGTAAGTGGGAAACTCAGAGCCTTTAAGCCTGAGAAAGAATTTACTCTGTGTGGAACAGCCATCTTGCTTGTTAAGCGAACATGATGCAAGATGTCGGTTTAAGTGTACTTTTATATTCAAAAAATTGATGTTTGGGGAATCAGTAGGGTTTTTTTAAGATTTAAGGGATATTAAAGAGATCGGTGAGCGATAATAGGACAGATATTAAATCGATCGCAGTAACGGTAGATACAAACTAGCCGAAATTTTGGATAAAAGTTAGGAGACTATAACTATGGAAGATTTGCAGTATCTCGCGGCCTGGGTGAAGGAGCAACACGCTCGCGAGTATATTTTGACTTGGCTGCTGAGTCAACAGGGACTGTGGTGGTCTGATGGGGACATTTATCAGGCGGTTTTGCAAAAGTCGGGAAAGCTATTGAAAGCTTACGTGCAAAAACGGCAAGCGGGAGAGTTATTTGAGGGAATTTCTGAGAAGTTGGGACCCGATGATAATTGGGATGATTTGGCGGCGAGTTTAGCGCGGATTGTGGCTGTTTATCAAGAGGAATTATCGCATTTGCAAGAGCGCGATCGCAAAGGGGATGGGGTAAAAAAAAAATTGATTAGCCAACCGTTGACTGGAGATTCTTTGTCGCTTTTGGAGGTGCAGCAAGCTTTGCCCGATCCTTATGCGGATACGCTGACTGGAAGATAGTCAACTGTTGACTGTTGACTGTTGACTGTTGACTGTTGACTGAGGACTGTTGACTGAGGACTGTTGACTAAATATAACTGCTGGCTTGACGGGTGAACATTGAGCAGTAAATTCCGTTTGATGCTATCAATTCGTCGTGAGTTCCTATTTCTGCTATTTTACCATTTTCCATCACGGCGATGCGATCGGCAATTTTGGCCAATCCCAACCTGTGACTGATGACAACCGTAGTTTTCCCGGCGGCGATTTGGCGGAAGATGCTGTAAATTTCGTGTTCTGTCTTGGGGTCGAGGGCGGCTGTCGGTTCGTCAAAAATTAGGACTTCGGCTGTGTCAAGCCGCATTAAGGCGCGGGCGATCGCAATTCTCTGCCATTGTCCCCCCGATAAGTCGATGCCGTCTTCTAATTGTTTGCCCAGAGGCGTTTCTAAACCTGCGGACAAAGTATTGACTTTAGCTGCGATTCCTGCTTCGGAAATAGCTTGATTAATGGCGGTGTCATCCGACAGGGAAAGCAAGTTACCGAAACCGACGTTTTCGCGGACTGTGGAGGGGAAACGGGCGTAATCTTGCATAACGACGGCGATGCGCGAGCGCACGTATGCTAGAGAGTACGATCGCAAATCTTTGCCATTCCAGTCGATCGTACCACTTGTCGGGTCGTACAGGCGACCGAGGAGTTTGCCAAGGGTGGTTTTACCCGCGCCATTTTCACCGACAAGCACTAGCATTTCACCCGGATTAATCGTTAAGTTGATATCTTCAACAGTGCTTTTATTGCTGCCTGGATAGCAGAAAGATAGATGCTTAATTTCGATACCAATTTTATCTTTTTTCACGTCAGAATCTTGCCTGCTATCTTCTAACAGCGGCAGCCGAGATGCCACATCCACAATCGGAGACTGCAACTCTGGTTTCAGATCCAACAGTTGAAAAATCGGAGTAATGCTGAGAGAGAGATCGTACAAATTAGTAGAAGTGTTAATCAGTATTTGCAAACTTTGCTCAACTTGGACAATCAAACCCGAATAAAGTGCCAAATCCCCCAAAGTATAGCGACCACCCAAAGCTCCCATCACCACATAAACAAAGGGCAAAGCTACTCCTATCCTACTAAACACTGACCAGAAAAGTACAACAATTGCTCCTTTTTTTCGGATTTGCTGCATCTCAGTAAAAAACTGCACAAACTGACCTTGCCACCGTTTAAGCCAAAGTTCCTGCAAGCCAAACAAACGCAATTCTTTAGCGTATTCTTCCCCCGTCAATACTCTAGCCGATAAGTTCATTTCGCGGCTGATTTTAGCTTGCTTTCTTTGAACTCTCCAGATGATTCTGCTATATTTTCTTTGGATGTAAATTGAGGGAGATGATGAAATCAACATCAGGACTGGCACCCACCAAGCTATGGTAGCAGCAAGGCCGACAGATGGAATGAAGATAAAAATTCCCGTAATCGTCATGCTGACGGTAAATGCTAGTTGCTGTATTTTGGAGACTCCGGTTTTTGCAAGTTCTACAATATTTAAGAGTTCGGGGTTTTCAAATAGGGCGATATCGTCGAAATTAGCGACTTTTTCGAGGACTTTTCCTTCGACAAATCCTTGAACGCGATCGCGCAATGATGTCGCGGCAAAGGAGCTCATTGTTTCGAGGGAGTCGCCGATTAGCTTGAGACTTAAGACTCCAGCAATACTCCACAGCAATATGGGGTGAGAAAGCATCAAAGCTAATGGCTGTGCTGTTTGGACTCGCGACAGCAACCGAGATACTTCATCAATGATTAATTTATCTAAAAATAGTACGCCTGATGGAGCAGCACCGCGGATGATGTTGAGTAATATTAAATTGCGGAGTTCGATCGGCGCGGCTTTGATTATGAGGCCGAGACTGCGCCGCAGAGATTGGAATGTGGTAATTTGGATGGGTTGCATAGTTTGTGGGTAGGTGTCGGGTCTACTCATCCCAGGACGGTATATTATAACAAAGGTGCTTTTCACGATCTATTCTTACAGACTCAACTCTGGTATTCCCCATATACGAATAGTTCCATCACCATGACCACTGATAATTTGTTTTCCATCTGGCGTAATGGCAAGACAATAAGCGTGACTATCACTTGTTAAATACTCTTTTATCGAGTGAAGTAGTTCTCCAGTATTTAAATCCCATATTTCAATAAATGACTCATAATAGTCATTTATTATGCTACGACCAGCCGATACAATTCTTTGACCATCAGGTGTAAGTGTAAGAGCTTGGACTTCTTTAGCAGAACTATTTAAAGTTAGCCGAACATCTGGATATTTCTTCGTTAAATCCCAGATTTTAATCTTTCTGTCATGGCTGCTGATGAGTATTTTACCATCTGGTGTAATAGCCAAAGCATAAATCCATCCTAAATCATATCCTATAATAGTTCGCAATTTTCCGGTTATTAAATCATAGGATTTGATAATTTTCCTTCCCACAATTATTCTCTGTTGGTCTGGAGAAATAACAATACACTTATGCCACCAAAAAGGATGGCCATCTTTTGAATCAGTTACCCAATTCCTTATAATTTCTTGGGTATTTAAATCCCATAAACTAATGATGTTGTATGTTTCACTACTAATAAACTTTTGCCCATCTGGTGTGATGGCGACTAAAACAACGCTATTTGAACAAGATAGAGAGTGTAGTAACTCGTTTGTCTTTAAATCCCAAATTTTAATTGTGTTATCCCAACCTGCACTAACAAGCGTTTGCCCGTCTGGAGTAATAGCAACACATTCAACATCGCTTGTATGGGATTCTAGCGTATTAAGTAGGTATCCTGTCTGTAAATCCCAAATTTTTATAGTATCGTCCCAACTACCACTAATGAGTTTTTGTCCATCTGGTGTAATGACCAAAGAAGGAACAAATCCCGAATGACCATCAAGGACATTAAGACACTCAAAATATTGATAGGGATTGTATTCAACAGCCAAAACAAAGACATCAGCAGAAGCGCTTAAGTTTGCACTTGCTTCACTCAAGCAAAAACGGCTGATAGAGAAGAAAATCCTAGCTACTAGCTTTCGCAGCTTTTTCAAAAACCACCCTTCTAAAGCTGTATAAAAATCTAATACATTTGTATCTACAATTGTATCAATATCTGTTGTTTGATCTACCTCTATATCTAGTTGTTCGTCAGCTTCAACTATAGTATTCGTCTCTTGGCTTGCCTCTATACTTATATCTAATTGTGTCTCATCAACTCTTGAATCATCTAAGTGTTCCTCGATATCTGTTGAACCTGAATCTAAAGCAAACATCTCTTGGAGCAGCATTTCATAGGAAATCAAGTAAGATATTATTCTGCTAGAAATCCCAGTGTATAAAAAGAGTTTTCTTACATCTTGCGTATACTTAGGAACTAATTGAGATGTTGCAGTTACTTGAAAATAACCTTGCTCATTCTGAGTAAAAGTTAATGTCCCATCTTGATCAATTTTACCTCCGGTTGTTTCCCAATAAACCTCACCGGCCACGATGGGAGAGCCGAATTGATCGAATCCTTTAGCAACAAATGTTTGCTGTTCGCTTGATTTAAGATAAACAAAACCAGGTTGAACTTCTAAACGTTTTAAGACAGGTAGGAGAATCACTTTAGCTGTATCGCTAAATTTTCCTAATTTTGCGGTGACAGTAACTTCGCGCTTGTTATAATTGCCTTTAAAAGCACCTTTATCAGTAATTGATCCACCATTAGTAGTCGTCCATATAACATTCATTATGTCTAAAGGATCGCCGACCTGATCGAATCCAGTTACAGTAAAAGTAAATGCTTCTTCTGGTTTAATTTCTACCTGTTCAGGAGATATTTTTATCCCTCTCAGAACAGGAATAACAGTAACTTCAGCATTAGCGCTTAAATGTCCTACATTGACGGTTACTTGAGAATCACCTTTTTGCTGTTCTCCACTACAAAAATTGCCATTTTGATCGATTAAGCCCTCTGTTGCATTCCATTCTATATCGCTGACAGATATTTCTTCACCTCGTTGATTTAAAGCAACCACATTAAATCTTTGACTTTTTCCGGGTTCTAAAGTAACAGATGAAGGGAAAATATCTATGAAAGTTAACCGAGAAGGTTCGTAAACTTTAACTTCTGTGTAAGTGTTAATTGTCCCTACACTGGCTTTAATAATAACAGTGTCTTCTCGGTCGCCAGCATAAAATATGCCTCGATTATCAATGTTTCCACTAATTGCTGACCAAGTAACTTTTCTAGTTTCTATGTTGTCACCATACTGATCTACTCCCTTAACTTGAAACTGAAAAATCTGCCCAAACTCTAATTGAGATATTGAGGATGTAACAATTAGTTCTGTTAGCCTCGGAGGTTCAATAATTCTCACAGGAATACGTCGCACAATTGAACCGGCTGAAGCGATAATTTCAAATTTATCTGCTTCTTTTCCAGCTACAAAATTGCCATTTTGATCAATGGTTCCTCCTCTATTACTTACTGACCAACTAATTGCTCCAGTTTGGATATTGTCACCATACTGATCTTTGCCTTTTACTTGAAACTGAAAACTCTGCCCAAAGACTAATTGCTCTATTGAAGATGTAATAATCAGTTTATCTAGCTTGCGAGGAGCAATAATAGTAATTGGAATACGTCGCACAATTGAACCGGCTGAAGCTATGATTCCAAATTTACCTTGCTTGCTTCCAGCTATAAAATTGCCATTTTGGTCAATCGTTCCGCCTCCGCTTACTTCCCATAATACAGTTTCCTGCATGGGATTTTTTCGTTGATCTAAAACTTGTGCTGTAAATTGTTGAGTTTTACCAAACTCTAAATTAATCCTAGAAGGAGTAACAGAAATCTCACTGATTCTAGGATACTGAATAATAGTAATTGTGACAGAAGTCTCAAAAATGGCTATCTTTGCTTTAACTTCAAATCTTCCTTCCCGTTGATATGCGGTAAATAAACCCTGTTCGATTTTACCGCCAGCACTTTCCCATTTAACATCTTTATTGTTAAGGTTCATCTCTCTATTATTCTGGTCGAAACCTTTAACAGTAAAATGTTTAGATTGACCATAGAAAAGTTCTTGGGAAGATTCTAAAATCACAATTTTGCTTAATTTTGGATAAGAACACCCCTTAATAGCATGAAGTGGTTTTGCTGTTTTTGCCTCTAACAATGTCACCCAATCTTTCCCTGCAACAGCAAGAGTTTTTCCATTAGGACTAACTGCTACAGAGCTAATAAAACCGGGCTGTTCTGGTAAAGTGTGGATGATTCTATGATCTTTGAAGTCAAAGATTTTAATGTTTTTGGAAAAACCGACGACAAGTATATTTTGATTAACATGACAAGCTAGAGAATTAATTGATTGATTATTTGGGTAAGTCTTGGTGCATTCTAAATTTTGAAGAGGTAGTACAGAAACACCTCCATTATCTGCTGCGGCAACAATAATTCTACCTAAAACCCAAGCCCCTACAGCTATAGGCCCTCCTAATGAAAATCCTGCTACAGTAGCTGCTACATCTACTAAGCCTTTACCCAAAACAGAACCTGATTGATTTGAAGATTCTTCTCCAGGTTTTGATTGCCAAAATTTGACAACACCATCACGACTTCCACTAATTAACGTTGTATTGTCTGAAGTAATACTTAAAGATTGAATCCAAGCCGAATGTCCTTCAATACTGCGTATGAGTTGACCGCTATCTAAATTCCATAAGTTTATTTTATTATTAGTGCTTCCACAAGCGATCACTTTTCCATCATGGCTCATACATAAGCTCAAAACACAAGATAGTTCCTTTTCATTTTTTATGGTTTTACTTAGCTTACCTGTATTTAGCTCCCATATTTTGATGGTTTTATCTGTGCTACCGCTAACAATTTTTTTGCCGTGATCAGCGATAGCAACAGCAGTAATCCAACTAGAATGACCATTGAGCGTGCAAATAACCTGCCCTGTTTTTAGATTCCATACCTTAATATTTTTGTCTGCACTTCCGGTAACTAATGTATTGCCATCTGAACTAATAGCCACAGACAACACCCAGTGCGAATGTCCTTCAATACTACGAATTATTCCCCCCGTTTGCAAATTCCATACCCAAATCTTTTTCCAACTGCCTCCTACTAAAATAGTATTATCTGGACTTATTGCGAGACAAGTAATAACATCTGTTGGGCAAGGTGTTAAGCTTTCTGGTGTATTTTCCATCAACCAAAAATTATCACCACGAAAAACTCTGTAGGCAAATTGTTTAACTCTGTCTGATTGATCTTTGATTGACTGTTCAATCAATAGTTCTAAACCTTGCTGACCATAATTGAGAGTCTCTGATAAAGCAGCAAGTCTTTCTTGCTCACTTTGACTAGATAACTGCTTCTTAACTTCTTCAATTCTTGTAGACATTCTATTTCTCTCCCAATTATTAAGTTTCTGTTTTTTGGGCGATCGCAACCAACTAATACCATTTCTCTAAAATCGTGCAACAATCATTGACCCCCCCTAACCCCCCCTTATAAAGGGGAGGGACAAGACTACTGTTGCATTCTTTTTTAAAATTGGTATAATTAGCTAGGTTATAGGGTTCTCGCGTCAATAATGTGGTAATAATTAAATTTCATCTAAGTTCTCTATGTAGATTATAACAGATGGTAAGTTAATCATTGTAGATGATGATAACATAATTTCTCTTTCTTTATCCTCAAGTTTCCCATGTTGGTTGAAAATTTATGAGTGCATTCATAGTTCGTTCCAAACTGGGGGAATTAGTCTGTGCTGACGCCACCTGCCAACTTTTATTGACAAACTGGATCAGTTGACCATTGTAGTCTTTACCAATTTTTGCCGTACTGTTGCGATCGGGGACGATCGCATCCCGCAGCTTTCGCTTCCTTGACTTTTTAGCCAGATTGATTAAAAGCTGCTTGGGATCGGGAATTTTATCCGCGTCACCAGGAATCAAGTCTACTGAAATACCCAGAAATTCGGCAAATGCCGATCGATGTGCAAGTAACCACGCTTCCACTTCTTTAACCGCAATCCGAAACAGCAGATTAGGATGTTTTGGTTGAGTTAACCACTCGGAAATAATTACTAGCGGGCATTCTGCATTATCCAAATCAGTTAAGATTAAGTATGGCATTCCCTTAGCTGCATGATTTAATCCAGGAAGGATTTTTTTAATTTTGCCATATCCTCTCTGATTCAAGCAATTTCCCACTGAAAATGGACGTTGAGACTGTTTCAGCATTGCTTTAAGAACTGCTTCACTGAGTACATCCTCAAACACTAGATTGATGGGAATATCTGTCATTTGAATAAACTGAGTTGTTCGATCGCGGGCGGTGCTGTGAGAGGAAGTGCAGCATCTGCTATGCTTAAACCTCCTTCTAATAGCATTGTTATTTGTTCATTACTTGAAGCAAGTTTTACTTGAGTTCCTTCAGCAGTCGGTGTCATTAGCAAGACTTCTTCGCCACCTATACCTTTATCTGAGAGCAAATCGGCACTATGGGTACTGAGAATCACCTGTCGCTTTCTCGGACGCTGAAGGCGATAAATCAGAGAGGGTAGATTGCTAACAATCGCTGAATTCAAGGAGAGTTCTGGTTCTTCTAGTAACAATAATGAATCGGTTTCTAACAGCGACCAAAGCAAACCAATTAACCGTAACGTTCCGTCCGAAAATTGGTCTTCCCGTTGTTTCCCTGCTTTGGGCCGCCAATGTTCGTAAACAGCTTCCAAATGCGGAACCCCCATCACATCTTTGGTATCTGTGAGATTTTTTAATTGTGGGATAGCCAATTTTAAAGCATCTTCAATTTTTTTTAATCGCGATTTTCTAGTTTTTTCGGGAGTTTTAGCAACTCGCTCTAAAAAAGTTCTTCCAAAAGGATCTTCGGAAAGTCCAGGGGTAGCAAAAGCTTCGGGATGGCGAACTAACTGAGGAATTAAATGTAAATATAAAATCGATTCTAAAAATTTAGCAATTTCTCTAAATTCTGCATTGGCATTAATTTGCTCTAAATAAGTCTGGGTGAGACGCAGCTCATCTTTTTCATCTTCTGGAGTAGGGCGATCGATAATTTTTATGTCACCCTTCCAAACTCGTTCGTAGGCGACTATCGGCTCATTCTTACCACCTTTTTTCTGTTTAATTCCCAGCCCATACCTCCATAATGGCTGTTCGGCATTAGATTCTGAAAGGTGAATTTCTATTTCTACATCGGGATATCGACGTGCATAAAGACTGCGGATTTTTGATACGCCACCTCGATCGATCGCAGCTTTTTGCAATCCGCCTCCTGCTTTGGCAAGATCCCGCAAAAAGCGGAATGAATCGAGAAAGTTTGACTTGCCGCAGGCATTCGGGCCTACCAGAAAAACGCGATCGCGCAAATCAACATTCACTGACTGAAAATTGCGCCAATTTTTCAGAGCTATATGGGAGATAATCATTAAACCTCTTGAGTGATAGGTAGATGTATAATTTGGTCTTGATATTCATTGAAAAAAGAACATTCAGCAATCAAAATTAATTCATCGATGTTTTGCCCAATGCTTAAATTAGCGTTTAAAATAAATATCCCAGGGATATGACGATTGGCTTACAAATGATCGTTTAAGTGAACGGGCATGGATTTGCGGTTATTCGTGACTAAGATGAAGTCATAATTTTCACACCATTCTAAAATTTCCGGGTCTTTAGTTCCTTTTGCTGGTATGGAAGGTTCGCCAATGACCCGAATAATTAATTCTACTTGTTTGCTCCTAATTTGAGTAGGATAAATCGGGTCAATATTTTCATCCATGAGATACTTGAGAGCCATTTTTTTTATTTCTTTCTTCCTTGATTTTTTGGAGCCTGACCGAAGCTGGATGAGGGTTTAATTCTTGAGCTTTTCGTTGTTCGTGCGACCATTCGAGCCAGTCTGCGATATATTTATCTAAAGCAGCTTTATTGTTCAAATAATACAGGATTGTCGCATAAACTTGATCGAGGGTCAAAGTGTAAAAGTGTTTTAAAATTTCCTCTGGTGAACGTTGCTGATAAATATATTCATAGAGGATGCTTTCTATTCCTACTCTTGTGCCTTTTACTCGGATGTCATCATCGGCTAAAAACTCAAAATATTCTTCTATTAGCATGGTTTATTTATCCATCTGTTGATTCTTGTTGAGCGGGAGCGTCTCGCTTGCAAGCTACAAGCTCCCACTCTTATGATAACTGATTAACCGGACATGATAGAACATCCACAGGGCAATTTTCTCGACCTTCCCAGACTCTATGTTTCCTGCTGTCATCGCCGCCATCTCAAAACTCAACCCCACAGACAGGAAATATTGCATCCTTATCCCAAAATTATCCAAATGTCAGGCGGCGAAATATACCATCATCTGTAAATTGCTGTTCGCCAATTCCCACAACTTCTACAGTAACTTCGCGCGAGGGAATCGCAAATTCTCCCTCCCGCGCGGCAATTTCAACGATGATTTTTTCCCCTTCCAAATACACCTTGTAATTAGTCGTAGACCACACACCTTTTTCATGTTCAAAACTGTGTCCATCGTCCTCATAAAGCGTCCATTCACCGCTTCCGGGCCAAATTCGCATTTTTAATGAATCAAGGGGTTCTTCGCTGACAAATTGCCTCACAGGTGCGATCGCAATTATGCCCCCACCCCGCACGTAAAGCGGCATTCTCTCCAAAGGTGCATAAGCTAAAATGTGCGTCGGGCCCTGATAGCATTCACCCGTCCACCAATCGTACCAAGTCCCCTCCGGCAAATACACGGCGCGATGCTCAACTCCGGGGCGGTAAACAGGTGCAGCCATCAGCGACGGGCCGAGTAATACTTGATCGTAAAGGTGATAAGTTGCCCGATCGCGCGGAAAGTGATACAATAGCGGTCGCAAAATCGGCGTTCCCGTCGTCGCAGCTTCCCAAAACAACGTGTAAATATAAGGCAACAACTGATAGCGCAAATTGATGTATTCGCGGCAAATCTTCTCAGTGCGATCGCCAAAAACCCACGGTTCATGCTGCGCCGTACTCAGCGCCGAATGACCGCGCATCAACGGATACAGCATTCCAACTTGCATCCACCGCGCGAACAATTCAGCAGTTGCATTCCCCGCAAAGCCGCCGATGTCGCAACCGACAAACGCCACGCCGGAAAGCCCCATATTGCAAAGCATTGGTAGCGACATTTCTAAGTGTTCCCACTGCGATTGATTGTCGCCCATCCACACCGAGGAGTAACGCTGAACGCCCGCAAAACCCGATCGCGTTAGCACAAAAGATCGATCGCCCCGCAACTTCTGCAACCCTTCCGCACAAGCTTTCGCCATCATCAACCCATACAAATTATGGGTTTCGGCGTGAGTTGTGCGATCGTCATCCGGGCCTTGCGGTGCATCCAGGGGAAAGCTGATGTGTTCGCCGCCGTCACCAAAAGGCCGTTCTGCGATCGCAGGTTCGTTCATGTCGTTCCAAATCCCCGCAATGCCAATATCTGTCAGAGTTTTGTGCAATTCGCCCCACCACTGGCGCACCTCCGGCCGCAGGAAGTCGGGAAACACGGCTTTGTCCGGCCAAACGTAGCCGTGGAAAAGCTTTCCGTCGGCGGTGCGGACGAAATAGTCATTCTCCACACCGCGATCGAATATTTCGTAATCTGCTTCCGGTTCGTACTTGACACCGGGATCGACAATCGTGACAACCTTAAAACCGGCTGCTTTCAAGTCTGCGATCAGTTTCGCGGGATCGGGGAAACGCTTCGGGCTCCAGGTAAACACCCGGTAGCCGCGCATATAGTCGATGTCGAGGTGGATGACATCGCAGGGAATCGCCCGATCGCGAAATTCCTGAGCCAACTGGCGCACAACGTCCTCGGATTCATAGCTCCAGCGGCACTGGTGGTATCCGAGCGCCCATTTTGGCGCGAGTGGCATCCGGCCGGTTAACTGCGTGTAGGTGGCGAGAATTTGGGCGGGTTCCGGGCCGTAAATGATGTAGTAGTCGAGTTCCGTGTCTCTGGTTTCCATCCGCAAAACCCCCGGTGTTTCCGCACCGATATCGAATTGACTCCTAAATGTAGTGTTGAAGAAAATGCCGTAAGCGCGATCGGGATTTAGGGCGATGTAAAATGCGATCGCCTGGTACATTTCATCGGTGACGGAAGTGTAGTCGAGGGAGTCGGTTGTCCAGTTTGTCTTGACTTCGGAGAGTTTGTCGAGGAAGCCGGTGCGTTGGCCAAAACCGTAGAAGTGCTCGTCTGTTTCGATGCGTTTCCAGGCTGCGGTTGCGCCTGTGCGCCATCCCATCGGGCGATCGCAGTCGCAGGCAAAGGGTTTTCCAGATTTGTCAAAACATTCGATGGAAGTGCGATCGCGATTGACAGAAATCGTGATTTGTGCTGTTTCAATTTCGATTTTTTCGGCTGTTTCTCGCACTTCAAAAGGTACGATTTCCCATTGTTCATCGGGGAGAGTTATTGAGTGCGATCGATCTTTAAATTCACCTGTCGGCGACATTCGCACTCGGATTAAGTTCGGCGCGAGGATGCTGATTTTAAGGGTGGAATTGCTACAGTTGAAGTGAATTGTACGATCGGTTTTATTGATGGATTGTACTGAGCCGATCGTTGACCAAGGCTGTTCGGTAGTTTGGAGTTTTCCGAAGTATTGCGGCATATACCCTGACTCGAAATATTATCGATTTTGCTGCGAGGAGTTAAGGGTTGTCATCTGGCAAAAGGCTGAACTACAACGATCGATCTCATGCAGCAAAACGCCAATATCTCTCATCTGTCGGCTTCAACGGCTGATTATCCCGATCGCCTGGGAGTATTGTACAGGTGGCAACTAAAGCATCTAAAATAGATGCAACTTAAGTTTATTCAACCTTTAACTTATGCCTCTTACCGAAATTTTACCCCTCCTCAAAGAGTGATCTCACTCCGATCAACTGTTGCTACTAAATTTCGTGGTAGCCGAATTATTGAATGAATCAGGTTTAATCCCCTTGGATGTTCAGAACAAAGTAGCTAGTCAAGGCTTACATGATTCTTTTGAAGCTGCTGCTGTTTTAGCGAAAGCACTAGCAGAGGAAAAAGCTTAGCACGCGCAACTGCTCTATTTACTGACCTTCCAGGCATCATCATAGCAGTATTCTGCCAACGAATTTGCTCTAGCTTCAATCTCCTCTTTCCCCCATTTATTAAGGTCATTTGCTGATCCAAATTCTTGAGTCATTATAAAATTTGATTTCTTGTATATATCCACCTTTTCAGTCGGTTTCTTGTTGCCAGCTTTCTCGTTTAGATCCGAACCTAATGGCAATAAATTGCCAATGCTGCCCACATAATTTTCTGTACTTGATGACTGAGGTAGTATGTGTTCCAAAGTAATACTATCGGGTTGAAATTCGTTAGTTGTTTGCTTAACAGATTCAACATAGCTAAAGATGTACTGAATAAGCTTTTTGTCCTTAGTATAACCCTTGATAAATCTCAATTTAACAAATTTTTTCTTGAACATATCTTTATCAGGCAACCGCGTCACTAGCTGTTGCTCTAACTCCTGTATAACTTTTTTAGCTGACTTTTTATCATTGGCTTCAAACAGTTGTCTAGCAGCTTTGGAATAACTCCCTTCAATGCCTGAAGGTCTCATGGAACATATAGCATTAAAAAAGAAGTGAAACTTCTCAATAAACGACATTATTTCTTTTACTTCATTTAGTTTCAAGTATCCTTTCTCTCTGACTTTGAATAGACTGAGTACAAACGGCTTCTGCTGGCTGACGTTGAAAGTTTTCAATGCAATTAGCGAACGATATAACTGTTTTTCTTCCTGTTGTTTGAAATCTTCTAATAGAGGGGAAGCAATCTTGACATATACCTTGGCATCACTAACTAGATCATCCACAAAGCTTTTAGCATCTATTGCACCACTATTCCACTGCTTCTTGAAGGACTTATAAACGTTTTCTGCACTTGTATAGCTGTATTTAGCTATCCACCAATGCCTAACAAATACCTCTAGCCCACCTACACCGTCTCTTGAATATATTATATTTCTTAAATCTTTCCACTTCGTTTTTGCGAAATCATCAGGATGCTTTTCGCTGAGGTCTTTAAATACTTTATTTTTTATTAAGTCAACGAAGCTTAAGTTCATTCCTCGTGCATTCAATGTTTCAAAAATTGTGTAAGCCTCATCTTCTTCTGTAACAGTAATAAAAATTACCTTCAGATACTTCACAACCTGATCTCTAACTGTCTTTAACAGTTTCTCGTATAAATCATCATTTACTTCAGTTTTTTTAAACTTCCCTCCCAGGTGTTTTCTAGATGTATATGATACAAACTCGTCGTAGGAACTTTGAAGAGTTTTTTCCTCTTCAGAAGATGGACTACCTGGCTGCTTATTAATATGCTGAATAGCGGTTTGAAAAAAAGGCTTAGGATTTTCGTTTTCTAATTTAAAGTAATAATTTCCTTCATCATCTTTTCCTGCAATGTAGTTGTCATAAATTGATTGAGCTACATTTTCTCTGTTAATCTCTTTAAATCTCTCACAGAGTACGGAGAGCAATATAGTAAGCGTTGTAAGACGTTGTTGCCCATCAACAATTTGTAGTGATATAGACTTGTCATCTCCTACAAGCACAAGTGCTCCAATAAAATATTCTTCGTGAATAAAGGCGTCATCCTTCATACTAATGTTTGACACAATATCATCCCATAGCTCACAAACTTGCTCTTTCGTCCATGAGTATTCTCTTTGAAACCTAGGAACAACATACTTCTTTTTTACAGAAAAAAGGTCAGAAATAGTTCGAGTGTATGCGTGCAGTTCCATATTTTTTGGGAAGAAACGTCTAGAAGATTAAAAAATTTACACTTGATTCAGTTACTCATCTACAGAGACAAGTAACTATATATCTTACATTGTGGTTAGTACATATACATTGTGTGCTTAACCAACCTTTATGATCTGAACAGCTCACTTTAAAGCATCGTCTTAAGCAGTAGCCCAAGGGGCTGACTTGTGAGTGTACGGCCGTTGTGGTAGAAAATTCATAAATATGGCTAATTACTACACACGGCTATTTTCCCTCAATTACATCATAACACTCTCGATCCGCCTATGTCACCATAAAAAACTTTTGTATGTCCAGTCTCACTCAGACCGAACGAGCGACCGCACGTACACATTGACCGCGATCACTCAACAGCTAAGTTTTGGCTCAAACCAGTCAGTTTAGCAAGTAACATTGGATTCAGTTTTCAACTTAAAAAAGTAGGCCATATTAAATCTACACCGATCGCAAATAATATTCTCAATATCAATACGATCGTTCAAATGGAGCATGACGAGAACAAATGCAGTCGAGCCAGTCACAATCTGTCCTCAGCGTTACAATTTACAAAGCACCGCAGCAAGGCAAGGGTCAAAAGCTTTTAAATGAAGGTTTTGAGGCTGCTGACTTTCCCTACAATCCTCCTTATGTCGATGGGAATTGTTATTTTGCGGGGCCTGACGATCGCAGTATCGCTGAAGAGTTCAATGAAAGCTACAAAGAGGGGATTCTTGAGGTTTCGATCGCTCCCGTAGTTTATAGCGAGTATTTCCAGCCTTTGGAGTATCGCTATGATGAGAAAGATAGTCGAGATCGGATTGAGGTAGTGATTCCCCAGAGTTTGTTTTCAATCCTCAATCAATTTCCGCGTATTCTTAAGCCACGGTAAATCAGATGGATAATCCAATTTTAGAGCAAATAAAGTCTAAATATCGATTGGGTCAGTTTGTACAGGGTAAGGTGGAATACCACGCTCCTTTTGGTGTATTTGTAGATCTAGGCGAGGCGACAGTCAAGGGTTTAATTAAGATTCCCGACTTTTTAGATGAGGGGATAATGAGCGCCGAAATGTATCCAGAAGTTGGCACAACAGTAGGGGCGATTGTGGTTGGCTACAATGAGAGAAATGGTCGTGAGGTATATCTCAACGCCAAGCCGAGTGTCTTGCATCAAGCACTTGTGCCTTTAAGGAATCGTGCTTTGGTAGTCTAAATCTTTGCTCTTTCATCCCTCATATCAAATCCGTTTGCATCGGAATGATATAAACGGAGGAGACGGAGGAGACGGCAGTGCCGTGTCCCTACAATTGATCGCGGTAGGGACACGGCACTGCCGTCTCCTCTATATCATTCCGGCTGCGCCGGAATTGATATCACGCCTGAAAATTGGGTCTGAAGCCTCCCCGTTTAGGGGGAAATCAAACAAAATGATTCATTGCTCCAATCCTCTTCTATCGACGGAAGAGGTAGCTGTCAACTGTCAACTGATGAACTACTACCTCCCAAATACTTGCAAAATTTTCTGCACTCCGTCCTTTTCTAGTCTCTCGAACTGCCCCCGCTCGTCAGCAGTAAAAACAGTTGAAACTCCTCTTTTATCCGACATCTGTGCTTCCAATACTCCACGGTTGAAGAAAACAACTTCACCGGAACCAAAAAACACGATCGCCCTAACCCGATCGCCCTTCAGCTAAAATCCCACTCCATCTCCAACTTCCATCAAAGCTTCCGATGCACTAACAATGGTTTTACCACCATTTGTAGAATACATTATGTAGCTAACATTTTTGACAATTTTTGTGGCTTTTTGACAGGGTTGAGCTTGAAGTTGTTTCAACTCTCGATCGTAATTAGCCCGATTCATGACAGGCTTAATTTGATTCACCAAACAGCGATCGGGTATACTATCACCATTATCATCCCTGCGGATGTCGTCTTGTTGTCCGTCGCGATCGCAATCAATCGCCTGTCCAATCTATCTACCAGGTTTCGCTGATTGTGCTAGTACATCGCCACTGATGGCAGAGCTTAATAATATCAGGGCGATCGGCAATAATTTTAAAAGTGTCATCTTGAATACAGCAGAATAGCTAAGGCTTATTGTGGCTAATTTTTAGTTTACTACAATGGTTTTCACATAACTTGAGTTGTGCAGGCAAGTCCCCGAGCAATTCTCTTCATTGCAAAGATAAAGAAATAAGGTTAATTTTGCTCAAAAATTGGGGTTTGAGTGTAATGAAACTGCCCTAAAAGTCGATCAACCTTTCAACATTTGCCCTTCGGCTCCTTCTCAATACAGCAGTTGGGCGATCGGTCTTTTGGCACGGCTATAAATTGAGCATCATGGTATTTACGGAAAATGTACGTTACCATAAAAAAGTACATTTACCTGTTTTGTATATAAAAAGACACATTCTATGTTGTCTTTAGAATTGCATCACAATTGTCAACTTCCATAGGGAAATCATTCCTGTTTTAGTGAACCTCATGACTTTAACTCAGACTAATTCAGATACGACTACCCAAAAAAACCTCTTATCTACTTCCAACACTGGGCCGAATCCCTTCCGCATTCACGCCCTTGAGCGTACCGATCACGCAATGCAGGTGTGGCTGTTTTCGGGCTTATTTTGGCTAACAATTGCAATGATTATCGGGATAATTGGAGCAGTAAAACTGTTTTATCCAGAGTTCTTGCAAAGCGTTCCAGCCCTTGCCTATGGGCGATTGCGTCCAGTTCACGTCAATATCGGTATCTTTGGCTTCATGAGCATGGGATATTTGGGAGCCGCCTTTTATATGGTTCCTCGCCTCACTCAAGCCCCATTATTTTCAGAAACATTGGGAGCATTGACTGCTTGGGGATGGAATTTTAATTTACTGGGTGGCTGTCTGGCGATCGTGCTGGGCTTCAGCAAAGGCAAAGAATATTCAGAGATTCCATTTCCCTTTGATATGGGATTTGGTTTGCTAGAAATTGCGGTTGCAGGTAATATCTTTTCTACCTTTCTGCTGCGGCGCGAACAACGGCTATACGTTTCTTTGTGGTATATTTTGTTGGCGATCATTCCATTTCCCATTTACTACACTTTGGGTAATGCGAATCGATTTAGCGGCATCGAAGATGCGATCGTCAATTGGTTCTACAGTCATAATTTGTTCGGCATTTGGTTGACCACCTTGGGATTGGCGACACTCTATTATATTGTGCCAAAACAGGTGAAAAAACCGCTTTATAGCCACACAATTTCCTTTGTTGGTTTCTGGACTTTAGCAGCTTTCTATCCCTGGAATGGCGGGCACCATGTGATTTGGGGGCCTGTGCCAATGTGGGTGATGTCTGCTTCGGTTACGGCTTCGTTGGCGATGTTTGTGCCGGTGTTTGCGACGATCGTCAATTTTGGCGGCACAGCCCTCGGAGCGCTGTCTGTGCTGAAAACAGACGTGAGCTATCGTTTTAGCATTTTGGCGTACTTGGGATATGCTGGCGCGTCTCTGTGGGGGAGCTCCTTGGCGATTATGTCCTTCAATGCCAAAATTCATTTTACCTACATGACGATCGCCCACGTGCACTTAGGATTTCTGGGATTTGGGATCGCTGGATTAGTAGCATTTACCTATTTCTATCTGGAAAAATCCCGTAAATTACCTTACTCGCAATCCTTGGCAGAATGGCATTTCTGGCTGACTCTGTTGGGTATCATCGGCTACGTCGCTTCAATGGCTGCGATCGGCTTAATCGAAGGAAACGAATGGGAAATGGGAAATTCTCCCACTGGAACAATGATGCTGCGTACACCTTACAACATTGTTCGTGCCATCAGCGGCGGTATGTTGTTAGTCGGACAAAGCGTGTTTATTTGGAATATTTGGCAAACCATGACAACATCCCCAGCATCTTCTGAACAATCATTATTACCAGAAAATAGTAAATTAGAGGTGGCACAGAAATGAGATACATCCGAGTTTTTCCGATTATTATTGGTTTATCTATCTTATTTGGCTTAGCCTTTAGTGGTTTAGCCGTCGCACCTGCATTTATGTCCTCAATTACCGAACCCAGTGTGGGCTTAGTAGCTTACACACCATCGGAATTAAAAGGGCGACATATTTATACCAGAGAAGGCTGTGTTTACTGCCATTCTCAGCAAGTACGAAACGTTAAGGCAGATGAGAATTTAGCATCGACGTTCGGGATTTCTAAATCTGGCGACTATTATTACGATCGCCCTCACCTTTTAGGAACCGCTCGCCAAGGCCCGGATTTATCCAATGAAGGGCAGATTTGGAGAAGGGAAATTGGTGAACCGGCACGGGATTATTTGATCGGACACTTTAAAAATCCGCGCGATTATAACCCAATGTCGATCATGCCTTCCTTCGATTACCTCTCCACACAAGAACTATCTGACTTGACTGATTATATCCAGTCTTTAGGGGCTTGGAAATCACCCGTAGAATCATCGTCGTAGGTTTAACATCATGTTCAATCAATTCATGGTTTCTGCACTTTTGCCATTGCTCGCTGCTGAGGATAAAATGGCTGGCGAGACAGTCATGCACAGCAGTTGGTTTGGCGTTGGAGATGGCACTGTGGTAATGTGGTCGCTAGTTTGGGTGCTGCTACCAATTAGCTTTTTCGTGATTTTTGGTTTATTGTGGGCTGCTAAAGCAGGGCAATTTCAAGATATAGATGAAATTGCTAGACGACAGCTTGAGATAGAAGATTAGGAGTAAATTGAGAAGTATGAAGATTTTAGTCGCCGCTGATATTTCCCCGAGTGCGATCGCCATAGTAGAGTTTTTGCAGGTTTTGTTGAAGGGATCTGAAGTTCGTGCTGAAATGACGATTCTACACATAACTGAACCAGAGTTGGATTATGCAGAATCGGCTCCCAATCACGAAACTCCACCCAATTCAATGGGTAAAGCAGAACTAAAAGAACTTTTTCATCCCCTAGAATCTCTCTGCAATCTTAACTATGTAATCACGACTGAAGAGTTTGGGGATAGCATTTTGAAGCGCTCTCAGAATGTCGATATGATTGTGATGGGGCGACGCAAGCGGGATCAGTTACAAGAAATGTTGTTGGGCAGTTTGAGCCAATTTATTCTACACCGCGCCACCTGTCCGCTGTTGATTGTTCCAGAGCCCGATCGAGCAATTGCTCAGATTTCCGAACCAAGTGCTGATACTCCGGTAATCTCGGGCGAAGCCTTGGCTAGGCTGAAAGTGCTAATTTGTGTTGCCAAAGTAGATGGCATATTAAATGAATCGGAAAAAGTGCAACTCCGCTCTAGCGCGCGATTGCTACCGAGGGGGATGATGTGGGATCATTTGCTAGATGAGTCGATCGATCTATCGGCAGAATTAGCCCAAATTACCACTCCGGTTGAACAGGAGCTAACTTATTACACAGCCTATCGTTTGATTGCTGCGAAGGCAGAACCTCATCCGTCTGAAAAAACGATCGTTGCGAAAATTAAAGACACTTTCAATTTGGATGCAGACACGATAGAGCAGTTGCATGGCTTAGTAAATCAAAGCTATACAATTGAAGGAGATGGAACTATTCAACCGATCAAAGATGTTCACCAACGAGCAGAAGTGATCGATCAAAAAATCTTGTATGGTGCGATCGCCACTGCGGTATTAGGAGCATTTCCATCTCCCTTACTCAGTACCTATACAGAGTCGGTAGCCCTTGATATTCAGTTCGCTTTAATTTCGGAAGTTGGCGGGCTTTGGGGCTATACGGATCTCGAATCTCAATCGTTATTTGAGGGAATTGTCGGCAGTTTGGGGTTTGTGTCGGCATGGCTGACTGCGATCGACATCGCCAAGTTATTGCCGAACCTGGGCACGAATTTAGGGGCGTCTGATGCGTTTATGGCAACTTGGGCGATCGGCAAAACGATGAATGCCTACTGTCAGAGCGATCGCAAAATGAGCAATTCAGCAATGCGTCAAATGTTTAAGCAAGCTAGAAAAGAAGGGGAAGCAATCTATCGCAAAAACGAGTGGGCGATTGTAGAGCAGCAAAACACTCACAAACTCCCGATTAAAAAGTTAACCGAGGATATCAGAGCTAAGAAGTTAGGATTGGATGTTTATAAACGACTGGTTCGACAACAGTTATTTTCAATTCAAAGGTGAAACTAACTGGAGCATCTGTATCTGTGAGGTCGATCTGATATGGGAGCATCCCGTTGTTGCAAATACAGCGTATTCGAGGTTTAAACGGTGTAGTAGGGACACGGCAATGCCCATTGGTGTACTTAAGCCTGAAATCCTTGAGAAATATCGCTTTTATTCGAGTCCAGATCCCCCTAAATCCCCCTTAAGAAGGGGGACTTTGAAAAGACTCCTGTCCCCCCCTTCTTAAGGCAGGGCTGTTTCATTCTCGAATTTTAGCACAGCTAAAATTCTGAATCAAAATATTAAGATCCGACTCGAACGCGCTTCAATTCAACTTTCAATTTTATTGAGAGTTGAATTGACCGTTTTTTTTACTGTGCAACGGTTTTAAAACTTTATTTTTTGATTTTTGATGGAATTATTGAGCTCATGTACAATTTTAACTGAGTAGAATTATGAGTTTTTCTAATTCATAGTTAAGCCATCTTTGCCCGATTTTTAATGATGAAAAGCCTAAAAATCGGTAAAAATTAAGAGCGATGGTTGTTAGGAGAGATAAATTAGTGACTGCTGTGTAGTCATGTCGGGGCCATGTATCTTCTTTAAAGAAGACATCTTTCACCCAATGTAACTGATTTTCGATCAGCCAATGCCCGCGAATCTTTGAGGCAAATATTTCGGCTGACGCTGATAAGCTGCTGATGTAATAGGCAAGATGCTCATAATCTTTATTGCCACGAGTACCGCTTCTTTCAACTTTAATTAAACTGGTAATTTTACTCCATTTTAATTTCTCAAAACTCTGCGATATCAGGGGAGGAATATCAAAGACAGATACCTTTCTCACTATGTGACGACCATAACTAATATCTACCGATTGGGATTGACTTTTCGGTGGTGCATTTTCCGTAATTGTGACTGCGTGTTTCAACAAGGTTTTTTGATTGCCTTTAACAGCGATCATATAATCATTTTGAGACTGAGTAATTAGAGCAGTTGTCTCTTTTTGGCAGTGTAAAGCATCCAAAGTAAATACTTGACCGCTTAGAGAACAATCTCTTACTAGCTCTTGAACCTGTCCAATTTCTGAAGTTTTTTTGTTCTGAAAGTTTTGTAACTTGAGAACCAAACCACTGGTTTGACTAAATAACGACACAATTGACACAAAATCTTGAGAACTATTGTCGGAGTTTTTGCAAGTGCTTCTGAGACATTTTCCATCTATTGACACCCAATCAGTCAAGTCATTTGGGGTGGATAACTGACCAGCCCATTCATTAAATGATTCTACTAAATCTGAGGCTTTTACAAGCATCATCGCCCGTCTAATAGTAGAATAAGATGGTACTAGATCGATTGTTAGATGAAAAGTTTTAACGATCAGTTTTTGGTTGGTCTTGGCAAATGTTTCTAGATCTCTATATCCTAAATGACCGAACATTAGTCCCAAAACAACTAATAGTAATATCAGCCATAAGGGGTGTCTTTTTCCTGATTTTTTCCGTGGGTCATTGACTTTTTTTAGAAATGGGATTAGAGTCAGCATATATATTTATTGTTAGGCGATCGAACACATCTTACAGCACTTCCGGGTGTTATGAGGTACAATAAGAATAGATTAAAAAATACACCAATGAAAGCA
>ENA-OBIO01000219-OBIO01000219.1-metagenomes-genome-assembly--contig:-NODE-219-length-35331-cov-26.3032_pt1 | contig 35331 bp, 55 predicted proteins | sample MGYA00153383_OBIO01 | MGnify analysis MGYA00153383 | reverse complement strand
CTGACTATAACCTTGTTGAATTAGTATGGCATTCTGCCAAGGAATATGTTGCTAATAGATTATTTGAATCCATTGAAAAACTAGAATTACTGTTACATAAACTTTTAAATGAAGGAGGACTAATTATGAAATGGAACCGAAAAATAAAAAATAAAGGTAACTTAGTTAATGCAGTTTAGATGTGGAACAGCTTAGTGGACAATGAACCAGAGTTTACAAAGGTGGCATAGCGGATTACTGCCTTGGGACAGCGGGCTTGGATGCGATCGCTCTGGAAATTCTCTGAAACTCCTGAAACTGCCTGCGGTGATGGCGCTGGGTGAGTTTTGGTGTTTAGAGGCGATCGGTTCAGGGGGCATGACCAGTCGCATCTTTGAGTGTCACTCATGTGAGGGACAAGAAAGGTTGGCTCGATTCTTCTCAATACGATAAAGGGTCTTTTAGGATAGGACAGCCAAACTTTTCTGTTAGCTAGCTGTCCCCACTTCTCAAATAAACTGCTAGGCAACGCTAATTGTTTGACCGTCGGTTAAACTGCTGAAGTCATACGCTGTGCTACCAGCTATGAGTTTTTCAAAGTCGGAAGTGTACATAATAACGCTACCCTTGGTGAAATTCACCGCTGTTCCCGATATTCCAACAGTATAACTTCCTGACGTTAATTCCAATGCGTCTTTACCGTTTCCGCCATTGAAATTACCGCTACCAAAACCCTTGAGATAGTCTTTACCATTTCCCAATAACACACTACCAATGCCACTAAAGCCTCCATAGGCAATGATAGAGTCTTCGCCATTTCCAGTATCAATGATGCCGTCGTTGTAGATGCCGATAACGCCAATGCCAGTGATTACGTCGCTGCCATTTCCTGTATTGATGATGCCATCAATGTTATTAAAAATGCCGCCAAAATCGCCACCCTTGGCAGTACCAGTGATTATGTCGCGACCATCACCGGTATCAATGCTGCCACCGTTAACGATACCATCATCACCAGTGGCAGTGATTATGTCATCGCCACCCCCAGTCTCAATGACGTTGAAGTTGTAAATACCGTAGGTGGGACCTATAGCAATGATTGTGTCATTACCAGCACCGGTATTAATGATACCGCTGTTGTAGTTTTGAATCCCGTAACCAAAAACACCCGTGCTAGTGCCAATTAGGGTATCATCACCATCACCAGTATTCATGACCCCCGAGTAGTTGTTGATGCCGACGGTGTTGAAATCAGAGATAGTGCTGGTACCGATGATTATGTCGTTGCCGGCCAAAGTATTAGCGATGCCAGTATTGAGTATTTGCTCCACCCCAGACGCTGGGACAACATCAGCCCGGTCAGTAAACGTTAGACTTGAAAGTTCGATCGCCATAGGAAGACCTCGGTATTTAAGAGAAAAAAAATGTTAGATGTTATCCCTTATATTTGTAACCCAAGTTACAATATTCTATTCTCTAGTTTTTATTTCTTAACACAGTCATAGCTATTTTGATGAGACAGCTAGCTCATTGTGGTTTTATTTCATAATAAAATTCAATAATTGACAACTTAGGTTAAAACAGCAATTTGGTCAGCAGTTTCTCAAGTAAGCTATCGATCGCTTTCACCCTCTTCAACTCCGATCTCTAACTGATACACCCGCAAACTCGGATGTTCGCCAATCAGCCGCCAGCCATATCCTTCAACCGTTGGGGTAGGTCGCGCTCCTTGGCGGTACAGGAATATCGGCTCGTTTCTCATCAATGCCGTGAATATCTGCCGCTCTCTGTCTTTGCCATCATCCCAAATCAGGTGAGCTTTGCCGAAGTACCCCGCACCCATCAAACTAGCAAAGAGCCATTCCATGAGAGCTTGCTGCTCGTCTTGGTTAAGCGTGGATTGACTGACCATAAGTGTCGATTATGGGTATTTTGGATTTGGGCTTGAGTGATGCGATGAGGGCGGTGGCGAGGTTGAGATATTTTTTCATTGGTCGATGGAGATGCGTATACCAAATATTATGCAATCACACAGCGACTTGGAAAAAATCTGGCACCAACTCAATCTCTACTAAGCATTGGGTTTACAGAAATTAAGTGTGGTGCGTCGATTTTGTTGAGTAACATCTACAATTTTTGCCTCCGGTCATAAATAAAAATGAATCAAACCACTGAGCGAGCTGTTTGAGAGCACAACTTTGAAGATAGGTTTTACGATCGCACCGCAATTGAGGCTCTTTACACTTTCACTTTATGCCCTAACCGCCAAGGCGGTTGCCATACTATCGGCTTGGTATTGTAAATCTTAGCCCGTTAGTAATCTGACGAATGTGTTCCTTGTTAGCAGACAACATGAGGTGATTGTAGTTTGCCCCATTCAGGCGAATCGGTGTGGGATAGCGGACAATGAGCGTTGCTATTCTTTCCATAGCCGGATCTTGATCGGACGAAGGCAAAATTAAACAGGCTGGGCGACCCTGGATTTGTAACCTCTGCACCTGGGGACGAGTACCATAGGGATTTAGTCTATGATTCAGTGCATCATTACAAACATTTTTAATCGTTGACGGTGGCGGTGACGACAACCCGGTTATCTGGAAGAATCCATCAGCACCGCTAAAGCGTTCTTCATAGCCCTTGGTAGATCGCCAATTGCTGGGGTAGCTCAAGCTAACACCATACGTCGAATTCTTGTATTGCTTTGTACTGGAAGCAGGTTTACGTGAAACTTGATTTTGACCAACTGATGGGGAAAGCTGGCTGCTACTGCTACTAGGAGAAAGTATTCCCGTGAGTGGCACGAAGGTTAAAAGTCCTAGGCTACACAAGAGTGAATATCGATAAACAATGTTTTTCATGGATTTTCTCGAAATACTCTAGAGGGCTTATGCAAACAGCCAGAAATCGCGCTTTTTTCAAGGACTGTTTAGTTATTTAACAATCTCTGTGAATTGGAACAATCCCGAACTGTTACTGATACCTTCCACTCGCATTTACCTAGATCCGGTTTTTATTAAGACGGTAGCCTTAGAATTTCGGTTTGCTAAGATTCGAGATGCGGGAACAGCACTGGTGCGATGGAACCGAAGGACTGCTTTTTCTACTATGGCAGCAACTGGTGTCCGGGTTGGGCGATGACGTTCCGTCCCGCAAGCTACGCGCCAACTCGACAATCAGCCAGGAGTGTACTTCTGACCATAAAGCGGGATTCTCAAGATAAGGATTCATCCCTGGGAAATTTGGTGTCATGGCTTCTTTGCGGTGAGCGTTTCATTCATCCAAACAGTATCCGATTCTGACAAAGCGGGAATTGGGGGGCGACTGTAATCAATTCTTAAGTCATAGCTTCCCCGATCGTAAATATCGTCTAACAATGACTTTAGATCGATCGTTGGTTCTGATTCATGAGCCTTTAATGGTACTGGGAACTCAGGAATTTTATCTCGCAAATTAAAGCTGTAAAGTTGAGCCTTTGGACGAGTTTCGCTATGACTCACCACGATTCGATAGTGACTTTGCTCAAAATCTCCGACCATTTCCATCGATTTCCATTGGCGCAACAAATCGATTTCAACAAAGTGAGTTGCGCTACCCAAAATCTTTAACCGCTTGGTTTCGTATTGCAACCGCCCGATTCCTACCTGCTTATTTTTGGGAGAAAGCACCTCAATGATGGTCACAACTTCCTCAGTTTCCACGGCATGAATTTCTAGGTATGCTTCTGTCAAAGTTTCGGGTATTGGTAGCAATACTTCTGTAGGCTGCGTTTTTACAGCAACCGCAAGATTGGATGCCGGAGATTGCGCTCCTGATGGTGAATTTTGTACTGAAATATCCGGTACACCTACTAGCAAAGTCACATCTTCGTTCACCTCGTATACGCGCTCTTCAATGGCGACAATGTACTTCGGGCGCAGCTTAGGGCCGAGGTCATTGGCGATCGCGGTAATTAACCGATGGTGGATTCCGGCCCAAAGGGAAGGATGCTCTAAATAGGGATTCATACCCGGAAAGGGATTAGTCATAAAAAAAACTCTTATTCGTGTTGATGCAATTATACCAAATGCTTACAGTTTTGTTCATCCAAAAATCCCACAAAATCAGCAATTACAGAATTACTCAATAATTAATCCTGCTTTCTTGAAGCCGGAAACTTTAAAGTTTTTAATACTTGTTTGCCTCTTAAATTTTTCATTTTAATGTGCTTTTACTTTACAAAAGTTTGTCACATTGACAGTTACATAAGCCGAACTAAAACTATTTTTTATGTGATAAAGTAGTCCCATACAGCTATTGAACTACTACCCATGCTAACAGCAGCTTTAGCCACAAAGTTAATCCGGCAAATCTTAGTCGATTACAACTTCTGGCCGACATCTGAATCGGATTCGCCTTTGAGGGTTGCGCGCTCGAAAACTGCCTTAACCGATGCAGCCATTCTCTCTCGCGATGCCTCTATGCGGAGGACTGCGGTAGGAGATGTAACCCCGTCTTACAAAGCTCCCGAACGCCGGATTGAATGCAAGACACTCGACCAAACCTTTAAGCCTTTGGTAGCTTCAGCTTTGACCGAAGTACAGGCGATGGCTATGAATGTGCAAAGTGGAGTGGTAGGGCTGGAAATGCTGGAAATGCCGATCGAACAATCGGAATTCCTGGTACAGCTCTACAGTGCTTTTAAACAACTAGCAAACCATAAAGTCTGCTATGTAGTTGATGGCAATAACGTGGCTTCTGACCCGTATACCGGGCTGTTTATCACCGGAGAAAGCAGCGATGGCGAGGTGATTGTTGCTCAGACTTTGCTCGTTCAAACCTGATAGTTAATTCCGTTCAGTTTCACGGAACTGAGCGGGATTCGTTTTGTAAATAAAGTAATCAAGGATAGTTAAACAAATGTCAGTAAAAATTATTTCCCCGGTAACAGGGGAAGTCATACAAACAAACACAGTTCCCCAAATTGTGCGGGTTGTGGCGATCGCCGACATTAACATTAACACCGACGTTCGTTTTAAACTCAACGGTGCAGTCGCCGGAATTGACACATCAGCAACAACCATCAATACTAACGGCACTCCGCAGTATCAATATCAGTTCAACGTTCCCGTCCCAGCAGCAGGGATTCAGTCGATCGAAGTTGAGGATATCAACCAGTCAACGGTTCCGGTAACGGTTCGATCGCAGGCAACTTTGAGTTTTGAATTGAAACTCAACGAGCCAACAATAACTCTTGCTAAAACTGCCACGACTCTTGCCCCGAATTTGGTGACAGCAACTATTGCTAATAGACCCACAGGTTCATCTGTTCGTTTTACTTTGAATGGGAAAATTGTCAAAGAAGACACCACAGCTCCTTTCAATGTTTCTGTTCCTGAGTCGGGAGAACTTAGGGCTGATTTGATTGTTGATAACAACATTGTTCAAACTGCTACTTTAAACGTTGTTGTTATTGCACCAATTCCCACACCAATTCCCACACCAACTCCCACACCAACTCCTGCTCCCCCTTTAAAAGGGGACAAGGGTGAACCAGGGGAGCAAGGAATTCCGGGTATTAAAGGCGACAAAGGCGACACGGGAAATGCAGGTTTACCAGGTTTACCAAGTGTCAGGGGTGATGCTGGAATTCCGGGTGCAGCGGGAGAAAAGGGTGACGTTGGCGATCGAGGTTTATCTGGAGAAAAGGGTAACGTTGGCGATGCTGGTGCAACTGGACTCACGGGCGCTGTGGGCATTCAAGGTATTTCTGGCGTTCAAGGTGACAAAGGTGACAAAGGTGACAAAGGTGATGTAGGAGCGATCGGACTTACGGGTGCTTCGGGTACTGCGGGTCTTCAAGGGATTGCAGGTTTACCCGGTTCTGTGGGCGATCGAGGTTTGTCTGGAATTCCTGGTCAAAAAGGCGACGTTGGTGCTACGGGTGCTATGGGTGCTGTAGGTGCTGTAGGTGCTACTGGTGCTGTAGGTGCTACTGGTGCTGTAGGTGAACGTGGGATTGCTGGTACAACGGGTGCAACGGGTGGAATTGGTGCAACGGGTACAACGGGTGCAACGGGTGCTATAGGAATTTCTGGTGCAGTCGGTGCGATCGGTGCAGTCGGTGCGATCGGTGCGATCGGTGCAGTCGGTGCGATCGGACCGAGAGGAATGCAGGGCGATCGCGGAGTTATCGGCGAAAAAGGTGCAACAGGCGATCGAGGAATTCAAGGAGTTCAAGGTCTTCCCGGCGCTGCTGGCACGAATGGAACACAAGGAATTCAAGGAATTCAAGGAACTTCTGCACCATCGCCTACTTGGTCACCTTGGATTGTAGTGCCGGTGATTCCTTCAGCACAAGTTCAATTCAGCGCAGTAAGAGAAGCTCTTTTGAGATACAGAAAAAGAGAAGGCGGTTTGGTGCAGTTGCTGGTTGATATGGCGCTGACAAGCTTTGACAAAAGTGCAGTTATCGCTAATATCCCACCACAAAATCTCAGCTTGTGGATGGCAGGCTACGGATTTAATCACCCAATTACTTTCTGGGTGCCTGCAATTATTGCAGTAGGGCATTGGGTGCCTGCCATCTTCACCATAGATAGAGCTGGAACTGTCCAGGTGCAGGCACCGGTGACTTTTAGCGGTACGGCTGGTCACATAAGACTTAGCTGTTTACTTGTCGAAACACCACAATAAAAAAAGTAATCCCTTGGGCTTCAAACCTTAAATTCCAAGGGATTACTTTTGCGTTTAACTATTGACGCGAACGTATTTTGTCAGCAATGCAAGCTTGTTGTAGTCCTTGAAAGAAAAGTTATAATTGGAGTTAATTAATTATATCAAATAACCATGCTCCCACAGTTAGCAAATGTTTACAATCCCACAAGAGTTTACCCGAATCCTGTATGGCTAGCCAGCCCCAAGCTAGACGGTATCCGATGCTTGTATTATGCAGACAAAGGTTTGACCAGTCGCAGCCAAAAACAGCGCTACATTGGCTTTGGAGAGATTGAACAAATTTGCGACTCATTGCGTATCAGCAACAATCTCTCATTCTTGGATGGTGAGTTGTACATCCCAGGAGAAAAGTTTGACATAATCTCGGGCATTGTTCGGGATTCTAAAGACTACGACGTAGCTGCAAAAGCCAGAGTTGAATTCAGAATATTTGCTATTGGATCGATCGCAAATCCAAACATGAACGCTGGGGCAATGCTTGATTTGATGGAAGCAACACTCCCGACGAGCGGGCGAGTGATTCATTTGGATCATTCAATTATCGGAAATACGCCGATCGCGATCCAAGCTGAAACCGAGTCAGTCAAAGTTAACGGTCGCAGCGACGAGGGGATTATGTTGCGGAATCCCAGCTCGGTTTATGCGGGAGGTCGATCGAACAATCTCCTGAAAGTCAAAAACTTCGTCAAAAGCAACTTTGTGATTGTCGGCTTTAACAAAGGGACTAGCAAATTTGCTAACTCTCTAGGCAATCTGCTGGTTCGAGGAATGGTTGACGGAATGGTAATCAATGGCAGAGTCGGGACTGGATTTAATGATGAAGAGCGATTGGACATTTGGGCAAACCAGTCAAGCTATTTGGGAAGAGATATTGAGGTGATTTATCTCGGAATTACACCCGCCCGCAGAAGTCTCAGGCATCCGATATTTTCTCGGTTCGTTTGATTGAAAAACTCACATAAAAAACCCCGACTAATGTCCAGTAGGGGTTTTTCAAACATTTACGGCGGTTAAAGCATCGCTTCAACCGGTGCATCCGTAATTAAAGCTTAGCCTCACCCAACAATTCCTGCAAGTTCGGGAACTTTGCCTGCCAGTTTCCACCCCGTAGCTGGTGAGTAAACTGGTGTGGTTGCGGTGACTCCCCAACCAGATAATTCGCTCGTGGCGACTTCAATAAACGAATCGTCGGGCGCTTTGATTTGCCAAATAAGTTCTACTGGAACAGCAGTTGCAGTTGGTGGAAGCAAATCGGCTGGGATTGGAGGAATGACACTTGCTACTGCCACAGGAATTGTAGGAGTTGATTCGACAGTCGCAGGTACGACAGCATTCGGATCGGGTTGAATTGAAGTCAGAAAGCTTTTGGAAAAAGTCAGCTTTGGCTTGCGAGATGGTTTCAGAGTTATGGTTTCCCCGGTGCGCGGGTTCCTTCCTGGGCGCTCTGGTTTGTCAATAACTTTGAAACTTCCTAGCCCTTCGAGCCTGGCTTCTTCCCCGTTGCGGAGATTTGCTGATAGAAAAGCGATTGTAGAATTTGTCACTGCTGCGATCGTACTTTCAGTAAATCCAGTAGAAGCTTTTACGTAGTCGGTTAAAGTTGTCATGATTGATGTGAGACTAATGAATATTTTAATTATGCACTATCAACCGCTTAATTTGGTGGCAATCCAAAATCTTCAGGTCCAAAAAGTCCTGCTGGCATTCTTCCTAAGAGAAAGTCAATCTGGTCTTGAGTCATGGATTCATTAAACAAACAAGCTCTTTTTGTTGTAATATTTCCATCATTAAGCAGCATTCCATTCGGATGTGAGTAAATTCGCATCATTCGAGTTTCGCCTACGGCCACTTTTCCTCTATCCTTTTCTGCTACCCATCCCAGCGGGAAAAAGCCGATGTTTTTGGTACTTTCGGGGAAACGCATATCGATCGCCAATTCCTGTCGCGCTGCTTGTTTGCCAGCAGCAGGTTTGAGGCGCATCAAAACGCGAACCTGCACGGTTTGCCCTTTCCACTCGCCGCGACTCCAAGCGTTGGGTTCCTGTTTGTGGACGTTGAAAACATCAAAGTAGGTAACGGGTTCGGGATTTTCTTTAATTTCTGCCACGATTTCCTCCGCAAATAAGTTGAAGACGATCGAACCTGTGCTCAATTCACCAGCTCCGGTATGAGCAGCGCGCCAGTAAGCAGCAGCCCATGATTTTTTAGTGTACGGTGAGCCGTCGGGCTGAGCAAACTGTTCGAGGGCTGATTCTTTGAGAGCTTGATATTTTGCTGAAACTTCTCTGATTTTAGTCGTATCGCCATCGTTGTTAGTTTTCCATTCGATCGCACTTCTCATGTCGTTACCGTAGCCTTTGCGCTGCTCAAAAGCGTAATCTTGTTGTTCCTTTGTGACTGTTACCGTTGAAAACAGCGATGTAGCAAAGGAGTTGATGTCGATGTTGGTTTCAAAGTTTGCTGGGCGCCAGTAGCTATTTACTAATCGCACCAATCGAGAAATAGTATCGTTAGCGGAGCCCCCGGAGGGGATCGCATTTGGCGCGACAGCGCACGGACGCGTAAGGTAGCATTGCTCAGCTTTAAAGTCTTTGAGCCACGGAATTTGACCAGCGTCTCCCAAACTGTTGAGATAATCTCCAACTGCCTTTAATCCCGCATCGTTGTTGGGATAGGCAGATTTGAGGGAATCTACAGCAATCTGTAATTCCTGGCTAAGAAAGTTGATAATTGACATTTCTTGAGGCACTGTTTGCATTCCGCCTGGGGGAATCTCCAACACAATCCCTTCAGCGCCCGCACCTCTAGCGCGTCCTAGAAGCGATGCCACAATCCCAGTGCTGTCGTTCATACTGCCAACTGCAACTTGTTGCAAAGTTCCGGGTAAAGCCATTTTTGGGAGTTTGCGGACTGTTGGTGGTGTGTCGAAATTGGCGATCGCATTTCTGAGATTTGGATACTCTTTTGATGCGATTAACTGCACAAAATCGCCGTCAAAATCACGACCCAAATTTAACATTAACTTTGTAGAAGCAGCCATCAAACCTGAACCTTTGGCATAAGTTCCTTCGTGTTTATTTATCCACAATTGGCAGTCTCCCCAATGTCGCATCGGGTTACAAAACACGATATATTCGCCTTCATCCATCCCCGGTGCACAGAAAACTTTTTGACTAAATATTGTGTTGCCGTTCTTGTCTGTGAATTCGTACTTTTTAAAATATTCGTCAGGTTGAGACATGAGACTCCAGAATCGGACACCCGCAGCTTTAGCCAAGTTGAGCCAAACTTTCCTCAGACGTTCTTTTACTTTTTGAAGGATGTACGGATGCAACAGTAATCTGCCTAAAGTGTCGTATTTGACGATTTCCATTGCCGTGTTTACATACTCGGCTTCTGATTGAATAGAATCGCCTTGTTCGCGTTCTAAATCTGCTTCATTTCGATCGATTCTCAATACTTCAGCCAAGTTCTGAATCGAATCTAAAGCAGCAACCAACCGTTCGCATTTAACAATCAACCTGCTGATGATTTTGTCTTTTTCCAACGTTTCATAACTAAACCACTGAAACAGCATCCAACCTGCTTTTGCTGTGCGCTGTTCTGCCTCAAACACCAGCCCGCACAACAGTTTATCGGTGTAGTTTCCGAGTGCTGGTTTGTTGCCTTTGAGAGATGACCAGGGGATGACTAAATCAAAGCCCGAGCCGTCGAGTTCGGGATTATAGGCGATCGTACCTTTGGCTACCCATTTCTTGAATGCAGCTATGCGAAATTGAATAGGAATATTAGCATCAACATCATCAGGTTCGTATTCTACTGTTCCAGCTCCCAGTAATTCCATAAACTCTTTGGAAGCTTTGCCATGACTGTCTCCGCTGTTCCAATTTCGTCCGTTTGTCGGGTCATCTTGCGGTTGTCCATTCTCGTCTCTGGCTGTGTCGTCAACAATGACGTAGTTAAAATTACGCCCGACTAAATGCTTGCATCCGGTGTGTAGAATACTCCCGTAAATAATGCGTTTCCACTGTTCTGTTGCCTTTTCTCCGTAGTATTCCTTTCCGATCGGCGCTAGGTTGAAAGTGAATCTGCCGTGGTTGCGAGAGTTGCTGGCTAGGTCAAGTTGATATCGGTCTTTTTTGGCAGTAAACGGATTTAAAAGTGATGCGTCTTTTGTTTTTTCTGGGATTTCACCAATACAAAATCTTTCTTTGCCTACATCTTTATGCAAACCAGAAAGCAAAGTGTTTCTCAAAGTCACTTTCGGATTGTTTGACCAAGCTTTGTTCACGCAATCCCATACAGACCAAATAGCGATTGTCTCTACTTTTGCAACCACTTCATCCGCGCCATACCAATCGTATTCGAGATTATATTCTGTTGGCATATCGAGTATCAAATAAAGTCCATAAATCCGAGTCTACCTGTTGCTATTCTAGCAACTTTATCTGCTCCTAATACTGTTTCGATCGCCTCTTTTCCAGCTATTTGAATCGGACTATCGGGATTAGTTAGATTGTAACAGACAGCATATTTTTTCTTGGAATCCAAACCAACTCCGATAATCTGGCTCATTGGAAGTCTAGCTCTCCCTAGCATTCGTTTAGCAGAGGTTTTAAATTCTTCTAATATCTCAACTTTGTTCGTATCTGACATATACGCCTGAACAAAGTTAAATCTGTTTGGATTTGCTGTTAAGTCTCCAAAAATGTACAACATCTCAGCCAAAGCAAGTCGATTTTTCATAGCTTGAATGATGATAACTGAAGCCGCAATAATGGGGGCTGCGAAACTCATCACGTAAGCCCACCCGCTGACTCTCATCCCAGTAATCCCAAAGATTGTCGGCAGAAAGCTAATACCTCTATCTAGAGCTTGAGCTGCTATATACCTCGCTGCTATCGTACCAGCACTGCCTGTGATTTTGAGTACAATCGCCGTGACTGTATTGGTCAAAGCAGGCAACAGCAAAGCTGGAATGTTGAGCGCTTTTAAAAAGAAACTTCCTAACAGCCAAGATGCAATGCCGGTGATGACTGATACTGCACCAGCTACGGTAGCAGCACCACCAACTGCGATCGGGACAATCGCATTCAGCACAGGCGGGCGTGAATGAATTGAGACGATCGAGTGTCTGTAAACTGAGTCGATCGTGTAAGGATTCGACCCATTAATTGTTGGTGGAGTTTTTGGAGGTCTAGGAGGCTTTGGTGGTGAAGGTCTGCCCATTTTAAATAAAGCATCTTCTACCATATTCAGCTTACTGTTAACGCTACGTCTAGCATTACCTTTGAGTGTTTCGAGCATTGCCTCAAATTCTGTTTTCTTTTCCAGAGCTTTTTGAATAGCGTCATTTTTCCATTTTTCCGTTTCATTCGCAGCCGAGTGAGCAGTATCTGAGTAAGCGATTAGTTGCTTGGATAATTCTGGCAAATTTAGCGTTTCATTGTGAGCCATAACCGAAGCTTCGTAGACGGCTTTCTCGTTTTTGTTAGTCGCCAACTTAGTAAGTTCGTCGTTGATTTTTACTGTAAAGTTTTTGTGACGATCGGTGTTGAAAGCGCGGTTAACCCCGTGGACAGTTTCTAGGAAAACTAGACTTGAACTGGTGACTGTTTCACTTAAATCCTGCGATGCCAGCAACACATCTCTGATTCCTGTGGTGTACTGGCTTTCCATGACGAACTTGATTTGTGGCAGGTTCATATACCAATCCTTTCCGCCCTGAATCCCTTCGTTGACAGTATCGGCTATTTTCAGAATTTCTTTGCCGGCCCAGATGTTGTCAGATATTTGGTTTCGTAGATAATCGAATTGAGTCATAGCTAGTATTTTTGGTAATTGTTGATAGACCTTTTGACAATAACAAACGAATTTTTTTCAAACTTTAAGATAAATTATTATTAACTCTTTCTTTAAGTTTTTTCCCTGCTTTAAAAAAAGGTATTGTAGCATCTGCTATTTCAACTATCTCACCGTTCTGTGGATTCCTACATTTTCTACCTTTTCTAAATCTAGGGGAAAATGTCCCAAAATCTATGAGCTTAATTTCTTCTCCATTAGCAACCGTTTCCCCGATTCTTTCAATAACTTCGTTCAAGACTGATTTTACTAATTTTTGGCTAATCCCCAGGTTTAGTGAAATAGTTGTGATTAATTGTAATTTATTCATTTTCTTTTCTTCTTTCCTAATTTAATGGTTAATCAATGATGCCAGAAACTGAACTCGCATAAGTGCGATTGCAGCACATTGAGGTACGATCGATCGTCCATACAAGCTTACACATTCCCTACGTCCCGGCGTACGCGGTTCAATCCCTGACTCTGTGGGTGGTTGGTTGAATTTCCACCAGTTGTCATGAGTAATTGAGTCCATCCACTGGGGAAACCCATTAAGTAGGCGCACACTTCCGGGTTGAGTTTCTGGGTAAGAGATAAGCGACTTTGCGATCGCAATGTGGTCTCTAATGTTGTCAGCCCAGCAGCGGAAGTTTTGCCGTTCCCGGAGCTGTAAGTCGTCACGGTAGGCAATGATAAACACTCTTTGCCTCTCGTGAGGCGCACCGCACTCCGACGCGCTGATGACCTCAACCTCTGTTTGATATCCTGCCAAACAGAGTCCGGCAAGAGCTGTTCGTAATCCTCGATCGATGAACCCTGCAACGTTCTCCACAACCACAAACGTTGGTCTACCAATGATGATGCAGCGCAACGCTTCAAACCAGAGATTTGATTCAAAATGTGCGAGTCCTGTTTTGGTTCCGGCTCTGGATGTGCCGGTGCAAGGAAAGGAACAGAAATAGACATCAGCGACCTGCGGGATTGGGCTGTACGATCGAATGTCGCTGTAAATAGAAATCTCAGGAAAGTGAGCCTGTAAAACTTTCTGAGCGTGTGGATTAATTTCGACGAGTTCGATCGTCCGAAACTTTACTTGAGAAATCGGATTAACCCAACGGCTAGCCAGTTCCCAGGCTCCAATTCCAGCAAAGAAATCGATACATTTTAAAAGCATATTAGATTTTTTCTTAATTCTATCATTTGTGCTTCGCATTTGGGAAGAAGATTTTAAGCAATAAACTCATGACCAAAATAGTAATGATTTCTGGTAGCCGTTCAATCAAAAATATCAGCCTTGGACTCCAATCGATTGAGAGAATAATCGACTTGAACTTTTCAATAATTCTTGGTGATGCGCCCGGAGTAGACAAACTGGTTCAAAAATATTTACGTTCTCAGAATTATCCAAATATTAAGGTTTACTTTGGATTGTGGTCAGGCAACGGAAAACCGAGAAATACTACAGGATTTGAAACGGTTGGAATTCCAGGTAGCTACATCGAACGAGACAAAGTAATGTGTTCAGTTTGTGATTACGGTTTGGCTCTTTGGGATGGCATCAGTCGCGGAACCAAAAACAATAGCCTACGAACCAGGGGGAAAACCAAAATCATCAGAATTTGAGTGATTTAAGTTTGTCTAAGAAATCACTTCGCTCTAAGAAATCGCTTCGCTCTAAGGGAATGAGTGCAAACTCAGTCCTTTTCGTTTTGAGGCAAAGTTTATGACCGTATATATTCGCCCAATGTCCGAATTCCCTTACGACGTAAACAGTCGCGAGGGCACTTACTTCGACCGCAACAAGCAGCCCATTCCAGCATCAGTAATGAGAGGCCACTACTGCGTAGCTTCCGAAACCAAAAGCTATGCACTTTCCTCATCGATCCACAAACAAAGTAAGGGCTTGACCAACATAGCTACTTTCTTTGAAGGTCAAACCACTGACGAAAAGCGCCAGTTACTTTGGTCTCAAGTACAATCTCGTACGCTACCGAGACCTTTAACACGCTTTTTAGATCGCTACAGCAATCTGGGCGACCTCTATCTCTGGTACCTCAGCGAGCACGATCGACCTACCGCTGAACTAATCAAGCGCTTTATCGATTGGTATGCGAATCAATAGCTAGAGTCCCCGCATCCAATTACTGGATGCGGGGACTTTTTTATCGACTAACGGCGAAGTTTATTCATTTGCAATATGCCTTCGGCATAGGGAAACGAGTTAATATTTATGAGGCAAAGTTCATGAAAAAGGTCATAGCAACAGTCAACAAACTCCGCCCGTCTGATTTCGGTATTTCTGAAAAAATTAGTAGGCATTGCTACTTTGACGACGGAGTTTTCGTGTATAACAACGGTGAAGGTAATAGCTATTTTTAATGCGAATTGCCTTTGTGTGAAAACGGCGATCATATTGAAATTGGCAGCCTTTACAACACTTGCTATGGCATTGTGAATGTTGGCAGTATGCAGTTAAGGAGCGGAGTCATTCAAGTTTTTGATTACGAAGTTCTCGATGAGGACGGCGATATCCTGGAAATGCTGGGTTACGAGTTTAAAAGCGTTTTTTGGTGAGTGCAAAGAAAAGCCTCACATCCAATCGCTGGATGTGAGGCTTTTTTATCGACTAACAGCGAAGTTTTTCTTACTTTCTAGAAGTTGCTGAGCAATCGTAGGCGTAAGCCGGGGCGTAGCCATCGATTCTTACTATCGTTCGCTTCGATTTAATCAATAGCGCCAGTTTCAGTAACAGTTTTTGCTTCTATGTTTCTAAAAACACAGAAACAAAACCAATACTTCGTTTTTAAGTGCTGACTTTTATTCGGCATTTAAAGTGGAAGATACATCTTGTTTTAACTGGATTATCCGCAACAATTTCCCCGAAGCTGACTTTTGGTTAACCAACAAAGGTAGCAAACACAAGTTAGGTGAACCATTGAGAGAATTTCAGCCATACCTAACAGGTGTTCAATGTCCGGCATTAATCCTTCCCGATTATGGGTTTTACCTGTGCCAGTATTTGCACCAACAAAAGCTTTGGGAAGACTATTCGATCGGCTCAATCAATCTTCAACATCTTCGCATCCAGGATATCAAAGAAGTTTTTCGGTCGATTGGTGACCAGCACAGGATTCAAGACAAAGCCCGCTTCAAATCGTTTGTTCCTTCCCCCGTGCCTGTTGACAGACAAAAGTTGTATGCTTCGCTGTAAAGCGTTGAGTTATTTCTATTACTGGATTACTGAAATGGAAACAATTAATTTTGGTGGAATTCAAGCTCATGTTTTGGCGTTGTCCCCGCACTCCTGCTATTTCTTGTTCCGATTATCCGATCGAATTACTGTGAAAGGGATTTATAACTCGCATTTCATTTGGGATAAAATCACGGATAATCTGAGAGGTTTTCTGTCCCGGCGCTTCATCCTGTATGTGGGTACGCATACACATCAGGATGCACAACTTATCAAAGCCAAAATTATTGAAGCTGGCGGAACTCCGAATAAAGATGTCTTTGTTTCTAAGTTCGTCCGTGGCTATCCCTATGAAGTGAGAGCGAAGGGGCTGTCTCCTGAATATCTTGTGCAAACTTTAGAGCATTATCCTCATCCATTGAAAGCCACAGCTACAGAAACTTTAGAAACATAACATCAAAAACGTTAGCAATCTCAGAAACAAAATCAAAACTGTTTCTGAGATTTTTAGTTTTGCTTCGCTTTGAAGTGTTGAGTTTTTTAGTTAGGAATTGAATCATGGAAAAGATAAACTTCGCCGGCATTGAAGGTCAAATAGTTGAGACTTCACCACACGGTAGTTATGTAGTTGTGAGGTTGAGCGATCGAATCACGATTGTAGGGACAACTAACAACCAATTCAACTGGCAAGAAATGCCAGATGCAAGTTCTGGGTTTGAAAGTTTTATCACGTACATAGGTGTACGATCGAAGGCTGGCGCAGCTCAAGCTCAGGAAATTGTAGCTCAAGTTGGCGGCTACAGCTACAAAAGTGAAAGTGAGCCAAGGAAGTCAAAGCGAGTGAAAGATTTCCCATTAGAAATCAAAATCCGTGGCTTAACTCCTGAGTTTGTTGCTGGAGTAATTCGTCTCAAGAAAATATAAACAGTCAGTCTCCTCAACATTTAACTGCTGATAAATGTTGAGGAGACTAACAATTCAGTCTAAACTCAACAATTTCTACCAATAATAGAGAAAAACAATGGCAACTTTAGAATCAGAGTCAGAATTCTGGGATAGACAAGAGCGAATTTACAATGCAGAACGCGAGAAAAGACTCCTGGCTACAAAAATCCGTGATGCTTTTCGGGTTATAGCGTGGCAACATTTCCGAGCTGACCTTGGGGAAACAAAACTAAGCGAACGTTATACGCGATTTTATAGTTCCTGGTTCCGGCATCGAATTCAATCAATGGATTACTACGAATTAGCAGAATATACCATCAAAAAGGGTTTCTCGATCGAGCAATTGTTGCTGATGCGAGAGATTTATTACGGGATTCATCAACGGTTGGGTTCATAAAGTTTGCTCGTGAGGAATCGCTTCGCGATAGAGAAGTGATTTCTTACCTAGGTATTTCCCATGAGACGACTAAAGAAACAAATCCCCAACATTGAGCAATTTCGCGATTATTGTCGTGGTTTAGTTGAGCTAATGAAACCAAGTTACAGTAGTTTAACCGATCGGAGACTAGAAATTTGGCTTTTCAATAGCGTTCATCTCGGCAGTGGCAAAGTCAAACCCGGATATTTTGATGACAGACTTTATAGGTTTTGTCAGCAAATCTATCCGGGTAGTGATGTCGGTTTGCTGACTTATCACGGCCCTCGTTGTGGCGGAAGTAGTGGCGTGATTCGACCACATAAAGACCACGGGTATAGTTTACCTCGCGCAATCAACATCAATCTTGGTGTTATCGAGTTTGCGATCGATGGAAAGTTACATTTGCTCAATGATGGTGATATCGTTGAGTTTAATTGTAAGAAAACTCATTCAGTACCCCGTGTATTGAGTGAAGAACGGTTTAGTTTAGTTCTCTGGAAACTGAACGAGGCTAAAGGTTATCGATCGCAAATGATTGAGTTGATCGATTGGTAGTAATCGCGGATCTAGTTTCCTAGATCCGCATTTTTATTGCCAATTTGTTTTGGTAAATTTTCCACTCAACGCTTTATCGCAGCTTTTTTCTGAAGAGCTTCGCTATAAGGGATTGAGTTGATTTTTTCAACTTTGTTTTTTACCTTTACCCTAACTATCATGACTATTAACTTTCCTTCCAAAAGTGAAAAGAAAACCTCCCTACTTGTTGATGCCCTTCGCATCATGGCTTGGGAAGAGTACAAAAGCAGCAACAAAGACGACTTGAAAGACCTCGAATATGGAGGCTACCAAGTATTTGCTGCTGAGTGGGAAGATGAAGAACTCCACAATTTCACTTACTCTGAGTTGGTGGATTTCTGCAAAGCTATAGAATACACTCCGATCGAGCTTATGAACTATCGATCGGAATACTACGCCAAGAAGAATGCCAATTCTTCTAAATACCCAACAAATGGCAATGGCAATGGCAATGGCAAATCAAACTATGCTAATGAAGAAGTAGCATTCTAAAAAAAAAGCCCCACATCTATAGGTAGATGTGGGGCTTTTTTTACTAATCTTCATGAGTACAAGTGCATAAAGTTTATTTGTGGGGTGCTTCGCGATAAGAAATTGAGCCTAATTTTTAGGCTCAATTCCTTATCTGGGTATTTCTAATGACCACTCTAATTGAAAACTTAGTTTCGATCGTAATTGTCGGTGAACTGTCTGCTATTTCACTTTTTGCTGGAACTGGATTAATAGGTTATGCGAAAGTTACAGCAGCCCACATTCAGCTTATGCAAACAGCCAAACAAAGTAGATATGATGCAATCATCAACTACGGACAAATTCGCAGCGTTGCGATTTATACGGGTAAAAATCCTACAATTGCTGAATGTTTGGATAGTGTTTGTGGTGTAAAGATTCCTTTGCCAAGTGGCATCAAAATCACATCAACTTTTCGAGGCATTGATGCCAAAGTTGCTGGCAAAGCTGGTAGTGATGGCGTACCGCCCCGCAAGCTACGAGCAACTTTGATTAGTTGGTCATCCGAAACCAACAGTGGAATCGGTGGCAGTTATGGTCAACATGGTACTGTCACCTTTTCTCATCCCTGGACTAAGAAACGTTTCTGTTTGGTTCGTGGCGGTGCGATTGGAAATCAAGGTGAAGTAGTAATTCGCAAGGATAAAGAATGTAAATAGAAAAAAGCCCTCATCGTTGGGGGCTTTTTTTTCACCGACTAACGCCGAAGTTTATTCGTTAAGATGCGAGTAATGCTTCGCTTTTGGGTGTTGATGTTTTTTGGGACTAACTATGTCATCACCTTACGGTTCAGGATACGGACTTTTGCAACACGTCAATCGAAGACTCAATCGCGAAACTCAATACGATTTTGATGAACCATTTGAGCAGAAAGAATATCACACAGCAATGATTACCGGGCATCGCTGGATTAAACATAACAATCCACCAATTGACAATTTAATCACAATGGCAGTCAACCAAGGAGTTACGCATTTCCTGTGTGGTATGGCGCTCGGAACCGACCAAAGCGCAGCGGAAGTGCTTTGTATTCGCGGGCTAAAGTGGACAGCGGTTATTCCGTGCGCTGACCAGGATAATTTGTGGAAACCACGCCAGCGATCGCGCTACAAGAAGTTGCTAGAAAAAGCCACAAGGCAGGTGATTCTGTACCCGCAATATAGCCCTGGTGTTATGCACGCGCGCAACCTGTGGATGGTGAAACATTCTGAAATTTGCCTAGCTGTATTTGATGGAGACCCGAACAATATTGGTGGCGGAACTGCGACAACGGTGAAGATGGCTCTCGATCGGAATCTGCTGATTTATCAGTTCAATCCGGCCGGTTCTAAGTACACAATCATTGAACCAGCTTATCAACAACTCAGCCTATTTTAGCCACAAAATCATGAACAAGAACATAGACAAGCACGATCGAATCAAAAACCTTACTTACGGTGCCATCGTTCGTGGGGATATACAAGCCTGCGAACGACAACCTGACGACACTTACATTATCACTCGAACTAGCGATTTAAAGCCCATAGCTCACACTACCAATAGCGCGGTGATTTTTCTTTATCTTCTCAAATGTTCTCAAGAAACAGAAACAATCGTGGAGTGAAAAATATGAATGCGAAAAAAACAGACAAAAAGATAGACAGAAAGACACAGAAAAAAGTTACTGGACACTTGCACGGACGTATCAAAAAGCTAGCTGATGCTGCGATCGCCCGTGGGGATATCATTCATTGCGATAGATATCCCGATGACACTTACATCATCACTGCCAACGACGATGACATGATTCCCATTACCTACACCGCTGTCGGTGCAGGTACTCTTCTCTATTTGCTGAATTCTTTGGCGCAAGAAACAGAAACAAAAACAGAAACATAAAACGTTTTCAGAAACAGAAACCGCTTTTGGGGTTTGGTGTTTCTGTTCAAATTGTGTTCAAACAAAAAACAAAGCGAAGCTCATACAATGCTTCGCTTTGGAGTAGTGATGTTTTTGGGATTTCAAACATGATTATTCTAACAAAGCCCACAGCTTTCGACAAGATGCTTGCTGACTCAATCGGCAAATTGATTGACTTAGACGCAATTACTGAGCGACTTTTGGCGACTGACTGCCAGCAATGCTCCTTATTCACTCATGAGCAAGTAAAGCTTGCTTTCCTGAAGTGGATTGAGCACAATCTCGACTCGATCGAAGAACAGCCTGAATGGTTTATCAATCAGGATTTGAAACATTTCTATCGCCACCTACCATTTGACGAGTTGCAAGATGCAACAGAATTACGAGAATACGATTACGAGGAAACTTACTCTGAACTCGAAAATGATGAAAAGTACAGGAATATGTGTGCGGACATGGATGCTCGTATCAATTCAGGGGAACTTTCCCAGGACACACACGAGTACATCGCACACAAAATCCGAAATGAGAAGCCACAATTTGATAACGAATCTTTACTCGAAGATGACTTTGAGGGAACTCCTGAAGAAGCTGCATTAGCTGCCATAAATTGGTAGCAAAAAAAGCGGTTAGTTCTTTCTCAGAACTAACCGCCACTTTAGATGTGGTAGTTAAGGAAATTTTATCATGATTTACTTGAAAAGGCTAGCCGAAATTCGCAAACAAATTGAATCTTTGAAAGCTGAAGTTGAGTCGATCGAACCTGACGCAATCCTTGAAGCTTTCGAGATTCTTGAATCAAACCAATCACCCAACGGTAAAAGCTTAGTTCACAGCGATAAGAATGCTAAAATTGTGCTAGTTTTACGCAATCGCTATGACGACAAAAATATCTCTGTTGTGCGCTTAGACGAAGATATTGACAGAGAATACGAGAAACTTTGTCGATCGAACGCAACAGCAATCGAAAACAACCAAGCTTATATCCAAGAATTACAGGAAATGATTGCTGTTGCCGAAACAAAACAAGAAATGTTTCTGAGTTCTGTGTACTTGGAAACACTTCGGAAACAACGTTTGATCGCACTCAAAAAGACTGAGCACAAAGTACCAAGTTTGGCAGTTTACCTGAAATAACTTAATGCTTCGCTTTTGGGTGTTGATTTCTTTCAGTTACAAATTACAAAGAAAAAACAATGACACAAATTCTCATCGACGATTATAGCTTTCAAGTAGAGCCATTTGTACGTTACAAAGAGAATCGGTTGAAAGGAAAATTGATTTTCTTAGATAAGGAAATATCGTCATTTGATATGGCGATCGTCTCAATAAATCAACAAAGTATGAACGTTGGAGGGATTGCAAGAATTCCATTAGTGGAAGTCTGGGGATTTGTGCTTGACAACCCAAAAAATTGCATATTGTCAACATTTCTCACTTTAAGATTTGACCTCAAAACACCCGATTTTGAACAAATCTATCACCTAGATTTTGTTCCGTTTCAAACAGATATGGGTCAGGTATTCAAGTTGAATGCAACTGGTCGATATCCAAAAAATCAATTTGAGAAATATGCTCTAGAAGCTGCTGAAGATATTCGCCAATCTGAATTTAACTTTTGTCATGATGAAAACTTAAAACAAGTAAGAATCTAAATCTCATCGCCAATCTGCGGTAAGGCTGAATAGAACCGCAACATGAATCCTTGAATGCCATGCAACAAACCAAATACAGATTCAATCGAAAAAAAGGAAAGATTTATGTCGATCAGCAAGGTAGATTGCTTGACAATGGAAACTCCATCAAAGTAATCATTTTGTGGGCATCAGAGCCAACTTTTGGCAAACCCTTTCCTCACTTGCCAGCCCAATATTGGGTACAACTAACATTCCTTAATGATTTGGGTGACTGGTGCTATGCTGTCCTCAGCAATGGCACAACAAATGCACTCTCTTCTTGGATAGCATACCGGAAAGAAATTGAGCAAAAACTCGAACTCTACGCTGTTATTACAACATTGAGTTTTGAGCCGATTGATAGCGATCAACCTCACCAATGGTTTGACTACAGTTTCTCTGGGATTGCAGGAAAACAAGGTTTAGACGATCGAATGCGATCGCTAATCCAACAAAGCAAATATCCAATAATCGAAGCACTTGGGTTAATTGGGTAATGCTTCGCTTTGGAGTAATGATTCAATGTTTTACCTTTACCTTTCATCAACAACAACACCGTCATGACTAAGAAGAATGAATCCGTCAATGAATCCGTCAATGAATCGAAGAGTGAATCTGCAATTGCTGCTGAATTTCAATTCGATCCCTCACTAATGGGTGAGGAATTCAATGCACCGCGTATTCCCCGACTTCCTTATGGGATTGTTATCAACGATAATCCAGCCGGATTGTTCATCCCAGAAAAGAATGCTCTCAAAGCTGGCTGGTTTCAAATGGAACCAACTTCATTGACCGAAATAGAACTACCTGGTGGCGAAAAGTCGAAGGGAATATTCTTGACATCTGTAAGAATGATAATTCTTGGCAGTGTCTCGCCTTACATTCGGTACAAAACCAGCGACGAACTAGGCGATATGCGAGGAGTGATTGTCGGCTCCTATTCGGACAATCACCATTTGCTGGACAAGAAGACAATGGAGGTAGCGAGCGAGTATCTTCTTCTCTTTCTTGACACGAACAATAACTTATTGCATACCCGACCAATTCGCATACGGTTCAAAAATGTTGCACTTTGGTCGCTGCTGGAATCCCTCGAAGATTTCTATATGGCAATGGAAATGCAATTTGCTCAACTAGCGAAGACAAAAGCTAGTGGCAAGAACGATCGATGGCGCGCATTGTGCATCTTTGAGGCCCAATACAAGGGAACCAAAGAAGGCGAAGGAAGTAACAAATCTTACTGTTGCAAGGTTGAGCAATTCACACTGCCAACCCCAGAAAACTTTCAAACACTTTTTCTGGGTGCAATGCAAAAGTATGCAAAAGTTTGGGAGGCCTACGACATGAATGTATGTGCTTTGCAACTTAGTCTGCCCGAATCAAAGCAGCTTTTACTTTCTTAATGGCAAGTAATCCTTGATGCTGCCTTCTTTAAAGCGAACGTAGCCGTTCGCTTAAAAAAGTTGGGGAGCAATCCCCGACTTTACCTTTCAAATTAAACACAAGAAAATCATGAACAACTCATTCAACATCGAACGTATTTTAGTGGGAAACACAATCATTTCACTATCAGCGATTGTCAAGGCTGACTATGAACCAACTGGTCGAAGACTGACTTTAGTATTAGTTAATCAATCAGAAGTATACCTCAGAAACGATTTGGCAGAATCTACCTGGTAATTTCTCAGAAGCCGATTTTCTGGCTGCAATGAGCCACTGCTACTGTGGAAAATTGCTGCGACTGACAAACCTAAAACTACTTTTCACTCAAGTAGCGAGTTTCGAGTAAACGAGTAAAATATCGACCTGAACAAGTCGTTAAACTGTTCTGTGTTATCCGGTTGGGCTAATTACTATGAATAATTAGCCTTTCTTGAATTTACCAATTAAACATGAGGAGAAATCATGGCTACTAAAATTTCCTGGGCAACAGAAACCTGGAATCCAATTGTGGGGTGCGAGCCAATTAGTCCTGGATGCGACAAATGTTATGCTAAAAATCTTGCACAATCAGCGCGACTGCAACAGTTTTCACAGTATCAAAACGCAAAAGAATGGGATGGTACGATCGTTTTTGTGCCGTCTCAATTACTAAAACCATTTGGATGGAAAAACCCACAGTTAGTTTTTCCTTCAATGAGTGACCCTGGACATCACAATGTTAAGCAGCGTGAGCTTGACCAAATTTTTGCGGTAATATCGATCGCAAAGGAGCACCAATTCCAGATTTTAAGCAAGCGCCCAAAAACAATAAAATGCTATATAGAGCAATTGACAGCCGATCGACTCTATGAAGCATCAAAAAACTTCTGGCACGAAAACAAAATACCAAAAAGGCTATGGCGACCGCTACCACTCCTTCGTCGCTACTTCGATAATTTGGAATTTCCACTCAAAAATCTCTGGATCGGAACCAGTGTCGAAAATCAAAATGTTGCTAGTCGCATTTTTGACGTTAGAGATACCTCAGCCCAAATCAAATTTATCAGTTGCGAACCCTTGTTAGAACGTGTCGATTTACGCCAATATCTCGGTATCTGTACCGGTTGCCAGAGCTGCGAATTTCGCGGCGACCATCGGATAGGCAAACCAATGGTGGATTGGGTTATTTGTGGTGGAGAATCAGCACGAAAAGCTAGCGATGCCAGGGTTTGTCACTTAGACTGGCTACGATTGATCGTGAATCAATGCCAAATAACACAAGTTCCCGTCAGTGTTAAGCAGCTTGGCTCAAATCCGATCGACTCGATTGAATATATTCAGGGTGTTGCCATGACAACTTACCAAGTCAAAGTCAAAAACCACACTGATATCAACGAATTTCCTCAAGATTTAAGATTTAGACAACATCCAGTTTTCTAAGTTCTATGGATGCAAGTATTACCGTAAATACCTGCATCCATATCTTTCAATAAAAGCGCTTCGCGATAAAGTGTTGATTTTCCTAGGTTTTCAAACAATGAAAATACATTTTGAAGGATTCACAGCGATTTGTACTCCTATTACTGAAGAGGGAGGCGGTGCTTGGTTTAGTGGTGTACCGGGCGACTGGCAATGGTCAATCGAACACTTTGGCATGAGCTGGGGTGTAGAAGAAACGCTAGGTTCTGCAATAAGAGCCAGCAAAGCCGAAATTTTTAGCCTTAACGCCGACTTTGTGTTAAATCCTTACGAAGATGAAAACGATCGGCTCAACGATTGTTATTTCATTCCTAAAGGTACTGAAATTAACGAATTTTAATCAAAAAGTTTCTAATTTACTTAGAGACTTTTCTCAAGTTTTCAAGTTCAATTAGTGTGAAAAAATCATGGCAATTAGAATTCTACCTAAGTATGGCTCCAAAGTTCCCGAACCTGAGCCTGACAAAAATCAACCAGAACTCAACGTTTTCGAGGCAATTAACAAAAAACTGAGATACGAGCGAGAAAATATTCAACCTTATCTTGGTGATAAGCTTTACTCTTACTACTCGCATTCGTGTCTTCTGTTTATTTCTGGTAAGTATGTTGGTGAAGGTTACGGAACTTACACAGATAGAACTGAACTATATGACCAAGTTGGTCATATTCTAAGAACCATTTAGCCAAGCCAATTCATCAAAATCAGCAAAATCTCTGAGTTAATCAGGGATTTTGCTTTATCTATTATCACAGGAAATCCAATGAAACAACTAATTCTTGACCCAAATAATCTAAACCGCAACAAAACCCTGAAAGCATTTGAGAAAGTAAACAAAGATTTGCTGAAACAAATCAGAGCCGATCGCACCTACAAAATGCCTGCCAACTACATCAACTGGCAAATCTTGAGCGGAATTGCTGCGCTAGCTCTTTCTACTTGTTCGCCCGATTATGCTAGAGCCGACGTGTCCGCATTTGTTCATAGTTACCGCACCGCGCTCTGGTTTGCGAAGAATGCGCCAATTTACTGTTTAACTCCCGAGATAATCGAGGCATTCGTAGGCGTAAGCCGGGGCGTAAGCCATCGAACTGATGCACTTCATAAACCCGGCATTCTTGCAGGCTGGCAACCATCGCTGCCTACTTTTCTGCTCGCGATACCCACAGGATTGATTCATACGCCTGATGGTGGATTAGTGGATTATTTGACAGTTTCCTGTAGCGATTTGGAACATCTTGAATGGAATCAAGCTCAGTGGAAAAACATTGAAATTGAGCCACTTAGCCTGAAATACAGTCTGTACTTTCAATTTTGTACAGTAGACAGCAACGAAACTGTGTGGACTTCTGGGACTGCGATTAATTCTGATGGAGCTTTGATTTACGACGAAACTAGCAATATCGGTAAACATACGCTATCTACAGAAGACAGAGAATTTGTGCAACGCATCAGAAATCTGGTTATCAATGTTCTGCTGACTCTTGAATTCTCGCCATCGCTGTTGACCGATATCGACCGAACTGAGACTATAACCGCAACTGTTGGGGGAGGATTTGCAGTCAGACAAACTTCTTCTAATATTAAATATCCCCGCTGGTTAGGGAAAAATTATCAACATCGCTCCGTATTATCCGCAGAAAAAGGAACACATTGCTCTCCGTATATCCACTGGAGACGCGGACATTGGCGAGTGCTAGAATCAGGTGATGGTAAGCGCTGGCGAGATACTAAACGGCTTTGGATTGAACCAGTTCTAGTCAATTCTTAAAGTCTTAAGTCTTTGATTAATCCTTAGATATCTACTAAAATAGAATTAGTTTAAGGATTAATTAAATGATTACTTCAGGTAATGAATACTCAGTTTTATCTAAGTTTGTATTCGATGGGGATACTCTAAATCTCAACTTTCAAGGGGAACAATTTGTCGCTCGGTTGCAGTGGATTGATACACCAGAAGTCAAAAAGCCTACTCAGGCAAGCACTGACCCGAGAGTTCAAAGCCACTGGAATTGGGCAGAAAGAGCCAAAACTGCATTAATGAATCTGAACGGTAAACCGCTCATTTGCATCCCGATCGAAAGAGACCGATTCGATCGTTGGATATGCGACCTTTATTTAGGCAAAGTTTCCGCAGCAACCAACGTACAAATTCAGCTTTGTAAAACCGGAATGGCGGTTAGTTATTTGCCACACAACCGATACTCTTACAGCATTCGAGAATTGGCGGTGATGCGGGGAATTATCACCCAAACAGCCAATGCCAACCGCAAAAAAGTTGGCATCTGGTCAGAGCCGGGTTTTATTCTTCCTTACGAATTCAAAAAGTTAAACCTATTAGTCTAAAAACATGAAATTAATTGAAAAGATAATCAGTTACATGGAAGCTCAAGAGTACAGCATTTTTCGGAAGTCTAGAGAAAAAAACATAATTTATATTGAAGGAGCCGATAAAAACGGAACCATCAACTCAGACAAATCCAATCATTTCAACGATTTAAGACTCGTATTCGCTTTCAACAAGAACGGTGAGGCAGTAATTGAAGGCGCTTGGGAGGGGACGACTGAACCGGGCTACTACTACACCGACAACCCCATGAATCCAAACGGTGCCGCTAGAATTGCCTTCGGTCAATACGAGGCGTGGCAAGTTGGTATCCACGGTAACTCTGACCCACACGAAGCACTGGTTCAGGTTGGGTTAGTGCGAGTTCACCGGGACTACAACCGGGACATGATTCGGACTGGAGATGCGATCGATGAGGGGTACTTTGGCATAAATCAACACTGGGGGCATGACCACCCAGTAGACGACATTCACACCGCATCGGCTGGCTGTTTGGTAGGTCGAACCCGCAGCGGACATCGTGCCTTTATGGATTTGGTCATGTCCGATCGGCGCTATGTTTCCAACTCAAACTTTATATTTACTACCACTATTATTGCTGGCAATAAATTATGAAACCAGAAAGTTTAGACTGGATTGTCACTGTAATCGCAGTAATTGGCGGAGTTTCTAGCTTTACATTTTGGCTAGCATCGCGCCAGATTAAGGTTGATTTGTTTCATAAAATCGATAAAATTTCGGACAATCTCCGAGGAAGATTGGAAACAGATTTCGTCAAAAACACGAACAGACTGCTGAGATGGCAAGATAAAAATCAACTAAAAAATGCCACTCTCGAAGCCAGAATGAGGCGAATTGAGAAAGCTTTATCTCTTGATGATGAATTCCTGGAAGCCATAGATAGTTTGCCAGAAAATACGGATTTGCCTTAAATGCTAAACCTAACTCAAAATCAATTGGACAATCTGGCAACGTTATTCGGGACGATCGCCGGAATCGCTGAGCTTTTGGTGGCTACCGAGCGACTCAGCAACGGAGACGGACAATTTATTGCCGGCTTAGCTTTAATAGCCCTTGGCATTGTCAGCAATAAAAAACCGCGAAATTTGCTCCGCGGTGAGAAAGTAATTGATGACTATCTTAAGGGTAGCCGTTGATTTTTGCTGCTATCAATTTTATTGTGCCGAGCGCTCCGACACCGCCACCGACAAGAAATCCCATACTGAAAGCGTCCCTCGGGTCAACCAACTTTTTGCTTTTTATTTCTGCTTGTACGATCGCAGATTGTTTTCTGCAAGATTCCATAACTTTTGGGATAACTTCGAGAGTTGTTAGCGAGGCTGCTGTTAATGTTGCAGCCAAAAAAACTGTTTCAGTTACTGTAAGTTTACGGGCCTTTAGCTGCATATCAATCTTTCTCCAAATAATCTTTGAAATTGGCTATTAGCGAAGGTGTGCCATGCTTCATTACAATGTACTTAAAGCATGGCTTACCCATATCTGAATAACTTTTTGGCTTTCCTTTTCCTTGAGTAAATCCCAATCCTTCAGAAATTAATTTACTGGCGCTTTTGTATTTATCAGATAATTCCAAAATCCTCTCGAAAATCGCTGATTCTGAGGTGTTTGGCAGTAATCTTGCAAAATCGTCAACATTCCAGATAAGCGGATAAGCCCCACCCAGAGAGACTTCTGGAGTTATCTCGGCTTGGATAAGGTTATCTGATTGAGATAATTCGGCGAGTGAATTATCCGGCTTATCTTGGGCATTATCAGGCTGATTATCCGCTGAATTACCAAGCTCCGAGAGCCATTCTTTTTTCAATCGATCGAGCATTTCAGGATTAGATTCAGCCCGCCAATATTCCTCAGAAATGCCCATAATTTGATCGAGTTTAGTAGAATCAGTTTCTGTTTCCGCAACCGTTTTTAAAACTGTTTTTGCAACTGTTTTTAATACTGTTTCTGAATCAGAATTGAACAAATCGTAAACCCAACTTGAGCGTATCCACTCAGGTGCGATCGAGATTTTCATATTCTCAATTAGTTCCCCGTCTTCGTCTTTGATGCCCGAAATAGTGCCTCGCCACAGTGGCTCTTGCTCAGAGTTGGAATTGAGCTTGATGATGATGAAATTGCCCCGAATGGCATCGGCAAAGCCATCACCACCACCCAATGCAGCCAGAGTTTTGGCATGGGCAACAAGAATTGGTGACTCATTAGCTTTGCGCGGGTCGCTCGACAGTTTGGAACCGAGTTTGGCTGCCAATTCTTGGGTAGCTTCTTCCTGTCCGTATCGCGTCACCTCATCAAAAATTGAGGTGATTGGAATATCTTTGAGAGTGCGTTTGCTGAATCGATCGTACATCGCCAGAATCTGCGAATTCACCTCTTTGTAATTATGGTGAGCGCCGAAGCCGGGAACTTTTAATTTAGCTAACTGTTGCCAGCATTCATCGCGATTCTGATGGAAGTGAGGATCGGCGATCGAAATAATCTGATGTCCTCGCAAGTAGTGCCGACACAGTGCCAAAAATTCGGCAAAGTAAGATTTACCACTACCTTGGTCGCCGTAAATTAAGATGGGCTTCTTCATGCACTGCCCAATCCATCCAAGCTCGTGCTCGTTGATGAATTTGAGCAGTTTGGCTTTCTTGGCAGCGAATGATTCTTTTGAGGATTTGATTTCCTCTACAATGGCAGCCAATTCAGGTTCGGGCAGTGCAACTTGTTCGGGTTCAGCTTCGGGTTGGAGACGAGCCATAATTCGGTCAAGCCGACCTTTTTCATCCTGGACGACGACATAAGCGTCTCGCACATCGTCGGTGTAGTCCGCGAGTGCCAATTCGATTCTCGCAGTTTCTTTTTGCCTGGCTTCAATCACTAAAGCCTCACGCTTGCCTGTTTCAATTGCCTCTCTGTTTCTTCGCTCTAATTCATCGAACTCTTGTTGGCGCTGTTCCTCAATAAAAGTTAATCGATCGAACTCTGCCTGCAACTTTTTCTGTCTTTCGGCTTCCCAATGCCCCAGAGAAAAGAAGCCGATCGCACCAACACCGCTAGCGCAGCGCAGCATCACATATCTCTGGAATGGAATGGGTGCGATCGACAATCCGAGGCAAAGAATGCCACCGAATAAAGAGCCGATCGCTAATTTACTCATTTCTTCCCCCCGATCGCACCAATGAATAAAATGCCGGCGAGCGCAACAATCAAAATTATGGCGATCGCTCCCATTACCTGCCACTGTGAAAATTTTGCTAGCAACTCCCAGTAGCTCACGATCGAGCCGACGATTAGTGCCAGCCCACCGAAGTGCCATAATCCTTGGAAATCGGCATCAGGCGGGCCATACAGAAAAAGTGATAACGCAACACAAACCAAAAAAACCACAGACAGCCAAAAATAAGCAGGATTTGCCCTAGCTAAATTGCTTGCCAATAATCCACTAGCAAAGCAGATTCCTAAGAAATTGAAATTAGCTTGATTTTGCCAGTTCATTATTTACCACCTCCAAAGAATCGACCGATTCTTTTTAAACCGCGCCCAAAGTTGCCAGCGAGATTGTTGACCGATCGAGCGAAATTTCCGTTCATTTCAAATTTCAAAGAATCTGCTGCTGCTCTTTGCTGCGATTGTCCGCCCCAAGTCCAGCCACTGCTACTGTTACTGCTACTGCTACCGACACCCAAAACCTGCTGATTCCCCTTTAATTTGGGATGATTAGCAGCATAGCTACCACCTTTCAGCATCTCGGTAGCCCAAATTAAAGTATTGGGTTTATTAGCGTTATATTCAGCCATAGCTGCTTGATAGTCAGGGTTTCCCTCTGCGCTTGCAATTTGAGCGTCGATCGAATCTTTGTAAGCCTGAATTGCGTTTATAATGCGAGAGTCTTCTCCTCTCTTAAAATCTTCTGTTTGCGCGGTTCCTCTTTCTTTTTCCTTCCCTAGTTTGTAATCTTGTTGGGCGACGGATTCTAGATAATCATTTCCCGCTGCTAACGATTTTACTTCGGCTTCTTTAATCTTAGAAGCGCCTTTGAAGCCTTTCTCTTCGAGCCAAGCTTGTAATTCTCGAAACTTTACTTGCCCCTTGATAACGGCTTCAAATCTCTCTTTAATCAACTCGAAATTATCAATTAGCCACTGTGCTTGGTTGGAGCGATCGGTCAGCCTTCCCCAGTCTTCGGGGGAATATTGACTAATATCGCTATTGATGTTGTAGGTGTCCAGAAGCATAGAGCCGCCAGCTTCTGTCAGTTGACCACCAACAAGAGTGTTGAGAATTTGTGCAAATCCTACTTGATCGAATGCCATTTTCTTCTCCAATCATTTAGAAATTGCTTGCCAAACTGACAAGCAATTTCAGTTGTTATACCAAAGAAGTTTTGATTTCTATGGATTCTCCCGGCTCTAATGCTGGAAGATTATTAGAAACTATTCTGAGAGCATCAATCGAACCCACAGGCAAGTCACCGTAAACTGTGTAGGTTTTTGTGCCATGTCGGGAGCTCGTGACTTTGACCTCTCTGGAACAGCCATCGACAGAAACAGAAACAGAAGCGGATTTGAATAACCAATCAAACATTGTTTTTACTCCTCATTTTCATCATTCTCATCATTCTCTCACTCAAGACTTATGAAAAAATCCTCTGATGCTACAATTTGCTCGGTTGGGTCGGAGACTTTTTCCGCAACAATCTTGTTGTTTTCGACCCCAACAACCTGATAAACGTATGCCTGTTCGATCGCGGTAGCAGGGACTTCCGTATAATACCGAGGGCAAACAAAGTCTCCTAACTCTAAAGGGGTCTGGTTTTTATCCATTGTTTTTACTCATCATCATCATCATCCCAATCATCATCATCATCCCAATCATCATCCTCATCATCATCCCAATCATCCTCATCTTTTGCGACTGGTGGACTGTGCCAATTGCAGTTGGATCTGTCTATCCAGTAGGGGTAAACTCGAACAGGTTTTCCATTTACCCTATCGACAAGGTTAATTCCTCTTTCATTACAGTCGGCGTAGAATTTGTCTTCTTTGGTAAGTTTTGCTGGTTTCAAAAAAAACACTATTTTACCTCACACTCGCATTGAGCAATGATTTTGCCGTAGACCACGTAGCATTCTGAGCAAACGTGAATGCCTAGAGATGCAGCTTCAGCAACAGCAAAATGTCCATTTTCGTCAACTAACTGGATACCTGTTTTGTGTTCTTTTATTGTCAAGAATCCCGTGTTTGGGATAGCCAACGTTTTTGACCAACACAGATTGACTACCTTGAAAACTTCACCGAAATGCAAATACATTTTGTGTTTCTCCCAAAAAACTGATTTACTTCAACAATTACTTGTCTGATTTTTCTAATTCTTGGTTGTCCACCGAGCCCGCACTAGGAGACCAATAATTGTTGGAATTATTGATAATTTGAGTACCAAAAACCACGGTTGGTTTTTGATGTTGCTGCAAAGCCTTTTCAAATCCTGCGGTATAGCCAACCGTCCAAATCGCACAACCTCCAATCGCAGCAACTACTAATGCTGCTGAGGTTCTAATAGAATTCTGAACGTCATCTTTAATGGACATTAACAAACTCCTGTCATTAAAATTGCTGCTGTTCGATGATTGAGTATTTCAGATTCTTGAAAAAGTGATTGCAACCACCTAAGCATTTGCGATTTTTCCTGATTTGAATTGGTTTGCAAACTCGCAAAAATAATCAGATTTATCAGCAGTTTTTCTCTGCGAGTTTGCTTAAGATTTTCACGGGCAGAAGCTAGTCGATGATTTAAGACTTCGGCTAGCTCTATACAAGGTTCGATTAACCCCAAAGTCCAGAAATCTGCTTCGGGGCTTTTTTTCCCGGCAGACTTCCTTTCCGCAAATCGAGCGGAGTTTGGCGAATTGCGTCAGTAATTTGGGCAAAATTTGATCGCACTTGAGAGCTACGTTCGGTCAGCTTGTCAACAACGTTGGCTCCAAGCGCGATGTAGAAAGCGTCAACAATTTGTTCGGATGCTGCATCAGCCACGTCTGTCATTGCCAGACTCGCTTCTTGAGTTGCCTCACGAACAGCGAGCACCATTCCGTTGGTCTCTTCTTCGCCGTCTTGGTGTTGGCTATGGTCAATTTCGCGATCGTTGATATCGTCGCACTGCTCAGCGTACCCGTTGCGCTCGGAAGCGATTTGAATCAGCGCATCAGCCGGCACCATCATCTGTTCCCGCACCAGACGGTAGTATTCCCGCGTTTCGTCAATGTCGCAGCCTTCGACTTGAGCATTCTGCCACTTACGATGACCGAGCGCCTTGCGGACGCTGGTGATGTCGCTAACTTTGCCTAGTCCCAGTTGATACTTGAGTTCAGTTCTTGAAATCGTAGTCATTTGTTGGTAGTCCTATGTTTTGTAAATGCTTGCGAGTTTTGTCGATGTCTCGATCGCACTTCACGAAAATCTGTTCGAGCTCAACGAGACACCATTTCTGAAAATCTGAGAATTTCCGGGTGTGGAGGACTCGATCGCATTCTGGGCATTCTTCCTCTAGCAGTGCCAACCGGCGCTTGAAAGTTGCTTCAGGCATCGGGTCGGTTTTGCGTTGTCGTCGGTTTTTCCGACCGACGTAGCCGAGTATTTGCTTAAGTTGCGATCGAGTCCAAAAATTGCGTCTGCCCCATTGCTCTTGAATCTGTGCTGCAATTGGTTTTTGGCGATGTTTCATAAGCTTTCGTGAGCCACCGTCTTCATCGAAATAAGAGGGTAGACGGTGGCTCACGGTAGGGTAAAAAAAAGCCTAGCGCCGACCTGTACCGGGGTCTGGCGCTGCTTCTGTTACTGGGTAAGTTTTCGTTACGTCCCAGTAGCCGTATTCGCGTGCTGCGCTTAAAACTTTGTCTGCTGCTTCGGTAGGTGTTTTGCCGAAAGCTACGACTGTAGAGTTGGGGTTGAAGCTGCGTTCAACCACAATTTGATGCTGTTGCTGTAAAATCATGCTGTCTCCTTTCGCGTCTGTGCGCGTTTGGTGAAAGTCCAGTTCGGCGCTACCAACGCTGAACTGGACGTATTTGCTGACTGTAACATCCAATGGATGCTGCGTCAACAAAAAGCTTAAACATTTTAGCTAAGATTTATTGCGCTCATAGAATATGCTGGATTTATGAGCAAGGAAAAAGGTAAAAGTAGAGATGGGCGCGATCGGCTCACTTTTGAGGTGGGTGGTTTGCGCGCTCGACTACGAGCTCAGGCGATCGAACCAAATCAGCCGTTAGCCTCAATCATTAGAATGGCTTTACTTGAATGGCTAGCCGATCGTGAATCTCAGAATTCTGAAAAATCTCATAAAATCGATAAAAATGATATATCAATAAATGACAATGACTAAAAAGTATACGTAGCAATAGTTATGAGTAACTTGTTTATACTTTGGGGTAGTAGGGGTCGTGGGTTCAAATCCCGCCGCTCCGATAGATGGAATCCTTGAGAAATCAGGGATTCCATTGTTTTTGGGATACATCGCAGCATTTGGTCATTCTCAATTAGGGGTGACACAGTATGTCAAGCTGAGACATCCACCGCGATCGCCCCAGAATCAGAGCGGCACTCAAACCAGCAGTGTCGCCACCAATGATTACATCGAATTTTTCCATGTTTCGATTTTCTCCCTATCTAAATATTACCAATCCTCGATCGCCCCTTGAATCGCTTCCCTGGCACCGGCAAGTCCTTCTTCGCGAGCTTCATTGTCCTTGTGCAAACTGTGAGCATAAATAAAGCTCATCTCAGTAATCCCCATAAATCCAAAAATAGCCCGTAAATAAGGTTCGAGATGATTAAGTGCTGCGTCGGGAGTTCCAGCTTGATAATTACCTCCAAGAGATGCAATCACCAAGATTTTCTTATTTTGCAATAGTCCTGTAAACTGGCCAACGGATGCTAGAGATGCCAAATCGATCGCCATGCCTTCGATGTGTGGATAATCGGTTTCAGCAATCAGATTACGAACGGCTTCCTCGACTCTGAGGAGGTTGCGACTGGCGATAATGATGTGCTAGTCTTGCACAGATAGGGCGCCTCAGCACAGTAATAGCCTAGTCCACTGTTTGCACCTGTAATGATGATTGATTTGCTTGGTTTGCTTGAAACTTGCATAGTTTTCATCCGGTAGATTGAGAGCAATGAGTCGTAATGTCTGTCCTTCAATGTTTATTAGTAAGGGCTGGCTGTTGGTCTGACGATGATTTCACTGATATCAACATCGTCAGGTTGATCGATCGCAAATACAGCGGATTCCAGGTTTATGCAGTACAGTAGCAGCAGTTTGTAAACCAGTTTT
>ENA-OBIO01000214-OBIO01000214.1-metagenomes-genome-assembly--contig:-NODE-214-length-36156-cov-5.64303_pt1 | contig 36156 bp, 35 predicted proteins | sample MGYA00153383_OBIO01 | MGnify analysis MGYA00153383 | reverse complement strand
TTCGTGACCTTCCTCGAAGACATCGTCGCCAGCCAGTCCCCTCGCCGCGAGATTCACGTCATCTGCGACAACGTCAGCAGTCACAAAACGCCGCCCGTGCAGGCGTTCTTGGCCAAGCATCGTGGGGTTCACATGCACTGCACCCCGACGTACTCGTCGTGGTTGAACCAGGTCGAAAACTGGTTCGCCCGCATCCAGCGCGACGTCATCACGCGCGGTGTCTTCACGTCAATCAAAGACCTCGACAAGAAGCTCATGCACTGCGTCCGTCAGTACAACAAAGACCCAAAACCGTTGAAGTGGACATTCGCCGATCCAACTCGACACATCACATCCGATTTGTCGGATTCAGTGGACTAGCAGACCGTCTTTTCGCGTGCATCTCCAAGCGGGCCTGTACGATTCGCGCCATGACCATTGGTGGAGTGTTCTTGCTTCGGCTAAACGAGCGTCGCCGGAATGACGGCGTTGGCGGCGGTATCGTCGCTCGCTCGCCTCACTTGCCCCGGCTACGGGCCCGTCGATTGATGATCGAGTGGGAATGAATCCCGTGAGCCTTTCGCAATGACTTCCCAAAAACCCTTGCCGCTGTTCGACGACGAACCGGCGGCGCCGTTCTCGTTGGTCGCGGCGCTGGCGCAAAGCAAGCCCATCACAAAGGCGCAGCTGATGTTTCAGCGCCTCGTCGAAAAAATCGAAGGCAAGCGCGAGCAACTCGTGCGCTGGCAGGCCTTCGGCTTGCACTACCAGAAGCGCTTCACCGCCGAAGTACTGCCGCTGCAGGCAAGCTTGAAAGAAGACCAGCGCAGGATGGTGCTGCTGATCGACGAGTTGCTGACCCAGCCGGCGTCGGGCCGCCGGTTCGGCAAAGTGCAACGCACCAAGCTGCGGCAGCTGCTGATGAACTTGCTCGACGGCCTGATGCTCGGCGACGCCGATGCCGAACTTGAAGCCGTGTATGCCCGGCATGGCGGCACCACGCGCGAGCAGGCGCAGCAGTTCGACATGGCAATGAACCAGGCGATGCTCGAAGAGATGCTCGGGGTGGAGATCGGCGACGACCACGGCGCGACCAGCCCCGAAGAGTTGCTGGCGCACGCGCATGCCAAGCTGCGCGAGCGTGCCGACGCGCAGGAGCGCTTTGCCGAAGAGCAGCAGGCGGCGCGCGCCGCATCGCGGTCCAAGGCGAGTGCCACCAAGGCCGAAGCCGCGCAAGCCAAACGCGATCTGGCGGATCAAGAGGTGAGCCACTCGATCCGCGAGGTCTACCGCAAGCTCGCCAGCGCGCTGCACCCTGATCGCGAGCCCGACGCGGCCGAGCGTGAGCGCAAGACGCGGCTGATGCAACGCGTCAACGACGCCTATGCCGCTAAAGACCTGCTGACCCTGCTCGGCTTGCAGCTCGAGATCGAGCAGATCGATGCCGAGCACCTGGCCACGGTTTCGCCGAAGCGCCTCGCACACTTCACCCAGGTGCTGCGCGATCAGCTCGCGGAGCTGGAGTCGGAGCTGGCGCATTGCGTGATGCCGTTCGATCTCGGCGCGGGCTGGGGCCGTGCGATAACCCCGGCCTTGGTCGACCAGCAGTTGAGCACCGAGATCGCCGGGCTGCGGGCCACGATCGAGCAATTGCGTGGCGACTTGGTAGCGTTTCGTGATCCGGTCAAGCTCCGAGAAGGTCTGAAGTACTACCCGCTCGAATCCGATACCGACGACGACGATTTGCTCGACGACGACCTGATGGCCATGCTCGAAAGCTTCCCGACGCAGATGGCGCCGCCGCGCGGCAAGCCGAAAGGGCGGCGCAAATGAAAGCGCTGTTCGGCGTGGTGTCGCTGCTGGTGGCGCTGGCGATCGTCGGGTTGATCGCGGTCAAGCAGTTGAAGGCCGTCGGGCGTGTCGGTGGGTCGGCGGGTGCCAGCGCTGCGGCCGAGGTGGGCGCGGCGCCAATACCGCAGATGTCGGGCAGCGGCACGGTGCGCGACCAGTCGCGCGAGTTGCAGAACAAGGTCGCCGACGACGCCATCAAGGCCATGAACCAGGGTGCCGAGGCGCGCAAGCAAGACTCCGAGAAACCATGAGCGTGCCAGACCGCGCCGCCGATGAGACCGCGATGCGCCTCGCGCTCGACCAGGCGCACAACGCGTGGCTGATCGGCGAAGTGCCGGTCGGTGCGGTGATCGTGCGGCGCTCCGGCGGCACGGTGCAGGTGATCGCCACCGGCTACAACCGCCCGATCACCGAGCACGACCCGACCGCGCACGCCGAGATCGTCGCGCTCCGCCACGCGGCGCAGTTGCTCTCGAACTACCGCCTCCCCGAGTGCGAGCTCTACGTGACGCTCGAGCCCTGCGCGATGTGCGCGATGGCGCTGATGCACGCAAGGGTCAAGCGTGTCGTGTTCGGCGCGCGCGACCCGAAAACCGGCGCGGCCGGTTCGGTGCTCGATTTGTTCGCGCAGCCGCAACTCAACCACCACACCGCCGTCGAAGGCGGCGTGCTCGCCGACGCATGCGGCGCCGTGTTGCGCGAATTCTTCGCCGAGCGGCGCGCGCAGTATCGGCAGCTGCGTGCCAGCCGTGCCGGTGTGTTGTCGCACGCAGACGAACCCGAAATTCCAGCTGGCGAGGCCACCGAGTGGGAGGTCGAGCCGCCTTCACCGTGAGCCCGTCGATGACCTTGCTGACCCTGTTCTCGCCCGCGGGCGTGCTCGTGAAATCTGCACCGTTGACGCTCGCTGCCAAGCGCCTGAAGGCACTCGGCTTCGAGGTGCAGATCGACGCATCGGCGCGCGCCCGCCACCAGCGTTTCGCCGGTGACGACGACACGCGCCTAGCTGCGCTGAACCGCATCGCGCACGCCGCGCCGAGCATCGCGCTCGCCAGCCGCGGTGGCTATGGGCTGACGCGCCTGCTCGACCGCATCGACTGGCCGCTGATCGCGCGCAGCATCGAGCGCGGCACGCGCTGGGTCGGCCACAGCGACATGACGACCTTGCAGCTCGGCCTGCTCGCGCAACCCAAGCTCGGCGCCAAATTGATCACCTGGGCTGGCCCGCTCGCGGTCGACGATTTCGGCCGGGCCGATGAGGCCGGCGGTGTCGACGAGGTCACGCGCGATTGCTTTCTCGAAGCAATGAGTGGCGCTTTGGAGGCGGTCGGCTTTCGCACCGAGGCGGGCTTCGATGGCCTGGAGGCGCGCGGCACCTTGTGGGGCGGCAACCTGTGCATGGTCAACTCACTGCTCAGCACCCAATACTTTCCGCGCATCAGGGGCGGTGTGCTGTTTCTCGAAGACGTGAACGAGCACCCGTACCGCGTCGAGCGCAACCTGCTGCAGCTGCAACAGGCCGGCGTGCTCGATGCACAAAAGGCAGTCGTGCTCGGCGAGTTCAGTGGCTGGCGCAGGGCGCCGCACGACCGCGGCTTCACGATGAAAACGGTGGTCGCACACCTGCGCTCGTTGACCAAAACCCCCATCCTCACCGGCCTGCCGTTCGGCCACGTGCCGACCAAGGTGACGATGCCCGTCGGCGCGCGCGTGAGCCTGCTAGTGCAGGGCCGCGATGTGCTGATCGGCTGGGATCACCAGCATGCCGACGGTCACCACCACGACCATGTGCATGGCCAAGCGCGCGACCACGCGCATTGACCGATGCGCGGTGGCCGAAAGCCCGCCGCGGCGGGCTGTACACTCCGCCGCTGCCTCGCACTGACCCGGTCACGAACCGGCGCTCATCGCGGGCAAATTGTTTTTTGGGGTCCGGCGCGCAAGCCTGCGCCGCGTCTGCGAAGAAGGGGATAGCGGCATGCGCGGTGGAGTACGGAATGCACTCGAGGCGATGCCTCGGTGCCTGCACGAGTGGCTGACTTTGCTCGTTGCCGGTACGGCTGCCATTCTCGTCGCCGGTTGCGACAACAGCCCTAACCCGAAGGGCAGCGAGTCGACCAACACACTTTTCGTCGCGTTTCAAGAGCGCTCGCCGCGCCACCTCGACCCGACCGCGTCGTATTCGCTGAACGAAGTGCCGTACATGTACGCCGTCTATGAGGCGCCGTATGCGTACCACTACCTGAAGCGGCCCTACGTGGTGGTGCCCAAAGCCGCCGAGGCGCTGGCCGAGCCGCAGTACCTCGACAAAGACGGCAAGCCGCTGCCGGCCGATGCACCCGGCGAACTCGTCGCCGAGAGCGTCTACGACATCCACCTCAAGCCCGGCATGCGCTACGCGCCGCACCCGGCGTTCGCCAAGGACGCGAGCGGTGCGTATCGGTACCACGCGATGACCGCGGCCGACTCCCGTGACAAGCACTCGCCGCTCGACTTTGCGCAGAGCGGCACGCGCGAAGTCGTCGCCGACGACTTCGTCTACGCGCTCAAGCGCCACGCTACGCCGCGCATCGAGGCACCGATCTTCGGCATCTTCTCGGAGTACGTGCTCGGCCTGAAAGAGTACGGCAAGCTAGTCCGCGAGGAAGACCTCAAGCTGCGACACGGCGTTGACCCGGCAACGCTCGACAAGCCGTTTCTCGACTTTCGCCAGTACCCGCTCGCCGGTGCGACCGTGCTCGACAAGTACACCTACCGCATCCGCATCAAGGGCAAGTACCCGCAGTGGAAGTACTGGATGACGATGACCTTCTCGGCGCCGGTGCCATGGGAGGCCGACAAGTTCTACGCGCAGCCCGGCATGGCCAAGAACAGCCTGACGCTGGACGTGTGGCCGGTCGGCAGCGGCCCGTTCATGGCGGCCGAATACGATGCCGATCGCCGTCATGTGCTCGTGCGCAACCCGAATTACCACGGCGCCACCTACCCGTGCGAAGGCATGCCGGGTGATGCGGCACTCGGCCTGCTCGCCGACTGCGGCAAGCGGTTGCCGTTTCTCGACAAACTCGTCTTCAACACCGAGAAAGACAAGACGCCGTTGCGCTCGAAGTTCACGCAAGGTTTTCTCGATGTGCCCGAGATCGAGCGCAACGACTGGGGCCCCGATTTTCTCGCCGACGCGAATGATTCCGATGAAGTCAAGAAGCGCTTCGACGAGCGCGGCATGCGCTTCCCGAAAAGCGTGGAGCCGCAAAACTGGTACCTCGGCTTCAACTGGCTCGACCCCGTCGTCGGCAAGGGCGACACGCCCGAGCAGCAAGAGAAGAACCGCAAGCTGCGCTATGCGCTTTCGATCGCGATCGACTGGGAAGAAGGCTATGGCCGCGTCTTCACGCAAAAAGCCGGCGAAGTGGCGATGGGCCCGATCCCCGCCGGCATGTTCGGCTCGCGTCACGGCACCAACGAAGGCATCGACCCGATCACTCACAAACTGGTGAACGGCAAAGTCGTGCGCCGTTCGATCGACGAGGCCAAGCAGTTGCTCGCCGAGGCTGGTTTCCCCGACGGCCGCGATGCCAAGACCGGTAAGCCGCTGGTGCTGAACTACGACTACCAGCGCGTGCCCACGCCCGAATTTCGCGCCGAGCTCGACTGGATGGTCAAGCAGTTCGCCAAGCTCAACGTACAGCTCGAAATCCGCGCAACCGACTACAACCAGTTCCAGGAAAAAATGCTCAAGGGCAAGCAGCAAATCTTCTGGTGGGGCTGGTTCGCCGACTACCCCGACGCCGAGAATTTTCTGTTCCTCTTCTACGGCCCCAACTCGAAGGCGAAGTTCGAGGGCGAGAACACCGCCAACTACGACAACCCCGAATACGACAAGCGCTACAAGCAACTCGCGCTGCTCGACGACGGCCCGGCCAAGCAAAAGCTGATCGACGAAATGGTCGATCTGCTGCGCAAGGATGCGCCTTGGGCGTTCGGCTACTTCCCGTATTCGGCCGGCGCCTACCAGCAATGGGTTGGCGACGCGAAGTACGGCCTGTTCACGAACGACCGCGCGTTGTATTACAAGGTCGACGCACCGCTGCGCACACGCCTGCAGGCCGAATGGAACCAGCCGCGTTACTGGCCTCTGGTGCTGTTGGCGCTCGCCGCGCTGCTGCTCGCGTGGATCGCACGGCGCGCGTTCCGTGCGCGCGAGCGCCTGACAGCGCGGACCTGAACGATGCTGAACTACCTCATCCGCCGCGTGTTCTACGGCGTGCTCGTGCTGATCGGCGTGAACCTCGTGACCTTCATGCTGTTTTTCAGCGTCAACACGCCCGACGACATGGCGCGGCTCAACATCGGCGGCAAGCGCGTCACGCAAGAGCAAATCCTGAAGTGGAAGGTCGAGCGCGGCTACGACAAACCGCTGTATTGGAACGCTGGAGCCGAAGGCGTGCGCAAGGCCACGAACACCGTGTTCTGGGACCGCTCGGTCTCGCTGATGGTGCTCGACTTCGGCCGCTCCGATTCGAAAAGCGCGACCGACATCGGCCACGAAATCGCCACCCGCATGGTCATCAGCCTGCAGCTCGCGGTGCCGCTGTTCCTGCTGCAGATCGTGGTCAGCGTCGCGTTTGCGTTGGTGCTGGTGTTTTTCAAGAATTCCGCGATCGATTTTTGGGGTGTGGTCGCGTGCGTGCTGATGCTGTCGATCAGCGCGCTGTTCTACGTCATCGTCGGGCAGTACCTGTTCTCGCGCGTGTTTCACCTGGTGCCGATATCGGGCTTCGAGTCGGGCTGGGACGCTGCGCGCTTTCTGGTGCTGCCGGTGGTGCTTTCGCTGCTGTCGCGGCTCGGCAGTGAAGGGCGGTTGTACCGCGCGATGTTTCTCGAAGAACTCGGCCGTGATTACGTGCGCACCGCGCGCGCCAAAGGCCTCTCCGAACCGAAAGTGCTGTTCGACCACGTGTTGCGCAACGCGTTGATCCCGATCTTGACGAGTGCCGGCAGCTACCTGCCGTTCGTGTTTCTAGGCAGCCTCGTGTTCGAGAGCTTCTTCGGCATTCCTGGGCTCGGCTCGTACGTGATCGAGGCGATCACGGGGCAAGATTTTGCGATCGTGCGCTCGATGGTTTTCATCGGCTCGCTGATCTACATCGCGAGCTACATCCTGATCGACGTTGCCTACACCGTTGTCGACCCGCGTGTGCGGCTTGCATGAGGCGCGCTTGATGCTGCCGAAGATCGTGATCCTGTGGTCCGACGTTGTCGTGCTCGTCACGCTCGCGCTGCTCGTGCTGTACGGTTTTCGCATTCGTGCGAGCACCAACCTGCGCGCGACCTGGCTCAAGGTGCTGCGCGATCGTGCGGCGATTTGCTCGGGCGTGGTGCTGGTGCTGTTCTTCGCCGTCTCGGTGGTTGACAGCCTGCACTTTCGCCGTGCGCTCGACCGTGCGCCGAGCGCGGGCGAGCAGCAGCGTCAGGCTTACAGCACGCGCACGGAATCTCTGCTCGACCTCGCGCTCGCGCGCCTCGTCGGAGGCCGCGAAACTTCTTACTCGGCGCCGCTCGCGATGCGCGGCTTCACGAAAGATTCGGTCGAAGTCGGCGGCCAGATCGAGCGCATCTACCCGCGGCTCTCGCACGGCGGCGAGCGCTTGACGAGCGAATCCCAACGCTGGCCCGATGTGCTGCAGCGCGCGGGGGTCGGTTTGGCTGTGGGCGCGCTATTTGCGCTCCTGGCTGCGCTCGGCGTGGCGCTTGGTGTGGCATACGTCAACGATCAACGCTTCGGCGCCGCGTGGCAGGCGGTGATGCGCGATAAAACCGATTTGCCGTGGCGCGCCGTGCTGGTCACCGTGCTCGCGCTGTGCGCCTTCTTCGGCCCGCTGATCGCGCTGGCGCAGCAGTACCACGTGTTCGGCACCGACCGCACCGGCAACGACGTGTTCTACCAAGCGCTCAAGAGCATCCGCACCGCGTTCGTGATCGGCACGCTCTCGACGATCGCAACGCTGCCGCTGGCGGTCGGCCTCGGCATCGTCTCGGGCTACTTGCGCGGTTGGGTCGACGAGGTCGTGCAGTACCTGTACACCTTGCTGTCGTCGATCCCGAACGTATTGCTGATAGCAGCCTGCGTGCTGATGATGCAGGTCTTTATCGACACGCATCCCGATCTGTTCGAGACCGGTGCCGAGCGCGCCGACGTGCGCTTGTTCATGCTGTGCGTGATCCTCGGCCTGACCGGCTGGGCGACCTTGTGCCGCCTGCTGCGCGCCGAGACGATGAAACTCACGCAGCTCGAATACGTGCAGGCGGCCACCGCGTTCGGCGTGAGCTCGCTGCGCATCATGGCCAGGCATGTGTTCCCGAACGTGGTGCACCTGATCATCATCACGACCGTGCTCGACTTCTCGGCGCTGATTCTTTATGAAGCGGTGCTGTCGTACGTGGGCGTAGGCGTCGATCCATCGATGAACAGCTTCGGCGGCATGATCAATTTGGCACGCACCGAGATGAGCCGCGACCCACTCGTCTGGTGGTCGTTCGCGGCCGCATTCGGCTTCATGGTGACGCTCGTGCTCGCCGCCAACCTGTTCGCGGACGGCGTGCGCGATGCGTTCGATCCCAGAGCCCGCAGCTTTCGGCCGAACTTGCGCAAGGTGACAGTGCAGTGATTCAGCTCCCTTTCTCCAAAGAGGCGGCGGAGCAATTCAAGATCAAGCCCGAAAATGGATTGGCAAAAGGAAATTTGATGCCACAGACCATCAACATTCGCGACCTCAAAACGTTGCCTTGACGATGCTGAACATCACCGACCTCAAGGTCGCACTCGACGCCGAGACCGGCCTCGTCAAGGCGATCGACGGCCTCACGCTCTCGATCGAGCGCGGCGAGACCTTCGCGCTCGTCGGCGAATCGGGTTGCGGCAAGAGCATGACTGCGCTTGCGCTGATGCGGCTGCTGCCCGAGAACGGCAACGTCACGCACGGCCAGGTCGCGCTCGAAGGCACCGACGTGCTCGCGCTGCCCGAATCGGGCATGCGTGCTGTGCGCGGCGGGCGCATCGGCATGATCTTTCAGGAGCCTTCGACCAGCCTGAACCCGGTGATGCGGATCGGCGACCAGATCGTCGAGGCCATTCAAGCGCACACACCACTGCGTGGCGCCGCTGCGCGCGCGAAGGCGATCGAGTGGCTCGGCAAGGTCGGCATTCCGGAGCCGGCGCGGCGCATCGACGACTACCCGTTTCGCATGTCGGGCGGGCAGAAGCAGCGCGTCATGATCGCGATGACGCTCGCGGCCGAACCCGACTTTCTGATCGCCGACGAGCCCACGACCGCGCTCGACGTGACCATCCAGGCGCAAATCCTCGACTTGCTCAAAACGTTGCAAAAAGAGCAGGGCATGGGCCTGCTGCTGATCACGCACGACCTCGCCGTCGTCGCCGGCATGGCGCATCGCGTGGCGCTAATGTATGCCGGCCAGATCATCGAGGTGGCCGAGGCGACCGAATTTTTCACCGCGCCGAAGCACCCCTACGCGCGGCTGCTGCTGCGCGCCTTGCCCGACAGCGCCAAGCGTGGCGACGCGCTCGCGGCGATCCCGGGCATGGTGCCGCCACTGTGGCAAATGTTCGAGGGCTGCCGCTTCGCGCCGCGCTGCGATCGGGTGTTCGACGATTGCCATCGCACGCGACCCGAATTGATCGAGTGCAGCGCGCGCAACGAGGGCGACCGCAGCAGCGTGCGCTGCTTGCTCTACCGCGATGGCGCGCGGCCCGATGCCGTCGTCGACCATGCAGACGAATCGGCCTTGCGTTTTGCCGCACCGCGCGCGGCACCGCGCACCGCGCCGCCGCTGGCGCTCTTGCTCGAAGTGCGCCACCTGAGCGTGCGGTTCCCGATCCGCACAGGTTTGTTGCAGCGGGTTGCGGGCGCGTTTGTTGCGGTCGACGACGTCTCGTTCGCAATTGCGCCGGGCCAGACGCTCGCGCTCGTCGGCGAATCGGGCTGCGGCAAAACGACCACCGGCAAGGCGATCGTGCAACTGCTCAGAGGCCAGGCCGTGATCGGCGGTGAAGCGATGTTTGTCGGCGAAGATTTGTTCACGCTCGACGGCGATGCATTGCGTGCCGCGCGGCGCCAGGTGCAGATCATTTTCCAGGACCCGTTCGCCTCGCTCAACCCACGCATGCGCGTGCAAGACATTCTGGAAGAAGGCCTGCAAGCGCTTCGGCCCGAGTTGGCAGCAGCGGCGCGGCGCGCGCAGGTCGAGCGGCTGGTCGACCAGGTCGGCTTGCGGCGCGATGCACTGCAGCGCTACCCGCACGAGTTTTCGGGTGGCCAGCGCCAGCGCATCGCGATCGCGCGCGCACTGGCTGTGGCGCCGAAGTTGATTGTTTGCGACGAGCCGACCTCGGCGCTCGACGTGTCGGTGCAGGCGCAGATCCTCAACCTGCTGCGCCAACTGCAGCGCGAGGTCGGCGTCTCGTACCTGTTCATCACGCACAACATCGGCGTGGTCGAGTACATCGCCGACCATGTTGCGGTGATGAACCGCGGCCGCATCGAAGAGTCGGGCCCTGCGCACGCGGTGCTGGCACATCCGCGCAGCGACTACACGCGCACGCTGCTGGCGGCGGTGCCGCGGATCGCGAGTGCCGCGAGTGGCAAGGTGACAGCTTGACTTGATCGGTTGGTCGCGGACCAAGCCGCTGGCGACTCAGGCAACCGGAACTACTTGCCAGCGATCGCCAAGACCGCCTTCGGATCGGTGCTCGCGATGGCAAGGAGCGTACGCGCGGCACCGCTCGGTTGCTTGCGGCCTTGCTCCCAGCCTTGCAAAGTGCGAATCGATACGCCCATGAGGGCGGCAAACTGTGACTTCGAGAGGCCAGTCTTCTTCCTAGCCTCAATCACAGGCGACCACACAACGTGGACTTGGCCGGACTTCATCTCGCGGACGGACTGCAGCAGCTCATCCGCGAGATCGCGTTTGGCTTCGTAAGCAGCCAGTTCGGTCTTGGTGAGAACCTTGCTCTTCAAGGGTACGACGGATCTCCTTTAATTTTGGGCCGATGAGGTTATCGGTCTTCGACTTTGCATACAACATCAGCAAGACGACCTCACCCTCTGCGGTTCGGGTGAAGTAAATAAATCGAGCTCCGCCCGATTTACCCGAACCTGCTCGACCCCAACGGACTTTGCGAATTCCACCGGAATCGGGCGCGACATCTCCGGCTGTGGGGCGCTCAGCGATAAATGCCGCGAAGGCGCCTCGTTCTTCTTCTGTCCAATAGAGCGGCCACTGCCGCCGGAACAGCGAGGTTTCGACGACGGTGAGCATTGCGGGGCTGTACGCCTAAAGAGCATGGTCGCGAGGCGAACTGCGCACGCAGCATCCTTTCGTTTGACCATGGTTGCTATCGCCGTGCCACCGGATGCGATTCAGCCCGTGCGCATGTTCATGGCGCGCAGGGCGGCAGCTGCAAAGCCGATCTATCGCGCCTGGCGCTCGGCACGATCCAAGTTGGCGACATCGATGGCACAGCTCGACGAGTTACGGCGTGCAAGTCGCTGCCCCAAGCTCGAAACAATTCTGCCGGCGCACCGCGTTGACGCGATGGTCGACAGCAAGCGACGCGCGATCGTGTTCGGTGCTTTGCCGATCTTTGCGCAAGACGTCGGGGCGAACGACCCAAACGATGCGTTCCTGCTGGCAATGGCCTTGGCGGGTGAAGCCGGCTACATCGTGACCAGCGACCGCAGCGCAAGGCTGCCGCAGCGCAGCAGTATCGGCCGCATACCCATCGCGACCCCGGCCGCCTTTTGCGCCGACGCGCTTCGACGCCATGCCCGCCGGGCGTTTCAACTGCGGCCGCCCGAGCTGCGCGCTGCGACAAATGACGGTGCGCTTTGTCGGCACCTGTTCCTGACCAACTGGCCGCTGTGCCCGGCACGGCGTTGCATACGCTCTCGTCGCAGTTTGGTCTCGCTTGTGTTCTGGGGTGCCATGAGGGCGAGCACCGTTGTCGATACACGACTGAGATTTGTGCCAGTTATGACTATCGGACCTTCGCCGACAGCGCCGCGCAGTTTCGCTCGGCCGCCAGCGACCCGCGAACGATACGGACTCGGCCGCAGGCACGAGCCCACCTCGGCGCTCGACGCGTCGGCGCCGGCGCAGATTTTTTACTTGCTGCGGTAGCTGCCGCAGCAATGCTGCTGAAGGTGGTTCTGCTGACAGCACAAGCACCGCAGGCTTGACATTGGGAAAGACACCAAAAAATTGTTGCAGGTACCCAACGAGCAACGTAAAGCGCGTTGGGGACAAGCCTGCGTTTGGGCCCCAATTGCAACGAATCGGTTGGGTTCGAGCGGTCACGAAACGGGCTGCAAGCCGCATACACAAACGCTTTTTGGCCGGTTAGGGGGGTCTGGTGGATGCACGCAACGCCGCGGCGGTTGATCGATAGAGGAATACCCCGAGCCGGGCGTCGCAAGAAGCTCTGTGACAATTCTTTTACACGTCTTCGCAGACAGGTCACGACCCGTTCATAAAACTGGTATGTCGCTTGCTCGAGGACTTGGTCTTTCGATCAACCACCTTAGGAGTCTCGATGTTTAAAAAAACGATGCTGGCCAAAAGCCTGTTGCTTGCGTTCGGCAGTACTGCAACATTGTTTGGCACCGCCACGATGGCTCAACAAAACTCGTCCGATCAGCCTGCGCAGTTACAACGCGTTGAGGTGACAGGTTCGGCGATTAAGCGAATCGATGCCGAGACTGCCGTCCCAATCACAGTCATTAAGTTGGACGATTTGCGCAAGGAGGGCGTGACAACCGTTGAGCAAGTGCTGTCGCGTATCAGTTCCAGTCAGTCGCAGACGGGTACAAGCCAGGCAGTCGGTTCAGCAACGGGTGGCGCAGCCTATGCAGACTTGCGGGGGCTCGGTTCTAACAAGACGTTGGTATTATTAAACGGTCGTCGCGTCGCAAATAACGCCATTGACGGCGCTTCGGTTGATTTGAACGTAATTCCCTTTGCCGCCCTAGAGCGTGTCGAAATTTTACGCGACGGTGCCTCCTCTTTATATGGTACAGACGCCATTGGAGGGGTAATTAATTTTATCACACGAAAAGATTTTACGGGAGGCTCCATCACTCTGGGGGCCGACTCTCCACAGCACGATGGCGGCAAGGCATACAACGCAAATATTGCGTACGGCTTTGGCACGTTGGAGAACGATGGTTTTAATGTTCTTGGTATCGTCGATTTCCAAAAGCAGCGCCCAGTCGGCGCGATTCAGCGGGACTATTCCAGTACGGGTTTCCTGCCTAATAGGGGTATTTTTCGCTCTTCCGGTTCGCCCGATCCTGCTAACTACAGCCAAGGTGGGCCGAGCGCCAACCCTGCAGGTCCAGCCTGTAATGCAAACTCGTATATATTTCACCAAAGCGGTTCTGGTTGCCGCTATGATTTCGTCAAGTGGGTTGATTTGATTCCCGATACTGAACGCGCTTCAGGCTTGCTTAAGGGTTCTCTGAAGCTCACTCCGGATCACACATTGAACTTGGAGTATTTTGCTACCCAGATTCTTAGCAAAACTACAATAGCCCCGGTTCCTTTTGCTGCATTGAAGATGAACCCGGGAACACCGTTCTTCCCAGGTAACGGCATGACGCCTGCACCAGCAAACTTCGTAATTGACCCTACCAAGTCTATCAACATTCGCTGGCGTGACGTTCCCAACGGCCCACGTCAGGAGGAAGATAAAAATGTGCAGCAGCGCTTGGTTGCATCAGTGGAAGGTATTGTGGCTGGCTGGGACTATAATGCCGGTATTGCCTATAACGAGAACAAAAACACCCATAACGTAACCGGTGGCTATGCTGACGGAACGATTATCACAAGCGGTGTTAAAACTGGCGCAATCAACCCGTTCGGGGCACAGACCGCAGCTGGCCAAGCACTGCTAGATAGCGCACTTGTGAGGGGCATTCTGTACTCAGGCAAATCTACCGTTGTTTCGGCGGATGCGCATGCAAGCCGGGAGGTTGGTGACTGGCTAGGCGCAGGCCGCCAGGCGGCGGTAGCGATCGGTGCGGAGTTCCGCCGTGAAAAGACGAACTTCCAAGCAAACCCTGCAGTCGCAGAGCTGCTGGTAGCGAGCACCGGCATCGATCCGACTACAGATCAGGGCGGCAGCCGGAAAGTTGCGGCAGTGTACGGAGAGATAAATGTTCCCCTTACCAAAGAACTGGAGGTGACCGGCGCGCTGCGGTATGACAAGTACAGCGACTTTGGCTCAACGACTAATCCGAAAGCAGGCTTTCGCTACCAACCTATTGAGCAAGTTTTGATTCGCGGCTCCTATTCGACCGGTTTTCGGGCGCCTTCACTTTATGAGCTGAATAACCCACAGACTTATACAAACACCGCGAACTCGTTCAACGACCCTAAGCGGTGCCCGAATGGTGTGCCAGTTGCCGGCGCAGCTACGGATGATGTTTGTAATACTCAGTTCATTGTCCAAAACGGGGGCAACAAGGAGTTAAAGCCCGAGAAGGCAAAGAATCTGACATTTGGTCTTGTGTTCGAACCTGTTAAGGATTTGACTGTCGGTTTCGATTTTTGGTGGATCAAGCTGAGAGATCAGGTCAGCGTGTTACCTGACACATTGATTTTTGCGGATCCGACAAAGTATGCCGGCCTGTTTCGTCGTGCGGCTGACGGCTCGCTTTCTATCGATGGTTCGCAGTGCCCGGGCGTGAGCTGCGGTTACATTGTAAATACGAACGATAATTTGGGGGAGGTGCGAACACACGGTGTCGATCTCAGTGCTTCATATCGCCTGCGGGCTGGTGATATCGGAACATTCAATTTCGGCATCAATGGAACCTATGTTACTAAATACGAGTATCAGCAAGAGCAGGGAGGGGTTTTTCTTCAAAATGCTGGTACCTATTCTGGAACCGGTCCGATTTTTCGCTGGGCACACACTCTCAATGCCACATGGACGAAAGGTGTTTGGGGGCTCGGGGTTGTGAATAGGTTTAAGACGGGTTATCACGATCAAAACGACCCGAACCAAGTTTCCGATCCGCAGTTTTACGGTGACGTTGCTTCGTATTCAGTTTGGGATGTTTCAGGGTCTTGGGCACCAGTTAAGACTCTGTCCTTTACGTTGGGGATACGGAACGTTTTCGACAAAGAACCACCTTTTTCAAATCAAGCACGTACATTTCAATCGAACTTTGATCCGCGTTTCACTGACCCAACTGGTCGGTCGTTCTATGTTCGAGGGACCTACAATTTCTGAGCTACTCAGTTTTGCCACGTCGCTACATAAAACCGAATGAAGGGTTGGGTTTGGACTGACCAAGCCAGCTCGGAAAAGATTGTGGTGACGTGCTCGCGAGCAAGATAAGTAATTCTTGATAGAGGCCACTGGGGCTGGGCCGTTGTTTTCACGACTGCGAAGAGCGCCTAGCTTTCAGTGGCTCGATTTCTGGGGGGATTTGACGATGAGCACACCTAGAAAAAAGAATACCAAGGTCGAGCACGAGCGCTCTTGACCGCTTCGGCGTCAAGCGCCGGATTTGCCCGTACGGCGAACCACTGTTTTCTGTGGGCGAATTGGCGCCTTCGACAAAGCCACTCGCTCTGAGAGCCTGCCCGTGACGTACTTGTGAAGCACGCTCGCGATCAGAGTCTGGTACGGCAGCCCTTCTTCCAAAGCCTTGACCTGAATGTCCTGAAGGTCGCCCGACGAAAGGCGAATGTTCACGCGCCGATCCTTGATCGCGGTGGCGCGAGCAGCAGCCTTAAACCTCGAAAGCTATGCCTTCGTCGCGACAGACTTGAGCGACCCCTTTTCGTAGGCCGCCAGCAGTTCGGCTTCGTATGAATCAGTCTTGGACATCGTCTTCACCTTGTTTCAAGTAATCGCGTGCCGCCTTTCGGCTAAGGATCACGGTCTTGAGGAAGAAGCGGTCTTCTTGCTCGATGAACGGTACAAGGTACGCATACCCATCACAGGCTACGACCAGTACGTTCGGGTTCGGGTACTTGCCCGGGTTCGGGTGAGCAACAACATCCAACAGACCGCCAGCCTCGACAGCAACAACCATCTGCTCGAATGCAAATCCACGTCCGAGCATCCGTTGTTCGGTCTTCTCCTGCCCCCATCGAAAAGGCTTCATCTGAGCGGCTTAGCCGAGCGTGTGCCTTTTGTCACCACGCATGGCGATGTGGGCGAACCATGTCCAATCTGTCGCTGAATCACTTCGCGCAGAAAAGCACGAAGTTCAGCTGGGCAGGGAGGTTGCAAGCGGTGCAAAGACGTGCGGGTTTCCACCCGCGCGCATGCCCCGGAACGCCTCTCGCTGGTGGCTAGAATGCGGGCCTGCGCGAAGGCGCTGAGCTCCAGATGCTCGCCTACACGGTCACGAGCCGGCAGGTGCTAAGGTCTGCGTCAATATTTTTCCCGTTCCCTCAATCTGGAGATCCCAGAACATGAATTTTTCCGAGCGACAAGCTGATCCCCGTCGGCATTTGGTGGGAATCACGGTTGTCATCCTGGTCCACGCACTCGTCGTGTGGGCACTGGTCAGCGGGCTGGCCAAGAAGGTGATCGATGTGGTGCGCGCACCGATCGAGACCAAGGTGATCGAAGAGATCAAGAAGCCGCCGCCGCCGCCCGAGATCGTGCTGCCGCCGCCGCCCAAGCTCGAAGCACCGCCGCCGCCCTACATCCCGCCGCCCGAGGTGCAGATCGCCACGCCGCCACCACCACAACCCACGATTTCGGTCGCGCCTTCGCCGGTGCCACCACCGCCAACCGTGATGACGCCGACACCGCCGGTGGTCGTCGCCCCGCCGGCGCCGCCGGCACCGCGCCCCGCCGTGGTTTCGATCGGTGTGGCATGTGCCACCCAAGTGCAGCCAACGATGCCGCCGAAGGCCGCGCGTGAAGGCATCACCGGCACGGTCAAGGCCCGCGCCACCATCAAGGGCGGCAAGGTAATTGCGGTCGAGATCATCTCGTCTCAACCTCGCGGCATTTTTGACTCCGCGGTGCGCACGGCGATGATGCAGTACGGCTGCGCCGCTGCCGGCGACGAGGAACTCAAGGCCGACCAGACCTTCGACTTCAAGCTCGAGTAGTCCGCGCCACGGGTGCCGTTGCCGCGCGCCAGCACCCGTCAATTCCCCAAGAACAATCCGATCAGTCTCAGAATTTTTGCAGGAGTCTCCAAGATGACCAACCGCTTTCAGTCCGTCCTCGCCGCGTTCGCGCTCGCCGCCAGCATCGTTGCCGCACCCCAACTCGCGAACGCGCAGGCCTCCGCGCCTGCGGCAGAAGCACCGGCTGCGCCGGCGGTCACCCCGATCGCATCGGCCGCGCCGATCGCCGATGCGGTGACCACCAAGGAAACGGTCGACAACCCTTATGGCATCGGCATGTTGTGGGCGCAAGGTGACTTCGTCGCGCGTGGCACGCTGATCGTGTTGGTGATCATGAGTCTGGCCAGCTGGTACATCCTGATTACCAAGCTGTACGAGAGCTTCAAGATCAGCGCCGAGGCCAAGAACGCCCGCGGCGGGTTTTTCAAGGCGGCTAATTTGCCCGATGCCGTCAAGACCCTGAAAGACGGCAGCGCATTCCGCTTCATCGCCGAGACCGGCATCACCGCCGGTGACCACCACGAAGGCGCGCTCACCGCAAACATCGACCGCAGCACGTGGGTCACGAGCTCGGTCGAGCGCAGCATCGCCGACGTGCAATCGCGCCTGCAAGACGGCCTGGCCGTGCTGGCCACGGTCGGCTCCACGGCCCCGTTCATCGGCCTGTTCGGCACGGTGTGGGGCATTTTGAATGCGTTGACCACGATCGCCGTGGCCGGTCAGGCATCCATCGACAAGGTGGCCGGCCCGGTGGGCGAGTCGCTCTACATGACCGCCATCGGCCTGTTCGTCGCAGTGCCGGCGGTGCTCGGCTACAACTGGCTGGTGCGCCGCAACAAGGTCAACATGGAGTCGGTGCGCAACTTCGGTGCCGACTTGCACGGCGTGCTGATGGGCGCGCGCATGAAGACCGCGGCCCGGTGAGCGCGCGTCACACAGGAGCCCGCTCATGTCAATGAACCTAGGCGGTGGGGACGAAGACGATGTCGTCTCCACCATCAACACGACGCCGCTGGTCGACGTGATGCTCGTGCTGCTCATCATCTTCCTGATCACCATCCCGGTGGTCACGCAGACCGTGCCGATGAGCTTGCCCAAAGAGACCAACATCGCGCGCAAGACCAAGCCCGAAAACATCGAGATCTCGGTCAACAAAGACGGCGATGTGTTTTGGAACGCGCAGCTCGTTCCCGACAACAACGCGTTGTTCGCCAGGCTGAAAGCGGTGGCCGTGCTCACGCCACAGCCCGAGGTGCACATCCGCGGCGACGAGAAGGCACGCTACGAGTCGATCGGGCGCGTGGTGTTCGCGTGCCAGCGCGCGGCAATCGCCAAGATCAGCTTTGTCACCGAACCCCCACCCAAAGGGTGACCCGTGGACCATCAAAGGACTGAGGAAACGCCATGTCAATGAACTTGGGTGGAGGCGGCTCGAGCGAGCCCGAGGTGATCATGGACATCAACACCACGCCGTTGATCGACGTGATGCTGGTGCTGATCATCATGTTGATCATCACGATCCCGGTGCAACTACACGCGGTAAACATGAACATGCCGGCAGGCAACCCGCCGCCGCCGACCAAAGACCCGGTGGTCGTGACCATCGATGTCGACTTCGACGGCACGATCCTCTGGAACGGCGAGACCATTCCCACCAGGCAAGCGCTCGAGGTCAAGCTGCGCGACGTCGCGGCACAGCCCGACCAGCCCGAGGTGCACGTGCGGCCGAACAAGCTGGTCGAGTACCGCTACGTGGCCGAGGTGCTGGCCGAGTCGCAGCGCCTTGGCGTGACCAAGCTCGGCATGGTGGGTAACGAGCAGTTCGTCAAATAGCAGCGCGTAAAGCAACGTATGAACAGAGTGATGAATCGTGTGATCGCAGCCGCTGCTGCGGCATTGGTTTTCGGCGCGGCGCACGGGCAGGGCACGCGGCCGGAAGTCGGCAAACCGCTGCAGGCCGCTCAAGAAATGATCAAGGGCGGCAAGTACCGCGAAGCGCTCGGCAAGGTGCGCGAGGCCGATGCAGTGGGCGGCAAGACCGCCGCCGAGTCGAACCTGATCGAGCGCATGCGGCTGGCCGCGGCCTCGGGTGCTGGTGAGGCCGATACCGCGGCACGTTCGTACGAGGCGCTGGCCGGCGGCATGAGCGGCACCGAGAAGCTGCGCACGATCGAGTCGATCGCCGGCACCTACTACCGCGGCAAGGAGTACGCGAAAGCGCAGCAGTGGTATGCGCGCTACTTTGCCGAAGGCGGCACCAGCGCCGCCAATCGCACGTTCATGACCCAGACCCAATACCTCTCGGGCGATTTGGCCGGCGCGGCCAAGCAGCTCACGGCGGAGATCCAGGCGGCCGAGCGCAACGGGCAAGTGCCGGCCGAAGACCGCATCAATTTGTTGATGAACGCGGCGGTTCGTCAAAAGGACGCGAGCGGTGAGGCCTTCGCGCTCGAACGGCTCGTCACTTACTACCCGAAAAAAGAATATTGGGTTGCGCTCTTGAGCCGGCTGCAAAGCAAGCCCGGGTTTTCGGATCGCCTCTCGCTCGACACCTACCGCCTCTCGCTCGCGACCGGCAGCATGACCAGCGCCGCCGATTTTTCGGAGCTGGCGCAACTCGCGCTGCAGGCCGGCTCGGGCGCCGAGGCCAAGCAGGTGATCGACAAGGGCTTCGCGGCCGGCATCTTGGGCGCCGGCCCGCAGGCCGAGCGCGACAAGCGTTTGCGTGGCCTTGTCGACAAGCGCATCGAAGAAGCTAAGAAGACCGCGGCCGACGATGAAAAATCGGCGCTCGCTGCGAAAGATGGCAACGAGTTGGTCACGATCGGCATGAACCAGGTGTTCGAAGGTCAGAAGGTCAAGGGACTGCAGACGATGCAGCAAGGCATCGCCAAGGGGGGCTTGAAGCGCGCCGAAGATGCGAAGCTGCACTTCGGAATCGCGCAGCTCGCTGCGGGCGAAAACGCGAAGGCGCAGGCCACGCTTAAAACCGTGTCGGGCAACGACGGCACTGGCGATTTGGCGCGGCTGTGGGCGCTGTACGCAAAGCGAGCCAAAGCATCTTGATTCGCAAGCGCGCTTCGCAGGTACCAACTAAAACGCGGCCCCGAGAGGTCGCGTTTTAGTTGGTGACCGGCGATGGTTACTTCGGCGCCAGTCGAATCGCGCCGTCGAGCCGTATCACTTCGCCGTTGAGCATCTCGTTCGTGACGATCTGGTGCACGAGCTTGGCGTAGTCGGCTGGCGTGCCCAAGCGGCTGGGGAAGGGCACGTTGGCGGCGAGTGCGTCTTGCAGCTCCTGCGGCATCGTGAACAGCATTGGCGTGCCGAAGATGCCCGGCGCGATCGTCATGTTGCGGATGCCGTTGCGCGCGAGGTCGCGGGCGATCGGCAGGGTCATGCCGACTACACCGCCTTTCGACGCTGCATATGCGGCTTGACCCATCTGACCGTCGTACGCCGCCACGCTCGCGGTCGAGATCAATACGCCACGCTCGCCGGTGGATTCGGGCTCGTTTTTGCTCATGGCTTCGGCGGCGAGGCGGATCATGTTGAAGCTGCCGATCAGGTTGACGGTGACGACCTTGGCAAACGTGCCGAGTGCGTGCGCGCCGTCTTTGCCGACTGTTTTCGCGGCGGGCGCGATGCCGGCGCAGTTGACCAGGCCGAACAGCTTGCCGAGCGTCAGGGCCATGGCCACGGCAGCCTGGCCATCGGCCTCCTGGCTCACGTCGCACTTGACGAATTGGGCCACCGCAGCGCCCCCGAGTTCGGCCACGAGTGCTTCGCCTTTGTCGACCTGCAAGTCGGCGATGACGACTTTTGCGCTGTGCGCGACGAGCATCCGCGCCGTGCCTTCACCGAGGCCCGAAGCACCGCCGGTGACGATGAAGACCTTGCCTGCAATTTCCATGTTGGTTCGATCTTTTCAGGTGAGCGCGGCAAGCGCGCGTGCGGTGATTTCTTCGACGCTGCCAGTGCCGCTGATCTTGCGATAGCGCGGCGCATCGGCGTCGCCACGGGCAGTCCAGCCGGCGTAGTAGTCGACCAGCGGGCGGGTCTGCTTTTGGTACACGTCGAGGCGGTTGCGCACGGTGGCTTCTTCGTCGTCGGCGCGCTGGATCAGGTCTTCGCCGGTCACGTCGTCTTTGCCGGCGACTTTGGGCGGATTGAACTTCAGATGATAGGTGCGGCCGGAGGCCACGTGCACGCGGCGGCCGCTCATGCGCTCGATGATGGCTTCGTCGGGCACGTCGATTTCGAGCACGAGGTCGAGCTTGACGCCAGCGGCCTTCATCGCGTCGGCCTGCACGATGGTGCGGGGGAAACCGTCGAACAAAAATCCGCTCGCGCAGTCGGGCTGCGTGATGCGTTCTTTGACGAGGCCGATGATGATGGCGTCACTCACGAGTGCGCCCGAGTCCATCACCTTCTTCGCTGCGATGCCCATCTCGGTGCCCGCTTTGACGGCCGCTCGCAGCATGTCACCGGTCGAGATTTGCGGGATGCCGAACTTCTTGCAGATGAACGCAGCTTGGGTTCCTTTGCCCGCGCCAGGTGGGCCCAGCAGGATGAGTCTCATGGGTGTCCTCGTTCTCGTGTCTCGTGAGCGCAGCGCAACTGCGACGCATGTGCCTTTCGAATCGAGAATAGCATGCGACCCCTCAACGATGCTGACGCGCGGGCAGGGGAAAACACGCGCTGCGCGCGCGCTGAAATCAGTCGAACAAAGCGCGCACGCGGGCCAGGTCTTCGGGCGTGTCGACACCCGGCCCCGGCCTCGATTCGCTGACGTGCACGGCGATGCGATCGCCATGCCAGAGCACGCGCAATTGCTCGAGCGCCTCGATGTGTTCGAGCGGGCTCGCGGCCAGCGTGGGAAAGCGTCGCAGGTACCCCGCCTGGTAGGCATAGAGGCCGATGTGGCGCAGTGGCGCGGCGTTCGCGCCGTGCGATATCGGCGAGGCGCCCGCCGCGCGCGCATCGCGCCACCACGGGATCGGCGCGCGCGAGAAGTAGAGCGCACGGCCGGCGGCATCGAGCACGACCTTCACGACATTCGGGTTGTCGAGTTCGTCGATCGCATCGATCGCGTGCGCGGCGGTGCTCATCACGCAATCGGGGTGCTTGGCGAGCAGCGCGGCGCAGGCGTCGATCATGTGCGGGTCGAGCAGCGGCTCGTCGCCCTGCACGTTGACGACAAGGTCGGTGCCGCCCAGGCCGAGCAGCTCGCAGGCCTCGGCGAGGCGGTCGCTGCCGGTCGCGTGGTCGGTGCGGGTCAGCAGCGCTTGCACACCGTGCGCGGCGCAGGCTTCGACGATGCGCACGTCGTCGGCCGCGACGACGACACGTGCGGCCGCCGAGCGGGCCGCGTTGCGCGCCACGCGCACGATCATCGGCAGCCCGGCGAGGTCGGCCAGCGGTTTGTTCGGCAGCCGTGTCGATGCGAGGCGCGCCGGCACCAGCACGGTGAAGTTCATGTCGAGGGCGTGGACGTGGGCGTCGGTGTCGGCGTCGGCGATGTCGGCGCGGCATCGAGCGCACGGGCCTCGGCTTCGAGCATCACCGGAATGCCGTCGCGCACCGGGAACGCGAGGCCGTCGGCATGGCAGACGAGCTCGACGTTGGCTTGCTGCGGCGGCCGCAGGTGTTCGAGCGGGCCTTTGCATAGCGGGCAAACGAGCAGGTTAAGCAGGCGAGTTTCCATGGTGATGTCCAGGCGGTGGCAGCAGGGCGATCAGCGCGGCCTCGAAGGCGGCGTCGAGCGCGAAGTCTAGCGGCGCGACCCAGACGCGCGTGGTGCCGATGCGCGCAGGATCGAGCTTAATCGCGTCCTTCTCGGTCAGCACCACATCGGCGGTGTCGGGCGGCCAGGGCAGGGTTGCGTAATCGTGGTGGTCCGGCAGCGGCAGCGGCGTGATCGTGAGGTCGTGCGCGCACAGCATCTCGAAAAACCGCTCCGGGCGAGCGAGCCCGGCCGTGGCCACGATGGTGCGCGCGCGAAGTGCGTCGAGCGCGGCGATCGTCGCGCTGCTACCACACCACCAGTCGGCCAACGCGACCACACCGGCAAGGCTGCGGCGCGCAACGCTGCCGGGCAGCGGCGTCGACGGCCGTGCAGCGTTGTAGAGCACGAGCGTGCGTGCCGGCACCACGCGCGGCAGCGCCTCGCGCAGCGGCCCGGCAGGCAGCAGCCAGCCGTTGCCGGCACCGCGCTCGTCGAAGACGACCACCTGCGCATCGCGTGCGAGCGACAGGCGCTGCAGGCCGTCGTCGCTGACGATGACGTCGACGTTCGGGTAAAGCTGCAGCAGCCGCCGCGCAGCGCCGGCGCGGTCGCGCCCGACGACGAGCGGCGCGCCGGAGCGAATGTGCATCAGCAGCGGCTCGTCTCCGCACAGCGCGGCCGGCACCGCGCGCGTCACGTCGAGCAGGCCCTCGCTGCTGCCGCCGTAGCCTCGCGAGACGATGCCCGGCGTGCGGCCGGTGCGGCGCAAGGCATCGACGATCGCGATCACCGTCGGCGTCTTGCCCGCGCCACCGGCGATCAGGTTGCCGACAACGATCACCGGCAGCTGCAGGGTGTGGGTGGTCAGCAGGCCGATGCGGTACAGCGCGCGCCGAAGCGCAGTGACGGCGCCGTAGGCCAGCGCCAGCGGCAGCAGCGCATGCGCCAGCGGGCCGCGCGTCAGCCAGGCCCGTTGCAGCCGTTGCGCGGGTGTGAGCGGGTGGGGCAAGGCGCTGCGCCGCAGGCGCGATCAGCGCGCTTCGCCGCCCGACGACGTTTGCGTCGCGAAGGTCAGGCGCGGCAGGTTCGCGCGACGTGCAGCGTCCATCACGTTGATCACGCTTTGGTGCGCGACGGTCGCGTCGGCCGAGACGATCACGACCGCGTCGTTCGCGCCGGCAGCCGCGGCGACGAGCTCGGCCGTCAGCGCATCGACGCTGCGGCCTTCGACCGGCTTGCGGTTGACCGAGTAGCGCCCGTCGGCCGCGACCGCGACGATCACCTCGCGCTGCCGGTCGCGCAGCTTTTCACTGTCGGCAACCGGCAGCGTGATCTGCAGCTCGGTGAACTTCGAGTAGGTTGTCGACAGCATCAAAAAGATCAGCACGACCAGCAGCACATCGATGAACGGGATCAGGTTGATCTCGGGCTCTTCTGGCCGCGCCTTGCGGAAGTTCATCGGCATCGCGCGATCCTTCAGCTGCTCTGGCGGCGGTCGACGACGAAGCGCATCAGGTGCGGCACGAGCCGGTCGGAGGCCTGCTCCATGTCGAGCGTGTAGCCGTCGACGCGGCCGCGGAAATAGCGGTAGAACATCAGCGACGGGATCGCGATCATCAACCCGAACGCGGTGTTGTAGAGCGCGATCGAAATGCCGTGCGCGAGCAAGGTCGGGTTGTTGCCGGTCGGCGTTTGCGAGCCGAAGATTTCGATCATGCCGATCACGGTGCCCATCAGCCCGAGCAGCGGCGCGGCCGAGGCGATCGTGCCGAGCGCGTTGAGGTAGCGTTCGAGCTTGTGCACCGCGGCGCGGCCGGCCGACTCGAACGTGTCGCGCAGCGCGCGCTCGCTCATGCGCGGCTCGGCTATCACGGCGCGCAGGCCGGTCGCGAGCACCGTGCCGAGTACCGAGTTGTCGGCCAGCTTGTTGACAACGTCCGCAGCCGGCAAGTGCGCCCGCGTGACCGAGATCACTTCGTCGAGCAACTTGGGGGGCGCAACGCGCACGGTGCGCAGGCTCGACAGCCGTTCGAGCACCAGCGCGAAGGCGGCGATGGAGCACAAGAGCAAAGGCCAAATGGGCCAGCCGGCGGCTTGTATGATCGAAAACAATCTTGCCCTTTCGGTGGCGTTTCGGTGGCGTACTTCAGAGCGGCCGGCGGATTTTAGAACGCGCGATTATGGCCTGAAGGTTTTGCGGTCAGGCATCTGTCACAGGGCCGTTGCGACGGCGCATGCCTTGGTGATTTCAGACCCTGCCGACCGCTGCAAACATCCACTGCAACTGTGGATAACTTTGTGGGCAACCGCGCGCGATTCGCTCCAAAGGCCCGGATTTGCACGGCCTGCCACACGATGCTCAATCTTTAGGCAGATAAAAAACCATGAAAATCAACGACTTACGTCTTTGTGACGGCCTCGTGACGGGTGCAATGGCGTGCGCGCCTTTGCCCAGCGCGGTTGTGGAGTTCTCGAGCCGCGCCGGCGTTGGGTTTGCGCGTGATTGACGGATCGGGCGCAAGCCCCATGCGCGCTGCCTGGGGCGTTGCTGCGCTGGTGCGCGAGGTCGGCGACATGCTGGCCAGTCGCTTCAGCGTGTGCACCGTGCGCGGGGAAATCTCCGGCTTCTCGCGCGCCGCCAGCGGCCATTGCTATTTCAATTTGAAAGATGCCGACGGCGGCAGTGCGTTGTTGCGCTGCGCGATGTTTCGCCGTGCCTCGAGCTTGCTCGCGTTCGCGCCGACGGACGGTCAGCTGGTCGAGCTCCGTGGCCGGCTCGGTGTGTACGAGCCGCGCGGTGAGTTGCAGGTGATCGTCGAGGCGATGCAAGCGGCTGGCGCGGGCGTGCTGTACGAGCAGTTTCTGCGGATCAAGGCGCGGCTCGAAGCGCAGGGCCTGTTCGATGCCGGGCGCAAGCGTGCGCTGCCGGCGTACCCGCGTGTCGTCGGCGTTGTCACGTCGCTCGGCGCGGCAGCGCTGCACGACGTGTTGACCGCGCTGGCGCGGCGTGCGCCGCAGGTCCGGGTCGTTGTCTACCCGAGCGTTGTTCAGGGCGCAGGTGCGCCGTCGGCGCTGGCCGCGGCGATCGAGCTCGCATCACGCCGTGGCGAGGTCGATGCGTTGATCGTCTGCCGTGGCGGTGGCTCGCTCGAAGACTTGTGGGCCTTCAATGACGAGCTCGTCGTGCGCGCGATCGTCGGCTGCGTGATGCCCGTGGTCTGTGGCGTTGGCCACGAGACCGACATCACGCTCGCCGACCTCGCGGCCGATCTGCGCGCGCCGACGCCGACCGCCGCCGCCGAGCTCGTCGCGCCGACGCGTGCCGCCTGCCTGAACGTGCTCGACGCCTTCGCAGCGCTGTTGCAACGGCGTGTGCACGACGCGCTCGACACCCAGGCGCAGCGGCTCGACCGCAGCGCGCTGCGGCTGGCGCGGCCGGGACAGGTGGTGCGCCAACAAGGCCAGCGGCTTGCGCTGCTCGCGCATCGGCTCGCGTCGCATCTGCCACGCGCCACGCAGGGCCAGCAGCTGCGTCTGGTGCAGGCCGACGGCGCGCTGCGTCGGGCGGTCGACCTGCGGCTTGCCGCGCATCGCCAGCGGGTCGATGCACTCGATGCCAGGCTGCGTGCGCTCGACCCGCAGCGGGTACTGGCGCGCGGCTATGCGTGGCTCGGCGACGGCGACGGGCGACCGGTGGCGTCGGTGCGGCAGCTCGTGCCGGGTGCGGTTTTGCAGGCCGTGCTGCACGACGGATCGGCCGATGTGATGGTCACGACGGTGCAGGGTCGGACGAGTGGCTGAGGCCGCGTGGGCGATCGCCGTGCGTGGCGACGCTGGCGAGGCAAGCTGCCTACAATGATTTCAACCCCCACAACCCGACGAGGTCTACGATGGAACACACCCTGCCCGCACTGCCTTACGCCCATGACGCCTTGGCTCCGGCAATGAGCAAAGAGACGCTCGAGTACCACCACGACAAGCACCACAACGCTTACGTCGTGAACCTGAACAACCTGCAAAAAGGCACCGAATTCGAGTCGATGTCACTCGAAGAAATCATCAAGAAGGCGAGCGGCGGCATCTACAACAACGCTGCACAGGTCTGGAACCACACGTTCTTCTGGAACTGCGTGAAGCCTGCCGGCGGCGCCGAGCCGAAAGGCGCGCTGGCCGACGCGATCAACGCGAAGTGGGGCAGCTACGCCGTTTTCAAGGAAGCCTTCACGAAGAGCGCGGTCGGCAACTTCGGCTCGGGCTGGACCTGGCTGGTGAAGAAGGCCGACGGCAGCGTCGACATCGTCAACATGGGCGCCGCCGGCACGCCGCTCACCACTGCTGACAAGGCGCTGCTGACGATCGATGTCTGGGAGCACGCCTACTACATCGACTTCCGCAATGTGCGCCCAAAGTACTGCGAGACCTTCCTCAGCTCACTGGTGAACTGGGAGTTCGCCGAGAAGAACTTCGCATAAGGCCTTCGTGCAGGAGACGATGACGGGGTCGGCAGTGCCGGCCCCTTTTCGTTGGAGTCAGCGCTTGAACGGCTCGCCCTGAACCTTCGTGCCGGCCTTGATGCCGCGCTTGGCGAACCAGCCGTCGTTCATCTCGAGCACGTAGCGCACTTGCTTGGTCGAACAGTGGCTGTCGAGCGTCTGCGGCTTCATGTCTTCGATGTTCGCAATGCTGCCGTCGTCGGCGATGAACGCGACCGACAGAGGCAGCAACGTGTTCTTCATCCAGAAGCATTGCTGGCCGGCAAGCTCGAAGATGAACAGCATGCCGTCGTTGGTCGGCATCGATTTGCGAAACATCAGGCCGATGGCGTGCTCTTGCTCGGAGCGCGCCACCTCCACGTTCATCGAGTGCATGCCCGCGCTCAGTTTGATGGTCGAGAGTTTTTGCGGCCCATCCTGGGCGACTGCGGCGCCTGCGGCCGAGATGAATACGAGCGAGGCGAGGGCGGTGCGCAGGTGAGCGAAACGGGTCATGGCTGAGGCCTAAAAGTGATGACTGGATTATCAACGCGCGCCCGTCGTCGGTCGGCCGACAAAGGTGGCGGCATAGAATCGAAAATCACCCCCGACCGCCGGAGCGTCACACCATGTACCAGCACATCAAAGTGCCCGAAGCCGGGCAAAAAATCAGTGTCAACGCCGATTTTTCGCTTAACGTGCCTGACCAGCCGATCATTCCGTTCATCGAGGGCGACGGCACCGGTGCCGACATCACGCCGGTGATGATGAAGGTGGTCGACGCGGCCGTGGCCAAGGCCTACGGCGGCAAGAAAAAGATCCACTGGATGGAAGTCTACGCTGGCGAGAAATCGACCAAGGTGTACGGCCCCGACGTGTGGCTGCCACCCGAAACGCTGGCGGCCGTGAAGGACTACGTGGTCTCGATCAAGGGCCCGCTGACGACGCCGGTCGGTGGCGGCATTCGCTCGTTGAATGTGGCGTTGCGGCAAGAGCTCGACCTCTACGTGTGCTTGCGGCCGATCCAGTATTTCACCGGCGTGCCTTCGCCGGTGAAGGCGCCCGAGAAGACCAATATGGTCATCTTCCGCGAGAACTCCGAAGACATCTACGCAGGCATCGAGTTCGAGTCGGGCAGCGACAAAGCCAAGAAGCTGATCAAATTTTTGATCGAGGAAATGGGCGTCAAGAAAATCCGCTTCCCGAACACCTCGGGCATCGGCATCAAGCCGGTCTCGAGCGAAGGCACCGAGCGGCTCGTGCGCAAGGCGATTCAGTACGCGGTCGACAACGACAAGTCATCGGTCACGCTGGTGCACAAGGGCAACATCATGAAGTTCACCGAAGGTGGCTTTCGTGACTGGGGCTACGCGCTGGCGCAGAAAGAATTCGGCGCCGAGCTGATCGACGGCGGCCCGTGGATGAAGTTCAAGAACCCGAAGTCCGGCCACGAGATCGTCATCAAAGACGTGATCGCTGATGCCTTCCTGCAGCAAATTTTGTTGCGCCCGGCCGAGTATTCGGTGATCGCAACGTTGAACCTCAACGGCGACTACGTTTCCGATGCGCTCGCTGCGCAAGTCGGCGGCATCGGCATCGCGCCTGGCGCGAATCTCTCGGACTCGATCGCGATGTTCGAGGCCACCCACGGCACCGCGCCGAAATACGCCGGCAAGGACTATGTCAATCCCGGCTCGGAGATCCTGTCGGCCGAAATGATGCTGCGCCACATGGGCTGGCTCGAAGCAGCCGATTTGATCATCAGCTCGATGGAGAAGGCGATCCTGTCGAAGAAGGTGACCTACGACTTCGCGCGCTTGATGGAAGGCGCAACGCAAGTGTCTTGCTCGGGGTTCGGTCAGGTAATGATCGACCAGATGTAACGCAGTTCCAGGATGCCTCCGGGCGTCCCATTTGATCTGCGAGTAATGAGGTTGCATTCGACCGACACCTTACGGGGCGGGTTTTGCACTTCGGATTTGAGGCCGCCCGCAGGTGAACCTGGAGCGGCTGATGGCCGACCGCAATGTCGACCACGTGAAAGGGGATGTAGACGCCAGCATCCGTTACCGCGATGTGCTGGAGCCCGGCTTGGTGGCGCGGCGCATCGCCACTTCCCCCATCCCGATGTGCGCGGCACCCGGCTATTTCCAGTAGCACCGTCGCCCCACCACGCCCGAAGATCTGGCAGCACATGCCTGTTCAAACTTTCGCAGGTCACTGGGGCGCATCGTGCAATGGCCGTTTGTGCGAGACGGCATACGTTTCGCGCCGGCAATCCACATCGCTGTGGTTTGCAACGATATCGACACCCTGGCAGCCGTGGCCGGTGCAGGCGTGACCCGGCTAAGCAGCTCCATTGCCCACCCTTTGATTGCCGCCGGGCCTGCTGGAGCCGTTGTTTCTGGCCGCCGACGGACCGGCGCAGGCGCTTGCAGACCCGGAGCCTTTGGGTTATTTGGCGCTTCCGCGACCGCAAGCATCTGCCCGGCCCGGTGCGGGCGTTCGTCGACCTCATCGCAGAAGCCTTGCAGGACCACCCACTGCTGCACGCTCCGGTGTGGCCCCGCCAGCCGAACGGTTTTGAAAATCAGCCATCAGACACCCTGCGCCGGAGGCAGGAGCGCCACGACAGCGTCGCGAACAGGGCGCCGCGGTCAGGAGCCGACAGACACGCGCAGCACGCAAAGCGGTCGACAAGCGCGAGGGCGGGTGCGGATCAATCGTTCTGATCTCGCTCGGTGAAAGTATGGACCAATGTCCCGTGACTCATCGACCCGGAGCGCAAAATCGGGTTGGGTCTGGCATTCAGGCCGGGGTTCATGCGATGTCGGTTCTGAAATGGTTGTTGATCCTTTTGGCCATGGTGGTCGTCGGTGCCATCGGCGCTGGTCAGGCTGGGCTTTTCGGGAGTTCGCCGCCGACCGACCTGGGTGTCCACGACGGCAAGCTCAGGCCCCCTTCGGCGACGGACAACAGCGTGTCCAGCCAGGCCTTGCTTTACCCGGACAACCTCCAACACCAGGCCGCACAGATCGCGCCGCTGCCGCTTCGCGGTGACGGCCCCATGACCATCGCCAAAATCAGGGCTGTCGTCGAGACCATGAAAGGGGCGAAGGTCATCAAGAGCGATGCCGACTATCTGTACGTGCAGTACACGACGCCGCTGATGAAGTTCGTCGACGACGCGGAGTTCTGGTACGACCCCAACGCCCAGGTGATCCAAGTGCGTTCGGCCTCCCGAGTTGGCCAAAGCGACATGGGGGCGAACCGCATGCGGATCCAAGCCGTGCGCGCTGCCCTGATCGCGTTGCCCTGACTTCGGGCCTTGCGCGGCGCGTGCGACCTCAGGCGGTGGCGCCGAAGCGGTTCACGAAGCGCCGATCGATCCAATCCTTCCAGTGCCAGACCCAGCGGCCGTGCCAGGCCCAGCGGCCCCACGAGGCGAAGGCGTGCCGGTCGCCGGTGCTGATGAGGTAGAGCGCGCGCCGTTGTGGATGCCAAGCGTCGAGGGTGCGGCCCTCGCACGAGGCGCGCAAGTTGTGGGCCAGCGTCGGCCCGGCCCGAACCGCGAAGACGCCGGACTTCGGGCGCGCTTCCGACAGGGCCGCGATGTCGCCGGCGGCGAACACGCAAGAGTGCGACAGGCTCTGAAGCGTCGAGCCGACCTGGATGAACCCACCGTCGTCGGTGGCCAGTCCGGCAGCGCGCGGCCAGGCCGGTGCCGCGGCGCCGGTCACGACCAGGCAGGCGTCGAAGTCCAGGGCCGTGCCGTCATCGAAGCGCATCCGGTTCGGCTCGATCCGTTCGGCTTGGCGGCCGCCGATCCAGCCGATGCCGCGGTCGGCCAACAAGGCGGCCGCTTGTCGGCGCTGCTCGTCTGGCGCGCCGTCGAGGGGCCGCGTGTCCGATCCCACCAGGCTCACGCGCACCTGCGACCACCCTTCGATCGCGGCACGGTGGCGTATCGCGAAGGCCAGTTCGACCCCCGCGGCGCCGGCGCCGAGGACAACCAGGTCGAAGCGCCGGCCGGCGTGGCGCAGTTGCTCGACGATCGCCGGCCACGCGGTGACGAAGCCCTCGATCGGCCGGATCGGCAACGCGTGTTCCACGCTGCCGGGCAGGTTCGCGATGGATGCCACCGGACCGGTGTCGATCGAGAGCATGTCGAAGGGCAGCTCGGCCCCGTCGTCGCAGCGAATCGATTGCCGCGCCGGATCGATCGCGACCGCGGCAGCCTGATGAAACGTGATGCCGCCACGCGCGGCCAACGCGTCCAGCGAGATCGCGCACGCATCGAGCGGGTAATGACCGGCGACCCAGCCGGGCAGCATGCCGGAGTAGATCTGGCGCCGGTGCGGCGTGACGAGCCGGATCTCCCAACCAGCGATCGGCCGCTCGGCCAGGCTGGCCAGAACGGCGAGCTGGGCGTGGCCACCGCCCAGCAGCACGAGACGCTTCATGGCGCGGCCTCCGCCAGCAGCGCTTCCAGGCGTTCGAGTTGTGCGGGAAGATCAACGTCCCACAGGGTCTCGAACTCGCGCACACGAAGACCCTGCGCGTGCGCGCGTGCACGGGTTTCCGGCATCACGCGGCTGGTGCTCCAGGGCATGTCCGCGAACAGTGTCAGTTGCGGCGATCGCAGGCCGACCAGCGCATAGCCGCCGTCCTCGGCCGGATGGAAAACGGCGTCGTCGCCGGCGATCAGCGCCTGCGCCGCCTCGCGCAAATGCTCGGGGCGCAACACCGGGCAATCGGTGCCGACGACGATCAACGGGCCCAACTCGCAATGCAGGCGGAAGGCGGTGTGCATGCGGGCGCCGAGATCGCCGGTGGACTGCACGAGAAGGTCCACGCCGTTGGTTTGCTTCAACGCGCGGAAGAAGCGATGCCGGCTGTCGGGGGCACACCAGACCGTGACCGCGCCGAGCCGCGCACCGAGCGCGCACGCCACGGTCATCCGCGTCAGGCGCCGTTGCAGCCGCGCAGCGCCTATCGCACCGAGCGCGGGAATCAGCCGGGTCTTGGCCAGCCCCGGAATCGGGGCCTTCGCCATGATCGCGATCTGCACGGTCTCCAGCATCTCAGGGCGGCGGTGCACGGTAGCCATAGCGCAACGCAAGCTTCGCGGGGTCGGCGCCGAGAGAGTACGCCGCGCGCAGACGCCACATCAACAGGATCGTGCGCCACGGGCCGTGCCGTTCCCAGCGCCGTGCGGAAGTCGTGACCCGTTCGCGCAGGCAGGCTGGCGGCCCGTGGCGTTTGAGCCGCGTCGACAGCGCAACATCCTCCATCAGCGGCTGGTCCGGGAAGCCGCCGATCCAGTCGAACAGGTCTTTCCGGACGAAGATGGCCTGGTCGCCTGTCGCGATGCCGGTCCAGCGTGAGCGCAGGTTCATCAGGCCCTCGACGATGCGCATCACCGGCCGCGAACTGTCGATCGCCACGTCGAACCGGCCCCAGTGGCTTCGGCCGAGTGCGGCGCGCCGCACCAGCGTGTCAGCGTTGTGCGGCAGTCGCGTGTCGGCGTGCAGGAACATCAGCAGGTCGCCGGTACAGACAGCCGCGCCGGCGTTCATCTGACGCGCTCGTCCCTGCGGGGCGACGAATGCAAGGTCGGCAAGGTCGGCAGCGATGACCAGCGAACGGTCGGAACTGCCTCCATCGACAACGACGACCCGGGCGCCTCGCTTTCGAAAGCGCTGCAACTCACCCAAATGCATCGCAAGGATCGGCCCTTCGTCCAACACGGGGACGACGATGCAAAGCGTGGGCTTCACGAGGTGCATGTGTCACCGCGCATCGTTGAGCGACCAGTCGTAGTCGAGGTGGACGATCTTGAATCGACCCGCCCGGATCTCGGCGCTCGACGTCGGCGTTGTGCCCAGCGCGTCCGCGTGGCGAATGAACAGCGTCTGCAGCGACGACAGGCCCTGGTGACCGCGCTCGAAGTCTGCGTGGTACCAGTCGAACAGCTTCGATACCGACAGCGTTGCGCTCTCTGCCTCGAACCGGTTGCGGCTGCGGTCCGAAAGGAAGCGGCGAAAGGCGTCGTCGAGTTGCGCACCGAGTCGTTCGCCGACGTAGGCTTCGTCGCGCAACATCGGGCAGCCGATCGATGCGCACACGACGGCCACATGGATTCGCGGATCGTCGAACGCTCCCGGCGCGCGAATGAGGCCGTGTTCGACATCGTCCAGGCTGCGTCGCTCGCCGAGCAGCGTGAAGAACTTGCGCTTCCACGGGCTCTGGAACACGCTGCCCAGGTCCTTGATCGACTTCAGGTCGGGGTAGCGCGTGAGCACCAGGTCGATGGTGAAGGCGTTGTAGGCGTTGATCAGGAACGCCAGCCGGTCGTTGCGCGACCAGCCGCTGTACTCCTGCGGCGTGACCGCGCTGACGCTGGCGAGGTAGCCGCGCAGCGGCTTCTGATCGGCACGGAGGGCGGCGTAGCGAACGGCCGAGGCCACACCACCCGGCGCGACGACGACCTGCTGCTTCAGCAGCGCGTCCCAGGCCGGGTGGCGCAGATCGAATGCCGCCTTCGCCAGTGGCGCCCACATCAATGCGCACAGCGCCAGCAACGTGATCGGAATCCAGCGTGATCGGTTCATCGATCCTCCGGGCTCAGCCACGCCGCCACGCATGGAAGCGCTCGACCCACGCGAGCAGCCGCTGCGGCGCATGCGCGCGTTTCCAGTTGCCGGCCACGGCCTTGTTGGCCTCGGCCATCGTCGGGTAGGTGTGGATCGTGCCGAGTATCTTGTTCAAGCCGATGCCGTGCTTCATCGCGAGCACGAACTCGGCCAGCAGGTCGCCCGCGTGTTCGCCGACGATGGTGGCGCCGAGTATGCGGTCCTTGCCGGGCACCGTCAGCACCTTGACGAAGCCGTGCGCTTCGCTATCGGCGATAGCGCGGTCGAGATCGTCCAGAGCGTAAGTCGTGACCTCGTACGGCACCTTCTTTTCGGTGGCTTCCAGCTCGTTCAGGCCAACGTGCGCCACCTCGGGGTCGACGAAGGTGGCCCACGGAATCACGCGGTAGTCGACTCGGAACTTCTTGAACGGATCGAACAGCGCGTTGACCGCGGCATACCAGGCCTGGTGGGATGCGGTGTGCGTGAACTGGTACGGCCCGGCGACGTCGCCGGCCGCGTAGATATTCGGAAAGTTGGTCTGCAGATAGGCGTTGACCTCGACCGTGCGGCCGGTGGTGACGCCCAGCTCCTCCAGCCCGAAGCCTGTCAGGTTGGCGTGGCGGCCGACGGCGACCAGCAGCGCATCGAACGCAATGCGCACCTCGGCGTTGGCGTGTTCGGCGATCAGCACCTTCTCGCCGTCGATCACCTCGATGCGCTTTGCGGTGTGGTCGAGAAGCACATCGATGCCCTCGTTGCGAAACCGTGCCGTCACCAGGTCCGAGGCGTCCACGTCCTCGCGCATCAGCAGGCGCGGCGCCTGCTCGACTTGGGTGACCCGCGAACCCAGGCGCGCGAAGGTCTGTGCCAGTTCGCTGCCGATCGGTCCGCCACCCAGCACGACCAGCCGTTCGGGCCGCTGCCGCAGGTTCCAGATGTTTTCGGAGGTGAGCACCTCGACCTGCTCGATGCCGGGAATCGGTGGCACGAACGGTCGCGCGCCGGTCGCGATGACGATGCTGCGCGTGGTGAGACGACTGACTTGCCCGTCGGCCTGGGTGACCTCCACCTCCCACGGCGAGACGATGCGTGCCGAGCCCATGACCACGTCGACGCCGAGCCCGGCGTAGCGTTCGATCGAGTCGTGTGGTTCGATCGCCTGGATAACGCGCTGCACGCGCGCCATCGCGTCGGAGAAGTCGAACTCGGCGTGGGCCGAGCGCATGCCGAATTCAGGCGCCCGCTTGACCAGCGACAGGAATCGCGCGGAGCGGATCAACGCCTTCGACGGCACGCAGCCGGTGTACAGACAGTCGCCGCCGAGCCGGTGTTTCTCGACCAGGGTCACCTTGGCTTTCACAGCGGCGGCGATGTAGGCCGAGACCAGCCCAGCCGAGCCGGCGCCGATGACCACGAGGTTGCGATCGAAGCGGGCCGGTTTCTTCCAGCGGCGTGTCGCCTTTCGCGCCCTGAACAACTCGACGCCTTTCTTCGCGATCAATGGGAACAGCCCGAGCAGCGCCAGCGACGCGAGCACGCCGGGCGACGCCACATCGGCGAGCTTGTCGATGCGCGCAAGCTGGGTGCCGGCGTTTACATAGACGAGCGTGCCCAGCAGCATGCCGATCTGGCTGACCCAGTAGTACGTCAACACCCGGATCCGGGTCAGGCCCATCGCAAGGTTGATCAGGAAGAACGGAAACAGCGGCACGACGCGCAAGCTGAAAAGGTAGAAAGCGCCGTCCTTGCGCACGCCCTCGTTGATGGCTGCGAGCCGCTCGCCGAATTTCGCCTGCACCCAGTCACGCAACACCACGCGCGACATCAGGAACGCAAGCGTCGCGCCGATCGATGCCGCGAAGGAAGCGATCAGGCTGCCCCAGCCCAGCCCGAAGATCGCGCCGGCCGCCAGTGTCAAAATGGTCGCGCCGGGCAACGAGAGCGCCGTGACGCCGATGTAGAGACCGAAGAAGCTCAGCGCTGCCACGAGCGGGTTGGCGGCCCGCCATGCCTCGAGATGGCCTTGCTGGCTCTTGACGTACTCCAGGCTCAGGTAGCGCTGCAGCCCGAGCGCGAAGAACGCGGTCACCGCTACCAGCAACACGGCCAACAGGCCCCAACGCTTGCCTGCGGTCACGACTCGGTCCCTGGGTCGGCGTGCGGGCGGAAGGCCTGCCAGCCCCAGCAGATGCGGGTGGCAATCGTCACGGCGCACATCGCAGCAAAAAGCAACGCGAGTGCCGCGAATTGCTGCGGCCAGAGGCACATCGCGATGAAGAACGCGAGCGTCTCGGTGGCCTCGGTC
>ENA-OBIO01000212-OBIO01000212.1-metagenomes-genome-assembly--contig:-NODE-212-length-36188-cov-4.89339_pt1 | contig 36188 bp, 35 predicted proteins | sample MGYA00153383_OBIO01 | MGnify analysis MGYA00153383 | reverse complement strand
GCGATTCGGGACACCGCCGCCACCAGCCGTTCACGATCAGCGCGCGGTCACCTGCCGCGCGCTACCGCGCAGGACGTCGACCCGGCGGTGGTACTCGTCGTCGTCGATCTCGCCGCGTGCGTACCTCGCGGCCAGAACGTGCTCGGCGTCAGCTGGTGCCGCCGGGCCGGCCGAGCGACCGAGGTGACGCAGGAGCGCGACCACACCCAGGACCAGAACCGTCCAGAACAACAAGCTGGTGAGTCCCATCACGGCGTACCCCCAGCCGCTCATGTGCTGACCATAACCGCCATACCACATCATGATCGCTCCTCTGCTCGTGTTGGCGTCAGGGCTGGTCGCCCGCTCAAGCATCACCCGGCGGCTCAGCCACCACCAGGGGCTTTCGTCCCGCAACCGACGACGTTCGGCGCCTGGCGGAAGGATGGCGCTGGGCCCGGCAGAGAGCGGGCGGCAGAGCATCCGGCGGCTGCGCGGTGGGTTCGGAGTACAGGTACGACACCGCCCGGCACCGCCCGGACGGGACCAGGTCCGCCGGTGGCACCGGCACCGCCGGATCCAGGGTGTGCAGGTGTGCGGTGAAACCGCGCACCACCGACATCCGTAACGACAGCCAACTGCGCCCCGCGGCCGACAGACCACCAGATCGAGCCTGTAGATCGTGGCCCGGCAGACCACGAACCGCCGGACCAGATCGAGGTCGCCGCGGGCGGTCCGCGCCCCCAAGCCCCGCTCGCCGACCACATAGCGGCGATACCGTTCCAGCAGCACCTCCAGCGGGCCCGTTGGCAGCTCGGCCACGGTTACCGCCGGCACCCTGCCGGCGGGGGAAGACGCAGCGGACACCCGCCGCACCCCGATCCTCACCGCAGGATTAACCGCCACGCCCAGAAGTACCTGAACACGTACTTTTCGCCGAGAACCCGCGGTCGAGGGCCGCACCTTCGTAGAGGTCGGCGGGCGTGCGTTGAGCGTCTTGTCTTCCCGACGCCTGACCGCTCAGCTGGAGACCAGTCCCGTCCGACCGAGACCTCGCGTCACGGCGGCAGGACTATCGCGCGCAAGCCATCCGTCGCGACACGGGACGAGCGCGTCATCGCTGCCTCTTGTCTGCCGGGAGCAGGCGTGGCGGCCACGGCGTTGTCTCCGACAGGTCCGGCGGAGCACACGAGCCACGTGAGCTGCTTCGAAGCCCCAAGCGGACCAGGGCTTCGGCAAGGACGACGGCCGTGGCAACGCCGTCGACCACCGGTACTCCGACCTGCGCGGACACCTGCTGAGATAGACCTGCCATGCCTCCGCAGCCGAGCACGACAACCTCGGCGCCGTCGACCTCGACCGCGGCTGTGGCGGCCGAGATGATCACGGCTTCGGTCATCGTCGGGTCGGCGTCCAGCTGCCGGGTCGACAGGCCGACCGAACGGAGCGAGGCGCAGCGACTGCGAAGGCCGTTGAGCAGCAGGCGGTCCTCCACCTGAGCTGCCGACCGTGGCAGGGTGGTCACGATCGAGAAGGTTCGGCCCAGCATCATCGCGACGTGCACCGCGGCCTCCGCGATGTCGACGACAGGAACCTCCAGCAGCTCCTGGAGGGCCTCCCGACCGTGCTCTCCGAAACCGGCCAGCACGACCGCATCGAAGGGTGCGGTGTACGCGGTGACGGCGGCCATGACCGCGACCGCTGCGAGCAGGCTCTGGGTGTTGCTGTCCACTCCGGTAGACCCGAATTCCGGTGTCACGCCGACGATCTCGGTGCCGGGATCGGCCGTACGGCGGCCAGCTGCGACCATCGCGTCGGTGGCGGCGGTACTCGTGTTGACGTTGACGAGCAGGATCTTCATCGCGACAGGATCCGTCCGTCAGTATCGCCGTCCGTGTATGCCTTGCCGCGTAACCAGGTCGCGCGCACGTTGCCGGTCAGCTGCCAGCCGTCGTACGGCGTACCGCGCTGGCGGTGCGCGAGGTCCGCGGGTACGACGACGACCTGGTCGTCGGGGGCCAGGACGACCAGGTCGGCGTCGGCGCCCACCGTGATCCGGCCCTTGCGGGGGAGCCTTGCCAGGTCAGCGGGTGCCTGCGCCATCCAGCGGGCCAGGTCCAGCAGGCTGTGTCCCCGGCTCCGTGCTGCGGTCCACATGACGGGCAGGCGGAGCTGGAGTGACGACACGCCCGGGGCGTCCAGAACGAAGTCGCCCGTGGCCTTGGTGCCCGGTGCGCACGGGGAGTGGTCGGAGACGACGAGGTCGAGGACGCCGTCGGCCAACGCCTGCCACAGCACGTCTGCCTCCGCGGCCCCCCGGACAGCCGGCAGCGCCTTCACCCGGGTGTCGCCGTCACCGATGGTCTCGGCAGGTCGGACCAGGTAGTGCGGGCAGGTTTCTGCCGTGACGCGCAACCCCTCCCGGCGCGCTGCACGCAGGAGCTCCACCGCTCCTGCGCTGGACACGTGTACGACGTGCGCCCGTCCTCCGACGCGACGGACCGCGTCAATGACCGCGGCCACCGCGGCGGTTTCGATCGTAGCCGGGCGGCTGGCGAGGTAGGTCGCGTAGCTCGGGGCCGGTGAGCGCAACGGCAGGGCGTGGGTCTCGTCCTCCGCGTGGACGAGCAGCGGCAACCCGGTCGGGACCAGCTGCCTGAGCGCGGCCGTGAGCTCGACCGGGCTGAGCGGCAGGAACTCCTGGCAGCCGCTGGGAGCCAGGAAGGCTTTGAAGCCCAGCACGCCGGCGAGCTGCAGCTCCACCATGCCGGCCATGCCGGGGACCGCACCACCCCACAGGCCGACGTCGATACCGCAGCGGCCGCGCAACGCACGCTGTTTAGCCTCGAGGCTGGCCAGGTCGACCGTCACAGGTAAGCCGTCCAGTGGCATGTCCACCACCGTCGTGGTGCCGCCCAGTGCGGCCGCCCGGGTGCCGCTCTCGACACCCTCCCAACCGGGTCGTCCCGATTCCTGCAGGTGGACGTGGGTGTCCACCATTCCTGGCATCAGGACCTCATCATCGGCCAGCTGCACCGTCCTGACGGCCCGCGGGGCATCCCGTAACTCGGTGACGGCGACGATCCGGCCACCCGCAACGGCCACCGCGGCAGGCCCTTCACCGGTAGGGGTGATCACGCGGTCCGCGAGCAGCACCGTGTCGCAGCGCGTCACAGCAGGAGCCGGGCGAGTGCCGGGTCAGCATCGGTCATGGCTGTCGTCGTGCGGTACGGGCGGCCGGCCAGCGTCGCGGCCGACAGCCCGACCTCGCGGGCGTGACTGTCCGGAAGGGCGTTCAGCCAGGCGATAGCGGCCTGTGCCCGTGCTTGCCAGCTGACCGGTCCCACGATGCGCAGCCGGGCGAGCCCCCCGTCGGGGTGCGCGTCCAGGCGGACGTGGCTGGCGACGTTGCCCTCGACGCGGAAGCGGTGCCGGGTGTCTGGCTGCAACTGGGTGAGCGGCAGGAGCGGCATCCACCGTGGGTCGTCCAGCGACGGCACGGTGAGGGAGTGCAGCGTCCACAGGGCACAGGCGGAGGACGCGTTGTGGACGAAGTGCGTCGTGTCCACCTCGACCATCCTGGGCAGGCCGGCCAGCCCCAGCCGGACCACCGCAGCGTCGTGCCCGGGGCTTCGCCGGCGACGGGTCTCCCAGCCCTCACCCATCGTCCGTGGCCGGTCGGGCCGGAGCAAGGCGTCGGCGTCGGAGTAGAAGGCGTCGGTGAACCCGACGACAGCGGCCCCCAGCTCCTGCGAGGCGAGGTCGACGGTAAGTCCGGAGAGCAGCGCCGGATCAGGCAGCGGGGTGCCGTGCACCCGCAGCCGGCCCACCCCGCCATCCGGGACGATCCACAGCCGGACGTGCGTCCACCGTCGGGAGCTGTCGACGGCCATGACGTTGTGGGCGTCGGGCTGCACGTCGGTGTCGGGCAGCAGCTCCTGCCACGTCAGCATGTCGGGAGCGGGGTGGCCGGCTGCCGCGGCCCCTTCGAGCCGGCAGCTGGTCGGTGCGTTGCCGGTGAACGAGGTGGTGTCGACATCGATCGACTCCACGATGCCGGGCAGAGCCAGGCGCACGACGACCCAGTCGCGCCCGGGGCCCCGCCGGCGGGTCTCCCAGCCGTCGACGACCTCGCCGCGGTGGTCGTAGGTGCCGGGCACGAAGCACACCGGACCAGGCTGCAGAAGCAGCTCCTTGGCACCGAAGGAGTCGTCGCTGGCGGCCACCACTCCGGCTCCCAGGTGGCGTGCGGCCAGGTCCGCGGTCAGCGGGCCGGCGTCCGGCCGAAGCGACCGGCCAGCTCGGTGGTCAGCTGCGGCCAGACGACGGGGTCGTGGCCCGGCACGAGCGGGTAGCCGCGTTCGGCAGCGATCGACTTCAGTCGACGGACCTGCTCGACGCACTCGGCGGGAGTGGCGTCGACCCTTCCTCCGATGGAGATGTCGTCGTCAATGTTCGCGGTCAGGTCGGCGGCGTCGAACGCGAAGACGTATCCGCCACCGCCCACGCTGTCATCCACGTCGACGATGAAGCTCTGGTGCCCGGGGGTGTGCCCGGCCGTGGGTACGGCGGTGACGCCGGGGGCAATCTCGGTTTCCCCGTCGGCCAGCCGCCAGTCGTGCTTCGGGTCGTCGAAGTCGATCCGGTAGATGGCGTGCCGCTCTGCCTCGGGCGTCAGGCCGTACGCCAGCTCCCGGCGCTGGCAATGGACGGGCACCCCGCTGAAGTGCCGCAGGCCGCCGGCGTGGTCGAGGTGCAGATGGCTCAGCCCGACGGCATGCACCTCTGACATCTCGATGCCGGCCTGCGCCAGCGCCTCCTCGAGCGGCTCACCGGGCCCGGGCAGGATCGCGCGGTGGACCGGGTCGCCGTAGAAGCGTCGGCGCAGCGCCGCGTCGCGCATCAGGGCGGTGTTGAAGCCGGTGTCGAGCAGCAGCCAGCCACCGTCAACCTTCAGCAGAATCCCAGGGACGGGCTCACGCAGGCGCAGGGCCGGGTCGGCGCCTTCGATGGAGACGGCCAGCGGGAGGTCCTCCCAGCCCAGGGTGAGCAACACGATCTCGCGGACGCCGGTACGGGCCACAACACTTCTCCTCGGCCGTACCGGAAGGACTTCATGGCCCATCGGGGACGTCGGTCAGATGGACAGCTCAGCGATATGCAGGCTCATGGGGGCGGCGATGTCGTGCGCCTTCTCGACGCCCTTGAGCCAGGTCTGCGTGACCATGAAGTCCTTCCGGTACGCGATATTTGTCCAGCAGCCGGTCGCCGATGCCAGCTCGCCGATCTTGGCGAAGGCAGCGTTGTCACCCCTCTGCAGGGCGCCGGGCAGCAGCTCGGTGATGGCCGGGTCCGAGCAGCCCAGGTAGTTCAGGCCACCGTCGGCGGCGTACAGGATGTGCGATGCGGTGTAGGGATGCGCGGCGTCCGGCCAGAAGCTCGTGAACAGCACGTTGGGGGCGTCCTTCTGGTTGCCGATCCAGCCGAACACCTGCGAGGTCGTGTAGCCCTGCACGGTGGCGGTCAGGCCCAGCCCCTGCAGTTTGGCACCGACCAGGTTGGCGAGCTGCTGGTCGTCCGGCTGGCTCGTGTCGTAGCCCAGGACGATCTTCTTGTCCGTCGCCTTGGCCGCGAGGGCCTGCAGCTCGGTGGTCCCCGCGGTCACCGACTGGGTGTCGGTGCCCGCCGGCAGCAGCCCCAGCGGGTAGTTGCCGGTGGCTGCCACGCTGCGACCCTCGAAGACCTGCTTACGCAGCTGCTCGACGTCGAGCGCGGACTGGAAAGCCCGACGGGCGGCGAGGTCCTTCAGGAACCCGGTGTTGGGATTGACGTAGACCTGCTCGGTCGTGAAGGACGGCAACGGCCAGCTCTTGACGGCGTTGTTGCCGAGGTAGGACTTGACCGCCGGCGCGTTGAGGTCGTGCAGGATGCCGTGCAGCTGGCCGTTGTTCAGCAGCAGCTGCTGCGTTGACAGGTCGGAGATCACCGGCAGCTCGACGCTCTGGAAGTAGACCGGGCTGCCCCACCACTGGGGGTAGGCCTTCATCTGGTACGCCTGTCCTACTGCAGCCTTGGTGAGCGTGTAGGGGCCGGTGCCGGCGTCGTGTGTCTGCAGGTACGTCTGGGCGAGATCCTTGCCTGCCTCGGCCGAGAGGATTGCCGGGCTCATCATCTTCGGGCCGTACGGCGAGGCCAGGTAGTCCAGGAACGCCGAGTTCGGCGACTTGAGGGTGATGACGGCCGTCGTCGGGCTCGGTGTCGCCACCGAGACGACATCCGAGACCATGTACGCCGGACCCTGGTTGACGCCTGCCCGGCGGTCGAAGGAGGGCTTGATGGCGGAGCTCGTGAACGGCGTGCCGTCGTGGAACGTGACGCCGGGGCGCAGGGTCAGGGTGAAGGTCTTGTTGTCCGGCGAGGCCTGCCAGGCCGTGGCGAGGGAAGCCGCGAACTCCGGCTTGTCCACGCCCTCCTTGTACTTCAACAACCCCTCGTAGAGGTTCTGCGTGAGGATCAGACCCTGGCCCGCGTAGTAGATGTCAGGGTCCGGCGGCTGACCGGGGTCCTGCAGGAAGGACAGCCTCAGCACCTTGTCGGTGGGTGCCGTGCTGGTCACCTTCGGCTGCGCGGAGCTGCCGCCTCCGCCGCAGGCGCTCAGGGACAGCAGCAGGGCCGCAGGAACGGCGACCCGTCGCAGCAGCGCAGTCATGCCCCCACCCCCACGAGCTCGCCGACCGGGCACAGCGAGCTGAACGCCGCGACCACCTCGGCTGTGGTGCGCCGGGCCCCGCTCTGCAGGTACTCCATGGCGTTCAGCGCTGCATCGTGCGCCGGCACCGACGAGCCACCGACGCAATCCTCGACGACCCTGACGTGGAAGTCACGCTGGTGGGCGTCGGCGAACGTCAGGTGGACACAGACGTCGGTGAGGCCACCGATGAGCACGAGGGTCTGGACGTCCAGACCGCGGAGCACGATCTCGAACTCGGTGCCGAGAAACCCCGAGTAGCGGCGCTTGACGATATGGAACTCCCGGTCGTCGGCGAGCTGGTCAGGTTGCAGCGTCGGCCACAGGTCGGTGCCCGGCGCGCCTGCCACGCAGTGCCGGCCCTCGGCGCCGTCGAGCTCGCGCCCGAAGTCGACCCCGCTGGGCCGGTGGACCTCCTGGAAGAACATGATCGGGATCTCGGCTGCGCGGGCAGCAGCGACGAGTTGCTCAGCCCGCGCGACGCGGTCCTCGACGCCTTCCATGTGGCTGATGCCGACCAGCTCAGCGGGCATGGCGCCGGCCTGCTGGATGTCGACGACGACAAGGGCGACCTTGCCGACGATCATCGGTTGCTGCACGTCTTCTCCTCGGTGCTCATGGGTGGCGGCGGGTACGGGCGGCGCCGGTGCCGGCCGAACGGGGATCGACGTAGTCGGGGGAGGTGAGCCCGATCTTGCGCATCGCGGTGCCGGTGATGGCTTCGCGTACGGCACGGTGGGCGAGCAGCGCGGTGATGCCGGCGTTCCCGTCGTACGGGGGGCTGACCTCCACGACGTCCATGCCGACGATGCCGACCTCGGCGGCAAGGCGGCGGACGGCGCGTAGGACGTCGGCGCTGGTCAGGCCACCTGGCTCAGGGGTGCCGGTGCCGGGTGCGTACGCCGGGTCGCAGACGTCGACGTCGAGTGAGATGTAGAGGTGGTCGGCGGAGTCGAGCGCCTCTTCGACCGCCCGCTCCAGGACGGCGTCGAAGCCGTCCCGACGGATCTCGGCCATGAAGTGGGTGCGGAGCTGGTTCTCCTCCATCCACTCCAGGACCGGCGCATCCGGCCAGTAGCCCCGCAGCCCGACCTGGACGAAGTTCTTGCCAGGAATCGCGCCGCTCTCGATGAGCTTGCGCATCGGGGTGCCGTGGGAAGCCAGGGACCCCGGCGAGTCCGGAGCGGTGTCGGCGTGCGCGTCGAAGTGCACGATCCCGACCTTGCCGTGACCGTAGGCGTCGGCGACCGCGGTGGCGCAGGGCCAGGTGATCGAGTGGTCACCGCCCAGGATGATGGGTGTCACCCCTGCCGACAGGATGCCCGCGACGAACTCGCGAACCACGTCGAACGTGCCGAGCGTGTTGCCGACCAGGACCTCGGCGTCGCCGTAGTCACAGATCCGGAGGTGGGCCAGCGGATCGACACGCACGTCGAGGTGCGGTAGCGACGAGCCGTACCCGCCGAGGTAGTCCGCGGACCGGATCGCCGTCGGTCCCAGGTGCGTGCCCGATCTCCCGACCACGGTGCCGTCCCAGGGCACGCCGCACACCGCGAGCTCCATCTCGCCGGCCCGCAGGTCCTCGGGGGTGAGGCAGACCGGAAGCTTCATGAAGGTCTGGATGCCGGCGAAGCCGCGCTCGCCGGCCGGCCGGTTGACGTGCATGGGTCCGGGCGCTCGTTCGGGGAGGGCGAAGTGCGGGAACTCGCTCACTGCGGCTAGACCTCGATCCGGGGGTCGGCGGCGGCCTGCAGCAGGTCCACCACGGTGTTGATGAGTACGTACGCCACCCCGAGCAGGAGCATCACGCCGGCGATCGCTGGGAAGTCGTCGACCGGGATGCTCTGCGCGGTGTACTGGCCCAGGCCCGGCCAGGCGAAGATGAGCTCAACGACCAGTACGCCGGCGAACATCAGGCCGACTTGCAGACCGGTCATCGACAGTGCCGGGCCGATCGAGTTGCGCAGCACGTGCCGGCGCATGACGGCTACCTCCCGCAGCCCCTTCGCCCGGGCGGTGCGGGTGTAGTCGGTGCGCATCGTGGTGACCAGGCTCGAACGCAGCACCCGACCGATCGACACCGCCGGCCCTACGGCGATCGCGAGTCCGGGCAGCAGCAGGTGCTGCAGGGCGTTGCTGAGGACGTCGGGTCGCGCGTGCAGCAGGGCGTCCACGGTGAGCAGACCTGTCGGTCCGGTGGGGGCGTCGCCGATGTCGGTGCGGCCGGTTGCCGGCAGCCAGCCGAGCTGTTGGTAGAACAGGACGATCCCGCCGATTGCCAGCAGGAACGCCGGCGCCGATGAGCCGACGAGCAGCAGCAGCCGGAACGCTCCGGCGCCGGGCCAGCGCAGGGTCGTGGCCACGGCGAAGACGGCGGCAAGCACAAGTGCGAGCAACAGCGCGAACAGGGTGAGCTCGACGGTGGCCGGCAGGAAGGTCCCGAGGTCGGTGCTGACCGGCCGGCGGGTGCGGTAGGAGGAGCCCAGGTCGCCGTGCACGAGGTGGTCGACGTAGCGCACGTACTGCACCGTCAGCGGGTCATCGAGGCCGAGGTTCTTCCGGGTCTGCAGGACGAGCTCGCGGGACGCCCCCGGTCCGAGCATGGTCTTGACCGGGTCGGCGGTGGAGCTCTGCTGGAGGGCGAAGAGCACGGCGGTGAGGGCGAGCAGGATCACGACGACGGCGGCGAGGCGCTTGGCGATGAGCATTGGCACGACAGGTCCTCCTCTCTAGTGACGGGACATCAGGTTGCGCAGGCCGTCGCCCGCGACGTTGGCGGCGAGCGAGAGCAGGGCCACGGCGATGCCGGGGACTACCGGGATCCAGTAGTCCTGCAGGAGGTAGCTGAGGTTGCGGGCGGCGTCAGCGCCAAGCTCCGGAGCGGGCGCGGACTGGCCCAGTCCCAGGAAAGACAGCCCGGCCAAGGTGAGGACGAGCGTGCCGAGGTCCAGGCTGGCAGTGACGACGGCCGCGGGGACAGCCCCGGGCAGCAGGTGCTTCAGGGCGATGCGGACCTGTCCGGCGCCGGCGAGGCGGGCGGCTTCGACGTGCGGCCGGGCAGCCAGCGTGCGCACCTCGCCGCGAACGATCCGGGCGTAGAAGGGCCACCACACGATCGACAGGGCGAGCAGCGTGTGGAGCAGCCCCGGTCCGAGGGCAGCGACCACCGCGATGGCGACGACCGGGGCCGGCAGCGCCAGGAAGGCGTCGGTGACACGCATCAGGACGTTGTCGACCCAGCCGCCGCGTGCCCCGGCGATGAGCCCGATGACGCCGCCGACGAGCAGTCCGAGCGTCACGACGGCGATGGCCGACAGCCAGCTGGAGCGCAGGCCGTACAGCACCCGACTCAGGATGTCGCGGCCGACGCTGTCCGATCCCAGCAGGAAGCCCTCGGTGCCCGGCGGGGCGGTGGGGGTGCCAACCGGGATCAGCGGACCGTGTGGAGCCAGCAGCGGCGCGGCCAGGGCGATGACGGTGACCAGTGCGAGCAGGCTTACCGACAGCAGGTCTACCCGTCGCGACGTTTCCCGGGCGGCGCGGCTCCGGCGACCGCCCAGGACGGCAGTGGGCGCGAAGGCTTCAGCGACGGCCATCACAGCTCCCGGGCACGGATGCAGGCGACGCGGCGGATGTCGCCGTCGGGCAGCGCGCCAGCACCGACGTGCAGCCGTTCCAGGGGGACGTCCAGCTCGACCTCGCTGCAGGTCGGGATCGCCAGCGGGCAACGTGGATGGAACGCGCAGCCGCTCGGCACCGACAGCGGACTCGCCGGCTCGCCCTGCAGGGGGGGCGGCGCGACGCCGAGCTCGGGGACTGCCGCCAGCAGGGCCTTGGTGTACGGGTGCTTCGGGAAGCGGACGAGGTCCTCGGCGGCACCGAGCTCGACGATGCGGCCCAGGTACATCACGGCGATGCGGTCGGCGATGACCCGCGCCACCGACAGGTCGTGCGTCACGAACACGACGGCCATGCCGAGGTCGCGGCGCAGTTGCTGTATGAGGTTCAGCACGGTGGCCGCGAGGCTGACGTCGAGGGCGCTGGTGGGTTCGTCGCACAGCAGTACCTCGGGTGGGACGACGGTCGCCCGGGCCAGTGCCACGCGTTGGCGCTGGCCACCCGAGAGCTCGCCGGCACGGGCGCCGTGTACTGCGGCCGGCAGCCCAACCTTTTCCAGGGCCACCAGCGCCCGGGCCCGGCGGTCGGCCTTCGACAGCATCTCGGTACGCAGTCGTTCCTCGATCAGCTCACCCACTGTCAGCCACGGGGTGAGGGAGGCGCCGGCGTCCTGGAAGACCATCTGCGGGCGGCCGCCGCTGCCGAGCAGGACGTGGCCCTTCTCGGAGCGCTCCAACCCGGCAAGCACGCGCAGCAGGGTCGACTTGCCCGATCCGCTCTCACCGACGATCGCCACGGACTCGCCGGGCCGGACGTCGAGGGAGACCTTGCGCAGCGCGGCCAGCCGGGCCTTGCGCCCCCGCCCGGCGCGCACCCGGAAGGTCTTCTCGACCCCGCCGAGACGGGCCGCCCAGGAATCGCCGCGCTCCGGGGGCGATGCGACAGCGGGCTCCGGGTCAGCGGCGGGCTCCAGGGTGAGCTCGACGACGCGGGCAGCCTCGGCGAGGCAGGCCCGGCGGTGTGCCGGGTCCGTCCCGGTGGGCTCGGGGGAGGGCAGGACCTGCTCGCACGCCTGCATCACCAGTGGGCAGCGGGGCGCGTAGGCGCACCCGGGTAGTGCCGCGGCGGGGTCGGGCGGTGAGCCGGGCAGGGACTGGACAGGGCGGCCGCGGGCGGTCGCCAGCGACAGCCGTGAGCGCAGCAGGCCGGCGGTGTAGGGGTGCGCGGGCTGCTGGAGCACGGTGGCGGTCGGGCCCACTTCGGCGATCCGCCCGGCGTACATGACGGCGACGCGGTCGGCGACCTGCGCGGCGACGCCCAGGTCGTGGGTGATCAGCAGGACGCTGCAGCCGACGTCGTCCCGCAGTCGTCGCAACAGCGCCAGCACCTGCGCCTGGACTGTGACGTCCAGGGCCGTCGTCGGTTCGTCGGCGACGACCAGTGCAGGGTCCCCGGCCACGGCCATCGCGATCATGACCCGCTGTCGGAGTCCGCCGGACAGCTCGTGCGGGAAGCTGGTGAGCCGCCGCGCCGGCTCGGGGATGCCGACGGCGCGAAGCAGGCGCAGCGCCTCCGCGCCGGAGCCCGCCGCCTCGGCAACCTGCCTGCCGATCCGCATCGTGGGGTTCAGGGAGGTCATCGGGTCCTGGAACACCGCACCCATGGAGCTCTTGCGGACCTGCCGTCGCTCGTCGGCGGTGGCGGTGAGCATGTCGGTCCCACCCACCCGGACCACACCGCTGGTCCGCGGCCGGGACACCTCGGGCAGCAGACCCAACAGGGCCAGGCTCAGCACGCTCTTGCCGGAGCCTGACTCGCCGACCAGGCCGAGGACCTCGCCGGCGCGGATCTCCAGGTCAATCCCGCGGATTGCCTCGAGCCGCCGACCGTTGCGGGTGAAGCCGACGTGCAGGTCGCGGATCTCAGCGACCGGGAGCTGGCTCGCGGCGCGTGTTGGAGTGAACAAAACCGGTTCGGCTGTCAACACGATGTCGGTGCGGGGCTGCGGGTCATGGGACTCCTCCGTCGGACCAGCGCCGACCGTGGGGCAGCCGGCAAGGACTGTCTCCCGGGCTTTTGTCCCGCCGTGGAGTGACACCGCCGGTCCTTCCGGCCAGCTCACCTGCACCTCTCGGACCAGACCCGACGGACGTGTCGACCGGCGGCGGAACCCTAGGCGCGCCCCACCTGAGTGGGTCAGTTCTGAGTCCATCACCAGGCCGTGACTGGCGGTTTCCACTGGTGTTCCAGTCGTGTGAACAGTCGCGTGCGATCACGGCGGACCTCAAAGGTTGAGGAGGTAGCGGCGGCGCTCCCAGTCGGTGACCTCCCAGTGGTAGGAGTCCCACTCGGCGCGCTTCATCGCTGCGTACTCCTTGACCAGCTGGGGGGCGAAGACTGAAGCGACGAGCGGGTCCTGCTCGAACGCCTCGGTCGCCTCCAGCAGCGTGCGAGGCAGCTGCACCGCGCCTTGACGGTCGGTTGTCCATTCGTAGGTCGTTGCCTCGACCGGGTCGCCGGGGTCGAGCCCGAGCGCGATCCCCTCCAGCCCGGCGGCGAGCATCAGCGAGAACGCCAGGTAGGTGTTGGCGGCCGAGTCCACCGCCCGGTTCTCCAGGGCCGGCCGGTTGGCCGGCAGCCGGACCATGCAGGAACGGTTGTTGTGCCCGTACGCCGCCCAGACCGGCGCCCAGGAGATCGAGCCGTCGGCCAGCCGCGGGGCGAGCCGCTTGTAGGAGTTGACGGTGGGGGTGGCGACGGCGGCGATGGCGGGCGCGTGCTTGAGCAGGCCGGCGGTGAACGCGTACGCCGTCTTGCTCCAACCCTTTCCGGCCGGGTCGTCGGCGTCGCGGAACAGGTTTCGGCCGGTCCCGCTGTCCTCCAGGCTGATGTTGAAGTGGTGCCCGGACCCCCAGCCGCCGGTCACCGGCTTGGGCATGAAGGTCGCAAACAGTCCGCACTGCTTGGCGATCTGCCTCGCCATCAGCCGGAACAGCGAGATCCGGTCTGCGGTTTCCAGCGCCGGCGCGTAACCGAAGTCGAACTCGAACTGCCCGCTGCCGCCTTCGTGGTCGAAGCTGTAGACCCCAAACCCAAGCTCGCCCATCGCGTCGACCATCCGGTCCAGGTAGGGCATCGCGTCCAGGGTGCTCTCCAGGTCGTAGGCCGGCGTCGGCGTGAGCTGTCCGCTGGCCGCCATCGGCACCAGCTCGTCGGTCACGTCCTTGACCGGCTGGAAGACGTAGAACTCGGTCTCGACGCCGAGGTTGGCCACGACCCCCTGCTCGGCAGCGGCTGCGACCTGCCTCTTCAGGGCAGACCGCGGGCACAGCGCGAACGGCTCGCTGCCGCCGTAGGCGAGGTCAGCGGCCATCCAGGCGAAGCGGCGGTCCCACGGCAGGACCTGCAGGGTGCTGATGTCGGGCAGGGCGACGCACTCGTCCTCGTACGGGTTCATCTGGCCCAGGTCACCCATGCCGCGGGGGGTGTAGCGCTCCGAGCCGGCGAGCAGCTGCGGCAGATGGTCGATCGGGACGACCTTGGACTTCGAGCGGCCGTTGACGTCGATCCACCCGCCGGTGGCGTACTTGACGCCCCGGTCCCGCAGCGTGGCGGCCAGGCTGGCGTGGTCCTCGGAAAGGCTGTGCACGGTGTCCACGGGCGCTCCTTACAGAGTTGATGGTTGGTGGCTGAGGGAGGGTGCGTCGGCAACGCCGAGCGGGGGCTCTTCGAGGCGGCCGCGCTCCACGAGCTCCGCCACGGCTGCGGCGCTCCGGCGCAGGAGCTGCTCGCCGAGCTCGGCGCTGGCATGCGAGGGCCGGCCGGTGACGCCGTTGGTCGACAGCGACGGGGCGGTGTAGCGAAAGACGAGCCCCCCGCTGCGGTCCTCGTCATCGGCGTCAGCGATGCGGTCGCTGTGCACCAGCTGCGGGGCGAGCGCCATGACCAGCGACGTCTCAGCCCGGTTGGCGTGGATGTCGTTTCCGTCGGCGACCGCTTCGGCGTGGACCTGCGGGTCGCAGGCCCACCAGTCGACGGTCCCGACCCGCAGCTGTGGCGCGTACAACCGCAGCCAGTCCGTTGCCGTGCCGATGGTGGCGGTGTTGCCCAGGTGCGCATTGACGAACAGCAGCCGGCGCAGGCCCGAGGCGCCGGCCCAGGAGGCATAGCCCTTGAGGACCTCGGCAAGCAGGGCCGGGCTCAGCGACAGCGTCCCCGGCAGCACGGTGCCGTGTCCGTAGCTCACACCGACCGGCACCGCGGGCAGCACCAGTCCACCGCACAGCTCAGCCGCTCGTTCGCAGATCCCGGTGGCGATCAGCGTGTCCGTACCGGTTGGCAGGTGCGGCCCGTGCTGCTCCGTGGCCCCGACCGGTACCAGCCCGACCTCGGTGTCGCAGCTCGTCAGTGCCGGCTGCAGGTCGGGCCAGGCGGTGTCCTCCCACCGCAGCACGCTCACTCGACCTCCCCCCGCTGGCGGCCCTGCCGGCCGAACGACGACAGGCCCAGCGAGCCGTCGGGGAGCACCAGCTCTCCCGAGGCGATCCGCTCCCGCAAGTAGCCGAAGCTCTGCGCCGTCTGCGCGAACAGGTGGGCACCGGCGACCAGCGGTGGGTGCGACGCAGCGCCCGGCTCGACGAACTGCGGGAGGGGCGCCACCAGCGTGTCGTGGTCGACGTTGAAGAACAGCGGGAACGACCATCGCTCCTGGGTGACCTTGCGAACCCGGTGCGTGGTCGCGACGAAACGTCCGTTGGTCCAGGTCTCCAGCACATCGCCCACATTGACGATGAAGGCGTCTGGCAACGGCGGCACGTCGACCCACTCGCCGGCGGCGTTGAGCACCTCCAGCCCCGGGGCCGTCGGCTTGAGCAGCGTGAAGCACTCGTAGTCGGTGTGGGCGCCGGCGCCCACCGCGTCGCGGGCGGTGGCGTCGTACGGATAGTGCAGGAGCCGCAGCTGGCTGGGGGGCTTGGTGACGTGCTCGTCAAAGGCGTCCGGGGCCTCGCCGAGTGCGAGGGCGAAGCCGCGGAGCAGGTCTCGGCCCAGGGCTATGACGGCTTCGTACCAGCAGGTGCAGGCGTCAGCGAAATCCGGCACGTCCGGCCACTGGTTGGGGCCGAGCATGCGTCCGGCCAGATAGTCGGGGTCGTTGGCTGGCAGGTCACGGCCCAGGTCGAAAGCCTCCTTCAGGTCGACGGTGCCGCCCGCGAAGACCTCCTCGCCGGCCGGGACGTAGCCGCGGTGGTTGCTGGACAGCCCGATCCAGGTACGCATCTTGACGTCCACCGGCAGCGCAAAGAACGCCCGGGTGACCCGCAGCAGGTCAGCGAACAGGGCTGGGTCGACGCCGGTACCGGTGACGTACAGGAAGCCCACTTCGCGGGCTGCCCGGCCAAGTTCCTGCGCGACCCGCGCGTGCTCGTCGGGGTCATCGCCACGTAGCCCGGAGACGTCGATGACGGGGACCTCGGCGAAGCCGGTCAGGCCACTCATGCGCAGGCTCCTTGCGCTGTCACGGGCAGGTCGGCGAGGTCGCCCTCGATCTCGAGCACCTCCCAGCAACGGCGTACGACGCCCCCGTGCGGGGCCTGCTCCGCGGTGTGGACGTCGTCCCCGGCAGCCCAGAGCATCAGCAGCACGCCTCGGCGCCACGGCAGGTTCGCGCGCTCGAGAACGACGCCGGTGTCGGTCAGCCGGCCTATCGCGACTTCCGCGTCGGCCAGGTCGAGGGCGTCCTCGTGGACAACCGGCCCCGCTCCGGTGGGCGCCGGGGCGGGGTGCCCACGGGCCCAGCCGAGGTCGCCTCCTACCCGGACCAGGACGGCCGGCGCGCCGGTCGTCCGTTCGCGCAGCAGCAGCGCAGCGACAGGAGTGGCGACTGCCGGGCTGCGGTGCCAGTGCTCGACGTAGCTGCCGTGTCGCCCGGTCTCGACAAGGTGAGTGCCGTGGTCGTGCAGGGCACCTTCGTCGGGGGAACCGGTCGGCGGCGAGACGTCGACCAGCCGCTCCCAGCGCGCCCAGGGCCCGTCTGCGAGCAGTCTCCCGGCGAAGCCCGAGATCGTGTTCTCGGCAGGGTTGCGCTCCTGCACCTGGGTCGCGTGGACCGCCGGTGACGGGACCGGCAGGCGCAGGTCGACGAAGAGGCTGCCGGCCTGCAGCCAGGTGACGTCGGTCGTGGTGTCGACGATGGCCTGGTCACCCGTGCCGCTGACCAGCAGCGACCGCGTCCACCGGCCGGTCAGCCGGGGGTCGGGAGGGATGAGCGCAACGCGATTCACTGACGGCTCCGGGGTTCGGCCCCGGGCAGGCATCAGCCTGGGGCGTCGGCCTCCCGGGCTTTTGTCCCGCCGTGGAACGGCCCCCCGCGGGCGACCGCTGCACCTCTTGGACCAGACCCGCGTGAGCGGCGGAACCCTAGGTGCGCCCCGCCGTCGAGCGGGTCGCGTTGATTGCAGCCGCCGTCGGTGTCGCGGGCGGTGCGGTCCGATGACGTTCTGGTTACCGCACCTGACAGTCCCGAGCAGTCGGGATCAGCGAGCGCACGCCCGATGTGATCTGGCTGTCTCCGGGATGCAACGTGGCTGATACAGCGGCTCGACAGGGTCCGTGGACCACCATCGAAAGGTCCCGCGTTGCACCTCACCCCGCACGAGCAGGAGCGCCTGCTCGTCTCCTACGCCGCGGAGCTCGCGGCGCGCAGGCGTGCGCGAGGGCTGCGGCTCAACCACCCCGAAGCCGTAGCCGTCCTCACGTCGTACGTGCTCGAGGGTGCGCGGGACGGCCGCACCGTCGCTGACCTGATGGCGGCCGGGCGCGGGGTCCTGGCCGCGTCCGACGTGATGGACGGGGTGCCCGACCTCGTCGACGAGGTGCAGGTGGAGGCCACGTTCCCCGACGGCACGAAGCTCGTCACCGTGCACCGGCCGATCCGGTGAAGCCGGGTGAGGTGCTGGTCGGCGACGAGCCGGTGGAGCTCAACCCGGGCCGGCCGGTCACGGTGCTTCGGGTCGTGAACCGCGGCGACCGGCCGGTGCAGGTGGGCAGCCACTTCCACTTCGCGGTGACCAACCCGGCCCTGGGGTTCGACCGGCCGGCAGCCTGGGGACTGCGCCTCGCGGTGCCTGCCGGCACGTCGGTCCGCTTCGAACCCGGCATCGAGCAGGAGGTGTCCCTGGTGCCACTGGCCGGGGCGCGCGTCGTACCCGGTCTGCAGATTCACTCCACGGGACCGCTGGACCCAGCCCCGTGACGAGCCTTGACCGTGGGCGCTACGCCTTGCTCTACGGGCCGACGACCGGTGACCGGGTCCGGCTCGCCGACACCGACCTGCTCATCGAGGTCGAGCGGGACCTGTCGCGTGGGCCGCTCGGGTCCGGCGACGAGGTGGTCTTCGGTGGCGGGAAGGTGATCCGGGAGTCGATGGGCCAGTCGCGGACGACCCGCGCCGAGGGCGCCCCCGACCTGGTCATCACCGGTGCGCTGATCCTGGACCACTGGGGCGTCGTCAAGGCCGACATCGGGGTCCGCGACGGCCGCATCGTGGGCATCGGCAAGGCCGGCAACCCCGACACGATGTCCGGCGTGGACCCGGCGCTGGTGATCGGACCGTCGACCGAGGTGCTCGCGGGCAACGGCAAGATCCTCACCGCGGGCGGGGTCGACTGCCACGTCCACCTCATCGCGCCGCAGCAGATCCCGGAGGCACTCGGGTCGGGCATCACGACGCTCATCGCCGGCGGCACCGGCCCGGTGGAGGGCACCAAGGCCACGACCGTCACACCCGGCGCCTGGAACCTGGCCCGGATGCTCGAGTCGCTGGATGACTACCCGGTCAACGTCGCGTTGCTGGGCAAGGGGAACACGGTGTCCACCGAGGCCCTGGACGAGCAGCTGCGTGGCGGGGCGTCCGGCTTCAAGCTGCACGAGGACTGGGGCACGACGCCCGCCGTCATCGATGTCTGCCTCACGGTCGCTGAGCGTGCGGGCGTTCAGGTCGCCCTGCACTCAGACACCTTGAACGAGGCGGGTTTCGTCGAGTCCACCCTCGCCGCCATCGCCGGCCGGTCGATCCACGCTTACCACACCGAGGGTGCCGGTGGCGGCCACGCGCCGGACATCATCACTGTCGCGTCGCATGCCAACGTCTTGCCCAGCTCGACGAACCCGACGCGGCCGCACACGGTCAACACCCTCGATGAGCACCTCGACATGCTCATCGTCTGCCACCACCTGAACCCCGCGCTACCCGAGGACCTCGCCTTCGCCGAGAGCCGCATCCGGCCGTCGACGATCGCCGCGGAGGACGTACTGCACGACCTCGGGGCGATCTCGATGATCGGCTCGGACAGCCAGGCGATGGGCCGGGTCGGTGAGGTGGTTTTGCGCACCTGGCAGACCGCGCACGTGATGAAGGGCCGCCGGGGTTCGCTGGCCGGCGACGGCGGGGCGGACAACCTGCGGGCTCGCAGGTACGTCGCGAAGTACACGATCTGCCCAGCCATCGCCCACGGCCTGGACGACGAGGTCGGCTCGGTGCAGGTCGGCAAGCTGGCCGACCTGGTGCTCTGGGACCCGCGCTTCTTCGGCGTACGGCCGCACCTGGTGCTCAAGGGCGGCATCGTGGCCTGGGCGCAGATGGGCGATGCGAACGCCTCCATCCCGACCCCGCAACCGGTGCTGCCCCGCCCGATGTGGGGCGCGCAGCCAACGACGGCCTCGGCGACCAGCCTGCATTTCGTCGCGCCGGCCGCCCTTGACGACCGGCTGGCCGACCGGCTCGCCGTACGCCGGCGGCTGGTTGCGGTGAAAGATGTACGGGGCGTCGGCAAGGCCCAGCTGCCGCTCAACGATGCGACGCCGGACATCGTCGTCGACCCGCGCACCTTCGCCGTCCGCATCGACGGCGAGCTCATCGAGTCCGCACCGGCTGCCTCGCTGCCGATGACCCAGCGCTACTTCCTGTTCTGATGCCGGCCCTCACCGCCGCGCTGCTGCTGCTGGCCGACAGTCGCTTCCCGGCCGGCGCGCATGCGCACAGCGGCAGCATCGCGGCCGCTGTCGAGGCGCGCACGGTGTACGACGAGCCGACGCTGGCGCTGTTCTTGGCCGGGCGGCTGGCCACCACGGGCCTGGTCGCCGCCGCCGCCGCCGCCCGCGCCGCCTTCCTGGCCACCACACCGGACGCGATCACGCAGCTGCGCGCGCTCGACCGTGACGTCGACGCGCGCACCCCGTCGGCAGCCGCCCGCGACGCCTCGCGCGCCCAGGGACGCGGGATTGTGCGGGCCGCCACCGTCGCCTGGCCCGCGCCGGTGCTGGCCCTGGTCGATCCCCGGCCGCACGCGCCCATCGCCCTCGGCCTCGCGGTCGTCGCTGCCGGGTCGGGACCCGCGGAGGCCGCGACGGTGGCCGCGACGTCGGCTGTCAGCGGGCCGGCCTCCGCGGCGCTGCGCCTGCTCGGGCTTGACCCCTTCAACGTCGCGGCGCTGCTGGCGCGGCTGGCCCCTCAGGTCGATGACGTCGCTGCCCGAGCGGTGGCCTGCGCCGACCTGTCGGTCCCGCTGCCGGCGGGGTCGGCCCCGCTACTGGACCTCCTCGCGCAGGCACACGCCCGCGCCGAGGTCCGGCTGTTCGCCTCCTGACCCTGTCCGCCCCCCGTTTCCCTGGAGTGCGACCCATGCACCTTGCACACGTTGGCTCCGGTCCCCCCGAGGCCCTCTCCCGTGACCTGCCGCGCGCCTCGACGCGTTCCTTCCGCGTGGGCATCGGGGGGCCTGTCGGCAGCGGCAAGACCGCGCTGGTCGCCGCGCTCTGCCGGACCCTCGGTCCCGTCCTTGAGCTCGCCGTCGTGACCAACGACATCTACACGACCGAGGACGCCGACTTCCTGCGTCGATCGGGGGCGATCGCGCCGGATCGGGTGGCGGCGGTCGAGACCGGCTGCTGCCCGCACACCGCGGTGCGTGACGACATCACCGCCAATCTCGACGCCGTCGAGGAACTCGAACTGCGGCTGGCGCCCCTGGCGCTGGTGCTGCTCGAGAGCGGCGGCGACAACCTCACCATGACGTTCAGCCGTGGGCTGGTGGACGTGCAGCTGTTCGTCCTGGACGTCGCCGGCGGCGACAAGGTGCCCCGCAAGGGCGGGCCCGGTGTCACGTCGTCTGACCTCCTGGTCATCAACAAGACCGATCTCGCACCGCATGTCGGCGCCGACCTCGCGGTGATGGCTGCCGACGCCGACCGGATGCGTCGAGCTGCCCCAACGCTGTTCACCAGCCTGGTCGAACAGCCGGCTGCGCCGGACGTCGCCAGCTGGCTCGAGGTGGCCCGGCGCAGCTGGCTCACACGGGCCGGGCAACCGGTGGCCTGAGGGTGCCGCTGGATGCGACCGCGCGGGCCGTTGCCTGCCGCATCGATGGGCGGACGGTGCTGAGCACGCTGCGCTCGGAGGTACCGCTGTCGCTGCGGGAGACCACCGACGGCCTCCAGGTCCTCGCCTCGGCGTTCGGGCCGCTGGGAGGCGACCGAACCCGGCTCGAGCTGGTCGTCGAGGACGGTGCGCACCTCGAGGTCGGCACCATCGGCTCGCAGGTCGCCCAGCCGGGGCCACATGACCCGGTGTCCCACGCCGACGTCGATCTGAGGGTCGCCGCGGCCGGGTGGCTGTGCTGGCGGCCCCGACCGCTGGTCGTCACGGCCGGCGCCGAGCATCGGATCGACCTTTGCGCGAGGGTCGACCGCTCTGGCACAGCGGTGCTCGTCGAGACCGTGGTCCTCGGCCTGCCGGGCCAGCCCGCCGGCAGGTACCGCTCGCGCTGGCACGTGACGTACGACGGCCTGCCGGTGCTCGTGGCAGACCTCGAGGTCGGCCCCGGCGCTGCCGCCGGGTGGGAGGGGCCGGCCGTGACCGGCGGCGCGCGGGTGCTCGTCACGGCTCTGCTCGTCGGGCCGCAACCGCCCGCCGGTTGCCAGGTCCAAGGCGCGCAGGTGCTGGAGCTCGCCGGCCCGGGGATCTTGCTGAGCTGGCTGGGATCCGACACGGTCGAGGCCGCACGGGTCGTGCAGGCTTTCCTGGCCGGCGTTGCGAGGAGTGGGGCCGACGCCACGCGCGATCGCTCTGAGGGTCCGCGGCCAGTCGGTGAGCCGCCGTCGCGGCCCGACGGGGCCCACGTGCGCGACCTCGCCCTCGGCCTCAGCTCGTGATGCCCAGGGCAGCCGCCCGTTGGACGAACGCATTCAGCATGCGGTAGGTAGCCGGCTCCTCCGCGACGCCGGTCGCGGTGCTGTCCAGCCGGGCGCGGACCTCTGGCAGGTGGTGGCGAAACATGTCGCTCAGGGTTGCCCAGCGGCTGATCAACTGCCCGGGGTGCAGGTCCCAGCCTTGCCAGAGGCCGCGGGCCGCGGCGCGCTCGACCAGCCGGCTGTGCAGGGCCAAGGCCGCGTGCACCTGGCTGCGCCCGCCGACGGGCAACCTGTTCGTGGAGCCATCGCACACCGCTACCCCCCGGCCTGCGGTCGACAACTGCAACAGGTCCTTCGCCGCGTCAGCCACCGGCGCATCCAGCGACTGCTCATGAGGTGCGAGTCCTAGCGCGGCCGTGTAGTCGTAGGTACCGAAGTGCAATGCGGTGACCCGACCGCGGCCGGCGGCGAGCAACAGCGGGACGGCGACATGGCCGTCTGCGTCGACGACTGCGGCTGCCGTCTCCACCTGCAGTTCGAGCGCCACGGGACCGAGGCCGGTCGTCGTCTCGATCGCTTCCAGGAGGTCAACCGCGACCGCGACCTGCTCCGGGGCCTGGATCTTGGGCAGCGTCACAATACCCGGGGGCAAGCCGTACGCCGCCAGTCCGGTCAGCCAACGATCGAGGGTCCGGGCGCTGCGCTGCGCGCTTGTGGCCTCGAGCGGCTTGACACGGAGTCCGTACGACGGCGGCGGCGCTGTCGCGAGCGCGGCCACGGCGGCATCAACGGCGGCGTCCTCGTGGTCGTCGGCCCGCCGACCGTAGCCATCCTCGAAGTCGACCCGCAGGTCGTGCACCGGCCGCACCTCCAGCAACCGTCGCAGGTCGTCCCAGGACTGCGGGGACACCCGTCGGCCGAGGGCCGCGGCCAATATCCCCGCACTGGGTGCGTGCTCCTCGAGCAGAGCCAAGGCCTGATCCCCCCAGCGGCGGGCCTCGTTCGGCCGAAGGCGGTCTGCCGGGACGTAGCAGGTATGCGCTGGCTGCAGCGGGAGTAGGTCGGTATACCTCTGAGCGAGCCGCTCATCGGCCGCCCTCAGCGGGGCAAGGAGTTGAGCCATCTCCCGGGAGTCCAGGCTCTGCGCGGGCATCGGAAGCCTCTCGTTCGCGGCATGGCGGCCGCGGACTCTAGCCGCATCCGTCCCGTGACGTGACTGACGCAGGAGTGCAATCTGCCCGACATGAGCGGTCGGCAGACTCGGCCGCTCAGGGGAGGTCCATCGATGCACTGCAACTCGCGTGACGACCTGACCACCGGCCGCAAGGAACTCGGTGGTGTGCGATGAGGCTGTGGCGGGCGGCTGCAGGCCCGCGCCGGTCCATGGGCTCCACTGGCGGCAATGACCTTCTCGCTACGGAAGCGAAGCCGTGGCCCGACCAGATCGTCGCCGACGCCCTGACCCGAGCGGAGCGGGGCGGCGTGGCAGAGCGCAGGCTGGCGGTCAGCGCGATCAACAGGTGGTCGTGCCGGCAGCGGGACCATCACCGTGCAGAGCTGCTCATCGTCCTCGAGGCCGCCGCGCGTGAGCTTTGTCGGCTGCCAGGAGCGCCGGTGCTCAGGATCGGACAGCGTCTCCAGTACGGGCCCCACCTGAGATTCCACTAGGCCAGCAAGCGCGCACCCCGCGCTGCTGAATGAAACACACACGTCACCCACGCGACCTCATGAGGTAACCGGGCACCCCCAGAGTCGAGGGTGACCTGCTGACACGGCAGGGCGCGTCTAGGGTTCCGCCCTCGCCTGCGGGGGGTCTGGTCCGAGAGACGCAGGCGGATGACAGCTGTCCGCTCCACGGCGGGAGAAAAGCCCGGGAGGCCGATCGGCCCCGGGCTGTCTGCACCCGGGGCCCGCCAGCCAGGAGGTTCCATCGTGATAGCAGTTCCCGGCACATCAACCCCCGCCCCCGGCCGGGTGGTCCCGGGCGGGGCAGCCTGGTCGACGTACTTGCGTGCCGGCCGCGAGGTGCGTCTGACGACGCTCGGGCCGGGGGCAAACGTCAGTCTGCTGCTGTTCGCGACGCACTCGCTCGTTGACCGGCTGAACGTGTCGGACACGCTGAAATCCCAGATGAGCGCCCGCATCGCCCCGCCGATGGTGCTGATGTCGGATCTGGGCCTGGCCCTTGCCTCGATGACAGGTTCTTCGTTGGACTGGCATGACTGCCTGTGCGGCCACAGCACGGACGCGCACCTGGTGCGTTTTGGCCCCTCCTGCTACCAGCAGGACCGGAACGCCCGCCGACTGTCGGCACGCACGGGCCTGCTCAGCGAGTTGCGCAAGCATGGGAAGGGTGGCGCCGATCTGCACGGGTGTGTCAACCTGTTCAGCAAGGTGGAAATCGACGCCGGCGGCGGATTGCAACTGCTACCGCGATACAGCACCGCCGGAGACTGGGTGACGCTTCGCGCCGACCTGGACCTGCTGCTGGTGCTGTCTACCGCGCCGCATCCGCTCGCCACGACCTGGGCTCCTGCGGGGGTGCAGATCGAGGTGGGTGAGGCCCCCCCGGACGACGCACCACGGACGTTCCGGGCGGAGAGCGCCCGCGCGCTCGCGCAGTCTGCGTTGGTGATGGCGTGACTGCGGTGCTGAACCACCTGACAGTGGTCCGGGACGAGGCCGTGCCCTCGGGGGAGGGCTTCCTGCACCGGGTCCAGGCGGGGGGCACGTTGCGCATCATCGATCTTGCCGGCAACCAAGCCGTGGACACGCTGCTTTTCGACGCCCTGGACCTCGACAACCGCTACAGCGCGGTAGACACCTTGCGCGAGCAGGGTTCGGTGTACGTGACGACGGGTTCGGCGCTGCTGTCGGTCGACCTCGACGTGCTGGCGACCATCACCTCCGACTCCGTCGGACGGCACGACACCCTGGGTGGTGCCTGCTCCCAGGAGGCCAACGTCGTGAGGTACGGCGAGCAGACCCGCCACCAGCACGCCTGCCGCGAGACTTTTCTGCGCTGTGGCGCGTCGGTCGGCATCGGGGCCCGGCAGCTGACAGCAAACATAAACTTCTTTATGAACGTGCCACTGACAACAGCCGGTGACCTCACCTTCGCTGACGGCATCTCCGTGCCCGGGGCTCATGTCGAGCTGCGTGCCGAACGGGACATCTTCGTCCTCATCAGCAACTGCCCGCAACTGAACAATCCGTGCAACGGCTGGGACCCCACACCGGTCCAGGTCGTCGTACGGGAGCTGTCTTGACAGCTGTCGTCCAGCAGACGGCGCTCGTCACCGTGCTCGAGCCGGGTCTGCAGACCACCGTGCAGGAGCTCCCCGGTCGGCTGGGTCTGTGGCATGTCGGCGTCCCGCCCTCGGGGGCCTGGGACGACCTGTCGGCATCGCTCGCCAACCTTGCTGTCGGCAACGCTGCGGGAGCTGCCTGCCTGGAGGCGGTGGTCTCCGGGCCGATGCTGTCCTTCGCCGCCCGCACCCTTGTCTGCCTGACAGGTGCCGTCCACGCCGCCCGTCTGGATGGACAGCCTGTACCGGCGGGTGTGGTGCTCGCGGTGGGACCAGGTGCCGTCCTCGACGTCGGAGGGTTGGCCGGCCCCGGGATGCGCGGCTACGTTGCCGTCGCCGGCGGCTTCGACGTGCCGGTGGTGCTGGGGAGCAGGGCCACGTTCGTGCTCGGTGGGCTTGGCGGCCTCCACGGTCGAGCGCTGGTGGCCGGCGACGTCCTTCAGCTGGGGAGCGCCGAAAACGGCAACGCACCCATGGACGTGGCCCCGTTGTTGCCGGTCCTGGGGCAGGCCTGGGACGTACGGGTTGTGACCGGGCCGCACGGCGCTCCCGAGCACCTCACCGCGCAGGGCGCCCGCGACGTGTTCAACGCCACGTGGACGGTGGATCACCGCGCCGATCGGACCGGTATTCGGCTGCTGGGTCCGCGTCCGGGGTGGGCCCGTACCGACGGCGGTGAGGCCGGGCTGCACCCGTCCAACGTGCACGACAGCGGGTACCCGGTGGGTGGGGTGATGTTGTCGGGCGACACCCCGGTCGTGGTCGGGCCAGACGGCCCCAGCCTGGGTGGGTTCGTCGTGCCGTGTGCGGTCATCGGGGCCGATCGGTGGAAGTTGGCGCAGGCCCGTCCCGGGGACCGGCTGCGGCTTGTCCCGGTCACGCCGGAGCAGGCTGAACAGGCCCGGTTGCAGCGCGGACGCGTCCTCGCGGACCCGCGGGCTGCCGTCGCGGCCGAACCGGACCGTGGGCTGGTCCCCGCTTGGCATCGCCCAGCCCATGTTGCGCGCTCTCCGGACCGGCCAGCGGTCCTGGCGGTGCTCGACAAGCCGGAGCTGACGGTGCGCCAGGCGGGCGACTGCCATCTGCTGGTGGAGGTCGGGCCCCCCGTGCTGGACCTGACGGTCCGGGTCTGGGTCCACCTGCTCGCGCAGGCTGTTCGGGCTCTGGCGCTGCCTGGGGTCTGCGAGCTCGTCGAAGGCGTGCGTTCGATGCTCGTCAAGGTGGACCCCTCGCGGCTCGGGCTGCAGGAGCTAGCCGATCGGCTGGTGCAGCTCGCCCATGACGTACCGGACCCCACGACCGTCGTGCTGGACGTGCGCGAGGTGACCCTGCCGATCTGCCTGGACCACCCGCTGGCTCACGAGGCAATGGTGAAGTACACCCGCACGGTTCGCCCGGATGCGCCCTGGTGTCCAGACAATGTCGAGTTCATCCGGCGCATCAACGACCTGTCTGCGCGTGACGAGGTCTTCGAGGTTTTGACCGCCGCTACCTACCTGGTGGTCGGCCTCGGTGATGTCTACCTCGGGGCTCCCGTGGCCGTGCCGATCGACCCGCGGCACCGGCTCGTCACGACCAAGTACGACCCCGCCCGGACCTGGACCCCGCAGAACGCGGTGGGCATCGGAGGTGTGTACCTGTGCATCTACGGGATGGAGGGCCCCGGCGGTTACCAGTTGGTCGGTCGGACCGTGCCGGTCTGGCGGAACCTGCCGGGCCGGGACCAGTTCCCTTGGCTGTTGCGCCCCTTCGACCGGCTCCGCTTCGTCCCCGTCAGTGAGCAGGAGCTGGCAGTGCTGCGGGCCGATGTGCATTCCGGCCGGCGCGATCTGGTGACCCGCCCCGCCAGCTTCTCGCTGTCGGAGGTGACGGCCTTGGAGGCCCGCCACGAAGCAGAGATCGACACTTTTCGACGGCGGCGCCAGGCCGCTTTCGACGCTGAGCGAAAGCGATGGGACCGATGACAACGACGGACAACGTCACAGCCCAAGTGGCGCTTAAGGCAGCGCAGGCGCTGGGCCTGCCGGTGTTCATCTCGACCGCTCGCGAGGTGGTTGGTGGCGAAGGCCCGCTGCGCGGGATGCCTTTCGCGGTCAAGGACAACATCGACGTACAGGGCCTGCCCAGCACCGCGGCGTGCCCGGCTCTGTCAAAAGTCGCGGAGCGGCATGCGACAGCCGTTCAGCGGCTGGTCGACGCCGGCGCGGTGCCGGTGGGCAAGACGAACATGGACCAGTTCGCCACCGGTCTTGTCGGTACCCGCAGCCCGTACGGGATCCCGACTGCTGTTGACGACCCGAGTCGCGTCAGCGGCGGCAGCAGCAGCGGCAGCGCCGTCGCCGTGGCCATGGGCATCGTCCCGTTGGCTCTGGGCACGGACACCGCCGGGTCGGGGCGGGTCCCGGCGGCCTTCAACGGATTGGTGGGGCTCAAGGCCACCCGCGGCCTGGTGCCGACCACCGGAGTGCTGCCGGCATGTCGCTCGCTGGACTGCGTGACCACGCTGACGCGCGACGTGGCGGGCGCCCGGGCTGCACTGCAGGTCATGGCAGGTCCGGACCCGGGTGACCCCTGGTCCCGACCGGCACCGGTCAGCTTGCCCGCCGGGGTAGCGCGCGTGATGACCACGGTCGGTGTCCCCAAGCAGGTGCTGGACCTCGACCAGGACACCCGGTCCGCCTGGGATGCCGCGGTGCAGCACGCGTACGCGATCGGTCTGGACGTCGTGACCGTGGATGTCGAGCCCTTCCTCGAGGCCGCCGCGCTGCTGTACGGCGGACCGTGGGTCGCCGAGCGGTACGCGGCCGTCGGTCATCTCGTCGAGCAGGACGGACCGCACCTCGACCCGACCGTGGCCGGCATCATCCGGGCGGGCGGCACCCTGACGGCCGCCGATGCGTTCCGCGCCTTTGACCGGCTCGCCGCTCTGAGGCGTCGCACCGAGCCGGTCTGGGAGCGGATCGACGCACTCCTGCTCCCGGTCACCCCCGGACATCCGACGGTTGCTGCCGTCAAGGCTGACCCGGTCGGTGCGAACAGCCGCCTCGGCGCGTTCACGAACTTTGTGAACCTGTTGGATCAGTGCGCGATAGCGGTGCCGGCGGGCCGGCGGGCGGATGGGTTGCCGTACGGCATACAGCTGATCGCCCCGGCCTTCGCGGACCAGCCACTGCTGGACCTCGCGTCCCGCTGGTGTGGGGAACAGGTCCCGTGCCTTTCCACCGGCCCCACGGTCGTGGTGGCCGGCGCACACATGAGCGGGCTGCCCCTGAACGGCGCACTCGTCCGGCGCGGGGGGCAGCTACTTCGCCGCTCCCGCACCGCCGGGGGGTACCGGCTGCTGCGTGTCCCCGATGGTGAGCCGCGGCCAGCCCTGGTCGCCGGTAACGGGCCGGACCAGGGATTCGCGGTCGAGGTCTGGCAGCTGCCGTCGCAGGGTCTGGGTGAGCTGCTCACCGAGGTGGGACCGCCGCTGCACCTGGGGCAGGTGCGGCTCGCCGACGGAACCGCCTCCACCGGTTTCCTCGGTGATGCAACGTTGTTGGCAGACGCCCACGACCTGAGCAACTTCGACGGCTGGCGTGACGCTTGTCAGCCGCCGCGCTGAATGAGGACGACGGCGGCGCGGTCTTTGCGGATGTGGTGCGTACGAAGGCCCCGTGCCGGGGTTCGGGCCGGGGCCTTGGTGGTCGTACCGACGGAGTGATGCTCGGGTTGTCCCCGGTCGCGGTGGGCTACTCGGCGACGCGTGCGGCGGATTCGTCAGCGATGGCCTTGTCCGCGGCCAGGGTCGCGATGAGGGCTGGCAGCGCGAGGTGGGGAGCTCCCGTGGCCGAGCCAAAGGGCGATCGCGGCGGAGTCCACCCCTGCAACGAGAACGTTCATGGCACAGGCGTGTCGAAGGACGTGCGACGAAACGATCTTCGCCGTGAGCGACGGCCTGGTGAGTGCAGCGATCCTGCCGTGCTCGGCCACCAGCGAGCCGCTGGTCCTTGCTCAGGTACCGCTCGGAGATCACCGGCCGGGTCAGTGCCGGGTAGGGCAGCTGCCGGCTGTCCGATGCCGTCACCGCTCGGCCGTACCGCCAACGGGTGCCGGTCCGGCGGTTGATCCCGACCTCACGGCAAGCCCGTGAGTTGTTCCTCCCCTGCGACACGCCGGACGGCCCGAGAACTTCATGGGTAGCAGCCACAGCAACTCCTGATCAAGCTCAGGTGTTGCAACGACCCATGGACCCGCCCCATCACTACGGCCCCACGTGGGGCCACTCCGGACTGGTGTGATCCCCCTCAGCGAGGTTCCTGGCCGGGACCGGGCTTACCGTCGCTAGCGTCCGCGGCTTCGTCCTTTGGTGGCGGGCTGGAGCTGCCCTCACCGGCTCCAGCCGGGCTCACGCCGCCCGCCATGGGGGGCCTGGTCGGGCCGTCCTCCGGCAGCTCGGCCGGTTCCGTTTCCCATTCGCCGAGGTCGGGCTTATCGAGTTCGCCGACGTCCGGTTCGCCCGCCCACTCGCGGACCTCGCGCCAGTCTTCGGAGTGCCCGACGACGTCGAGGACCTCATCGACCCGGATGTTGGGGACGGCGCAGGGCGCGAACGTCATCCCGGAGGTGGTTGCGGGCCGTACGCGTGGGGGTGGAAAGCCCCGCTTTCCGGCATCGCCCCGACCTCCCGCGCGGGCTCGGCGAGTTCGCGGTTCGGGCGGCCGTCGAAGGTGGTGCGCCCGGCCTCCTGGAGCACGAGGCGTCGCGCAGTGGACGTGCCAGCCACGTTGGGTCCGAGGAAGCCGGTGACCTGGCTGGAGTGCCCCTGGAAGCTCAGGTACTCGACCGCGACCTTGCCGCCGAAACTCTTGGCCAGACCGGCCATCTTGATGACGGTCGACCCGGCGGGACGCGCCGGCCGACCGGGCCCCGCGATGTGCGCGACGTCGGCTGTCATCCTCGCTCCCTACGCAGCACCGACGTGCCATGCCAGGGCCGGCTCGCCAGCAGCCTCAGCCGGCAGGCACCGCGATGCACTCGCCGCCGTTGATCCCGATCGCCAGGCCCTTGCCGTCGGACGCTGCGACGTTCACGGTGCTGACCCCGTGCGAGTACGCCTGCACGGCCGCGATCCGGCAGATGCCGACCGCCGCGTCGACGTCGTCGGTCGTCGTGCCGAGCGAGGTGCTCACCTGGGCCGTCGTGCACTGCCCGACGATCTCGACGCCCGTGACGTGACCGGTGACCCCGACTCCGGCCTGCACCTCGGCCTGTGCGGAGCCGCACTCTCCCCCCGCTGCCGGCGCCGGGGACGACGTGCTCGCCGCGACCGGGGCCGGGCTGGTCGACGCGGCCGCCTGCGAATTCGCGCCGCCGGACCCCGAGCACCCCGCGAGCCCCACCACCAGCCCCAGGACGACGAGCGCCGGGCGGACTGCCGCGTGTGTCGGGTGAGTCATGGCGAAAGGCTAGGGCCCTGCCGCCCCGGAGCTCGACCCGGGGACCGGCGGCGTGACCATCTGCTCGTAGAGCCTGCGCAGGTGCTCGGTAAGCGACCGTCCGCCGAGCGCCGCGGGGGCAGCGGACAGCTGGCGCAGCAGCAGGTCGGCGGGCAGCTCCGGGTGTCCCGGCAGCACCGGCAGCGGGGGCGCCTCCCACGCCGGCATCGTCCCTGTGCCGGGGGTCCTTGTGCCGGAGGTCCCTGTGCCGGGGACGGTCGCCAGCGCCGCGGCTGCGCCGTCCTCGACCGCCTTCTCGGTGAACGACAAGGGCTAGCTCCCGCTGAACTCCGGGCCGCTCGACCGCGGTGGCGGAGAGCGGCGCCTCAACGTCGCGATCACCCGCGCCCGCCGCCAGGTCATCGTTTTAGTTCCTTCGACCCGGGTCAGCTTCGCGCCGAGGAGGCGTCCTCGACCGGTATCAAGCACGTGCCCGCCTACCTGGACACCGCAGCCGGGACCGCCACGACCCACGAGTTGCCCCGCGCCTGCTCGGTTCGTGCCGCCGACCGGCATCTGTGTGACATCGCCGAGACCCTGCGCCTGCGCGGCCTGGTCGTGCAGACCGACGTTGGCCTGTCCGAATTCAAGGTCGACCTCAGCGTCGCGCTGCCCGATGCTCCCGACCGGCCCGTCCTGGCGGTCCTGCTCGACGGACCGGGCTGGGCCGCCCGTCGAACCACCGGCGACCGCGACGGTCTCCCGCGCCAGGTCCTGGAGAACCTCATGGGCTGGCCGACCGTCCGACGCGTCTGGCTGCCAGCCTGGCTCGGCGACCCGGATGCCACGACCGAGCAGCTGGCCGCTGCCGCTCAAGCGGTAGTCGTGTCGGCAGACCGGCCCGACCCAGCCGCTAGCACGCAGGTGGAGAGTTCCTCACCGTTCGCTCTGGTTGGCGGCGTCTTGACCATGCGCGACAGATCCCGCCGCGCCGGCGTCGCAGTCGCACCCGTGGCCTCCGACTCCGTGGTCGTCGGTGCGCCGACACCGGCAGCGGCGGTAGCTGCTGGCACCAGCCCGACCCGACCGGGCCCTGGACCGGAACTTCCCGGCGAGGAGCTGTTCTGACCCTGGCCGGTGCCCATGGCCGGCACCAGGGACGTCCTGGACCAACTTCCGGCGACCCCGGCCGCACGCCGGGTCTTGGCCGCACTGCACGACGCCGTCAGCGTCGAGGGGCCCGTCCAGCTCGCCCGGCTCGTCGCCGCCTCGTGCAGCCTGAGGCGGGTCAGCGCCGCACGGTCCGACGCGATCCTTCGCCAGCTGCCGGCAGCCCTACGACCTGACCGGTCGCCGCCGTTCGCCTGGCCCGAGCACCGCTCAGTCACCGGCTGGACCGGCTTCCGTCGAGCCTCGGAGGCCGATCCGCGCCGCTGGAGCAGATCCACGCCCGCGAGATTGGCAAGGCGATGGTCGCGCTGTGCGCATCCTCAGCGGGCACGCCACGCGAGGCAGTGAGGAGCGTCGTCGATAGCGGGCGTCTGGTCGAGCGTGATGGGTACTTCGTGACTGCGTGAACGGCCTGGTCCCGTCGGTTCCCGCTGACGCCCGGCCGTCAAGACCGCGAGCTATCCCTGTAAGTGGCTCAACTGCGACCGCAAGCGCTCGAATGCCCGGGCTTGCGCTCACCGCATGCCATCGGTCATCCCGGCCCACGTGCCCGGGGCAGCCGGCAGAGGACAGACCACTGCCGTCCGGTCAGTAGCTGGCACGGTGCCGGCGGTGACAACAGGTGCCGACGGGACAACAGGTGCTGACGGGATCGTCGTGCTCGCAGCTGCGGTCGTGCAGGTCGACACTCCGCTGGACCGACTTGCCGCGCTGCGGGCCCTGATCGAACACGCCGTGGCGGTCGAGCGCGACGCCGTCGAGCCGGCCCGGTCCGGCGGCGCGAGCTGGTCTGCGGTCGCGGGTGCGCTCGCGGTGAGCAAGCAAGCCGCGGCGCGCTACCCGGGGCCGTCGTGTCGACAAGCGTGGATACTCGGTATATGACCTTCGAGCGCTGGACCCTTTTGATTATGGTCTTAATGGGGTTGGTCCTGGCCGCGCCCCTTACCTACGTGCTCTTGAAGTGACCGGTCCCCACCACGGTCAAACGGCCGCTCGAGCAGGATGTCGGCGAGCCAGGCCGCGCGGCAGGCGGTGGGCGCGGCGACCACGTTGCAGCCGACGCGCCGACGGCTTCACCACGAACATCAGCGGATGTCGAACGTGTGGCTGGTAGCGGACCTCCTACGACGTCGAGCGGAACAACGACGAGCGACTGCGTAGCTGGCACGGCACTGCGGCTGCGGCTGCGGTTCGTAATCGCGAGCGTGCACACCGCCGTCGCCGTCGGCAGCGGCTGCCCTAGCTAGCAGTAATGACCAGGACGTAGTCGGGATCGGTTTGTCGGTGCGGTTACGTACAACAAATAAGTTGCGGGCCGCGGTGACTCGGGCGGTGTGCTCGTATTCAGCAGCCCTTAGGCTTATCGCTGCGGGTGACAGTCCCGACTAGTTTCGGACAGCGCACGCGTCTGAAGGGCGCTCGATGCGCGTCAGCGAGTCGTCCAACGGAGCGAGTTCGGGAGGCGTCAGGCTGCTCACGTGCGGAGGCGGGGCACGAAGGGTTACAGCCGCGGTCACCAGGTCGTCGGCCGGCACAGGCGCCGATCCCACCGTCGTCGCAGGTGTGGTGACCGCGGTGACGACCGCCTCGCGAGCCGCGCGGGACAGCTCCGGGTCGCTATCTTCCGGCAGCGCGATAAGGGTGAGGGTCGTGCCCCGTGCGGCGGCCTGCAGCTGCTGTGCGGCACGGCGCTCGGGCACCTTTAGGTGCACGCTCTCGGCGATCCGATGGACAACACCGGCGAGGACGTCCTGCGCGGCGTGGGCAGCAGGCGACGAGGTACTGCCTGGCTGGTGCTCGCCGGATAGCAGGAAGTACAGCGCGGGGCGGCCAATGCCGAGCTCGACGTGGGCGTCCCAACCGGCTCGCAGGTCGGCCACCGGGTCGTTGGAGACGGTCCGGGTGCGCTCCTGCGCCAGGTGGCGCGAGGCCATCGGTGGCAACGGCCTCCAACAGGCCCTGCTTGTCGCCGAACAGCCGGTAGATCGTGGGCGCCTGGACCCCGGCCGCAGCGCTCACCGCCCGGGTCGAGACTGCCGTCCGGCCGCCGGACTCGAGAAGGTCGGCCGCAGCGGCCACGCTCCGCTCTCGGGTGCCATGTGCTGCATCGCGTATCACCAATGGCTCGTTGACTGTCATCGACGATGAAAACGCGAGATTGTTAACGGCACTACGTAGCAGGGCTAACCCCGATGTTGCAATAGTCCGCTGATGTTGGGTCTTCGACACTGGGCGTGGAAGCGCGAAAGTGCCTGGCGTTGCTGGGAAACTTGTCTTGCTGATGGACAAGAACTTCCAACGTCGAGAGGCACTTCGCAGGTGCAACCTACAACGAGAAGATCCGTTCCGGTCATTACGTGTGACGGGACCGGGGTGGTGTCGCACGCCGGGACGGTCCTGCTGGCTGAGCTGGCTGAGCTGGCTGAGCTGGCCGATCGGGTCGGGCTGACGGCCTTGCTGAGCGAGGCCACCGATGGGCTCCGTGAGCGTCGGGCGGGTCACGACCCGGGCCGGGTACTGGTCGATGCCGCGGTCGCGACCGCTGACGGCGCGGTCACGATCACCGACATCCAGGCGATGGCGGATCATGAGGGTCTGCACGGCCCAGCCGGTTCGGTCGCGTCGACCTCCACGACCTGGCGCGTCCTGGCAGCGATCGGCAGCGATGAGAAAGCCAGTGGCGGCATGCTCACCCGGATCCGACTGGCAAGGGCCGAGGCTCGGGATCGGGCCTGGACCGCTCGTGGGGAGCTGACCGGCAGTGAGCTGCCCGGTTCGCGGGCGGCCGGTAAGACGATCAGTGAGGTCGTGATCGACCTCGACGCGACCCTGGTCACCGCGCACTCCGAGAAGGACGATGCCAAAGGCAACTTCAAGGGCGGGTTCGGGCACCACCCACTCGGTGCCTGGCTCGACAACACCAACGAGGCCCTGGCGATGCTGCTCCGGCCAGGGAACGCCGGCAGCAACACCGCCAGCGATCACTTGACCGTGCTGGAGCACGCGCTGGCGCAGATCCCGGACCGCTGGCGCAGCACAAAGGTCCTCATCCGGGCTGACGGCGCCGGCTACTCCCACGCCCAGGTCACGGCTCTTTCCGAGCAGGGACTGCGATTCTCGGTCGGCTACCCCGTCACCGAGGCGATTCGGGACGCGATCAAGCTCGTCCCGAAGTACGCCTGGACCGCAGCGAACAACGCCGACGGCGGCCTGCGGGAGCACACCGACGTCGTCGAGGTCACCGGCATGCTCGACCTGTCCCGCTGGACGGTGACCTGCCCCGGGATGCGCGTCATCGTCCGCCGCGAGCACCCACACCCCGGCGCGACCCTGGACGCGTTCGAGATCCGAGACGGCTACCGCTACCAAACCTTCACCACCAACACCGCCCGCGGGCAGCTCGCGTTCCTCGAAGTCCGCCACCGCGCCCACGCCCGCGTCGAAGACCGGATCCGGACCGGGAAGGACACCGGCATCGGCCACCTCCCCTCCCGGCACTCCCACATCAACGAGGTCTGGGTCGAGCTCGCCCTGATCGCCGCGGACCTGCTCGCCCTCACCCAATCGATGCTGCTCACCGACCAGCCCGACCTGCACCGGGCCGAACCCAAAACCCTGCGCTACCGGCTCCTGCACATGGAGCTCGGATCACCCGCGGACAACGCAAAGTCTTCCGGCGCCTGGCTGAGCACTGGCCCTGGGCCCTCGCGCTGGCAAAAGCGTTCACCCGCCCGCGGCAGATCCCGCTCCTGGACTGCCGGTAGCTTCTCGGACTTCTCTCCCCAAGTAGGGTTACTGCGGGATTGATGAGAGAAGCGAAGTGTCTACACGCAGAAGCAAGCAGTCGTATTCGCCGGAGTTTCGGGCCGAGGCGGTTCGCCAGGTCATCGATGGATCCCGACCGATCGTCGCGGTCGCCCGTGAACTCGGCGTCATCGAGCAGACCCTAGGCAATTGGGTCAAGGCCTACCGTGCGGAGCACGCCGAAGACGAGCCCGCCCTTTCAGTGCCGGAACGTATCCGGTTGCGCGAGGCCGAACGTGAACTGCGTGAGCTGCGGCTGGAGAACGAGTTCCTAAAAAAAGCCGCGGCGTACTTTGCGAAGGAGCGTCTGTGACGGCAAAGTACGCGTTCATCGAGTCGGTTGAACTCGACCTCCCCCGGCGGTACGGGCTGAAGAACATGTGCCGCTGGGCGGGAGTGTCGGCCTCGGGGTTCTTCCACTGGCGCACCCGGCCGGCCTCGGCGCAGGCCCGGCGGCACGCCCAACTGGGCGCCCTGGTGGCCTGGTCGTTCCAGAGGTCCCGCGGCACCTACGGCTACCGCCGAGTGCACGCCGACCTCATGCGCCGCGGGGTCACGGTCGGCGAGGACCTGGTCCGCGACCTCATGCGCGAACTCGATCTGGTGGCCTGCCAGCCCCGGCCCTTCCGCGTGACGACGATCGCCGGCGCCGACGGCGGCACCCCGGACCTGCTCCAGCGGAACTTCACCGCGACCGCGCCCGGACACAAGCTCGTCGGCGATATCACCTACATCCACACCTGGGCCGGGTTCGGCTACCTCGCGACCGTGATCGACTGCTACTCCAAGGCCGTCATCGGCTGGGCGGTCGCCGACCACATGCGCACCGACCTGGTCATCGACGCACTCGCCATGGCGCGGCGCAACCACACCACCGAGCCCGACTGCATCTTCCATTCCGACCGCGGCACCCAGTACACCTCACACCAGCTCGGCGACTATCTTCGTCAGAAC